>Ga0335081_10004493_pt1 | contig 21975 bp, 17 predicted proteins | sample Lox_Sample_35_FD_206713 | JGI IMG/M metagenome (GOLD analysis project Ga0335081, IMG submission 206713) | Soil microbial communities from Loxahatchee National Wildlife Refuge, Florida, United States - Lox_Sample_3.5 | ecosystem: Environmental > Terrestrial > Soil > Wetlands | place: USA... | reverse complement strand
CGGTAGCGGAGTTCACGACCTTGACGCGGTGAGCCAGGGTGCCCTGGATCTTGTAGCCGCCTTCGGTGCGGATACGGCGGGTCGGCTCCTCGCCGTTGACGAAGAACTTCGTGGCCTGGCGCGGGCCTTCATCGGTGGAAACGGTGAGGTTCAGGTCCTGCCAGCGGTCGCCGTAGACGTCACCGATCTCGCCGAGACGGACGAGTCCACGGTCGGTGGTGACCAGGGTGTCCGCAGTTAGGCAGCCAGTCGGGGCGAGTAGCGAGGCTTGTGCGTTCCGGTAGCCGTTGGCCTCGCCTGCTTCGATGCACTCCTGCCAGGTCTGGTTGGCCAGGTCGAGGATCTCCCGCTCGATGGTGCCGACCGGGCGGATGCGCTCGCTGGCGTCCGCGTGCTTGCGGATGACCCGCTTGTGCGGCCGGGCGTTGCGCTCGTAGCCGTCGTAGGGGCCGACGGCGGCGGCTAGTTCGGCCGAGGTCTTGTAGGCGGTGCCGGTCATCAGCGAGGTGATCGCGGCGGCGATGGCCTGGCCGCCCTCGGAGTCGTAGGCGTGGCCGGTGGCCATCAGCAGCGCGCCCAGGTTGGCATAGCCGATGCCGAGCTGGCGGTAGGCCCGGGTGATCTCGGCGATTTTCTCTGTGGGGAACTCCGCGAAGCTGATGGAGATGTCCATCGCGATGATGATCAGCTCGGTGAGCTTGCGGAACCGCTCAGCGTCGAAGGTGTCGTCATCGCGGAGGAACTTGAGCAGGTTGATACTGGCCAGGTTGCAGGACGAGTTGTCAAGGCTGAGGTACTCCGAGCACGGATTACTTGCGGTGATTCGTCCCGATTCGGGGTTGGTGTGCCAGTCGTTGATGGTGCCGTCGTACTGGATGCCGGGATCGGCGCACTCCCACGCCGCCTGGGCCATGGAGCGCATCAGCTTTCTGGCGTCGACCCGCTCGACGACCTCACCGGTGCGGCGGGCCAGCAGGTCGAACTCCTTGCCCTCCTCCACGGCGCGCATGAACTCGTCGGAGACCCGGACCGAGTTGTTGGCGTTCTGGTACTGGACGCTGACGATGTCCTTGCCGCCGAGATCCATGTCGAACCCGGCGTCGCGGAGCGCGCGGATCTTATCCTCTTCGCGGGCCTTGGTCTGGATGAATTCGGCCACGTCCGGGTGATCGACGTCGAGGACGACCATCTTGGCCGCGCGCCGGGTAGCGCCGCCGGACTTGATCGTGCCCGCAGAGGCGTCGGCGCCGCGCATGAAAGAGACCGGCCCGCTCGCGGTGCCACCGGAGGACAGCAGCTCCTTGCTCGACCGGATCCGGGACAGGTTGACGCCTGAGCCGGACCCGCCCTTGAAGATCAGGCCTTCTTCCCGGTACCACTCCAGGATGGAGTCCATGGTGTCGTCAACGGCAAGGATGAAACACGCGGAAACTTGTTGCGGGGAAGCAGTGCCTACGTTGAACCAGACTGGGGAGTTGAAGCTGAAGATCTGGTGGAGCAGGGCGTAGCGCAGCTCGTGCCCGAAGATCTCGGCGTCCTGGTCGGTGGCGAAATAGCCGTGCTCCTGGCCCGCCTTCTCGTAGGTGCCGACGACCCGGTCGATGAGCTGCTTGAGGCTCCACTCGCGCTGCGGCGTGCCGACCGCGCCGCGGAAGTACTTGGTGGTCACGATGTTGGCGGCGTTCACCGACCAGAAGTCGGGAAACTCCACGCCGTGCTGCTCGAAATTGACCGAGCCGTCCCGCCAGTTCGTCATCACGACGTCCCGGCGCTCCCAGGTCACCTGGTCGTAGGGGTGCACGCCGGGAGTGGTGTGGATGCGCCCGATCGTGAGGCGGTTACGCCCGGCCGGCCTGGCCTGGGCGGCCTTCCCCTTGCGGGTCGTCGCTCCGCTCACCGTCTCCGTCATTTGGTGTCCCCCTTCCGGGATCTGTCCGGATCCCTGACAGGCCCTGCATGGCCGTTGGCAACGATGACTACTTCTGGTGCCGCCCTTAGGACGCCGGTTCCGGGCCCGCCGCGGCCGTGGTGTCGGCGCTGGCGGCGTCCCGGAGGCCCTGGCGCAGGGCCGCGATCTCATCTTCGAAGTCGGCGAGCGACTCGAACCCTCGGTAGACCGAGGCGAACCTCAGGTAGGCCACCTCGTCCAGATCCCGCAGCGGGCCCAGGATGGCCAGGCCCACCTCATGCGAGGGGACTTCGCCCAGCCCGCGGGCCCTGATGGTCTCCTCCACCTGCTGGGCCAGGATCGCCAGCTTGTCCTCGCTGACCGGCCGTCCCTGGCACGCGCGCTGCACGCCACGGATGATCTTGTCCCGGGTGAACGGCTCCGTGACACCGCTGCGCTTGGCCACCATCAAGATGACCGTCTCCTGGGTGGTGAACCGCCGCCCGCACTCCGGGCACGACCGCCGGCGCCGGATCGCGGCGCCTTCGTCGGCCGTCCGGCTGTCGATGACCCGGCTGTCCGGGTTGCGGCAGAAGGGGCAATGCACGCGATCACCTCCCTGGCCCACCGCGTGTGTTCACTGTCTAGTTTACCTGTGAACACAACTTGTGGAAAAAACACAACGGTGTAAGTACTAGATGTTGTGGTTACGGTAGTCCACCAAGCGGCCAGAGGCAAGCGGGCGCGAGCGGGGAATCCGGAACGCCTGGCCGCCGGGCCGCGGCGGCGGGCGCGCCGGCGTGTCGCGGATCTGTGTTCTCCGGATTGTTTCCCGGGCGTGTCGCGGGATCGCGCCCGGCGTGCCGCGGGGCGGGACCTCAGCCGCGCGGCACCCAGAGTTGCTGGCCGGCGGACACGACGTCGCTGCTCAGCGCGTTGAGATCGATGATCTGCTGGATGACGGCGCGGGTGTCCTGGTCCGGGTCCGCGCTCTCGGCCACCGACCACAGGCTCTGGCCGGGGCGGACGACTACCTGGACCAGGTTCTGCCGGGCCGCATGCGGGGACAGGGCGTGGCTCGTCGCCTGGGCCACGCCGGCCGCGAGCAGCGACAGCGTGGCTACCAGCAGCGCGGCCGCGGCCGCCACCACGACCTTGCCCCGCCTGGTCAGCCGCAGCGGGGCGTCCGCCGCGCCGCTCGGTCGGCTGCGGCCCGCTGGGCGGCTGCGAGACGCCGGCCGGCTGGGAGGCACCGGCCGGCTGGGAGGAACTGGCCGGCTGGGAGGAACTGGCCGGCTGGGAGGAACTGGCCGGCTGTGCAGCAGGCGGACGTTGGAACCGCAGGTCAGTGCCGCCTCGGGCGTGACTGCCTCGGGCGTGACTGCCTCCGGCAGCGCGGGCTCGGGCATGGCGGGCTCGGGCATGGCGGGCTCGGGCATCGCCACCGCGGGCATCGCATTCATGGCGACCTCCATGATCAAACCTTAATTCGATCTAGGCTATGTTCGATCGTACACCCATTCGATCGTATTACAGTTCGATCGAACGGGGTATGTAGCCGTAGAGTCGTTGTACTTCGCGGGTCTGACATTTTTTGCGACACGTCGAACAGATGTTTGGGATCTCGAACGAGAACCGTTAGTCTCTACTCAGCACGCAAGAACCCGGACACGGAAGGTTATGAGATGGAGGAAACCGCCATGGGAGGCGCCGCCAGCGGTGCTTCCGGCACGGCTCCAGCAGAGGCACCCAGACCCAAAGGACGGCCAGGACGCAAGCCCAAGGGCAGCGTGCCGGTCGTCATCCCGGAGACCCCGGACAAGCCTGACCCCGATCACGTGCTGACCTGGCGGCAGCGCAAGGTGCTCCAGGTCATCCGCGAATCGGTGCAGAAGCGCGGCTACCCGCCGTCGATGCGCGAGATCGGTGAGGCCGTCGGCCTGACTAGCACCTCCAGCGTCTCGTACCAGCTGAGCACGCTGCAGCGCAAGGGCTACCTGCACCGGGACGTGGGACGGCCGCGGACGGTGGAGGTGCGCCTGCCGGGTCACCCGGCCGTGCGTCCCGAGCCTGGCCGGGAGCCGAGCCGGGACGAGGACGAGGCCGGCGACATCCCCGGCTACGACATCCCCTCACAGGAGGCCGCGTACGTACCGCTGGTCGGGCGGATCGCCGCGGGCGGTCCGATCCTGGCCGAGCAGGCGATCGAGGACGTGTTCCCGCTGCCCAGGCAGCTGGTCGGCGAGGGCACGCTGTTCCTGCTCAAGGTGGCCGGCGACTCGATGATGAACGCCGCCATCACCGACGGGGACTGGGTGGTCGTCCGGCAGCAGGAGAACGCCGAGAACGGCGAGATCGTGGCGGCCATGCTCGACGGCGAGGCCACGGTGAAGACGTTCAAGCGGAGCGACGGGCACGTCTGGCTGATTCCGCACAACCCGGCCTACACGCCGATCCTGGGCGACGAGGCCACCGTCCTCGGCCGCGTCGTCGCCGTACTCCGCCGCGTCTGAACCTGCAGTTGCCGGGCGGTGCGGAGGCGTTCGGGCCAGTACCGGGCCGAACGCGTCCGCCCCGGCGTCATGCCGGGGCGGACGCTACGCGGCTACGATGCTGACCAGCTTCGGCGCCCGCACGATGACCCGGCTCACCTGCGCCTCACCCAGCGTGCGGACCACCCCGGGCGCGATCAGCGCGAGCTCGCGGAGTTCGTCTTCACCGATCTGCGGCGAGACCTCCAGCTTGTCGCGGACCTTGCCGTTGACCTGCACCACGCAGGTCACCTTCTCCTGGGTCAGCAGGGCCTGATCGACGGCCGGCCAGTTGGCGCGGGCCACCGACGGTTTGTGCCCGAGCAGTTGCCAGGACTCCTCGGCGGTGTAGGGCGCGAATAGCGACAGCAGCACCGCCAGCACCTCGGCCGCCTCGCGGACCGCCGGGTCGGCCGCCCCCGGCCCCGAGTCGATGGCCTTGCGCGTGGCGCTGACCAGCTCCATCAGCCGGGCCACGGCCACGTTCAGGCGGTACGCCTCCACCTGCCGGGTGACCTCGTCGACGGTCCGGTGGGTGACCCGGCGCAGTTCGGCGTCGCCCGCGGCGGCTGACTGATCCCGGGCACCCTGGTCCGCGTCGGCCACGTCGGCGGCGATCCGCCAGACCCGGCCGAGGAACTTGACCATGGCTTCGGGGTGCATGTCCGCCCAGTCGATGTCGTCCTCGGGCGGGCTGGCGAAGATCATGGTCAGCCGGATCGCGTCCACGCCGAACCGCTCGATCTGCTCGCCCAAGTCGACGCCGTTACCGAGCGATTTGGACATCGCCTTGCCGTGGTTGATCACCTGGCCCTGGTTGATCAGCCGGGTGAACGGCTCGGTGAAGCTGACCAGGCCCATGTCGTACAGGATCTTGGTGAAGAACCTGGCGTACAGCAGGTGCAAGATGGCGTGCTCGACGCCGCCCACGTACATGTCGACCGGCGCCCAGCGGCGGGTCTCGGCCGGGTCGAACGGGCCGTCGACGTAGCCGGGCGAGCAGTACCGGAACATGTACCAGGAGGAGTCCACGAAGGTGTCCATGGTGTCCGTGTCGCGCCTGGCCGCGCCGCCGCAGGCCGGGCAGGACACGTTGACCCAGTCCTCGGCCGCGGCCAGCGGGGACACGCCCCTGGGCACCAGGTCCTGGCCGCGCAGGTCGGGCAGCACGACCGGAAGCTGGTCGTCGGGTACCGGCACCTCGCCGCAGGACGGGCAGTGCACGATCGGGATCGGGGTGCCCCAGAAGCGCTGCCTGGACACCAGCCAGTCCCGCAGCCGGTAGTTGACGGCGGCCTGGCCCTGGCCCCGCCCCGCCAGGATGGCGGTGATCGCGGCGATGGCCTCCGCCTTGGGCAGGCCGTTGATCGGGCCCGAGTTCACCAGCGTGCCGTCGCCCGGGGTGGCCACCCAGGTCTGCGCCGGGTCCGGTAGCCCGGTGTCCACCACGACCCGGACGTCGAGCCCGTAGGCGCGGGCGAAGTCCAGGTCCCGCTGGTCGTGCGCGGGCACCGCCATGATCGCCCCGGTGCCGTAGTCGGGCAGCACGTAGTCGGCGGCCCACACCGGGATCTGCTCGCCGTTCACCGGGTTGATCGCGTGCCGGCCCAGGAAGACGCCGGTCTTCTCGCGCTCGGTGGACTGGCGCTCGATGTCGGTCAGCTTCCTGACCTGCTCGACGTAGGCGCGCAGCTCGGGCAGGCGGTCGGGGGCGCAGATCTGCTCGGCCAGCGGCGAGTCCGCCGCCACCACGAAGAACGTGGCTCCGTACAGCGTGTCGGGCCGGGTGGTGAACACCGTGACCGGCTCGTCGCGGCCCTCCACCGCGAAGTGCACCTCGGCGCCCTCGGAGCGGCCGATCCAGTTGCGCTGCATGAGCAGGACGCGGTCCGGCCAGCAGTCCTCGAGCTGCCCGGCGTCCTCGAGCAGCCGGTCGGCGTACTCGGTGATCTTGAAGTACCACTGGTTGAGCATCCGCCGCGCCACGTCGGCGCCGCAGCGCTCGCACTTGCCCGCGATGACCTGCTCGTTGGCCAGGACGGTCTGGTCCACCGGGCACCAGTTCACGTAGCCGTCGCGGCGGTAGGCCAGGCCGCGCTCGTAGAACCGCAGGAACAGCCACTGATTCCAGCGGTAGTACGAGGGATCGCAGGTCTGCAGCCGCCGGCTCCAGTCGAATGAGGTCGCGTACCGCCGGAACGAGGCCGCCTGGGTCTCGATGTTGGCGTAGGTCCAGTCAGCCGGATGCGAGTTGTTCCTGATGGCGGCGTTCTCCGCGGGCAGGCCGAAGGCATCCCAGCCGATCGGGTGCAGCACGTTCTGGCCGCGCAGGAAGTGGTAGCGGGCCAGGGCGTCGCCGATGGCGTACGCCTCGGCGTGGCCCATGTGCAGGTCACCCGACGGGTAGGGGAACATGTCCACCAGGTAGAAGTGCTCGCGGGAGTCGGCGGGATCCTCGCTGGCGCGGAACGGGTCAAGCTCCGCCCAGCGCGCCTGCCACTTCTCCTGGACATCACGGGGGTCATAGCGCTGCGCCAGGTCGGCGCTTTCGGCCGCTGTCATCGTTTCCTCACCATTGAATCGGTCCGGCCCCGTTAGCCCCTGCCGGCGATGATCACCTGCAATGAAAACGCCCCTCGACACGAGGGGCAGCCGCGCCAACGACCGTAGTCGGCGCGGCTAGGTACGAAGCAGCCGGACGGCACGCATGCGCACAGGATAGCGCACGTGCCGTGCATCCGCCCCGCGCCCGCCCGGTGCGGCCCCGCGGGTAAAGGTGGTGGCGTCCGGACGGCGGAACCGCGGTCCGTTCGGGGGAAATTAACCGGCGAGCACCCGGGGCAGCTCCCAATCGGGCCGCAGCGGCATGCCGGACGTCCCGTCCGCGGCCAGCCGCACGCCCAGCACCTGGTGCAACTCGATGTGGTTGCGGTCGAACCCGAGCCGTGAGCCCGCCATGTACAGCTGCCACACCCGGGCGGTGCCCTGGCCGACCTCCCGGACCGCCTCGTCCCAGTGCGCGTCCAGGTTGGCGCACCAGGCGGCCAGGGTCTTGGCGTAGTGCTCGCGCAGGTTCTCTTCGTGCCGCACCTCGAAGCCGGTGTCGTGCATGAGCGAGATCAGGTGGCCGGGTCCCTCGAGCTCGCCGTCGGGGAAGACGTACCGGTTGATGAATCCGCCCTTGCGGATGGCGGGCTCGGTGTTGTCCGGCCGGGTGATGCAGTGGTTCAGCAGCCGCCCGCCGACCTTCAGCTTCCTGAACAGGAACGAGAAGTAGGACGGCAGGTTCGCCTTGCCGATGTGCTCGGTCAGGCCGATCGAGCTGACCGCGTCGAAGCCGGTCTCCGGCACGTCGCGGTAGTCCAGGTGCCGGACCTCGGCGAGCCCGGAGAGCCCCTCGCGCTCGATCGCGGCCTGGGCCCACGCGGCCTGCTGGGCGGACAGCGTGACGCCGAGCGCCTTGACGCCGTACTCGCGCGCGGCGTGTATCACCATGCCGCCCCAGCCGCAGCCGACGTCGAGCAGCCGCATGCCGTCTTTAAGCCCGAGCTTGCGGGCGACGAGGTCATGCTTGGTCCACTGCGCCTCTTCCAGGGAGGCGTCCTCGCGGGGGTAGCAGGCGCAGGTGTAGGCCATCGACGGGCCGAGGACCCATTCGTAGAACCGGTTGGAGACGTCGTAGTGGTGCGAGATGGCCTTGGCGTCACGGCCCTTGGAGTGCATGCGCCCGGTCAGCCAGCGGCGGTGCTGGCGGACCTCCTGCGGCGGCGGCGGCATCCGGTGCACCAGGAGCTTGGGGCCGCCCAGGGCCTGCAGCAGGCGCAGCTTCTCGGTCAGGCCCAGGCTGATGGACCGGGCCTTCGTCATCCTGGCCAGGACCTCGTACATGTCCCCCTCGACGTCTAGGTGCCCGGCCACGTAGGCCCGGGCGAGGCCGAGCTCTCCCGGAGCCTGGGCCAGGTAGGCCACGGCTACCGGCGAGCGGACCGTGATCTTCACCGGAGATCCGGGCGTCCCGGCGTGACTGCCGTCGTAGGCCGTGAACTCCACCTGAGCGTCCGGTCCCGCGATCGCCTCGAAGACCTCAGCCAGTGCCATCGGTTTGCGTTCCTTTCGCTCAGCGTCCCCTGACGCACTTCTCGTACAGGCCGAGCAGGCGGCCCTCGCCGTCGTAGCCGCGCTTGAGCTCGCGGTACGCCTCGCCGTTGTAGCGCTGGTAGAACTCGTCCTCGGCGTAGAACGATGTGGAATACAGCGACTTGTGCCCGCCCAGCCTGCCGACCTCGTCCTCGACGAGGCGATTGTGGTAGCCGTCCGCCTGGCCTTCCGGCAACGGCACGGTCCCCCAGAACCCGAAGTTCACGTACACCTCGCCTGGCCGCAGCGGGTAGAGGGGCCAGGTGCGGTCACCGCGCAGCCGCAGCGGGCACATCCACACCGGGCTCATCCCCACGTTCGCCGCGAAAAACCGCAGGAACTCGGCACCACGTTGGACGGGGATCTCCACGTCCTGGATGACCGCCTCCCGCTGCGGGAGGTTTCGCTTGTCGTTCAGGCGGCTGGTGAGGCGGTAGCGGCGGTCCAGGGCGACCAGCTTGCGGTACACGTCCGACCGCCGGTAGCGGCGCGGCCACAGCCTTCTGACCATGGGTTTCTGAACCCCGAAGGGCCGCGAGCACCAGAACCAGTCGGTGTCCCAGCGCCACAGGTAGTCGCGGATGGTGAGGAAGTCCTCCTTGTCCTGCCGGACCGACTGGTAGTAGATCTGCTGCCCGGTGTAGTCGCTGCGCCACGGCGCCACGTCGCTGAACGCCCCGACGGTGAGGTAAAACTCGTCGGACGCGAACGCGGTGCCGTCGAGGAAGTCCGCTTTATGCCCGCGGTAGCTGCCCTCGGCGGCGATCTGGCTGATGGCCTCCATGCAGGCCTCGGCGGTGCCGAACGGGAAGTGGCGGAGGTGCACGAACGGCCGGACCGGCTCGAGCTCGATGGTCAGCGACAGGGTGTATCCCAGCGTGCCGTAGGAATTGGGGAAGCCGCGGAATAGTTCGGCGTGCTCGTTGTCGTCGGTGGCGCGGATGACGCGGCCGTCCCCGGTCAGGATCTCCAGCTCGGTGACGGACTCGTGCGGCAGGCCGTTGCGCAGCGAGGTGGACTCGATGCCGAGCCCGGTCACGGCGCCGCCGAGGGTGATCGTCTTGAGCTGCGGCACCACCAGCGGCATCAGCTGATACGGGAGCGTGGCGTCGCACAGGTCCTCGTACGTGGTCATGCCGCCGACCCGGGCCGTCCGGGTGGCGGGATCGACGCACAGCACGTGGCCGAACGCGGATACGTCCAGCCCGGCGGCACCTCGGGCAGCGCCGGGTGCAGCGCCGCCTCGGGCCGCGCCGCCTCGGGCCGCGCCGGCTGCGGCGGCGTCGCGGAACCGGAACAGGTTGGACGTGCCCTTGGCCAGCCGGACCGGCACTCCCGGCGGCCAGGCCGCGTAGGCCTCACGTAGCCTGGCCACCTCGGCCTCATGCGTGTCTACAGCCACGCGGGCATCCAGCACGAGATTCCTTCCGGTTAAGGGCTGTCACCCATTATGGAAACGGCCGGGGGCGGACAAAAGACCGAGATCCATACTGAGCCGGACGAATACCTCAGGCAGTGTATCCCGCAAGGTATCCCGCCAGCACGGACCTCCATTTCCACCATCGCCCTGACCTCAGTATTCGGCCATCGGGTCCGGGTCGTGGACATCAGCGTCCGGTTCGTGGCCATAACTATCCGCCAGGTCGCTGGGCTCGTCCTCGGCATCGTCGTAGCTGGCCGCCACCTCCTCGGGGGTCATCGGCAGCCGGGCCAGCGATGGCGGAGCCCCGGCGCTGATCACCTCCCGGAGCAGCTGGGCCATCGAGTATCCGGGATCGTCGGCGAGGGCTCGGTCGAGCGCGACGTTGGCCAGGGCCCCGTCGCCGGACTGCCAGGCCACGAAGGCGAGCAAGGCGGCAGGGGCAGCTACGTACCCGGGCTGCGCCCGCCGGGTCACGTCGATCCACAGCCGCCGGTGCGCCTCCAGGTGCCGCGAGTCCATCCGGGCCCAGGCGTCGTCCCTGACCCGCAGGTCGCGCAGCGCCACCGTGATCCAGGCGATCTGGTACTCCGTGGCGTACGTGCCGCCCCCGCGGTAGGTGGCGATCATGCTGCCCACCGCGGTCAGCCCTTCGGCGGCGATCAGCCGCCGCGCGGCGCCGAGGCGGGAGGACTTGCGGACCTTCGCGAGGAGCTGGCTGACGTGCCGTTCGGCCCGGCGGGTGGCCCGGCGCATGGCTTCCGCGGTGCTGCCGCCGAGCGGGGCGACCCGGTCCGCCACCGCGGACCGGTCGGCCAGCACCTGCTTTCCCGCGGCGGCCATGGCGGCCGCGGCGGGGCTGGCGGCGGGATCGAAGGGCGTGCCCGCGGCCGGGCAGCAGGCCTCGTCGCCGCACTTGTAGGACCAGTAGCGGCCGTCCTCGACCCGGAGAAAGTCCCGCAGGTCGATCCCGGTCTGCTGCGCCGCACAGCGCAATGCCTCCACGACCGGGTCGACCAGGGTTTCCGGACCGTATCCGACCGCCATCATCGCGGTCAGCCGCTGCGAGCCGATGACGCCCGCGGCGTGCGCGGCCAAATCCGCGGAGACCCCGATGCCGGGCGGATCGGGCAGGTCGTAGCGGAGAGTGACCTTGACGCGGTCGCGCGGCGGCTCGGTCCCTATCACGACCAGGCTGGCCTGGGGCACGAAGCCGAGCAGGTGCGGCACGATGGCGAGCAGCTCCCCCGGCGAGCCCGGGCGAACCCGCACGGGGGCGGGTTCCTCGGGGGCGGGTTCCTCGGGACCGGGCGGGGTCAGGGGGCCGGGCTGAGAGTGCGGGGAATCGTCACCCGCGGTGAGGGTTTGTATCATGCCGCCAGCATGCGGTGGCCGGGTGTCAGCAGTCCCGGGCCTAATCTGACGCCTGTGGAAAACTTTGGGCGTTATCCACAGGATGAGCGGCAGCGTTTGACAACCGACGCTGCGGGACTATCGACCATCGAGGCCGCCGAGCGCCAGCCGGCATCCGGCCGCGTCACCAGCCGCATTCACCGGCCGCGTCACTGGTCGCCTCACCGGGCGGGAGGGATCGGCGCGGGCGTTACAGGCTGACGCCGAGGAGGGCATCGACGGTGGCCCGGACCAGGCGGGCACCGGCCAGGTCGCTGAGGGTGATGCGGGTCGGGGGCTCGGCGAGCAGGGCGTCGGCCCAGTGGTCCACGACGGCGAGCGCGCCGGGGGCGTCGAGGTCGTCGCGCAGCCGGGCGCGCACGCCGGCCAGCACCATGTCGGCCGCGCTCGACGGGGTGACCTCCCAGGCGGCCGGGAAGTCGGCTTCGGGGAGGGCGGCCTCGGCGCGGGCCAGGGCGGCGCGCCAGCGGGCCAGCCGGGCCTGGGCGTCGCCCAGGGCGGCGTCGGTCCACTCCCAGTCGGAGCGGTAGTGGTGCGCGAGCAGGGTCATCCGGATGGCCACGGGATCCACCCCCTCCGCCAGCAGCCTTCTCACGAACACGAGGTTCCCCAGCGACTTGGACATCTTCTCGCCGTGGTAGCTGACCATCCCGGCGTGTACGTACACCCGGGCGAAGACGTCCGGGGCTCTGCTGGCTCCGGGGGGGACGACCCCCCCGGCCCCCCCCGAGGCGAGAGCCACCCGGGCGTGCGAGGCGCTCATCTCGTGGTGCGGGAACACCAGGTCAGAGCCGCCGGCCTGGACGTCGAAGGTGCTGCCGAGGTATTCGGTGGCGATCGCGGCGCACTCGACGTGCCAGCCGGGCCTGCCGCGCCCGAACCGCGAGTCCCAGGCCGGCTCGCCGGCCCGCTCCGCCCGCCAGACCAGGACGTCGAGCGGATCCTTCTTGCCCGGACGGTCCGGGTCGCCGCCGCGCTGCGCGGCGAGTTCGGCCATCTCGCGCGGGTCGTACCCGCAGGCCGTGCCGGGCCCGGACAAGGAGCCGAACCCGGGGTCCGCCGACTTGGCGAAGTAGACGTCCTCGTCCACGTTGTACAGGGCGCCCCGGTCGGCCATGCGGGCGCTGAACCGCTCGATGACGGGCAGCGCCTCGACCGCCCCGACCAGGTGGGTCGGCGGCAGGACGCGCAGCGCCTCCATGTCCTCGCGGTACCGCTGCGTCTCGCGGCGGGCCAGTTCGCGCCAGTCCTCGCCGTCCCGGTTGGCCCGCTCGAGCAGCGGGTCATCGACATCGGTCACGTTCTGCACGTAGATGACGGTGTACCGCCGCGGGGGCCGAGGGGTCTGTGGCACCTCGGGCGCAGCGTCCAGCCAGGCGCGGACCAGCAGGTCCCACGCGGTATAAGTGGCGGCGTGCCCGATGTGCGTCGCGTCGTAGGGGGTGATGCCGCAGGCGTACAGCGTGGCCACCGGCCCCGCGGCGGCCAGGACCAGCTCACCGGTGGCGGTGTCGTGCAGCCGCGGCGCCGGGCCGCTCCCTGGTAGCACGGGAACATCCACTTGGCGCCAAGACTCCATGCTCGCCAGGTTATCGCGCGCCCCCGATCAGGCCATCCCGGCCTCAGCCCCGCCTCACGGCACACAGGACGGACCAGAGTGACGCGCGGGACGCCCGCGCGAGATCCATAACAGCATCAATGCTCCATCGATGTCGCTCTGGCGACATCAATGCTCCATCGTAGCTGTTGCTTGGGGGAGGGGGCGGGGGCTGGGGGTGACGGTGGGGTGGGAGGGTTAGCGGGGGGGCTGGGTGACGCTGGGGGCCAGGGTGGGGGGCTGGCGGGTCTGGGTGGCCTGCTCGAAGGCGTAGGCCAGGGCGATCAGGCGGGGCTCGGTCCAGCGCGGGCCGAAGAAGGACAGGCCGACGGGCAGGCCCGACACCGCGCCGAACGGCACCGTGATCGACGGGCAGCCGGCCACCGCGGCCGGGCCCGAGGTGTGGAACACGTCGTGGTCGCCGAGCACGTAGTCGGTCAGGCAGGCCGGGTTGGCGGTCAGCGCCACGATGGCCTCGAGCCGGTGATCGGCCAGCGGCGTGGAGATGGCGGTGCGGGCCAGCCGGGTGGCGTCCCGCCGCGCGGACAGGTAGTCGCGGTCGGACAGGTCGCCGCTGGTCGCCTCGGCCTGCTCGAAGATCTCCTGCCCGAACCGGGAGAGCACCAGGTCCGCGTTCCGCTTGTTGAAGTCGATCAGCTCCGCCAGCGAGCCGGGCAGGGCACTGCCGCGGCTGAAGTCCGCCACGTAGGCCAGGTACGCGTTGATCCCGTACTTGAACTCGCAGCGCAGCGCGGCGAACTCCGGCTCGGTGATCTGCCCGGCGCCGGGCAGGGACACCGGATCGGTCACGATGGCGCCGAGCGAGCGAAGCTTGGCCACCGCCTCGTCGAGCACGGCGGCGGTCGCGGGCCCGGCTTCGGCCGAGCCCTCGCGCCAGATGCCCAGCCGCGCGCCCTCCAGGGAGGCGTCGTCCAGGGCCCGCGTGAAGGCGGCACCGGAAGGGTCGATGCCGGCTCGTTCGGCCAATTCGGTCTCAGCTGCCGAGACGGGGTCCTCGGGGTCGGCGGCGGCCAGCACGGCGAGCAGCACCGCCGCGTCCGCCACCGAGGCCGCCATCGGCCCCGCGGTGTCCTGCACCGGTGAGATCGGCACGATGCCGCGGCGGCTGACCAGGCCGTTAGTGGGCTTGATGCCGACGATCCCGCAGGCGCTGGCCGGGCAGACGATCGAGCCGTCGGTCTCGGTGCCGACGGCCAGCGGCGCCAGGCCCGCGGCCACCCCGGCCGCCGACCCCGAACTCGACCCGGAGGGGTTGCGGTCAAGCGCGTACGGGTTGGCGGTCTGGCCGCCGAGCGTGGACCAGCCGCTGACCGAATGGGTGGACCGGAAGTTGGCCCACTCCGACAGGTTCGCCTTGCCCAGGATCACCGCGCCGGCCGCGCGCAGCCGCGAGACCAGGAACGCGTCGCCGGGTTCGGCGGACAGCAGGGCGGGCGAGCCCGCGGTGGTCGGCATGCCCGCGACCTGGATGTTGTCCTTGACCAGCACGGGAATGCCCTCGAGCGGCCCGCGCGGGCCTGCCGCGGCGCGCGCCGCGTCGCTGGCCGCCGCCTCGGCCGGGGCCTCCAGGTTCACCGTGATGACCGCGTGCAGGGCCGGGTTCAGCCGGTCGATGCGCTGCAGGTAGTAGCCGGTCAGCGCGGCGGAGCTCAGCGTTCCCGCGGCCATCGCGGCCTGCAGGCCGGCCACCGAGGGCCGGCTCGCGCTGACCTGGCTGCCCGGGATCACGTCACGGAAATCCGGCATGCGGGAAGAATAACGGTGAAAACGGTTGCCACTGAATGGGGGCCTTCGGGTCCTCGCGGGTCTTAATGAGGTCTTAATAGTTGACGGCCCGCCGGGGTCACCGCCGGGCTTGCCGCAGGCCGTCGTCGATGGCCAGCGCCGCGGTCCGGACCTGGCCGAGCAGCCGCGCCCGCTGTTCGGCGGGCGCCCGGACCAGCGGCGAGGGCACGGTGAGCACGGCCACCATCCGCTTGCCCTGCATCACCCGGGCCGAGGCGGCCCAGACGCCCTTGTCGATCTCCTCCTCGCTGGTCGCGAAGCCCTGCTGCCCGGCCACGAGGATCTTCTTCTCGAGCAGGGCGGCGGCTTCCGGGTCGCGCTCGGCCAGCGGGGCCAGGTATTCCCGGCGGACGCTCGGCGGCAGGCTGGCCAGCAGCAGCCGGGCGCTGGCGCCGCGGTCGAGCGGGAGCGGCTGGCCCGGCTCGAACGAGATGCGCAGCCGCTGCTCGGACTGCACCCGGTGCACGCACACCGCGGACCGGCCGATAAGCCGGACCAGGATGACGGTCTCACCGGTCTGCTCGGCCAGCTTGTGCATGACGGGCTCGGCCACGTCGATGATGCTCTCCGCAGCCTCCGCCGCCCGGGCCAGGCCGATGAGCCGGGCGGAAAGCCGGTAGCTGCCCCGCTCGTCGCCGGCCAGCAGCCCGGTCTCGCGCAGCAGCGTGATATAGCGGTAGACGCTGGGCAGCGCGATACCGGTGCGCTCGGCGAGCTGACGGGCAGTGAGAGTGTTCTCGTCGGCGGAGAACGTGAGCATCAGGGCGAGGACGCGGCGTGCGCCCTCACACCCGTGCGCGGCGTTCGCCTCCGGAGGCATTTTGACCGCGGAAGCCCTGGCCATCGACCCTTCTCGGGTATCAGAACCGCTCTCGGTTTTTCAGAACGTTGCTATCGGCAGATGATAACGGTGTCCGTCGTATACCGTCAACGGAATTCAATACTGTTGTGCGAAATAATAGCGAACTAAGAGCCGCTAGCCGAGGTGCCAGCCGGGCGGCACCAGCAGGATGGCGCCGACGGCCAGGGCGGCGAACGCCACCAGGACGAACAGCGAGATCCACAGGCCGGCCGGGGTGCCGGTGAGCCGGGCGAGCTGGGCGGCGTCGGAGCCGCGGGCCCAGCGCCTGCGGCGGCCGCGGGCCAGCTCGACCACCGGGCGCACCCCGCCGAACAGCAGGAACCACGCGGCCAGGTAGGCGAACCCGGCCTGCACCGCGGCCGTGGCGTAGTAGCTCACCGCGAACACGCCGCCCGCGGTGAGCAGCACCGCCATCGCGCCGAACAGGTTGCGGATGGCCAGGAACGTCGCGGCCAGCAGCGCCAGGGCCAGCCAGAGCATGGCGGTCAGGTGCCGCTCGGCCAGCAGCCACGCGGCGCCCGCGCCGAGCAGCGACGGCATCACGTAGCCGGCCGCCGCGGTGAGCACCAGGCCGGGACCGGCCCGCTTGCCGCGGGAGTAGGTCACCCCCGAGCTGTCCGCGTGCAGCCGGATGCCGTCGAGCCGCCGCCCGGACAGCACGGACACCAGCGCGTGCCCGCTCTCGTGCGCGATCGTGATGATCTTGCCGGCCAGCCGCCAGGTCTCGGCGTTCAGCACCACGGCCAGCGCCACCACGGCGGTCAGGCCGACCACCCAGGCCGGCGGCAGGGGCTGGCTGCCGGAGATCCGGTCCCAGAGCGTCGCCAGGACGTTCATGGCGCGGGCAGCCAGGACACGTGGCCGGCCAGGACCGCGTAGCCGACGAAGGCCACCGCGTCGATCAGGAAGTGCGCGACGATCATCGGGGTCACCCGGCCCCACCGGCGGTACAAGATGCCGAAGATCGTGCCCATCACGGCGTTGCCGATGAACCCGCCGATGCCCTGGTACAGGTGGTAGGAGCCGCGGACCACCGCGCTGATGGCGATGGCGTACCGCGGCCGGACGCCGAGCTTGTCCAGCCTGCTCAGCAGGTACCCCAGGACCACGACCTCTTCCAGGGCGGCGTTCTGGAACGCCGAAAGCAGCAGCACCGGGATGCGCCACCAGATGTCGGGCAGGTTCTCCGCCACGACGTTGAGCTCCACGCCGAGGTGATAGGCAATGAGGTACAGGCCCAGGCCGCTGCCGCCGATGACCGCGGCCAGGCCGGCGCCCCGGGCCAGGTCCCGGCCCGGCTGGCTGGCGTCCACGCCGATCGCGGACGGCCCCTCCCCCGCCCGGGCCAGAAGGTAGAAGACCAGCAGCACCGGGGCGAGCGACAAGGTGATGTTCAGCAGCTGCAGGGACAGGTCGAGCAGCGGGCGCCCGGGGGCCAGCGAGCCGTTGAGCACGGTGGTCTGCTTGCTCAGCGACTGCTTGGCGGTCAGCGACCCGATGAGATTGACCAGCGCGTACAGGCCGCTGGCGCCGAGGGAGACGGCGAAGACCGCGACGATCTCCCAGATCTGCAGCCCACGGGACGGCGGGGCCAGGGTCGCCTGGCCCTCCGGCGTCGCGGGGCGCATCTGGGTCTCGTCAGTCATCGCCCTTCGAGTATCACCGAACCGAAGAGCCGAATAGCCCGCTATGCGGTCAGCCACTAAGCTCGGTAGATCAGCGCGGGACCGCGATCCGTCCGGCTTATCTAGCAGAGGTCACCATGTATCAGCCCTACCCGTCGAGCGGCCAGCCCGTCGAGCCGGAGCGGCCTCCGGAGCCGCCGTCGGTGCTGAACGCGGTCAAGCTCATGTACCTCGGCGCGGCCATCAGCACGGTCAGCCTGGTCATCGCGCTGGTCGACATCGGCGGCACCAAGCACGCGATCGAGAAGGCGCGCCCCAGCCTGTCCGCCGCCCAGGTCAACCAGCTGAACACGTTCATCATCACGCTGGCCATCATCTCCGGCGTGCTCGGCATCGCGCTGTGGCTGTGGATGGCCCGGGCCAACAGCAAGGGCCGGAACTGGGCCCGCATCTTGTCCACCGTGCTGTTCGGGCTGGCGACCCTGGACCTGTTCGGGGTGCTGAGCCAGCCCAAGACGCTGATCGGCCTGGTCTTCCCGGTGCTGACCTGGCTGGTCGGCGCGGGCGCGGTGTTCTTCCTGTGGCGGAAGGAATCGAGCGAGTTCTTCAAGCCCAGGCAGCTTGGGTGAGCCCGGTCCCGGTCGTGCTCTCCGCCGTCCCGACGCTGTTCGGCCCGGACGGCGCGCTGGACCCCGACGCCAACCGCGCGCTGTACAAGCTGGTGGCCGGGCTGGTGGACGGCCTGTTCGTGGCCGGCACCACCGGCGAGTTCCCCGCCCTGGAGGACGCCGAACGGCTGTCGCTGTTCGAGCTGGCGCTGGCCGAGGCGGGTCCGGACCGCGTCATCGCGCACATCGGCGCGCCGGACGCCCGGCACGCCAGCCGGCTGGCCCGGGCGGCCGCCGCGCTCGGCGCCACGCGCCTCGCCGCGATCACGCCCTACTACCTGCCCGCGCGTCCCGACGAGCTGACCGCCCACTACCAGCAGATCCGTGCGGCCGTACCGGGCGCTGAGCTCTACGCCTATATTTTTCCCGAACGAACCGGCCTGACCGTCTCCCCGCCGCTGTTCGCGGAGGTGGCGCGGGCGGCCGGGCTGGCCGGGGCCAAGTGCAGCGGGTCGGCCTCGGCCGACCTGGCCGGTTACGCGGCGGCCGCGCCCGGCCTGCGGATCTTCTCGGGCAATGACGCCAACCCCGCGGCCAGCATGCAGGCCGGCGCCGCGGGCGTGATCTCCGGGCGTAGCGCCGCCTACCCCGAGGTGTACGCCGCGCTCCGCAGGGACCCCGCGGAGCAGGGGCGCCTGGACCGGATCGTCGCCCTGGGGGCGAGCATCGGCCGCCTCAAGTACGCGCTGCAGGTGCGCGGCCTGGTTCCCGGGTTCAGCCCGGCCGCCCGGATGACCGTCGACCCGCCGGGCCCGGACACCGCCGCCGCCATCGCGGCCCAGGTCGCCGCCCTGGCGGAGCTGTCCTGAGCGCTGGCGGAGCCCGGGTTGAGCACGGCGCTCGCGGTCCGCGTCACCTTGATCTGTTCGTTACCGTGCCGCGCGTGAACCTACCGCGGAGGTAGCGCGTCATCTTGTATAGAGGCCCGGCGTAAGCGGGGCGCCGGGCCTCTATAGCTCGGCAGGCGGAAGCCGAGCGGCAGGCCCGGCGAGAGCGGGGCGCCGGGCCACGCCCGGCGTGAGCGGGGCGCCGGAGCCCGTCGACGTTCCGTCGGCCGGGCTCGCGGAGGGGACCGCTGGCCGCTGCACCTAACATCTTAGGCGCAGCGCCAGCACGTCTCAGTCGTCCGCGTCGAGCACCTGGTGAGCGCGGGCGCGACGGGCTGGGTATTCCCGGAGGTGTGCTGGTTGTGGTCATGATCTAACGATTCGTAGAGCGCACGAAGCGCAAAATCTTACCGTCGCCCCTATGGACTAATCAGGAATGCTGACGTAAGCAGGTGAAAGGGAGCTAGAAGGTCTAGACCGTTGATAACTGGAGGAACCCTGTGGCCGACGCGTGGATGCCGGGCGCCAGATGCATCCGGGCACAGACCGACGGGGGGCAGCTCGGGGGTGGAGCACCGCGGGTGGTCTGGCTAACGCTGGGCGCCGACCCGCGGGTCGTCTCAGTCGGGTCGGCCGCGCAGCGGCTGAACCAGGAAGGCAGGCCCGCCCACCTGGTGTGGGATCCGCTCAACGGTGACATCGCGCAACTGCTGCCGATCGTCCGGGCCGGCTGCGCGCTGGGCACGCCGGAGTACCTGGACTACGAGCCGGACCGGCAGCCGCAGCGCCCCGCGGCGGTGAACCGCGAAGGCCGGCTGTGCGTCCAGATCGGGGTCCTCGGCACGCCCCGCGAGCCGTTCACCAGCTACCAGATGATCGGGCTGGCCTCGATCCTGGGCTGGCTGGACTCGTGGCAGATACCGCGGCGCTGGCCGGCCGGGCCGCCGGCCCCGTACCGGCAGCTGACCAGGCTCCGCAGCCGGGCGCTTTGGGCGCGAGGCGGGCACTTCGGCGCCTCCCAGGTCCCCGGGTGCGACAACATCGGCCCCGGCGGCATCGACATCGACCACCTGACCCGGCTGGACGCCACGGTCTCCTGCGAACTGCCCGAGCCGGTCCGCGTCAACAGCACCCCCATCCGGCTGGGACCGCGCACCCCGCGCGACATCCCGAACCTGCGAGCCGCAGCTGTCTGACCCCCGCGAGCCGAAGGGCCGCGGCCCGGAGGCGAGTGGGACGATGGAGCTCGTGAGCCCTCCTGATCTCTCCAGTACGCCGCGTACCGAGCTGCGGCGGCACCATGAGCGTGGCCGGACCGACCGCGACGACCTGTACACGGTGCTCGACGCCGGGCTGATCTGCCACCTCGGGGTCATCGACGACGGCGTGCCGCGGGTGCTGCCCACCGGGTACGGCCGCCTCGGCGACGTCCTGTACCTGCACGGCTCGTCGGCCAACGCGACGTTCATGGCGGGCGGCGGCCAGCAGGTCTGCGTCACCGTCACGCACCTGGACGGCCTGGTCTGCGCCCGTTCGGTGTTCAACCATTCGATGAACTACCGCAGCGCGATGATCTTCGGGGTGGCCCGGCTGGTCACCGATCCGGACGAGCGGACCCTGGCCCTGCGGACCATCACCGAGCACCTGACGCCCGGGCAGTGGTCCTACGTCCGCCAGCCCACGCCGAAGGAGCTGGCCGCCACCTCCGTCCTGGCGCTGCCGCTCACCGAGGCCTCGGTCAAGATCCGCTCCGGCGGGCCTTCCGACGAGCCGGAGGACTACGCGGCGGACGTATGGGCCGGCGTGGTCCCGGTCACGCTGCAGTTCGGCGAGCCGGAGCCGGATGCCGCGCTGCGGCCGGGCATCGCCACGCCTGAGCACATCCGGCAACGCCAGGGCTGAGGCCGGCCGGGGCGCCGCCGTGGTGACCGTGGCCGGCTGGGGTGGGCGGGTACCCAGTTCGTTCGGTTAAAAAAGGGTTTTCTGGCTGGCTACCCAGGTCGGCTGAGGCCATAATCTGTTGGGATGAATGACCGGCTGGTTTGGATCGACTGCGAGATGACCGGGCTCGACATCGAGCGCGACGCCCTCATCGAGATCGCCTGCCTGGTGACCGACGCGGAGCTCAACCTGCTCGACGAGGGTATCGACCTGATCATCAAGCCGCCGGCGGAGGCGCTGGAGTCGATGCCGGAGGTGGTCCGCGAGATGCACACGGCGTCCGGGCTGCTGGCCGAGCTGCCCGGCGGGATCGCGGTGACCGAGGCCCAGGAGATCGTGCTCGGCTACGTGCGCGGGCACGTCAACGAGGCCAAGAGGGTGCCGCTGTGCGGCAACTCGATCGCCACCGACCGCTGGTTCATCGCCCGCGACATGCCCGAGCTCGACGCCTACCTGCACTACCGGATGGTCGACGTGTCCAGCATCAAGGAGCTGGCGCGGCGCTGGTACCCGCGGGCCTACTTCGCCTCGCCGGTCAAGCGCGGCGGGCACCGGGCGCTGGCGGACATCAAGGAGAGCGTGCAGGAACTGCGGTACTACCGGGAGGCCATATTCGTGCCGCAGCCCGGACCGGATTCCGCGACCGCGCGGGAGATCGCCGCGCGGTACTCCCAGCCTGGTCGGGCGGGCAGCCGGGGCGTGTGACGCGGGAGGGCTCGGGGACGCTATACTCTTCTACAGCCGCGCGATGCCCCCCGGGACAGCGCGCGTTCTGTTGCCGCCCGGCCGTAGGCTTGGGTGGCAGATGGTGGGCGTAGCTCAGTTGGTTAGAGCGCCAGGTTGTGGTCCTGGATGTCGAGGGTTCGAATCCCTTCGCTCACCCCACGATGGATAGCTGGTGACCTGCGAATTCGGCAGGGTGCGCGAAGCTTTCCCTAACCGTGTGATTAGGATTTTGGTTAGGACATCTGTGTGACGTCGATCACATGGAGTCTCGTAGCGTATGGTGCCGTACCGTGTTGCGCAGTGTCCAGGCTGTCTGTCCAGGCGCCTCGCCGGGAGTTGACGCGAACCTGCCAACCAGGCCGACACGAACAAGACCAGTTGGAGCGGGACGAGGTCAAGGGTGACGTCCGTCGGCGCACGGCAACACTCATTGCCGGACCACATGTTGCAGGCGACACGGTTTGGTGCACACGATGGCGTCGGGCGATCGGCACGAAAGTTATGGCCGTACACGTGATAACGGACCGTTATCAC
>Ga0335081_10004491_pt1 | contig 21978 bp, 21 predicted proteins | sample Lox_Sample_35_FD_206713 | JGI IMG/M metagenome (GOLD analysis project Ga0335081, IMG submission 206713) | Soil microbial communities from Loxahatchee National Wildlife Refuge, Florida, United States - Lox_Sample_3.5 | ecosystem: Environmental > Terrestrial > Soil > Wetlands | place: USA... | reverse complement strand
TGCTCCCGACCAGCATGCCGGCCAGCTTGCCGCCCTTTCGCAGGATCGGCGCGGTCATCATGATCGCCGGATGACCGTGGGCCTGGGAGGAGAGGTAGGGGTCGGATATCACCGGCTTCCCTGTCTCAACTGTTTTCTTGAAATAGGGACGGTAGGAAAAATTCATTCCCCGCCTGTTCGGGTCGAAGGGCGTCTCGGCAATCTCTGTCCCGGCGGCAGTAAAGAGACCGACATGATTGTCAAAGGTGCTTCGGAGAGTGATCCTGCTGTCGAGGAAACGCTGGGCCTGCTCGGGATCACGAAGCCCCGCAGGAGGAACTTCATTTGCGGCAAGGATGAGCTGCTCGTGGGCGGTGAGCAGTTTGCTGTCGATCTGGTTCGCCACCACCGACGTCATCAGGAATTGATTCCTGACGACCGTGGCCTTGAGCTGTTTTTCGAAGTAGGAGATCGTAAAATAAGAAGCAAGGGCGAGCGATAGGATGACGATCGATGACACGCCGACGGTCATTTTGGTCTTCAGGTTCAGTGATTTCATAGGACCCACGCCATCGCACCCCGCAGCAAGCTTCCCCCTGTCCCCTCGTGGCACGGTAGCGCCTTGACTGTCATGAGCATTATTATGTCAGATTTTGGTGGGAAATGCACCCTTTTGCTACTTATTTTTTCTGCACGAAGAGACGGGCCCTGCCGGCAGGATGAAACCAGCACAGGGATGCGTACGGCTTCAAGCTTCTGGTGCGGCACAGCTCCGGTCTTCAGGGAAGTTACCGTTGAGGTAAGCACCATCCCCCCAAGTCCTCATTGCTGAAGGCGATGGCCGCAGCCGTGGCGGAAGCGGACCCCCTGTTGATCCCGACGAGCCACAGGGGAGCAGATGATTGACGACAGTGGTCACATTGTGCGCCTCCTCGGAATGCATGATTGATACGCTTGGGAACTGCGCGGTTTTCCACGTCATGCTCCCCGCAATGGCTCTGTTTGTATTATCGATCCATGATCCAAAGAATGAGCAGACCGGGTTCGCGGGTCTGCAGGTCGGGTTCCGCCTTTCGGCCCGACGCATCTGTCGACTGTTCTCATTATGCCGCTTTTGTCATTGTTCCCGCTCCGTTCTGTGCGTATGCCGGAACATGAGAAAAAGACATGGTTTGGGCAAACGGAACGGTCACGGCCCGGAAAAGAAGCCGCTTTCCCCGTCACCCAGTCGGGACGAATCTGCCCCATCGATGCCTTTGACCCAGTAGAAGTAGGTCTGCTGGGCAGTGACGTTCTGGTCGAGATAGGTGCGGGGTGCAGGCGTGATGATCACACCGGCCGGATAGTTGTTGACGAACGTCCCCTCGAGCCGGGCAATGAGGGCAGCGTGGCCCGGTTCGGCATCAGTGCTTCGGTACACTTCGTATACGGCATGGAGGCCCGGAGATTTCCAGGTTGTCGGGTCCCAGGTAAGCCTGACCCCTTGCGCGTCCGTGCCGTCCGTGGCCGTGACCAGAATCGACCCGACCTGTGCGTAGCCCGTGTCGGGTCCGCCGAATCGTGTAGGAAATCCGTCTACACGCCCCCGGACAAAATAGTTGAGGACGTCACCGGTGCCCGTGCCCGGAAAATGGTCGAAGGTCGTTTCGGTGACAGGCGTGGTATTGAGCGGCTGGGCGAAACGGTCGGGCGGATCGCTGCTGAAACCCGCGAACACGTCATAGCTGTCCGCATTGGGGACCGCTGTCCAGGTCACGCGGACCCGGTCGGTGAATGTCCCGTCGCTTGCCAGGACCGAGGCGGGACCCGGAAGGGGATCGCGAAGAATATAGACAGCTGTCGCGGTCTGGGAAGAGGCGCGCGTGTTGTCGGGAAGCGTAAAGAAGGCCCGTGCGAGCACCAGTACGATCCCGTGCTGCTGAAGCGTAAGAACGCTGAAATCGCAATGGTAATCCTCGCACAGGAGCACGGACCCCGGTGCGTTCTCCTCCGGCAGGTGACCGTTCGTGGTCACCCAGGTCTTCAAGTCCCGTGCAGAACCGACCGGGTCTATAACGTCGATCTGGACCTCAAGGGGGGTCTGGTAGTCGCCGTTCTCGGGAAACATTCGCACCTCCGGAAGCAGCACGAGATGCAGCGCCTCTTCCACCTGGATCATCGGAGTAATGCGATGCTGCCGCGCGTCGGTGATCGGTTTTCCGGACTGCTTCAGAGCGGCCTCGATATCATCGACCCGCGCCGCCGGTTTTTCGGCCTTCAGGACGGCCCATGCCCCCGTCACGTGAGGCGCGGCCATCGAGGTGCCGCTCAGAGCGCGAAATCCTCCGGGCACGGATGAAACGATGTTAACGCCGGGCGCGAGGAAATCCAGCTGACCGGAGCTGTCGGAATCGGCCGCAACCACCGAATGCTTGTCCGTGGATCCGACGCTGATGACCGAGGATATGCACGCCGGGGACGCTATTTTGTTCACCTCCCCTTCATTGCCCGAGGCGGCAACCGTGGCCACGCCTGCCTGCTTCAGCAGGTCCGCCACCTCCTTGATCGATCGTTCGTTCTCGGAGAACGTATCGCAGGTCCCCTCGACCCACGGATCTCCGCCAAGGCTCATGTTGACCGCCGCCACGTTGCGCGTGTCCGTGAGATCGAGCACCTGCTCGAGCGCGGCAACGAGATCGCCATTCAGAAAGCCATCGAATTGCCAGATCAGGTAGGATTTTCTGACCGATGCGTTCAGGGCGATGATGTCCGCCTGTCGCGCTATCCCGGAAAATGAACTGCCGTCCCCTGCCGCGATGCCGGCCACGTGCGTGCCGTGCTCGCAATGCTGCGGGAAGGCGCATGCGGCGCCGGAACCCGAATCGACTGCCGCGCCGTGCCGGCAGAGGCTGGAGGTGTCCGAGCCGGGGCTGGAAAAGCAGAACTCCTCTACAAGACGGTCTCCGAAGAAGGGATGATGGACGGTCCCGCCGTCCAGGATGGCAACGGCCGCGCCCCTGCCCGAGAAGGCCTGCTTGAAGGACCAGGAGGCATCCACGATGTCCGAGCTTTGCGCAAGAAAAGGATAGTACTCCGCTTCTTCCGACACACCGGCTACGACCTTGAGCTTCGCGAGCTTTAGCAAAGCGGTCCGGTCCAGTTCAAGGGTCGCGTAAGGGATGTGGCGAAACAGGTGCTTCACCGTGAACGCGGTCCCGCTCAGGCCTTCCTGCAGGGCCTTCTGCGCAGACCGGACCGCTTCAGGCGTCGCCCGGCCGCGCTTGTCGCGTTCCGCCTGCAGCCGCACGACAACCGACATCCATCTGCTCTTGGCGCTCTTGGCGAGCACTTCGTCGAGATTGGTCGCTGCGACCTTGCGGGCTTCCGCGGGAACGGAAAAAGGCGGCGGCTGATGCGGCACCGTCGGCACTGCCGGCCCTTCCTGCTTCATGATCCTGCCGGCGCATCCAGGCGTCAGGATGAGCGAGAAAAGCGCCAACAGACCAAGCGTCAGATACAGCGACCGCAGATGTGTTCTCTGTATGATGATGCGGTTCCTGACCATGGGTCCACCCTCCCAATGAGTCATTCTGGATCTATTTCCATTCGAACACCATCAATACAACACACGGAGACCACATCCCGCTACCGTGTGAACAGATCCGAGATTTTAGTGATGTTCGGCGCGTATGCATGAATGACCCATGCTGCGGCAAAGGAGATCAGCAGAACGCCGACAAAGGGCTTATAGGTGTCCTGGAAAACGCTTCCCATCCAGTCGGGGTGGTTAATTTTCCTGTAGCTCCGGATGAGACTGGTGCCGAGCAGAAAGTTGAACGCCGCCTCGGACAGGATATGAGGAGCGATATAAACGAGGTAGATCGCCGCTCCGAAGATCGCGGTCAGGAGCACGCCGATGGCGATGAGGATCACCCCGGCATCATCGAGATCGAAGACGCCGGACACTGCATCGCCGACAGAATTGCCTGCGCCGGATGCCGGGTCCGCAACACGGGGAGGCACGAAAAGCGCCTGCACATTCGTCGCCGGGCCGTCGAAATCGCCCGTTGCTCCGCCGCCTCCTCCGGTTCCTCCGCCTCCCCCGCCGAATTTAGGCAAGCTCACATCCGGCCCCGAGCCGCCGCCTGATATGTTCGGCAGATCAGAAAGCACATCCCCTGCAACGTTGGGACCGTTAAACGCCTGCGAAGCAGACATATAGACAAGCCACAGCTTCACAAACAGAAAGAACGCGAGGTAGGAGCAGAGTACGGTAATGGGGTAGCGGACGATAATATTTTCCACCTGCAGGAGAATCAGCAACTTTGACACCAGGAGACCGGACAGGCCTGTCGCCGTCAAGATCAGCGTCATATGGAAACGGAGGAAAAACCGCTCCCTGAGCCGGCGCATGAACGACAGCACACTCTTGCCGCTTCGTTTCCCCTGCCGAGGGTCAGGCACGCTTTTATCATCATGAATGGTCATAGGGTTAAGTCTTGGGCACGGGGCTGATGTGCAAACTGCCCGTTGCGCTCTGAACCGTTGCTCTACCGTTAGCGCTGAGTTGAGCCGCAGTTGGCAGCTCGAACGACGAGTTGGTTATCTCTCTGTACCCGGGAACCCGTCTCAATTCGCGATTCCCCATGTCGACGCTCGTCTTACATTGCATGCAGGAGAGGTTTTCCTTATTGCCTTATTTCAATCTGCGCTTCTTCTCTGATCACCAGTGCTTCTCACTTTCGACGCAACCATGTTCCCAGGAACATTATTGTCATCATCGCTGATCACTGTGGCCAGATCATAACCCAATCCCTTTAATTGATTTGACCAGATCACTTTGCTGCTGTTGATGTCAACGCAATAGAGGCGGCCATATGTGTGAGCGTAGATGAAATCGCCCCTTTTCAGCATATTTACGAATCCATTCCCCGTCTTTAACCATGATCGATTGAGTGTTATTTCCTTCATGGTATTGCCGGTCCCTGCGTCAAGTACCAGTATCCTGCCCTTGGCACCGATATAAATGTAAGGCATTATTTCCTCCTTCTTTGTTGTCAACGTTCAAGGTAACCGGCCTGCGCGGCTTTTCGGCCGGTTGTTCACGGGGAAAACCTCTGAGCAGCGCGTGCCCGTGCCTTGGCGGCCTCTTCAGCGCGGTTCCTCGGCGGTGCGTTCGTCTCAAGCGTGCTCAGGAGCCTTCTGGAAGCCGCTGCTACCGCGTCAACAGCCGCAAGGAATGCAGCTTCGTTGGCCTTCGATGGCTTGTTGAATCCGCTTACTTTTCTCACGAATTGCAGCGCGGCCCCTCGGATCTCGTCGTCGGTCACGGGCGGTTCGAAATTGAAGAGGGTTCTGATGTTTCTGCACATGAGTATTTCCTCCCTGTGCCAGAGTCAACAGTCAAGAGTTGAATTACGTGTGCAACACGTGTAATGCCGTTGTCCATGGTTTCCTCGAGGAGCGGCAGAGCAAACAAAGTTCGCGTTACGCGCCGAATGGTATGAAGGAAAACAGGCCGATTGCTTCGGCCCTTCGGCCGCGTGGTTCATTCGGAGCGATCCCGCCCCGCAGTATCCAGCAAGGCTTGAGCCGCCCAGGGAACCCGAACTGCCTCCCCTCCCGCCTCGTGCTCCACGCGGGACAGGACCGCTCCTGAGAATCGTGCTGAGGCTCTTGTCCTCTCAGGAAAATGCAATCAGGTACCAAACCGGCATGACAAGAAAGGCCATGACCGTCTGGGCTGTGATGATCGAGGCCATCGTATCGGTTTCTCCGCCGAGTTGACGCGCCAGGATGTAGGCCGTGGGCGCGGTCGGTGTTGTCAACGCGAGCAGGAGCGTGCCGCCAGCCGCACCCGTCAACCCCGTGAGACGGACCAGAAGCACGGCTGTCAGCGGTTTGATGCCAAACTGAACGGCTGACGATGCCGCGATCGAACCCAGGTGGCCGCGAACCACACCGGGGCGCAGGGCGGCTCCCACGGCCAGCAGTCCGAACGGCAGCGCGGCCCGGCTCACGATATTCAATGCCTCCCCGGGGATGCCCGACAACCCGATGCCCGTCACGCTCAGGAGCCATCCGACAACACAGCCGATGATCAAGGGGTTCGCAATGATCTCCCGTATGACCGTCCTGCTTTCCCTCGCCTCGGGCCGGCCCCAGACCGAGAGAACCGCGACGCAAAGGATGTTGATTATCACGATCATGAACCCGGCGGCAACTGAAGCAAGCTGCAGTCCTTCACTCCCGAACAGCGCTTGCGCGACAGCAAGGGCGATATACGTGTTGAACCGCACGCCTCCCTGGAAGATCGAGGTAAAGGTCGGGCCGGGAATCGACGGCCGAAACGCTCGCCAGAGGAGCATTGCGGCTGACGCCGTAAGCAGCGCCCCCAGCGCCACGATAAGCATGGACGGCCAGGGCACCCCTGAGAGCTTCTGGTTGGCAAGCTCTCGCACGAGAAGCGACGGGAAGAGAATGAAGTACGTAAGCTTCTCCATCCCCGGCCACGATTCATCGGGAAGAAACCTGGCCCGTTTGAGCGCGTAGCCGAGCAGAATCAGCACGAGGATAGGAACAATGGCAGAAGGTATGCTATTCATCCGTCAAAAGTCCGGGTCGGACCAGGCTAAGCTGATGACATCTGTGAGCCTCAATTGTAGTTTACCATGTTTTCTATGTTCTTTGTCTGGATCGCCGCGCTCTCCCAGATCACGTTTATCGAGTCCCAGGCAATACTCCTCCAATGCACTCCGGTGGGTTTGTACACGTGACCTTCAGTCGGCAGATCATACTTATCGACCAGCGGATCGAGTTCCTGAAATACATAGATGCGACCCCGCGGGACGAATTGGAGTTGATACAGCTGGTTCCTGTATTTACAAAGCAGCAAACCGTCCTTGTAAGTGGTCAAAAGGCGCGAATAGGCCTCGATGACGTCGGTCTCCGCCTTTGAGGCCGCCTTGCCTTTTAAAGCCGCCGTCCCGGAAGCAAGCCTTTGCAGCAAGGTATCCGGCACCTCACAGGGCTTGTCCGATGTAATGGAGGTTCTCAGGTCCCGCGCAGTGCGGTCCAATTCCGAGAATTTCTTCTTGTCAATCCCCGATTCCGGCACACAACCCGAGCCGATAAGAATGATTGCTGAAAATAATAGTATGACTATACCATTCTGTCTCATGCGATCCCTTCTGAGAAATATTCTTATTTTTGTACATCAGCCGTGTCGTTTGAATGTCGCAAAAGCAGCGGCGGCTCGCATTCGATGACAAGATCGCGTCCCGTGCCCGGATGGAGAAAGCTCAGCTCTGCGGAATGGAGATGGTATCCCGGGTCGCCGGGCAAAGCGCGCGTATCCGTCGCAGGGAGACCGCCGGTTCCATACAGAGGATCGCCCTTCAGCGGATGTCCTGCCGCAGCCAGGTGAATCCGGATCTGGTGGGGCCTGCCGGTCGCGATGTGCACATCACAAAGGAACGAATCCGTTCGGCGTTCGAGGACAGTCACCCGGGACAGGGATGGCTTGCCTTCCGGAGCAGCGGCATGGATCGAACCAAGCAGGGCGTGCGGCACAGGGCCGATGCGTGTGGCGATCGTCATCTCATCCCGATCAGGAAGCCCGCTGGCCAGCGCCCGGTAACGCTTCCCGACCTTGTTCGCTGACCATTGTTTCATCAATTCCAGCCGGCTATGATGGTTTCGAGCGAACAACACCAGGCCCGATGTCCACCTCCCCAATCGATGAAGCGGGGCGGCATCAGGCGCATAGGCGCGCACCAGGTACAGGAGCGTCGATTGCAGGAAATTGGCCCCGGGCAGTGTCGGCAACCCGGCCGGCTTGGCCACGGCGAGCAAGTCTTCATCTTCGTACAGAACAATAAACGTCGCGGGCGCCTCGGGTTCGATCCATGGCGGCCGATGCCATACAAGCTCGAGTCCCTTATGTAATACGCATTCGGAATTCACCGGCAAAGAATCAACGAGCACGCGACCGGACGCAATGCGCTCCGTCCACTCCGCCACAGAGGAATGTCCATAGCGCTGGCTGAGATAATCCAGCACGGTCAGCCCGTCGGCATCAGGGCCGAGTCGTTCGCGATATTCACAGCCGTCGTTAAGGCGCATACTCGCGGTAAGCATAAGTGATGATGACGATGTTATATACTTTTCCAAAGTCAGCTAACCATAAAATCCCAACGAAGCTCCTGTGATATGTCAGAGCCTTAATATCCTCGCAAAAGGAGAACGACAAGCATCACCGGCTGCTTTTAGCCGTCCGGTCGATGCCTTGGTTAGCTGGCAACTTCAGCTCCATGCAAGACTCGTCAGCGCCAGCAGCGCCACAAAAAGTCCTGCAAGCTTGCGCGGTGTCAGCGGTTCACGCAGGAAGATGAACCCGAGGAGCGCTGTGACGACGAACCCCATCTGTGCGATCGGCACCACAACGCTCGCCTCGCCCCGCACAAGCCCTTTCGCAAGCAAGGTGAAGGCGACGACAAGCAGCACCGCACTGATTGGAGAATGCACCAGCGCGGTGCGCGACGGGCGTATGCCACGGTCGATATGAAACGAAAACGCGGTGGAAAGCGTCATAGCGACGGCACCCTGCGCCACGACCAGCGCGATCGGCGCCGCGCCCTGCAGCAGGCCGAGTTTGTAGGTGAAGCTCGCAAACCCCACTGCCACGGTCGCGATGAGCACGCGAGCAAGCGACGCACTATCCTCCCGATTCGCCTCAACGGTCACATTCCCGGCAGCCGGCGCGGCGAGCAGCAGCCATACTGCGAAGAATGCCAGCACTAGTCCTGCAACTTTCTGCGCAGTCAGCGCTTCGCCCAACACGAGCACAGCAAGCGCCGTTGTGATGGCGAAACTAAGCCGGAAGATCGTCGCGTTTGTGCTGACCGTACCGTGGCGCAGGCTCCAGGCGAAGTTGTAGTATCCGATCACGACCAGCACACCGGCGGCGGCACCCCACAGCGCCCCGCGATTGAACACGAGGGTGCCGGAGAAAAGGCCGTAGAGGAGCGCGAGCGCGTTGAAGAACCAGGTCTGCACCATGAGAAACTGGTGCGGCGGCGCTCCCGCCGCTGCGGCGCGCTTGTAGACGAAGTCGGCGAGGCCATACAGCAATAGCGCACCAAGTGCGTAAGCAATGCTCGGACTCACGGTCAGGATCACCCGCTACACATTGTTGACTTCCTTATGCATGACTGCGATCACCAGCTAATGATAAGCTCACAAGCCACGAAGCGGGTAACGCGTCTGGCTTGTTGGTGCATTTTCCCTTGAAGTCAGTTATCCCTCGGGATCGAGGGGATTCAGTAAGAACGACAAGGTGCGCTTTTTTCGTTTTTTCATCAACTCGAGTTCGCCGTCAATGGTGCCAAGCCACATCTCCTCTGCCGAGCGGTGCTTCCAGCCGAGTTCCTGTTTCGCCTTTTCGCTTGAGTAATTCAGGTTTGTCGCCGCCCCCCTGACTGTTTCGCGGGACATGAGGGCTGGCAGGCCTGCCAGGCGCTGCAGCGGCTCCAGCGGCCAAAACAGCGCCGACATCAGCGCTGCGGGAAGCCAGAGTCTGACCTTATACGCGCCGGGTCTCATGGCCCAAAAGCCAAGATGCTCGCGAAGGCTCCTCGGTTCCCCGGCGAGCAGGTATGTCTCTCCGGGGCGGCCCTTTTCAGCCGCCAGAACGATTCCCCCCGCCAGATCATCGACATGGACGAACGAAAACATCGTTCCACCCGCCCAGGACACGGGCGGCAGCATTCTGTTGAGATACATTCGCAGAAAGTAGCCGAGCGCGGAATGATCATTCGGCCCGATGACGCCGTTCGGGCATACAATGATCAAAGGCAGGCCGCGCTGCTGATATCCACGGGCAATCGCATGAGCATCGGTTTTTGTCTGTTCGTACCAGGTGCGGCACGGCGCCTGACGTTCAAAGGTCTCGTCGCGCATACGCGGCCCGCTGTCGCCGAACGCCTGGACCGTCGAGACGCAGACCGTGCGCTGCACGCGAAGTTCCCGCGCAAGATCGAGCACATTGTCCGTGCCGAGCACGTTGACGGCGTGCATGCGCCTCCTGCCTTCCGCATTGAGCCCGTACTCGTACTGTCCGGCATTGTGAATAACGATGTCCGCGCCCGCCATCGCTGACCGCATCGACTCGCGTTCCGTCACATCGCCTTCTACGCAGCGCGCTCCCAGGTTGGCTAGAGCACGCGCCTGGGGGCCATCGGGCCTTCGGACCAGAACGGTCACGCTCCACGCTCGTCCTAAAAGGGCCTGTACGAGAGACTGTCCTATGAAACCTGTTCCGCCGGTGAGAAAGACCTTCACTCTTGACACCTCTGTTTTCATGCCGCGCCATCTTCCGTATTTCTGAGGAAAATATATGCCCGATCTGGGGATATGTCAACAATAGCGATCGCGTAGAACGGCAGGGTATTCCCGGGGCTGGCTCAATGAATACAAGTTGTCGTACTTTACCTGTTGCTAAGAATGGCACGAAACAACTTCAGAAAGATTTCAGAAAAATATGCGTAGCCATAAAATCAGTTTCCCCGTTCTTCCCGCCTCACCGGCACCAGCAGCAGCGGAATAACGGAGCGTCGAGTCACATTCGGTGTGGCGCTTCCCGACCAGAAGGCATCCATGCCGGTCTTCCCGTGAGTTGCGAGAACGATCAGATCTGCACCTGTCTCCTTCGCCGTGGCAACAATGGTTGTGACGGGATCGCCACGACGGACATCGGCCCTTGCCGTAATCCCCGCAGCCTGTAATGCGGCTACATGACGGTGCAGGTACTCTTTCGCTTCCCCCTCTGCCAGGTCCAGCAACATGTGTGTTGCCCCGGGCAGCATCGTTGCTGTGGCTGCTTCCTCGCCGGAGAGGGTGGCATATTTTTGAACTACCATGACCAGACTTAACCCGGCTGCACAGCTTTTCGCCAGACCAGCCGCTACGTTCAACCCCTCCTCGTGCTCAGGGTTGCCGTCCAATGTCACCAGCATTCTTTTACAGAGAAACGCGGGTGCGGCTCCGCTCATGGACGGCGGTATGAGCAGGATGGGCGTTGTACCAAGCCCGACTACCTGTTGGGCGATTCTGCCGGAAATAATGTCGCGCAGGCCTCCACGACCATGGGTGCACATTACGATCAGGTCAGAGCCCAACTCCCTCTCATGTTCAGCGATACTTTCAGCGACGTTGTCCACCTCATTGCCGTGAACATGCCGTTCAACCCTTAATTCCGGCGGAAACGCGCGTTCGGCCACCTCATCAAGGTATTTCCGCGCGTCGTCGGTGTTCGTCAGATGCCGTTCGCCGTGGATTTCCTGCGGCGCATCGCGCTCAATGACGTGGAGCAGGGAGACCCTGGCTTTCAAAGCCCTGGCAAAATAAATGGCAGCGGGCAGTGCCGCTTCCGCAAGGTGCGACCCATCCAGGGGGACCAGCAGATGTTTGAACATTTTTATAACCCCGTAATAAATACCTGGTAAACCAGGTAAGCGTTTAAGGCCAAGATCAGGGCTGCCACAATGCTGGTGACCGCCGTTGTGGCAGGGTGGTTGACCAATACTCCCATCAGGCTTCTGCTTCTGGTGAACACGATCAGGGGAATGATGGCAAAGGGAAGTCCGAAGCTTAGCACCACCTGGCTGATGACCAGGGTGCGGGTCGGGTCCAGACCAATAAAGAGAACTGCCAAAGATGGAATAATGGTAACCAGACGGCGGATCCAGACGGGGATCCGCCGCTGCAAGAATCCCTGCATCATGACCTGGCCCGCCATTGTCCCGACAGCAGAGGAAGACAGGCCGGCAGTCAGAAGTGAAACGGCAAAGATCCAACTTGATGCCCTGCCCAGCAATGGTTCCAGGGTGCGATGAGCCGTTTCGAGACTTCCAACCTGGGTTAGTCCCTGTTTGAAGAACGTTGAGGCTGCCATGATCAGCATCCCCATATTGACCAGGCTTGCCAGCCCCATAGCGACGACCACATCCACGATCCCATAATGGAACAGCCGCCGTAATTGGCTCGTATCCCTGACTACGATGCGGCCTTGCGTGAGTGCGGAATGCAGATAGATGGCGTGGGGCATGACCGTTGCGCCCACGATACCCGTCGCAAGCAATACGCTCTCCGTCCCGGAAAATTGTGGAACGACTGAGTGGTACAGTACATCGCCCCAGCTCGGCTTGTCCAGGATGGTTTCGATCAGGTAGCTGACCGTTACAACGCCCGCCAAAGACGTGATGACCGCCTCGACCGGCCGGAAGCCGTAACGCTCCAGGCCCAGGATGAGGAACGTGACGGCGGCGGTTATTAGACCGGCCAGCCAGAGAGGGGTGCCAAATAGCAGATAAAAGCCGACGGCCGCTCCTATGAACTCGGCCAGATCGGTCGCAATCGCCACGATCTCCATCACTACCCACATCGTGATGACAACTGGACGTGAAAAATGATTGCGGCAATGCTCGGCCAGATTCAGTCCCGTGGCGATGCCGAGCTTGGCCGACAGGGCCTGCACCAGCATTGCCATCAGGTTGCTGGCAACGATGACCCACAGCAGCGTGTATCCGAATTTGGCGCCGCCCTGGATGTTGGTGGCGAAGTTGCCGGGATCGATATAGGCGACACTGGCGATGAAGGCAGGGCCCAAAAAAGGGAGAAGGCGGGATAAGCGCCCCTTCTTGCTGCGATCAGCCAGAACCTCCATGGCAGTATCGATCGTCCCTTGATCGCCGGTTATCTTGTGTTGGGTCTTATCGGATCCGTCCATAACGACTCTTAGTGGAGCCCCCACCGGCAGGAGCCGGTGGCTCCCTTTAAGAACGCGACCTCCCGCGGACTACGACGCATTACCCCCGGCAGGAGCCGGGGGATTGCAAGTCGCGGGATTCATGCAGATGCTGGTGAATATGTTTTATTCTTTAACCATGCCCATAGCCTTGTCGGCATATTCCAGCAGAAGTTCTGCTGCCCTGCCTTTGTGTTCATTTTTTCATAAACCCTTCTCCAGCAGATCTTTCAGTATCCTTAGGTCTTTCTCCACCCACTTGGCATCCTCTGCAAACTTTTTATCGGACATTTCCGGTTGACGAATCAGCGTGAAAATAATTTCGCTGCCTTTGCCGTTGGCAATGACTCTCATCGGGTTATAAACCTTTACTCCCGATTCCAAGACGACTTCGTGGTCTAAGACCCCGAACTTGTTTTCCTCCGCGAATTTGACCTTCACTTTGCCCATCGGGGCATCCGCGATCCATTCGCCCTTTACCTTCCTGATCGAACCGCTCAGGCCCGTCGCCCATTTCGGGAGGTTCTCGGGATTTGAAACGAAAGCATATACTGAACGGGGTTGACGATTGATGGAAGCACTAATATGCCGCACCTGATGTGTCGTTCTCATAGGATCTCCTCAACTTGGCAAAGTACTGGCATGACGGAAACTGCAAAAACGAGCACGGCCGGAACGGTCAAAAGCAACGGCTTCCACGCGCTTTTAAACATCGACATCTCACTGATCTTAAGATGCGGGTGAGTCGCGCGTCTTGTGCGCCTCGGACTCGACCCGCCAGGTTGGACTTTTTTAAGATGTCAACCCCCAGAAGCACCTGTGATGGTCGGAAACGAGACAAGGCCGGGACTACATGAACCATAACGAATCTCTTTATACTCTGCAGGGAGCGTACTCCCGACAGAAATGCCGTTGGAGGCAAGCCACGCTTCATCAAAAGCCGAATGCCATCCATGCTCGTCCCATGTTAAAAACTGCAGATGTTTACCATCGTTGGTTAAGTATTTCATGGAGACTGTAGGATCAGAAGGGGTAAAGTCATAATAAACTTCAATACCGTCTGTTACTTGTATCAGTTCAGTAAATTCAGCAGTACCAGGAAAGCTTTCGTATTCACAGGGCCATTGAGGGATTCCACGCGGTTCTGAACACGAACATAGAATGTATAATGCAATGATCAAACAGGCACCTTGAAAGCTTGTAACTCTCCCGTGAGTTCTCATTCGGGGCCCCTATCTCCACATCCAACTATGAGTTCACACGCCGTGAAGCGGCCGGCGTGGAACGATTTGCTCTACCTCTCCGATTGCAATACGATCAGACGTTCTTAGGGAGAATATGCGACAACACTCGATTTACTCGCTTTTGCAGACTGCCGGCCACCTCCAGCACATCCACATCGAAGCCGTATGGATTCTCCAAGATTATCTCCTTGAGAATCTCATCCACACGTTGTCTGTACTCAACGTCCTGCGACAATGGGAGAACTATCCGGTCAGGATGCTCGATAGATAAAAATACTACTAAATCAAGCTTCTTCATCGCAGTTCGAACGCGAGGCAACCAGTCATCGAGATCAAACGCTTCAACGCCGGTATGCGAAAGAAGGTAGCCGAGGATGTCGACTGCACAGCGGTCGAATATGACGTTCGGCGCGCTCTCATCGAGATTTTCGATGGACCGCTCCAGTTGCAGTTCGAAATCTTCAACAGAGGGCAGCTCAGCGAACACGTACCCCTCCTCCTGCAATTGGTTGTAGGGCTCCTCGACGGCCGTATACTGGGGAAGTGCTTCGGACAACGCTTCGACGAGCGTCGACTTTCCCGAAAAGTGAGTACCCGAAATGGCGATCCGCATATTATCTTTATCGTGACAGGCCCTTCAAGAGCGAATATATTCCTGATCCTCATGAATGTCAATGATGCCACTTATAGAAAATGGGGGGGATATTGGAGAAAACAGGCTTAAACTCTCAGTGCTGCGGAGAATAATAACTCCAACTGTTTCCGAAAGGACTCCTGCGCAGAGCGGCCAGCCCGGCAGGGAAGGTCCGTTTTAACCGAACGGTTTGCGTGGGGGCAGAAGGCAGTCTCCGCTTGCCGCCGGCATTCTCTCCCGAGCGCAGCGAGGGAGTGAACGGCAAGCTCAGTGGTGCGAGGCATCCACAGGAGCAATTTGTCAGCGGCCACATATCAGAAACAGGCAAAACTCGATCCGACCCAGCCATCTGCTTCACTGATTCGACTCGAAGCGTTCTTCTTTCCATGGATCGGCGGAGTTACTGTAACCTTGACTTTCCCAGAATCCGGGCTCATCGCGAGAGGTGACCTTGACAGCCTCCAGCCACTTGGCGCTCTTGTAGAGGTAGCGATCAGGGACCACGACACGCACGGGGGCGCCGTGCGCCGGCTCCAGTTTCTTACCAAAGAAACTGTGCGCTAGGATCACGTTCTCCTTTCGTGTCTCGCTTAGGGGAACGTTGCTGCGGTAGCCTCCGGCGGCCTCAAAAATGACAAAGCCTCCACTTCTGCGGGGCCTGACCCTGTCCATGATTGTAGTCAGGCGAACGCCACTCCATTCGGAATCCAGAAGCGTCCAGCCGGTGACGCAGTGAATGTCACAGGTGATATGCACCTGGTCCAGGTTGAGCAGGTCCTGGTAGGAAAGAACGATCGGTCTTTCCACCTCACCGTAGACGCGCAGGCTCCAGTTCGCAGCAGTAGCGGTTCCGGGCGTGCCGCCCATATCCTGAATCTTTTCGATTGCCTGCTGCCCAGGAGGGAGACGAGGCTTGCCGTCGGGTCTGGTGTTGGCTGCCAGAGCGCGCTGCGCCGCGTCTGCGAGCTTTACGAAAGCTCCGGGCAACCCTATATTCACGAGGGTTCCGCCTGCTGCTGCCAGGAAGGTGCGCCTGGAGATCGTCTGGTCTTTCAGCATTGCCCCTCTCCCCTCCCCCTCGGGTCAGCTATGTATTTCAGAGAGCTGGCTTGGTCCGACCCCGGAATAGCATCCCGAACATCCCTGTTAGGGACAATTTCCAATCCTCTTCCCCTTCACCTTCATTGTCATAGACTTGCCCTTGCCCGCATCGGACTGCATATTCATGACAGACTCGTAGGAGTCCCCTGAAAACACGGTATCGCCAGTGAACATGCCGGCATTCTTGCCAGTGCATTTCATCTTCCAACTCACCTTGTTGCCGGACTTCTTGAAATCGGTCACGGTACAGTTCTTGTCCCTGCTGATCACATTCTTCTGGTCTTTGACGTCTTCCTTCGTGTAGCAGTGTTTGAGAGTAGTCGGGGGCATCTCCATCGGCATGCCCGGCACCTCCATTTTGGTTGTGATCTCCCACATTCCCTCCCGGATGCCATCGGCAGCCGGAATCGTAGCAGGCAGAGAGACCAAAACGAGAACTGCAAAAAAATGTTTCATTTTCATAATTACTTCCCTCCTTTTGTTTGTGATCAATTTTTATCGTTTACGGCTCGCCAGCCCCCGGGGGTGCGGTCCGTCTTGACCGCCTTGATCTTTGCCGAGCGGTCTGCGCGAGTGTAGAAGACAGATGCCGCGTACCGCCGGGATACTCTCCCGAGTTCAGCGAGGGAGAGAACCAGGAGTTCACACGCCGCGCAGCAGTAGGCGCGGAAGGACAGACTCACCGAAGTTGCTTGTCTTGACCTTCGTGTCATGAATCTTCTCGCTACCGTCGAAGTCTTCAATACACAATATAGATCCTTCACAAACTAACACGCGCCTGACGCGCCGCCTTATGGCGCGTCGCTGTCGAGGCGCAGGTTGGCTCCTCGTGTCCTTATAACCCGTGCTTCAGCTTTTGGAGCATGTCGGTCAGTCCCGTTATATCAAAACGCTCTCGGTAGATTAGGCGAAAGATTTCAAGAGAACAGACACCAACCTGTGCAACAGTTTTCACCAGCAAACGAAATGCCATAGTGTCATCAGTGAGGTAGGCGACTTGGAATTGCACACCATCCGCACTTTTCTCCATCCTTAGATTCTGCATGAGGGCACGCTCATTGGGATGGGCTCCATAGTCGATTGTACGATCGTAAAGTGCTTCAACCACAGTGCCTTCAGCAGGGTTAGATGTTTTTAATGAAGCCAGAAGGGCACGGATTTTGAACTCATCTCGGACCTTTTTCTTCGCTTCCGCACTTTCATGACGATTAAGCCAGGTTATTTGAGACGATGGGTTCTTTGATAGGTAGAAGCCATATAGTGAATTTTCAAGCGCAAGTCGCAGGCACGCATAGCCCTCAGGGACTTGACCACTCATTGATAAACTCAGACCTGCAAGGAAAGATGAATGTGACCGCAGCAGGAAGAACGCAGCAAACCAATCTGCGGTGTTGAGCAAGCTATCAATTGCCTTTCTGAAAGCAGTATCTATATCGGACAATCTTCTATACTCATCCCGTAGGTTGTGAAAGGACGCGTAGGCATTGTGTCGGGCATCATCAAGATATTTTGTTAAGTTATCGCTGCCCCATCCAGGAGGTGGTTCGGACAAAGTCATTTTGAATCCTCGGTGGCTGAAATACAGCGTTCAAGGTAAACGACGCGGTAAAACCCTGTCCGTCTTGAGCGCTTCGTTAGCCTTTTTCGGTTTAGAATAAGCGAAACCATGACAACTTTGAACCTATAGCGTCGCCGATCATGATTAAAATAAAATGATCGCCCTGTTTCAGGGTCTTGTATGCCTCTTTATAAGTCTCTTTCAGGCTTTTATTTGTTTCTATATCTCTTTTGAACATCCGTTCAATCAAGCCTTTTATCTTTTTTTCATATTCTGGCTGCGGTATTTCAGCTTCACATTGTTTGCTAAGCTCCATGTCCACAACAAAAGATGGATCTGTTTCAGACCATGCAAGCGTGTAGCGTTGCGCTTTGGATAAGGGGATCCCTTCGCGTTCTGCCTGCTCTATAATCTTGTTTACAAAAAAGGCTTTTGCGGTAGATTCACTATCGACTGGCATATCTGTCCTTTCCTAAGTTTGTCATGGGGCTAACGCGCCGGTAACTCGCCGCAAGGCGAGTCGATGTTGACCGGCTGGTTGTCATCAGTTTCAAAATAGCGACTATCAGGAACAAGCGGGTGTATACCAGTGCGAAGTCTCCCGGAATTGCTTATAGAGGCGTAAGCACGGTTACTGAACCTGAAATAACCAGAGATCATTAAACGCGTCAGAATAATAACCTGTGCGACCTCCGAACAGCCAGAAATTGCCACTTTTGTCAGTCCATGATGCAAAACGTGCGCGCGCGCCAGGGACGTTTAACGGAGAAGCAGTGCCTTGTGTGCCGTAGACGCCTGGCTGATCAACGACATCTGGCCCTCCTATCCAGGTCCAGTTCGTGCCGTCGAATTTCCAAAGATCGTTCAGGTAACCTCCGTTCCCGAGAGAATCGATACCGTACCCGCCAAACAACCAAAAGTTTCCACTGTTGTCGACCGATCCGGGAGCTGATCTTCTGGCACCGGGGATATTGGAGGCAGAAGCAATGCCCTTTGTTCCATAGATTCCTGCTTGCCAAACCCCAATATCTGCACCACTCACCCAAGTCCAGCTCGTACCGTCAAATTTCCAGAGATCATTGAGACCGCCACCGTTGCCTGCGCCATCATAACCGGAGCCGCCGAATAACCAAAGGTTACCGCTCTGATCTGTCCATGCAATGGCGTCGGAGCGCGCACCCGGAACATTTATGGCGGCAGGTATGCCCTTTATCCCGTAAACACCTTTCTGATTTGTTGTATCTGATCCGCTTACCCATGTCCAGTTCGTGCCATCGAATTTCCAGAGATCGTTCAAATAGACGAAGTTTGAATTGCCATTATCATAGTACTCTCCACCGAACAGCCAGAGATTCCCATAGATGTCGGACCACGATGTCGCTCTTAAACGAGACCCGGGAACATTTGCAGGAGAAGCGGTACCCTTTGTCCCGTACACCCCTATCTGATTTGCAGTATCTGATCCACTCACCCAGGTCCAGTTCGTGCCGTCAAACTTCCAAAGATCATTATAACAATTCACGCCACCAATAACCTCGCTTCCGCCGCCAAACAACCATACATTGCCGCTTTTGTCGCACCATAATTCTGAATCGTAGCGCGCTCCAGGAACATTAGAGGCAGCTCCGATGCCCTTTGTCCCGTAGATACCTGCTTGCCATGCCGTATCCGACCCGCTTACCCAGATCCAGTTCGAACCGTCGAATTTCCACAGATCGTTAAGTTCTCCACCCTGTCCCGCGTCGTAACCACTTCCTCCAAACAGCCAGAAATAGCCATTGGTGTCTGTGCACGACATTAAGTGTTCGCGCGCTCCGGGAACATTAGAAGCTGAGGCAATGCCTTTTGTGCCGTAGACGCCTGTCTGATTAACAGTGTCCGATCCGCCCACCCAGGTCCAGGCCAGGGGGTTGCTTGTAACGTCGAGAGTCGTCGACCCCGAGACACTGCTGAACACCGCGCTTATCATCGTAGTTCCGGCAGCATGCCCGTGCGCTTTGCCTGCCGTGTCTATTGGCGCTACAGATGAATTCGAAGAACTCCAGGTTACTGAGGATGAGATGTCATGGGTAGTACTGTCTGAGTATGTTCCCATGGCCGTGAACTGCTCATTCCCGCCTATCCCGACCGATGAAGTAGAAGGAGTTACGGTGATTGAGATCAACCTATTATCAGTAGTAAGCGACGTTGAAGAAGATCTGCAAGCAAACAGGATTATTGATAGCATCGTATAAATCACTGCCCAAAGAAGGCCTGATCTCATTTTGTCTTCCTCCATTGAAAGTACACGCGTGATTTTATGCTTGGACCAAGTAGGCGGCCAGTATTTTCCTGAAGCTAACATGATATTAGTTCTTCGGGATAGAGTAGCATAGACTTGACTGGCCGGTCAATGAATTTAAGAAAAAACTTGACGTAACTGCCTGAAATCGCTAAGTTTGCTTCAAACGACTAATATGCAAATTGTAGTGAAGTTATTTTAGCGTGACTAATATGCAATATCGGAATAGTTGATCTCATAGGCCCTGCCGGCGTCCGCACCTCAATGATCTACACGCACTGCGTTCCGAGCAAAACGATTAAGGAACTCAAAAGCCCTCTCGATTTTTAGTCACCTTCGATTTATAATGCTTCCGATGACTGACCCTGTGGATTTCCCCATCAACGGCGTCCTCGACCTTCACACGTTTCAGCCGAATGAAGTAAAGGACCTGGTGCCGGACTATCTCTCCGCCTGCCGCGAGCGCGGCATCCTTCAGGTGCGCATCATTCACGGAAAAGGGACCGGAACGCTCAGACGAACGGTCGAATCGATCCTCGAAAAGCTGCCTTATGTGAAGTCCTTCCGGATAGCGGGAGAAGACGGCGGCGGGTGGGGTGCGACGATCGTGGAGTTGAGGGAAGAAGACTTATCAACAGCCTCATACTAGTTTAAAATCGAATGTAACTTCTCGAAATGAATAACCCTCAGAAAATGCTAAGACCAATTTATCCGCAGATGCCGCAGATGGACGCAGATTTTAAAACCAGTAATTTCGGCGTGGTTTCATCTGTGAAATCTGCGTAATCTGTGGATAATAAAATATCTGAACTAGATTCTCGCATTCGCGGGAATGACATTTAATAGAATTGTTGATTTACTCCATTGGTTCCGCTCTGTTGTTTCTAAATAAGACCTTTAATAATAATTCTTGCCGAGGCGAGAAGGTAGGATTTGTTCATGCATCTTCTTACTTTCTCATCCCCCTCTCCGTCCCTTCTCCATGCACTCTGTGCGCTCTGTGGCCAAACAGTTTATTAAAATAAAAAAGGCAGGCTAACATCGCCTGCCTTTTGTTTCTGATTTTCTCCGATCTCAGGTATTGCTGCTCCTCGTCGGGATCTTCAATTTCTGCCCTACCCTGAGCAATTTCCCCTTCCGGATGTTGTTCGCTTCCGCGATCCTGTCGATGCTCGTGCGGTAGCGGAGCGCGATCAGGGACAGCGTCTCGCCGCGCCTTACGCGATGAACCACGTATTCCACCTTGGGCGGAGACCACTTCGGCAGGTTATCGATCCCCGCCAGGACCGTCTCCCCCTTGCCGGGCGGAACTTTGAGCGTATAGAGCGTGCTCGGAGTCGCGTCGCGCCGGAGTTCCGGGTTCAAGGCAGAGAGATCCTCAACCGAGATCCCGGTCTGCTCGGCGAAGGCGCTCAGGCGCACGGGCCTCTCGATCATGACGGTTTCATAGGGAAGCGGCTGGTCCGGCTCCTCCAGGGTGAACCCGTACTTCTCCGGCTCCTTTACGATCGCGAGCACCGCGAGGAAGCGCGGATAATAACGGGCCGTTTCGCGCGGCAGGCGCTCGTAGAAGTCCCAGAAATTGTCCAGGTAATTGACCTTCTGGTCCCTGATCACCCGCGCCACCGAGCCTTCCCCGCAGTTGTAGGCCGCGAGCACCGTGGCCCAGTCGCCGAACATCTGGTGGAGCTCCTTGAAATAGGCGATCGCGGCCGCCGTCGCCTTATCAGGGTCGAGCCGCTCGTCGACCCAGGCGTTCCTCTTGAGCCCGAACTTGTATCCCGTCGAGGGGATGAACTGCCAGAGACCGAACGCGCGCGAGCGCGACAGGGCCCTGCTCTTGAACCCGCTCTCGATCAGCGGCAGCCAGGAAAGGTCCTCGGGAAGCCCGGCTTCCTTCAGCGCTTTCACCATATCGCCGCGGTACCGGCCGGAGCGCTTGTAGGATTCCAGAAAGAAGTCCCGCTCCAGCGTCTGGAACGACTGGATCTCGCGCATCACGTGGTCGTTGACGACCATCGGGATCTCGTTATAGCTTCCCTTCACGGCAACCTGGCGGGAGGCGTACATCTCGACGATCCGCTTCGAGATCATGAACCTGAGATCATCTTTCTGCTGGGTCAGCTTGGTATTGCTCGGATTATTGGGGATCGACAGGATGAGTGCAAAAGCCTGGTCCAGGGATTCGAACGCGTTGTCCAGATCGTTGTCCTCCCAGTACTCCTGGGCGGTCTCGGTCAGTTCCAGCGCAGTGTCGAGGAGGGCCTGGTCGTCGTCATTGATCTCTTTTTTCACGGGAACGCCGGACTTCGCCTGGTCCTGCGGCGCCTGGTCTTTCGCGTGGTCCGTTTCCGCGGCCGCTGAAGTCAACAAGGGGTTTTCATTACCCGATGCTTT
>Ga0335081_10004490_pt1 | contig 21978 bp, 23 predicted proteins | sample Lox_Sample_35_FD_206713 | JGI IMG/M metagenome (GOLD analysis project Ga0335081, IMG submission 206713) | Soil microbial communities from Loxahatchee National Wildlife Refuge, Florida, United States - Lox_Sample_3.5 | ecosystem: Environmental > Terrestrial > Soil > Wetlands | place: USA... | reverse complement strand
AAGGCATGCCGTTAGGAAGGAAACGGGTCCGGCGAATCACGTTTCCGCCGGCCTCCGCAAGGCTGGTGGACTTCTGGCGGGGCTGAAATTCCACGCCGCTCCAGATCTGGTAGGCGACTTGAGCGCCGTTGTCGAGGCGAAAGAAGTAGGCCTGCAGCGTTTGCGCGGCCAGCGGCAACGCGCAACCAACGATTACGAGCCATCTCTTCATGGGTGCACTCCCTGGCTGATGACAATGATGCGAGGTTGGCGAACCGGCACGAACGCCGGCCCGTGGCTCAGGTTGCGCCGTACTCGAGTTGGGGCTCTCGCAAAGCCAACCGAAGCGTGAATGGTCCGCTTTTGTAATTCCTTGGATTGACAAGGCGCCTGAGATCAGCGTGCGACGGATAGATGCAGGTATGGTCCAAATCTGAAGGGTTAAGCAACTCAAGCCGTCGTTCCTTTGGTGGATCCGCAAATCACTTTATACACGGATTCTCGGCGTGGCTGGTTACTATCGAAACACGACCGAGTTTGATGAGCCCTTGAAGGATTTCGAGCCCCTGCTCCCACGGAATCGCAAAATCGTCTTCCAGTTGCCTAACTCGATAGCCGTTGAAGTCGCCAGAGTCGAGGTAGTACCCTGTGAGGCGTTTCACGATATCCCGTTGCGACGGCGACACAAAAGACGCGGCTTTGCCAAGCCAGCAGACGTCAACTCGTGCTTTATCTTCATAGTCTGACCAGTCCCAAACTGATCTTGATGGCTTCGTCGACCTTGGCCATTGTTGTGGAGTCAAGTACGCCCAGCCGCCGGATCAGGCGCTGGCGATCGACGCTGCGGATCTGGTCAAGGCGGATGGAGGACCGGACCCCCAGGCCGTTGGTAGTGGAGGCGTCAACCACAACTTCCACTGGATACGGAACGGGAGAGAGGGTGGATGTGATCGCCGCCACGATTGTTACCGAGCTGTAGCGGTTTCCGACGTCATTCTGAATGACCAGCGCCGGCCGGGTCTTCTTCATTTCGTGGCCAATCGTGGGATCAAGGCTGCAGAGGTAGACGTCGCCACGGAGCAGTGGAATTACTTTTTGCTTTTGGCCCGGCGGCCGACGCGTGGTTTTTGCCATAGTTCTTCCTCTAAGGGAAACCACGCCGCCGCAATCTTCAGATTCTCATCGGCGTTAGCCAGGGCGCCTGCTTTCAGCTGTTCCCTCAGGCTCTTCTTGCCTTGCGCTTCCACGAAGTGAAGCACGGCTTCGGAGACCAGGCGGCTGCGGCTCCCCTTAGGGGCCACCCGGTCCAGCACAGCCAAGGTCTTTTCCGGGAGCATGATGTTGATTCTCTTGCTCATAGGAGTTGGGCATTCGTGATCTTCTACCTGAAGCCTACACACAATTCGTGTGGGTGTCAAATCAGCCATTCCATTCACCCAAACTTAAGCGAGGGAATCAGCGACGAGCTCGCCCCCCGCAAGCTCCGGGTAGTTTGGCAAGGGGCCAGACCGCAAAAAGCCCGCATTGCTGCAGGCATTTTGATAATCGAGGAAGGGAAATTGGGGCTATTTAGCCCTGGTGGGCGCGCCGGGGATCGAACTCCGCCGCCTTTCGATTCAATGTGAGGAAGCATTCCTGGACAATTTCCTCGGCATCGGCGGGCGACTTCGTGAGCACCAAGGCGAAGCGAAAGACTGCATCGCGGTGACGGTGGCAGAGGACTTCGAAAGCGGTCTCATCGCCTTCCGCGGATAGCCGGAGGAGATCGCTTTCGGTCATACGCACTCCTTATTCTCACGAAGGCGAGAAAGGGTGACGCGCGCGCCACACGTGCGCCAGCGAGACGCCTGGCGACCGACAAGCGCCGAGGGAGTCTCGGCACACACCAGGCACGAGTGCCCGCGCCACAATCGCCCGCAAGAGAGGTGCTCCGTGAGTGTACTGGAACACGCCAGGCGGAAGTCGAGCCATGTGGCCCAAATGCTGCATATGCTACCGCGGAGTAGAATGCAACGAGCATTGCGGACCGAGAGCAAGGCTCATGACGAATACATCGGGGTGCTGCGCGTCTTCGCCGACTTGATCCTCACCGGCAAGCAGCCGCCGGATAACTGAAGGATCATCGCTTCAGCGGATCTTCCACCCAGGGAGGAGTTGCCTGGATGAGCCGGCCCAATTCGGGCTCGACCTGCTCCATTTTGCACTTCATCTCCCAGGCGATTTCGCGGTAGGAGAAGTGGCCTTTCACGCCGCTGCGGAGTTGGGAGATATATTCGGCCTCGGCGAAATCCATCTTGAAGAGAAATCGCGAGCGCGCGCCAAACGGAAGGAGGTAGTGCGCTCCGGGAGCGGGAAGAGTCCGCATGGTTTCGAACGCGTCGTTCATGGCCGCCCCGTACGGTTCGGCAGCTCCCGCATCGAGCACCAGTTGAGGCGTGTCATAGCCCAGGTCGCCGGAGTAGTCCTGACGGAACTTCTGGCAGCGGCGATGGCGGTGAAGATCCCGGTACGCGCCGATATCGATGACGAAATCGTAGGCGTAGAGCCCGCCGCGGAATCCGGCGAGGATTTCGTCGCGTCGCGTGCGCGAGCCCAGCGCCACATCGATCACCTCGGCGCGGCGGCCCTCGCTCCAGTCGCACGCCACCTGGTACAACTCCCGGAAGGGGCGGCCGGTCACAGGGTAGAGCAGAGTGGCCACGATATCGGCCGGTACATTCGCCGGACGGACGAGGTCCACGCGCACGGAGCATGCTCCAGCCGCTGGCGGAAGATTCTGCTCGGCCCAGCGCTTCAGGTCTTCGCGTGACGTCACTGCGTGCTGATCCGGGTCGGCGTGGCGGGCGAGCGTCGGGGCCAGGGGTTCGGAGGCCGATTGGAGATCCCAGCGGCAGTCTGGCTCGGCGGCGCAGGCTTGCGCGATCTCCTCTCCGAGGCTGCGCAGTTCGGCATAGGGGGAGGCTTTGAGGCGGCGGATCTGCTTTTCGAGGGTTCGGATGCTGGTGACCTGGCCCACGTTGGTGGGCACTCCCCAGAAGAGCAGGTAGCGGGCTACGTCGAAGGCACGGGCCGCCAGGTTCCGCTGGTAGGGCTCGGGCTTCATGTCCGCAGGGCGGGGCAGGCGCTCCGAAAGACAGGCGAAGACGCGTTCGTTCACCAGGCTGTAGGCGCGGAGCAGGCGCTCGCCCGCCGCGCGATATGCCTCGGACTGGGGGGCGGAGAATTCGGGCGGGGTCACGAAGCCGGAACGCGAGAAGTCCTGGTAGCGCGACGATTTCGCCTGGCCGTCCCAGAGGCTCTCCTCCTCGATTTCGGTGGCGGCCAGTTCGGAAATGCCCTCGAAGCAGAGGACCGTGTGGCCGAGGTCGGCGATGGAGGCGTGGCCGTATTGGAAATAGAAGCTCTCAAGGAATTTCTGCGAGTCGTGGGTGCGAACCCATGCGATCGAGTCGCGGATGGAATCGGGCGACCGGCTGTAGCGGGCCAGGGCATAGGCGCTCTTTTCGGGCGGCATGGGCGCCACGGTGATGACGCGTTTGGTGGGGGTCAAGACGCTATGATAGCGGGAATGCGGATCCGAATTCGACGCATCCACCCCGAGGCTTTTCTGCCCAGTTACGCACATGGGCCGGAAGAAGACGCGGGGATGGATTTGCGCGCCGTGGAGGAGGTCACGCTGGAGCCGGGGGTGCCGCGCCTGGTGCCGACGGGGCTGACGATCGAACTGCCGTCGGGGTATGAGGCGCAGGTGCGCCCGCGCAGCGGCCTGGCATTGCGGCACGCCATCACAAGCCCCAATACGCCGGGCACGATCGACCCGGGATATCGGGGAGAGATTCGCGTGATTCTGCTCAATTTGGGAAAAGAGCCGTACACCATCCATGCGGGCGATCGAATCGCGCAGATGATTGTGTCGCGGTACGAGGCGGTGGAGTGGGTGGAAGGGGAGTTGGCCGACTCGAGGCGCGGCGCGGGTGGATTTGGATCTTCGGGACGGTAGGCTCGTGCGCTCGCGGGGCTACGGCCTATCGAGGAACGAGCTGGCTACTGCGTGCAGCAAGGGGGACGAGGGGATGTTGTAATGCGTCAAGCCGGGGAGTATGGCGAGTTGGGATTGAGGCATGCCGGATCCGTCCCAGCCGGCATCGCGCTTGCCGCCACCGAGCAGGGAGTAGAACTCGACGATGTGCGCCGGCAGAATCGAGTCGGCATCGGCAAAGACGAGCAAGGTGGGGGTTTGGATCGCGGCCACCTCTTTCGACCAATCGTAGTCATTCGCCAGCAGATCGCGGAGTTTGAACAGCAGCACCGGCCAGTCTTTGGGCCGTGGCGCCACCCGCGCGTATACCTTGTAGAGGGGGCTCTGTTTCATCGACTCGGCGGACGCGGCGTCCATGCGGGAAACGGCCGCCATAATCTCGGGGTACCAGCCATCCCGGCGAAACGTGGTTGAAACCACCACCAGTTTTCGAACCACGGCCGGGTGTTGGATGGCGGTGCGCAGAGCCACGCCGGCGCCCAGCGAATAGCCCATCAGGTCGGCCTGTTCGATACCCAGGTGCGCGATCAAGCCGGCGATATCGTCACCCATGGCTTCGTAGCGGATCGGGCGGTCGATGTCGGCAGTTCGGCCGTGAGCCTGCAAATCGACGGCTATGACCCGGCGCCCCTGCGATAAGGTTTTGGTCATAGGGCTCGACATTTCGGTCGAACCCAAGCCTCCGTGCAAGAGAATTAACGGCGTTCCCTCGCCGTGGATTTCATAATAGAGGTTCAGTCCGTTCAGGTTGGCGTAGGCGTTCATGATGGTCTCTTTTTACATAATCACGCCGGACGAGCTATGTGAAAATCGACTGGGGAAGTACTATTCGGGCGTTGGAAATCGTCCGGCGCTCGACTCCAAATGCTTGCGATTCACGGTTTTTCCCAGTGCGTGGGGTGGTACTGCCTGCTATAATCAGAAATACTCCCTTTATGCCACTTAAGCTATTCGCACCGAATCACGGCGCGGACAAAAAGATATTTTTGCTTAAGCCGCGCGGTTTTTGTGCAGGGGTAGTGCGGGCGATCGATGTGGTGAAGATCGCTCTTGACCTGTACGGTCCGCCTGTGTACGTGCGCAAGGAGATCGTGCACAACAAGCATGTGGTGGACGAATTGCGAGAGGCCGGCGCCATCTTCGTGGAGGAACTGGACGAGGTGCCAAACGGGGCGCGCGCGATCTTCAGCGCCCACGGTGTCGCGCCGTCGGTTCGGAGGCAAGCCCTGGAGCGGCGGTTGGATGTGATCGATGCCACCTGCCCGCTGGTCACCAAAGTGCATCTGGAGGCCGTGAGGTTTGCCAGGGACGGCTACAGTATTGTGCTCATCGGCCACAAAGATCACGATGAAGTGATTGGTACGCTTGGGGAAGTGCCGGAGCGGAGCTACCTGGTGGAGACTGTCGAAGATGTCGACCGGTTGGAACTTCCCGACCCGACACGTGTCCGGTATTTGACACAGACGACTCTGAGCCTGGATGAGACGCGCGACATCGTGAACCGGCTGAAGGAGCGATTTCCGTTTGTGGAAGGACCTCCGGCGCAGGACATCTGTTATGCCACCGAGAACCGGCAGATGGCGGTGAAGGCGATTTCCGATCACGTCGAGTTACTGCTGGTGGTCGGCTCGCAAAACAGTTCGAACTCCAAGCGCCTGGTGGAAGTCGGCCAGAATTTCGGAGTTCGCTCGTTCCTGGTGAACGATCGCAGCGATGTGGATGGCGGTTGGCTCAACGGCATTCGCAACGTTGGTGTGACGGCCGGCGCCTCCGCGCCGGAACACTTGGTGCAGGAACTGATCGAATTCCTGCGGAAACTGGGCTTTCACCAGATGGAGGAGATCGAACTGGTGGATGAAGACGTGCGGTTCTCTTTGCCCGCCGAACTGACCGTGTCGATCCGATGAGCGCTCCGCTACAAGTTCGCAATACTCTGGAATTGGCCGCCGAACAGGCGAAGCGCCGCGCGGCGGCCTACCTGGTGAGCCTGCAGCGGCCGGACGGCCACTGGTGCGCCGAACTGACCGCCGACACCACCCTGGATTCCGATTACATCCTGTTTCAACTGTGGCTGCATCCGCCGGTGGCGGGAGTTTGGGCGCCGGAAAGCAAGCCGCTGATCGACAAGGCGGCGCGTTCGATTCTCGCGCGGCAGCTTCCAGACGGCGGTTTTAATATCTACGTGGACGGTCCTTCCGAGGTCAATGCTTCGGTGAAGGCTTATTTCGCCCTGAAACTGGCGGGATTGGACGGCGACGATTCCCGGATGGTCCGCCTGCGCGAGCGCATCCTCGACTTGGGCGGAATTCAGGCGACCAACAGCTACGTCAAGGTAAATCTGAGCCTGTTCGATATGTACCCGCGGCAATACTGTCCCAGTATTCCGCCGGAAGTGATCCTGATGCCGTTCCGGTTCCTGTATCAGATGTCGGCGTGGACGCGTGCGATCGTGGTGTCGCTTTCCATCGTGCATGCTTCCAACCCGCGGCGTCCGGTGCCGGCCGGTTTCACGTTGGACGAGCTTTGGCTGCCGGGAGTGAGTCCCGCGTTTCAGAAGGACGACCGGTGGTTCACCTGGCACAACATCTTCCTGACCGGCGATGCGGTGTTGAAGTGGTGGGAGCGCCACGGGATCGGGTCTATTCGCCGCAAAGCTATTGCCAAGGCCCGGGAGTGGATGATCGAGCGGATGGATCACTCCGATGGACTGGGAGCGATTTATCCTCCCATGATGTACTCGGTGATGGCGCTGGACGCGCTGGGATTGGCGCCCGACGATCCACTGCGCGTGCGCGCCCTCCGCGAGTTCGACAACCTGATGGTGGACGATGGCGAGCGCTTCTTCTTCCAGCCATGCTTCTCGCCGGTGTGGGATACGGCTATCGGCGCATATGCGCTGGGACAGAGCGACGCGAGGCACTCGAGGCTGCGCCCGGCGGCCGACTGGCTATTGGCGCGCGAGGTTCGGCGAAAGGGCGATTGGTCGGTGAAGCGGCCCCAAACCGAGCCTTCCGGCTGGGCATTCTTCTACAACAACGAGCATTATCCCGATATCGACGATACCGCGATGGTGATGCTGGCACTGAGCGAGACATCCGGGTCGAACTCCGCAGCGCAGAAGGCCTGTCATAAGCGAGGTCTGGAGTGGCTTCTGGCGATGCAGTCGGGCGACGGCGGATGGGCCGCCTTCGATGCCGACAACAACTGGGAATTCCTCAACAAAGTCCCGTTCGCCGACCACAATGCCATGCTCGACCCGACGTGTCCGGACATCACCGGGCGCGTATTGGAGGCATTAGCGGCGCATGGGCTCCCCAGCGAACATCGCGCGGTGCGGCGCGGCGTGGAGTGGCTGGTGAAGCACCAGGAGGCGGATGGAAGCTGGTACGGCCGCTGGGGAGTGGCCTACATCTACGGCACGTGTTTCGCGCTGCGCGGCCTTGCGGCTTCCGGCGAGAGCGACCGCGAAGCCCACATTCTGCGCGCCGGCGAGTGGCTGCGATCCATTCAGAATGCCGATGGCGGTTGGGGCGAAAGTTGCGCCAGCTACAACAACGGCGGATTCGTTTCGGGTCCGAGCACGCCTTCCCAAACGGCGTGGGCGATTCTGGGGCTGATTGCCGGGGGCGACTCCAACAGCTTGAGCGTGCAGCACGGCATCGAATATCTGCTGGAAACTCAGCGCCCGGATGGCGGCTGGAACGAAAAGCTGGCCACCGGCACCGGATTTCCCAAAGTTTTCTATCTCAACTACCATCTGTACAAGGACTATTTCCCGCTACTCGCGTTGTCTTCGTTCGTGAAGGCCCGGGCAAACTCGAATGGATAGCTTATGAAATTTCCCCTGTCGATGACCGCTGAACTGGCCGGATACATTATCAGGAACAAGATGCGGCCGCGGCCTGAGTGGCAGAAGAACGCGGTGCGCGCGGCGGATCCTTCCAATCCGTTTCGGATCCTGCCGCCGAAGACCGGGGAAAAGCGCCAGCCTCATCCCATGATCAACAAGCGGTTTCCGATCGTCCTCATGCTGGAACCGCTGCATGCCTGCAATCTGACCTGTACCGGATGCGGTCGAATCCGCGAGTACGAGTCCACGATTACGGAGCGCGTTCCTCTGGAGGAATGCCTGGCAGCGGTGGACGAGTGCGGCGCTCCGGTAGTTTCGATCTGCGGCGGCGAGCCGATGATGTACCCGCAGATCGGCGAGCTGGTGGAGGGGATTCTGGAGCGCAACCGCCACATCTACCTCTGCACGAACGGCATGTTCATCCAGAAGCGTCTGCGCGAATTTACTCCCGACAAGCGCTTCTACTTCAACGTGCACCTGGATGGCATGGAGAAGAACCACGACATCGCGGTGGAAAAGGAAGGCGTCTTCCGCGAGGCCATCGAAGGGATCAAGCGGGCGAAGGCAGCCGGATTTCTGGTGTGCACGAACACCACCGTCTACAAAGAGACCGACATGCGCGAGGTGGAGGAGCTTTTTGAGTACCTGGGGACGCTGGGCGTGGACGGCCACCAGATCGCGCCGGCGTACGGATACTCGGCGGTCAACGATCGCGAGATTTTTCTGACTCGTGACGACATCCACGAAAAGTTCAAGGACATCGACCGGCTGGCGAAGAAGTATCCGATCCGCCAGACGCCGGTCTATCTCGAGTTCCTGAAGGGCAAGCACGACATGCCGTGCACGGCATGGGGCAATCCGACCTACAACGTGAAGGGATGGAAGGGCCCGTGCTACCTGATTACCGACGGCCACTACAAGACCTTCGAAGGGCTGATGACCGAGACGCCGTGGGAGAGCTACGGACAGGGCAACGATCCGCGCTGCGAGCACTGCATGGTGCATTGTGGCTTCGAGCCGTCGGCCGCGCTGGGTATTAATGTAGGGCTGGCCGACAATCTGAAGATGCTGGCATGGACTTTAAGGTAAGCGATGTGGCGCGGACACTCGTGTCTGCCGTCTTGACACTCGTGTCGAGACTTTTCGCGCCGCCCACCGAAAGCGCCGAGATGAGTCTCGGCGCGGCAGGCAGGAGTGCCTGCGCCACATCGGTATGAAGCCCGCCCTCGTTACCGGAGCTTCGGGCTTTCTGGGATGGCATGTCGCGCGCGTGCTCCGCGAACGGGGCTTTCCCGTGCGGGTGCTGGTGCGGGCGGGCAGCCGCGTCAATGATCTCGATGTCGAGATTGTGACTGGCGATCTTCGGGATGCCGCTTCGGTGGAACGTGCTGTCTCGGGGTGCGGACTCATCTTCCATGTGGCCGCGGACTACCGGCTTTGGGCCAAAGAGCCGCGCGACCTTTACGAGTGCAATGTCGATGGCACGCACAATCTGCTCGAAGCCGCCCACACCGCGGGCGTGGAGCGCGTCGTCTACACCAGCACCGTGGGGTGCATCGGGATTCCGCATGATGGCCTCGGCGACGAAGAGACACCCGTTTCCCTCGCCGACATGGTGGGCGACTACAAGCGCTCCAAATTTATGGCCGAAGCCGTGGCGTTGGAATACGCGCGCGACGGACTGCCGGTCGTAATTGTCAACCCGACTGCTCCCATCGGCGATCACGATGTGAAACCCACGCCCACAGGCAAGATTGTCGTGGATTTCCTGAATGGCGACATGCCGGCGTTCATCGATACCGGTCTCAACGTGGTAGATGTACGCGACACGGCCGAGGGTCACTGGCAGGCATGCGAGCGCGGGCGGATCGGGGAGCGCTACATTCTCGGATCGGAGAACCTGACGCTCGCGCAGATTCTGCAGAAGCTGGCTCAGATCACCGGGCGCAAGGCGCCGGCAATCCGGCTTCCGTACGCGGTGGCGTTGTGTGCCGGCGCCTGCAGCACGGCATGGGCGTCGGTCACGGGCGTGCCGCCGCGCGTCCCGCTGAACGGCGTGCGCATGGCGCGGAAGAAGATGTGGGTGACGCATGAGAAGGCGGGGCGCGAGCTGGGTTTCCATCCCGGACCCGCCGAAACGGCCCTCCGTCGCGCCGTCGATTGGTTTCGCGCCCGCGGGGCAGACCACCGCACGGCGCGCCCGACCGCGGCGTAATGAGGATCTTATTCGTGGCGTCCGACCGCATGGAATTCACCGGCATTCTGGGAAGCACGCTACAAGCGCGTCGAGAGTCTTCGACCACGGATTGGACGCGTTCGGCGAGGCTGGGCGGGCATGACGTCCTGCTGACTGCCAACGGGGTGGGTTGGAAGCGGGCGGCGGCGGCGGTAGACGCGGCGGCGGATTTTCGCCCCCATGCGGTTGTCAGTCTGGGCTTCTGCGGGGCGCTCGAGGGCGACCTGGAGAGCGGTGACATCGTGGTGGGCACCTCAGTAGCGAAAACGGTGGGGCAAGCGGCACAGGCGGCGTTCGCATGCCAGCCAGTTGACGGGCCGGTACGGCGGCGCGGCGTGGTCTGCTCACTCGACCGCATCGCGCAGACCTTCGAGGAGAAGCGGCGCCTTCGGTCCACGGGCGCCTGTGTGGTGGAAATGGAGGCCGCCGGGGTTGCCGGCCGGACACAGTCCTTGGGGTTACCGTTCTATTGTGTTAAAGCTGTCACGGATCTGGCAGGCGAAACTATGGCGAATGACTTCAATTCTGCTCTCCGGCCGGACGGACACTTCGATACAATGCTTATCTTACGTAGAAGTTTGACTCGTCCGACGGTCCGCCTTCCGGAGTTACTCCGGTTGCGGCAACGCTGTATCCGGGCTGCGCATTCACTGGGAGAGTTCTTTGCTGACTGCCGATTCTGACTTGCGGACCATTCCCGCGACCATGCACGCAGCGGTGTATCGCGGGCAGAGTGTGGTGAATGTCGAGGAGATCCCCACTCCTGCAATTCAGCGCGGCGAAATTCTAATCCGGGTGGAAGCCTGCGGCATCTGCCACACCGATCTTAAGAAGATTGAGCATAACCTGTTGGCGCCGCCCCGTGTCTATGGGCACGAGACCGCGGGAGTCGTGGTTGCGGCGGGCGCGGGCGTGGTGAAGTTTCGACCCGGCGACCGCGTTGTGGCTTTCCACCACATTCCGTGTATGGAGTGTTTCTATTGTCACCGCAAGACCTATGCACAGTGCCCGCAGTACAAGAAGGTGGGGATCACCGCCGGTTTTGAGCCCGCGGGCGGAGGATTTGCGCAGTATGTTCGGGTGATGGACTGGATTGTCGATCGGGGTGTCGAAAGGATACCCGAAGGCATATCGTTCGATCGAGCCACTCTCGTGGAGCCGCTGAACACCTGTTTGAAAGCGGTGGTGCAATGCGATCCACAGCCCGAGGATTTCGTGGTGGTGACGGGGCAAGGCCCCATCGGATTGATGTTCACGATGCTGGTGCGCCGCTCCGGCGCGCAGGTCGCGGTTACCGATACGATTGCCGAGCGATTGGCAGTATCGGCGCGGTGCGGGGCGAAGTTCACCTGGGACCCGCGAGCGGTGGACGTTGCCTCACAAGTGAAGTCGCTTACTAACGGCCGGGGCGCGGACCTGGTCATCGTGGCGGCTTCCGTACCGCGGATTGTCGATCAGGCGATCGCATGCTCGCGACCCGGTTCCCGCATCCTGCTTTTTGCACAGACTTCGGCAACCGAGCGCATCGAAACGTCCGGTGCGGACATCTGTGTGGGTGAGCGAACTCTCTTCGGATGTTATAGTGCATCAGTAGATCTTCAACAGGAATCCGCGGATCTCGTATTTGGCGGAGAATTGCCGCTCGAGGAGTTAATTTCGCATCGTCTGCCCCTGGTTAAAATCCGTTCAGGTTTCGATATGGCCTTGCATCCAGGACCTAAATCGCTGAAAATAATCGTTCAACCACAGAGGTGGTCATAGTGAATAACCGCATGATGGCGGCCGTGCTTTACGGCAAAGAACACTTGCAGGTAGAGCCCGTAGCCGTTCCTGCAATCGATCGCGGCGACATTCTTGTCAGGGTAAAAGTGGCGCTGACGTGCGGCACGGACGTCAAGGTTTTCCGGCGCGGATATCATGCGCGCATGATCGTGCCCCCAGCCGTTTTCGGCCACGAGTTGGCGGGAGATGTGGTGGCTGTTGGCGGGGGTGTCACCAGGTTCTCCGTAGGACAACGTGTGGTAGCAGCCAATTCCGCTCCGTGCGAAAAGTGCTTTTTCTGCCGGCGCGGTCTCGAAAATCTCTGCGAGGACCTGTTGTTCAACAACGGCGCCTACGCCGAATACATCCGCATTCCCGCGCGCATCGTGGAGAGCAATACCTACCTGATTCCGGACCACATCGGCTATCGCGACGCGGCGTTGGCGGAGCCGCTGGCCTGCGTGGTCCGCGGTTTTGACGAAGCGGCGCCGCGGCCCGGCGACACCATCGCAATCATCGGGCTGGGCCCCATCGGCCTGATGTTCGCCAAGCTCGCGAAGCTCTATGGATGCCGTGTGATTGCGGTGGGCCGCCGCAGGACGCAACTGGAGCGCGCCGAAGCGCTCGGCGCCGACGAGTTAGTCGTAGCCACCGACGGCTCGGATCCGGTCAAAGCCATCCGCGATCTCACACACGGTCGAGGTGTGGATATCGCCATCGAAGCCGTGGGACAGCCGCAGACGTGGGAGTGGGCGGTCAACATGGTGCGGCGCGGCGGAACGGTGAACTTCTTTGGCGGCTGCCCGAACGAGAGCACCGTGAACCTCGACACCGCCCTGCTGCACTATTCCGAGATTACGTGCAAAGCGAGTTTCCACCACACGCCGGCATACGTGCAGAAGGCGCTGGATTTGGTTTATGCGGGGCAGATCACCGCATCGTTCTTCGTCAACAGCGAGGAGCCGCTGGCCAATCTCCTGGAAGTGATGCGCCACCTGATGAGCCACAACGGGCACCTGAAGACCGCGATCGTTCCGTAACAGGGTAAGCCTGGCTTGCCCACATGATGCCTCTTCCTCCAGTCGAGTTCGTGCGTTCGCCCGAGGCCATGCGTCAGGCCTATTCGCTGGCGGAGGCGCAGGCTTACACGCGCTGGCTGGCGACCCATCACTACGAGAACTTTCACGTGGCGAGCTTCCTGCTCCCCAAGCGGCTGCATCAGGATTTCTACAACGTCTATTCGTATTGCCGCTGGGCGGATGACCTGGGCGACGAGACCGGGAACTGCGACGAGAGTCTGCGGCTGCTGGGGTGGTGGCGCAGCGAGCTCGACGAGATGTACGCGGGCCGCGCGACTCATCCGGTCCTGGTGGCGCTCGGCCCCACCGTGAAGCAATACGGGATCCCGCGGCAGCCTTTCGCCGACCTGATCGATGCGTTCGTTCAGGATCAGACGGTCACGCGCTACGCGAACTGGGATGAGTTGTTCGGGTATTGCCGCAACTCGGCAAATCCCGTCGGCCGGCTGGTGCTGTATCTCTGCGGCTACTCGGACGAGGGGCGGCAGCGGCTGTCGGATGCCACCTGCACGGCGCTGCAACTGGCCAACTTCTGGCAGGACGTGACCGTAGACTTGCTCAAGGATCGGGTGTATATTCCGCTGGATGTGATGAGGCGGCACGGTTATACCCCGGAGGAACTTTTCGCGCATCGATTCACAGCGGCGTTTCGCGAGGTGATGCGCGAAATTGTCGGGAAGGCCCGTGGGCTTTTTCTGGAGGGCCTGCCGCTCATCGGGATGGTGAACCGGCGGCTGGCGCTCGATCTCGACCTGTTCAGCCGGGGCGGCCTGCACGTCCTCCACAAGATCGAACAGCACGGCTACGACGTGCTGCGCTCCCGTCCGGCGATTTCCAAGGCCGAGCGCGTCCGGCTGCTGCTGGGCTCGCTGGCGCGCCTGGCATTCCAGCGCGCGGCATGAAGAGCGCGATTCACACGTCGTACGAATACTGCCGGCGGGTGGCGCGCACCCGGGCCAAGAATTTCTACTATTCGTTCCTGCTGCTCTCGCCGCAACAACGCAAGGCGATGTGCGCGATCTACGCGTTCATGCGATACTGCGACGATTTGAGCGATGAGCCCGGCGCGACCCGGGCGGCCATCGAGCGGTGGCGCGCGGAAACCGAAGACGCGCTGGAGGGCCGGTTCAGCGGCCATCCCGTGTGGCCCGCATTCCATCACACGGTGCGGCGATTCGGCATCCCACACGAGTATTTCCGCGAGATGATCGACGGCGTGGCGTCGGACCTGGAGCCACGCCGCTTCCAGACGTTTCCCGAACTGTATCGCTACTGTTACCAGGTGGCCTCCGTGGTGGGGCTGACCGTCATCCACATTTTCGGCTTCGATACGCGCAGCGCCCTGCCGTTGGCGGAGAAGTGCGGGGTCGCATTCCAGTTGACGAACATCCTGCGGGACATTCGCGAGGACTCCGGCAACGGCCGCGTGTACCTGCCGGTCGAAGACCTGGAGCGCTTCCATGTCACCGAGCAGGATCTGGCAGCCGGCAATCGCAGCGAGGCGTTTCTGGAATTGATGTGCTTCGAGGCGGCGCGGGCGCGCGCCTATTACAACGAATCCGCGCCGTTGCTCGACCTGATCCATCCGCGGAGCAGGCCATCGTTGTTGGCGCTGGTATCGATTTACTCGGGGCTGCTAGATCGCATCGAACGGTCCAACTACGACGTCTTCACGCATCGTGTGCGGCTGACTCCGCTCGAGAAGTCCTGGATCGTGATGCGGGCACTGGTGCCGTGAGGCCGCGGGAGCAAGTCTTTGATTCAACCGACTCCGCTTGCAGCGATCCAGCTCGATGAAACCGGCCCGGTGGTCTGGTGCAAGCTGGAATATCTCAATCCCAGCGGATCGACGAAGGATCGGATTGCGCGCTTCATCCTCGAAAAGGCATTTGCCGAGAGCCGGATCCAAGCCGGCGACACGGTGATCGAGGCGTCCAGCGGGTCCACGAGCATCGCCTTCGCGTTGGCTTGCGCGCTGCGTCAACTCCGATTCATCGCGGTGATGCCGGAGGGGGTCAGCAACGAGCGTGTCCTGATGATTCGCGCGTTTGGGGGAGAGGTCCGATTTACCCCAAGAGACTCGGGTGTTCCGGGAGCGATTGCCGAGTCGGAACGGCTGGCGGAGGAGATGGGGGCCTTCCTGCCGCGCCAGTTCGCGAATGCCGATAACGCATTGGCGCATGAGATCTGGACGGCGAGTGAGATCCTGAGCCAGATACACGGCGGAACCGTCGATGCCGTGGTGAGTGGGTTGGGCACCGGAGGCACGCTGGTGGGACTGTATCGCGGGCTGAAGAAAGCCAACGCGCGGGTGCGGGCGTTCCTGGCTCGCCCGGTAGAGATCTCCGAACAACTCGATCACGAATGCTGCAGCTTCGGGTCGCAGATTCCTGGCGTGGTGGAAGGCGTTTCGAAGCTTTTCCGTGCCGAGTTGTTTCCGGATGTCGTTACGATTGAAGTGCGGCAGGAGCACGCGATCGCGACCGCGCGGCGCCTGATCCGGAAAGGATACCCGGTGGGGCCGAGTTCCGGATTGAACTACGCCGCGGCGGTCCTGGCGGCCCGCCAACTGGAATCTCCCTGCCGCCTGGTGACGGTGTTTCCGGACCGCATGGAGCGATACTTCACATCACAGCTCTTCGGTCCATACCGATGAGCCTCCGGGCGCTCCGGCGTGCTTTCGATTCTTCCCACCATCTCAAGTTCGCGGCTTCGAACCAGAATCCGAAACGGGTGAGGATGCGCGTGTTACGCGTGCCTCCATCTCGTCCAGCGAGCGGGGCCAATCTTCGCGGAGCAGACGCGAGAGCGCGCGGTCGGCCAACAACCGGCCGCCGGTCTGGCAGGTCGCGCAATAGTTGGTCTCGTTCGATGCGTAACGGATGCGCTGAACTTTCGAGCCGCAGCGCGGGCACGGCTGGCCAAACCGGCCATGCACGGCCATGCCCGGGCGGAAGGCCGTGACTTTCTCCGGAAAGCCGGCACCGGCCTCGGAGCGGAGGCGGTCCGCCCACTCGATCAGCGTTTCGCGTGTCGCCTGGACGAGCCGGGCAACTTCCTCATCGGTCAGCTTCGAAGTCATGGCGATGGGAGAGAGGCGGGCCCGATGGAGGATCTCGTCGGAGTATGCGTTACCGATGCCGCTGAAGAGGTGAGGATCGGTAAGTGAGCGCTTGAGCGTATGGTTGGCCGATTTCAGAGCCGCGGCGAACGCGTCAGGCGAGGCTTCCAATACCTCGATACCGCCTGCGTCGAGCGCGTAGAGGCCGGCCTCGCCTTGCGCCATGTGGATGGCCGCGCGGTGCTGCGATCCCGCCTCGGTGAGGGTCAGGACGCCGGAGTCGAATTCCAGGAACGCCAGGATATTGCGGGCGGCGGTCTTGGCCGGCAGAGGCCGCCAGTGCAGGCGGCCGGCAATCATGAGGTGGAGGGCCAGCCAGAGGTCACCTTCGAAGCCAATGGCAATCCGCTTGCCCACGCGGCGGACTTCGCGCACCTTCTTGCCGTGAACGGATTCGACGGGTGGAGTCGTGGAGCGCAGCAGGAACGGGCCGCGAATCACGCCGCGGCGCAGCGTCTGGCCGACGATGCGGGCGCTCAGCGCCTCGACATAAACCACCACATCCGGCAGTTCCGGCATACGTTCGAACGTAGCACGGGCAAGGCGCCGTCGTCTCAGAAGAGGTAGAGGTCGGCGATGCGATCGGCGAGTTCTTCCGGCCTGGCGTTGGCCCGGTTCACCAGGACGATCACGGTGAAGCGCTTCTCGGGGATGCGGCAGATGTGGGTTCGGAAGCCCACGGTGCTGCCGCCGTGCCGGACGGTCTTCAGGCCCTTGTACTCGCCGATCTCCCAACCGAAACCGTACGCAGTCTTCGTACCGTTGGTCAGGAGGGCAGGTGTGAAAGCTGCCTGCAGGGTTTCGGCGCGGACCAGGCGTGTGGTGTAGAGCGCCTGGTCCCAGCGGAAGAGGTCCTCTACCGATGAATAAATGCCGCCATCGCCCAGCACTGCGCTGGTGACGCTCTGGTCGGTGCGCTCGAACGCGCCGGCGCGCTCGGTATAGCCGTAGGCGCGATTGCGGACGGTGGAAACACCTTCCTCATAGGCGACGGTCCCGGCCATATGCAGCGGGTCGAAGATGTTCTTCTTGAGAAACGCGGCGAAGCGCATGCCGGAGGCCTTTTCGACGATCAGCGCGAGGTGGGCATAGCCGGTGTTGCTGTAGCGCCACTCCGACCCGGGGGCGAAGTACGTACTGGTCTGGCGCTTCAGAAGATCGAGCACATCGATGTCGTGGACCTGCGCGGTACGCTCGGCGGGGATCAGATCCTCGTAAGCGCGCAGACCGGAGGTGTGGGTGAGCAGGTGGCGGATGGTGACCTGCTTTCCATAGGCAGGATAGTCCGGAAAGAACCGGGTGAGGTCGTCATCGAGGGAGAGGCGTTGGCGCTCCGCGAGCATCAGGATGGACATGGCGGTGAACTGCTTGGTGACGGATGCCAGGCGGTAGTTGGTGGCGGTGGTGGCGGCCACGTGCGCTTCGACGTCGGCGAGGCCATAGGCGTGCCGGAAGAGGACCTTGCCATCGCGGATCACGATCACGGAGGCGCCCGGGACGTTGGCGTGGCTGTACGGGCTGAAGAGGGCGTCCACGGCGCCGGGCTTCACGGCCGCAGGAGCGCTGCCGGCCAGCGCGAGCGAGGCAAACAGCCGGATGGTCTTCTTCATCGGTTCGGGGGTCTCCGGTGCTTTCTATGCTACAACGGCGATATGCTCGACACGGCGTACGATGTGGCGGTGATCGGCGCGGGGGTGTTCGGGGCCTGGACGGCCTGGCACCTGCGGCGCGCGGGGCGGTCGGTGCTGCTGGTGGATGCCTGGGGGCCCGGGCATGGGCGCGCGAGTTCCGGCGGCGAGAGCCGCGCGATTCGCATGGGGTACGGAGCAGACGAGATCTACACCCGTATGTCGATGCGCTCGCTGGAACTTTGGAAGGAACTGTTTCGCCAGGCGGGCCAGCCGCTGTTTCACCAGTCGGGAGTGTTGTGGATCGCACGCCAGGGCGACCGCTACAGCGACGCGACGCAGCGGACGCTGAAGGCCGCGGGGGTTGCCACGGAGATTGTGGCAGGCGCGGAAATGGCGCGGCGCTGGCCGCAGATGCGGCTGGCGGATGCCAAGGTGTACGGGGTTTTCGAGCCGGGGAGCGGCGCGTTAATGGCGCGGCGGGCAGTGGCTTGCGTGGCGTCGGACGCGATCGCTCGCGGGGTGGGATATGAGGTCGCCGGGGTGCTCGCGCCTGCGGGAAGCGGGCGGCAGGCGGTGGTGCGGGCGAATGGCGGGGACTCGATCCGCGCCGGCATTTTCGTTTTTGCGTGCGGTCCCTGGCTCCCCAAGATGTTTCCGGCGCTGCTGGGATCGCGGATCTACCCCACGCGGCAGGAGATCTTCTTCTTTGCGACTCCGCCGGGCGACCGGAGCTTCGCTCCGCCGGCATTCCCGGTGTGGCTCGATTTCAGCGATCCGCGGGGGCCGTACGGCTTTCCCGATCTGGAGAGCCGCGGTTTCAAAGTGGGGTTTGACCGGCATGGAGCGGCTTTCGATCCCGATACCGGCGACCGGCGCGTCACTGCCGAGGGTATCGAGGAGATCCGCCGGTTCCTGGAGGAGCGATTTCCGGCATTGCGCGCCGCCCCGCTGGTGGAGTCGCGAGTCTGCCAGTACGAGAACACGTCGAGCGGCGACTTCCTGATCGACCGCCACCCGGATTTCGACAACGTGTGGCTGGCAGGAGGCGGTTCGGGGCACGGGTTTAAGCACGGTCCGGCGGTGGGGGAGTATCTTTCCATGCGGATATTGGACGGCGGGGCGGTGGATGCGAGATTCTCGCTGGCGAGCAAAGGGGAGGCGCAGGCGCGGGCAGTCTGGTAGCGCTAATCCTCCATCACCGTATCCACCAGGTCTACGACCATCCGCCGCACGGGTCGCAGCAGCGGGAACTCCGAGATTTTAATCAGCCGGACGACAATGGTGAGGCTCTTTTCGAGCAGGAGCCGGGTACGGCGCTGGGCCGGGGAGCGGTCGAAGATCCAAAACAGAATCAGGCCCATCTGGTACATCCACAGAATCCGCGGGAGATGGCGCCCCAGTTCGCCGCGGACCTGGATGCGGCTACCCTCGAGCGCCCGCTCGAAGAATTTCATGTCCCGCTCGCGCATTTCGAGGGTTGGGGCGCTGAAGGGCGAGAGTTGGTGCTCGGGGTCGGCATGCGCGGCCAGGGCGCCCAGCAGCCGCCGGTTTGGCTCGAAGTACTGGAGCTTGACTTCGAGCAGGGCGCCGACCCGCGCCTTCAGGCTTTTGGAATCGGCCAAGGCAGCCTCGAGGAGCGGCTCCATTTCCCGCTGCGCCTGGTCGTAGAAGGCCAGCACGATGGCGTCCTTGGAATCGAAATAGTAGTAGGCGGCGCCGGTGGCCACACCGGCGCCGGCAGCGATCTCGCGCATGGTCGTCTCTTCGAATCCCTGGCGCCGGAAGAGATCGATGGCCGCATCGAGGATGCGGGCGCGGGTCTCGTCGCTTTTGGCGGTCGGCTTCACTTAGTCGAGTACCTTGCCAACCGGCGTTCCCGCGGGAGCCCAGCCCGGGACCGGAGGCGGCGGTACGTGCGGACGCTCGCGACGAGGCGGCTCCTGCGCGCGCTTGCGAAGCCGGTTGAAGATGTACAGGTTGAAGAAGTGCATCACGCCCAACACCAGTAGTACCACGCCGATCTTATCGCAGATGAGCTCGATGGCCTGGCGCGCGTCATCCAGCGTGGCCGCGGTCCGCAGCGCCACGGTGACGTAGCCCACGTTGATGAGGTAGAAGCCGACGACGAGCAGGTTGTTGACCGCATCGGCGAGTTCGCTGTTGCCGTGAAAGGCATCCACCAGGAAGACGCGGCCGTTCCTGCGCAGGGTCCTCGCTACCCAGACCGTGACCCCCAGGCTGATCGCGAGATAGAGCAGATAGGAAACGACGATGTACATACACCCTCCTTTTGAACGCGTTCAATTGAACATGTTCAATTTAAAGATATCGCCGGGCCGGGGCGGTGTCAAGTAAAATTTGAATACGTTCAAAAGTCGCGGCCCGGGGTTTGCGCCGGGAAAAAGCGACCCGAGGAGTCGGGACGCGGCAGGCAGGAGTGCCTGCGCCACAGTGCTATTTCGCAGGAGCGGAGCGTTTTTGAGGGGTGGTCCACAGACGGTCGAGCAGCGGTCGCACCGGCTTCAAGTGGAGATTGCGCTCCAGCCATTGCATGCGGTCGAACGCTGCTTCCAAGTCGGCGAAACTGTGGTCGGTGTCGTACCAACGCAGTTCCTTGGGCGCTGAGGCGGCGGCACAGTAGTCGGGGCAGGCCTGGATATTGACGAAGTCGAAATTGCCGCATTGGAACAGGATGGGGCCGTGTTTCGGCGCGCCGACGTACTGGTCGGGGTCGATGGGCCGGATGACCTGCAGCGCGTCCGCCAGTTGGCCGGGCGTGAACCGCTTGCGCCAGTTGATCCAGTAGTCGATTTCCGTTTCGGAGATGTGGCGGGTATATCGCGCCACGCCACCGATCAGCACAAAGGTCTTGACGCGCGGCTCCACGGTTACCAGGGCTCCGCCCATGATGCCGCCGTAGCTATGCCCGACGAATCCAATGCGCTCCGGATCGATGTTCTTCAGCGACTGCAAATAGTCGATGGCGCGACGATAGCAGATCGTGATCTCGGCGTTGTAGTCCCGGAAATCGGCCGCGGTCTGCTGGACCTCGGGCTTCCACTTGCCGGGAGCAGTTCCGGGGGCATCGAGGATGAGCGATACAGCTCCGGCGCGGGCCAGCACCTCTGCTTCGGCGACGTAGGTCGTCATGCTCTGGCCGCCGCCGTGCTGGTAAACGATTCCGGCAAACGGCCCCTTGCCCGTGGGCCGCACGACGATCATGTTGACCTTGCCGCCCTTGGGGCTTTGGAATCCGGCTCCGGCGATCTCGACCCGGCTGTCGCGGCGGATGATCTCTTCCTGATACTGGAACGGCACGGTGCGGTCGTATTCGAACAGAGCGGCCGGTTGGGCGGACGCCGCGGCGGCGAACGCCATCATCCAGAGTGCGCGCATGGCCTATGGACGGCGGGACGGCGCCCTACGTTCCCGGCGAGTTGGTCAAGCCGGTACACTGGTACTTCACCATGAAACTGCAAAGCTATACCATCACCCAGGGCCGCGACCGCGCTCCCGCGCGCGCCATGCTCAAAGCCATCGGGTTTACCGATGCGGATCTCGCCAAGCCGATCATCGGGGTCGCCAACACCTGGATCGAGACCATGCCGTGTAACTACAACTTGAGGGACCTGGCGGTCAAGGTGAAGGAGGGCATCCGCGCAGCCGGCGGCACTCCCATGGAGTTCAACACCATCGCCATCTCCGACGGCGTCACCATGGGCACGGAGGGGATGAAGGCCTCGCTGGTGAGCCGCGAGGTGATCGCGGATTCGATCGAGTTGCTGGTGCGCGGCCACATGTTCGACGGCATCGTGGCGATGGTGGCCTGCGACAAGACGATTCCGGCGGCGGCAATGGCCCTGCTGCGGCTGAATATCCCGGGAGTGGTTCTTTATGGAGGGTCGATTCTTCCGGGCAAGCACAACGGCTGCGACATCAGCATTCAGGACGTGTTCGAGGCGGTCGGCGCGAATGCCAGCGGCCGCATATCGGATGCGGAGTTGCTGGATATCGAAGACCACGCCTGCCCGGGCGCGGGCGCGTGCGGGGGCCAGTTCACCGCCAACACGATGGCCACGGTGATGGAACTGATCGGGCTGGCGCCGATGGGTACTGCCGCGGTGCCGCAGGTGGACCGGCGGAAGGAGGATGTGGCGCTCCGGTGCGGGCAGATCGTGATGGATGCCGTCCGCAACGAGCGCAAGGCGCGCGATATCTGCACGCGCACGGCGTTCGAGAACGCGATTGCGGGCGTGGCGGCCACGGCGGGATCGACCAATGC
>Ga0335081_10004489_pt1 | contig 21978 bp, 20 predicted proteins | sample Lox_Sample_35_FD_206713 | JGI IMG/M metagenome (GOLD analysis project Ga0335081, IMG submission 206713) | Soil microbial communities from Loxahatchee National Wildlife Refuge, Florida, United States - Lox_Sample_3.5 | ecosystem: Environmental > Terrestrial > Soil > Wetlands | place: USA... | reverse complement strand
TGATCGCTGATATCAAACTCATCCCGTGACGCGCGCCCGTCGCCTCGACAATCGGCGTTTCGCCTTTCTTGCCCCATGTGCGACCGGCGTGATGATCGGAACGCATATGCGCCGCGTCGCCGAAATAGATGTCAGCGCCGACTTCCTGCGCCATGGCCTTGATCCGCGGATATTCCTTCTTCAGCCATTGCTGAACGAGAGCGTCATCGCGCTCTTGGGCGCGATGAAGCGGCTTCTGACAAGTGATCCCAAGTTGCGCGAGAAGCCGCCCCACCGACACTGCACTCAGCTTTATCCCAAACTTGTCCTTGATCAGCTTAGCCACCATCTCGCGCGTCCATAGCGCGAACGCGAATTTCAATTGCAACGGGTTCTTGCGCGTCACCGTATCGTAAACCCACTGCATCTTTTTGCCGTCGAGCTTTGGCGGACGCCCGGCGATAGGCTTGGCTTTCAACCCATTCCAGCCGCCCTGGCGATAGCGCGCCAGCCAGCCGTAGACGGTGGAGCGATCAAGGTCGAGAGCCTTCGCCAGAACTTCGGGGCTCTCACCATCCTGCACACGCTTGACGACGCGTATCCGAAGCTCTTCGAGGGTCTTGTGATCAAGCTTGCGGGCATCGTTCTTTCTCATCCAAAAAATGAATCATTTTCGAGTCGTCAAGGCAACAAAAATGTTGAACTACTTACGAACTGATTAATAGAAGGATGAAGGGTTCGCGACATCGGGCTGATTCCTTTTTGGGTTCAACGCGAGTCGGCGCCCCAACTTCATCAAATTTGAGTCAGAGCCATTATTGGACGCGAAAAGGGGTCGCGGTTGAAAGCGATTTGACACTGTCGCCGACACTGGAGGACTTCAACGAGGATCTCCGTCGGCTCGGCGTCGATGCACTACGGGCGGCGATCGCGCCTCAACTCGCCTCTGAAGACATAGCGCGCTTTTTCGAATTGTCGGCGTGAGCCGGAACGAGGAAGGAGGAATACTGCGTCGGCGGGCGTTTCCTGCCGCGTCGGTTCGCGGCGCTTGTCCTTTGGTTCGGAGAGGACCGCGTCCACGGCCTTCTTAGAGGGCGACCTTTGCGGCAAACGGTCCGGCCCGGCAATGGCTGCAGGCCGGCTATTTTCCGTCGGCGGCAAGCCGCCTTTACAGCGCGAGACAAAATAGCCGGCCTTCCGCCATCCTCCACTTCGTTTCGGCCCTTCGCTACGCTTCGGATGCAAGCCCGGACCATCCGCCGCCTTTTGTCGCCATGAAGGCCGCGATGGGCGCGGTCGATCCGACCAAGGGCAGCACACCATGACGACCGAACAGGGCGCCGCTGGCTTAGAACGGCCGCATTCCTCATCCCCGACCGGGAGCCTCCTCGACGAACTCCAGCTCCATGGCTATCGCCCCTTCCAGGACGAGCCAGACCCGAGACCCCTGCCGGAGGCTCGGACCGTCGCTGGCGCCGTCGCCGACATCTTCGACGCCCTCGTCGCCACCATGGGCGACACTCGCCTCGAACCCGACCTCGAAGATTTGCTCTGGTCTACCGTCAATCTCTTCCACCGCGCACTCAATCGCATCGAGCGCGAACTCGACGACAACGAGCAGGCGCAGCGGCGCGGCCGGAAAGAACAGGACGGCTCTGAAATCCGCTCGGTCGAATTGGAGCGCCTCACCGCCGAGGGGATGACGCTGATCGAGCGCAGGAACAGCATGGAGTTCTTTCGGGACCAGGCCGCCGAGCAGTTCGAGCGCCACACCGGCTCCATTTGGCGCCCGCGCGGCGGATCGATGGTCAACCACCGCGCGCTGACTTCGGCGATGATCGACTCCAGAGATTTCCTTGCCGCCAAGCGGCGGGCCGAGAACGAGGTGCTGCTCCCCGCTGGTTCCAAGGTCGCCTTCACCGGCGGGCTCGACTTCAACGATGTCAGCGTAATCTGGGACCGGCTCGACAAGGTTCACGCCAAGCACAAGGACATGGTGCTGCTGCATGGCGGCTCACCGAGAGGCGCGGAACTCATCGCCACCACATGGGCGGACGCCCGCAAGGTTCCGCAAATCGCCTTCAAGCCCGACTGGACCAAGCACGCCAAGGCGGCGCCGTTCAAACGCAACGACCAAATGCTCGAGGTGTTGCCGATCGGGATCATCGCTTTCCCCGGCACGGGGATACAGGACAACCTTGCCGACAAGGCGAAAAAGCTTGGCATTCCCGTGTGGAAATTCGGCGAGGGCGGCGCGTGAGCGCCGCTGTCGATTTTCTCATCAAGCGAGGATTCGAAACCTTGGCTCGCCGATCTCGCGCGGCATGCGGATCGAACAAAGCGGCGCGCCGTGGCGGCTGTCACACGATGGCGAGATCGAAGTCAGCGATGATCTTCGCAAGTTCCGAGCGGCAGTCGATAAGCCGCGGCGTCGCTTTCGAGGCGATTTTTGCGAGCGCCCGGTCGTAAACAGCGATATTGGTCTCGCCATTGAGGCGTGAGTCATAGATGATTCCGTCAGGCTTTGCGTTATGGGACCAGAATGCCCGCGACCAGCGCCTCCCGAGCTCCTGAGAACTCGCGCGCGCTACGTCGGTCGGAATCCCCATGCGCACTAAACCATCGCCGCGCAAGTCGACCAATCTCAATGTTTGTTCGATCCGCAATTCCGCACAGGTCCATTCCTCCAGCTCAGCCCACTCGATCGGGAACGCTTGCGTTCGACCGACACCACGGTCGCGCAGGATCGCCTCGAGAAAACAGACTTTTACGTTGCTCCCAAGATAGACCACGCCAAAGCGCGCCGGGGAAGCAAGGTTCAGCTCGGGGTCGCTGAACCTGCTCGGGTTGAAGCCGTAGCCGAGTGGATCGGGAAAGCGGCTTCGATAAAGCCGTCGCCACACGCCGCCTGGCGCGACATCGGAGAGGACAAGAGGCCGCGATTCAAAACCCTTCGGAGGCGGCGCATCAGACGGGCGCCCGATCACGCGAACGCGCCGGCGCCGACGGACCCTGCAATCGCGACCACATCCTCGAGCCGGCCCTGTCGCAACGCGTCGAGCGCGGTGTCGCCATTGAGCTCAGGGTGTTCTTGCAACAAAAACCGGTAGACCGCCCAAGGATGATCGCCAAGCGCCTGAAACAGCGACGGCAGGCCGGGAAGCAGTTCTCCCGACCGGTTCAGCTGCCACTTCGGAAAGCGAACGCCACGCTTCGGCCCTTCCAGACCAAGCACTTCGTGCCGGCGGCGCTTCTTGTGAACCGTTTCGCGCGTCGCTCCGATCTCCTCGGCGAATGCGTCAGCCGTCAGCATGTCCGCGCGCTTTAGAATATCGACCACGCGCGCCGCGCCGCGCTTCCTCGCCGCGGTCAAGGCGACATCGAGTTCGTCGCGCGCTGGCGCTGCCATGTCTTCAACGGCGATTCGCGGTGACAATGAATGCGGTTCGACAATCACGGTCATCCGAACAGGATTGCCGGAACGCTCCGCCCGCAAAACCGCGCGGCCAAATCCCGACAGCACGCCCTTAGCCGCGGCCTCGCGCGCGACAACCCCTTTCAACGCCTTCGATGCCGGGGAAATCTTCCCCTGGGAAGCTCTTACGCCCTGCGCTGGGCCGGTTGCGGCAAGTCCGCCGGCGAGGGACGGGCCCTTTTTGGAACCTGGCTTCCGGGAACGAGCGCTCTTATTCTTCGCGACCGCCATGACACACCCTCCGACAAACAATATGGTCATGTTCGTCAGCGTCGTCAAGTTCGTCAGATTCGTTTCGTCGTCTCCTTAACTCTTCCACGGCGAGGGCAAAAAGTGTCGGTGAAACGACGCTATGGAACGTCCCGATATCCCCGCTTTCTCTTGCGGTCAGCTTGCAGTTGCAGAGCCTTGGCGGCGAGGGCTTCGCTGTTGAAAGGCTCAACCACTAACCGCCCGTGCGCGCCGATTCGCCCCCAAGCTTTGATGAGCAAAACGCAACCGAAAAGATCGTGCCGTACATCGAGGAGATAGAAGCGTCTCATATTGCGGGTCGGATCGATGCGGCGAAGATGCACGGCGTTCATCTCAACCCTGCTCTCGAATTTCGTTAGGCGGCGCAATTTTTATTCTGCGCGCCGCGATAGAACAAATACCGAACACGGGAGGATTTGTCTACTCCCGCGCGGACCCAGCCCGTCCGATCAATTCGCGGATCGACCACTCGCCGCCCCGCGATGGGGCATCCGCGTCGATCTCGGTCTGTTTAAACGCGGCTGTTTCGCGGAGCACACGATTTTCGGGAGGCAGGAAGGCATGCTGAAGCGGGCCAGCGAAATGCTCGAGCCGGGCGATCTGGTTCATGAGCGCTCGACGCCCCCGTGGGAGTCTTGGCAACAGGGCGGCGAGAAGCGTTACGGCTACGGCTTCGCGGTCAACGAGCCGACCTTGATCGCCGCCACGCCCGAGAAGGAGGCGGAAGCGGCGAAGCCCTCGTCAGCCAAAAAAGAGCTGTTGATTGGCTCGTGGAGGAGCCACGCGGCCACCCACCTTTTCAGCCCGCTGCTTACGCGGGCTTTTCCGCAAAATTTCCCGAAGGCGAGCGGATCAAGCGGTGAGCGGCGCTGAAATTCTTCCAACGTGTGGACGCGCCGAGCGCGCTTTCCTTGCGGCGCGTCCGCCCGGATCGCCGTCGCCCGCGCGGCATGGTTCGCAACAAGCCCACCGCGCATGGAGGGCTTTCCAATCAAATTCGACAGAAGACAAACATTGTAAAGTAAGACGAAGCGGACGCACCAAGAGCCGTCCGAACATACCTATTGTTTTCAGATAATTAGTGAAGGCGGGATGCTTCCGCCTCTTACGCGACCGCCCAAAGGCCCTTGACGCCGCGGCGGATTTTCGCGATTGTCGGTAAACTATTTAACGTCGTGAACGGAGCCAGCCATGACCTCGCGCAACTTTTTCGTCATTTCCGGCAATGTCTCGCAAAAGCCGCGGCAGTTTTCGGGAAAGGCCGCGAAGACCGTCGTCACCGTCGCTGTCGACGAATTCTGGACCGACCAGAAATCCGGCGAGAAAAAGAAGCGCACCGAATTTCTCACCGCCTACACCTTCAACGCGAAGATCGGCGGCTTCCTGATCGACAAGGTGAACATCGGAGATCAAATCACCATCGACGGCCACATTCGCGCCAACAGCTACGATAAAGGCGGCGAGAAGATTTACACGCAGGATCTCGAAATCGTTCGCCTCGACGCGCATGCCGCGCGCGCCGATCACGTCGCCGACGACGTCGCGGCGTGACGCGTTTTCACAAATCGCTGCTGGCGTCGGCCTTATGCTTTCACGCAACGGCAATTCACGCCGAACCAGCGCCAAACCAGAGCATCTACACACCCAAGGCGCCGATGCAATCGACGCCGATGAGGGTCGAAGTCATCGACGGCGTGACATTTCGAGACATTGAAACCGGACTCGTCTATCGCCTTTTCGGGATCGACGCTTGCCAACACGATCAAATCGCCAATCTTGGACGCCAGCCTTGGCAATGCGGCGCCGCAGCTGTCGCCTGGCTCACGACGGCGACCCTGAACAAATGGGTTTCCTGTAACCCCTTGCGCGAAAAGGATGGACAGCGCCTTGCCCGCTGCTCATCGTCCGAACACGCGGATCTGGCCGGCGACATGATCAAAGAGGGCCTGGCTGTTTGCCTTCCGGACGCCGAGGATCAGCACGTCCGCGCCTATCTCCTGGATCAGGACCAAGCGCGTAAAGCATACAAGGGCCTATGGTCCAGCCAGTTCGCCATGCCTTGGGATTATCGCGCCAAACAGACGGCGACTCCAAAAAATGGGCCATAAATCCCGCCGTTTTCATAACCGCGTCCGCGCGCCAATAATCTGTGTTTGCGAAAGCATGAACCGAACTGGAGCGCCCGATGACCCGCGCCGTCAACGTCGTTTTCGTCGCCTTGACCGCCGCCCTTTTGGGCGGCTGTCAGCCTTCGTCGCCCGTCGCCTATATGGTCCCGCCGCCCGCACGCGATCTCCTTTCCACACCAGCCGAAATCGCCCCCGGACGGCTCCAGTATGCGCGAGAGCCCGACACCTTTGCTCCAGCGCTCACCGACCGCGTCGCTTTTCCAACGCAGGAACAAGCGAACAACGCCTTCGAGCGCGAGAACATGGCGACCTATTACCCGACCAAGGGGCCATACGTCATTCGAGCGAGCGACCCCTTGCCGTCCGATCGGCGCGCGGCGATCGTTCATTTGTTTGCTTGCAAACCCGGCGTCTTGAACAGCGTCACCGGACGCGTCGATCAAGCGGGCGGCCACGCCGTTCATTGCGCCACCGATTTTCTCGACGGGCAGGGGCGGCGCCTCTCGCGCGAGCCTGTCAACTACCATTATTTCGCAAGCGCGTGGCACATGCGTGAGACCAACGCCCCGACGACGCCCGCTCCTTGGATCAATCCGGAACGCTCGCCAAGCGATCCCTTGTCTTGGCTCCCCTTCGGCAAGAGATCGACACCGTACTGAAAAGCTAGCGCGCGGGGGGCGAAGATCGGCGCCAGACACCTGGCGCCACGGGTCCGGTTCCGCCGGCGCGACGACGCGCGTCTCATGATCCTTATCCTTTTGAGACTTCCACCTGGAAAAGAGGCTTTGAGCCGTTTGCTTCGCAAATTCGCGCGGCGACACGCCGTCCCGCGAGCATTGATGGCCGCGTCACCAGTCCTTCGAGACACAGCGCCGCCAGCACCGCGCCCAGCGCCGCGAGCGCCGCGACGACCCCGGGAGGCGCCAGATCGAGCAGCGCCATCCGCAGCCCGCTGAGAATCGGCAGATGCACGAGATAAATAGAAAAGGATCGTTCTCCCAGCCAGCGTAGCAGGCTCGCTCCCACACGCTTGCGCGCGTCGCCCGCGCCGCGTCGGCCGGTCACGACCGCCCCGAAAATCGCCGCGACAACCACGGGGCCAATGCCCCTTCCGCCGATCGACAAGACCCGCGCCAGCACCGCGGCGACGAGGAGCCAATAGATTGCGAGGCCGATGCCAATTTCTGGAACCCGGTTCAGCCAAGCGGCCCGTCTCCGTGTTTCCACCCCGACCACGACGCCGACCAGCAAAGCATCGGGTCGGAAGGCCCACCAGAACCCGCCCCATGGCCGCGACAGCGCCGCCCCGGTCGCCAGAGCCGCCAACGCAATGAGCCACGCCGACCGCCGGCCTAGCGCCGCTAGGAACGGCGCGAGCGCGTAAAACTGCAGTTCGCTGGCGAGGGACCAAAAATGCGAAGAGAGCAGGGGATCGCCGCAGCCCTCGCGCCCATCAAAGCACGGCGCCCAATAGACGTTTGCAAAGAAGCCGGCGCCGGCGACAAGATCCTCGCCGCGAATCCCTTCCAGGGCGCCGAGGCGCGCGAAAAGATACAGCGCCGCGATCGTCGCCCAGGCCGGGACGCCTACTCGGATGACGCGGCCCGCCCAAAACGCTGAGGCGCCCCGCCAGAATCCGCTGGCTTTGGCCACCGATCGCGCCGCGCGCTCGACGACCAAATATCCCGAAATCACAAAAAACAAATCGACGCCGACGCCCAACGCCGGCAACGCAAACAACGGCGCGAGCTCTAAATCGTTCCGAAACACCAAAGCCGCATGAGACACAAAGACCGCGCAAATCGCCAGCCCTCGCAGCTCGTCCAGCCTCGCGTCGCGTTTTTCTGTCGAAGCGCTCGCCATGCGTTCCGGAACACCCTTGCTCGATGCCATTTGCTACGGTAAATAATGTAGCCTATACAGGATACGATATCCACAAGGCTGCGCGGCATCTCTGCCGGCGCCGGCACAAACGCCTTTCCATGCGCAAACTCTTGATCATTTTAAGCGTCACCGTGCCGATCGGTTTGCCGGTCCGCGCCGCCGCGCAGGAGCTTGCCTTGACGCCGAACCCCGACAAATGGCGTCCGGTCGTCTACCGCGATCTTCAAATCCCTGGTCCGCTCGACGCGCCCTTCACCGGCATTTGGGCGGATATGATCGACAGGAACAATCGTCGCTATGCCGCCGCTGGCGACCGCCGATATGCCGTGGGCAATGCGCCGGCGCGTGAAGCCCATTTCGTCGTGCGCGGCGGCGACAAAATCGCCATGCTGAGCGTCCTCAACATCGCGACCGCGTGCAAAACAATCGCCGCCGACGTCGCCACCAACATCAACGTCAAGATGTGTCCGATGCGCCTCGCCTTTTGGCAAGGGCTACGAGGCAATGTTCGGCAGGCGCAGGGCTGCTATCTCGAGCCTGGCGCGGAGCCGGGGAATTTTACGCCGGACCCCAGCTATGCCGTCTCCTACGCCTCCTATGAAGTCGCCACGAAGAGCATCAAATTGGGCGTCATTCTTGCTCACAAGGCGGTCGAGAAATGTTCCCGGATCGTCCCGCTCTATCAGAGGTAGGAGGTCCCATTGTTCGCCGCGATTTGGAAAACCGTGCGGAAGGCGATCAATTTCATTTCCCATGTGCTGCTTGCGACGGCGATCTTTTTCGCCGTTACGGGCATCCTCTTGCCGTTTGTCTATGGCCCGAACGAAATCATGGCTTCCATCGGGCGCTTCGCGATCGCCATCCCCATATTCATCGTCGGCGGCTATCTGCAGCTTTTGGTTACGCCCGCGCGCCGTTCGCGCCCGCGTTTTGACCGCGCGCTGATCGACGACAATGCCGGGCGTTCGCGGGCTGTTCAAGACGGCGCGGCGGTCGACGCGGCGCTCGCTCACGCGCGAGAGCAACAGCTGGCGTGGTGGGTGAACCATCGCGGTTGATGTAACCCAACGGCGACGCCTCGACCTGCTTCCAGTGGCCGAACGTTTTTGGCGGCGCGCCCATTTGGCTGCCGCTCGCTCGAACCGCGCTTGCTCGAATGCGCTCTGGCCATGCTCTTCGAGCAACGCCGCCGCCGCGCGTTCAGCCCAAACTTTCCCCAAATCCGTTTGTCGCCGGGGAGGCCACGAAGCCGTCTCCCGCTAATGTCCTTGCCTAAGCGATTGCTCACGCAGAAGCATGAGCTCACGCGTCGCTTTTTCGTCGAGCGTCGCGCGTTTGCAGTGCCAGACCACACAAGCCCAGTAAATCAGATCGTTCGGCCTCTGTTCGAACACGGCCTCCACAACGAATTTTGCCAAAAGCCATGTCAACCGCTCATTGTCGCCGCCAAAATATTCAACAAGAAATTTCGACGTTTCTCGTGCGGTCCTTGTGATCCACTGCTTCCCGTCTATCAAAAGCATTTCATCAACCATGACGGTCTCCAATCATCAACGCCACCCGCCGCGTTTGCCAGGTGTCGATAACATCGAAGTGCAGCGCGCGCGCCTTTGGACGCGCGCCTTGGAAATAGCCAACGCCACCCGGATGGTGGGAGGCCGTCACTTCGAGGTTATCAAGCCTCGTCCCGCTATCCGGGGAAGCTTAATCTTGGCTTCATACTTTTGTTGTAAGAAAGTCGAAAATATGTCGTTTATCAGATAGTTCCGTCTACCTTCGACAGGCGATTTCAGTCAATCGCCTTGGAACTCGCGCGGAGCGGCGGTGGGGGTGGAGCAGGCCCCGGCGCGGCGGCGACCGCGAGGGCGGGCGCCGTTCGCCTCGACATGCGCAACGCGGTTGCATCGAGCGGCGAGCTTTCGCGCCGCGACGTGCGACCGATTTACTGCATGGAGAGGGCAGGGCGGGACTAAGCGCGAGGGGAGGCGGAGCTTCCCCGAGAGCGACAATCGCACCCGAGAAATGCGGCTTATGACGGCGCCCACTTCGCGGCGCGCGTCATAAGCCCGTTCCGGCATGCGTTGAAAAGTGTGATGTTTTTGAAACGCGTTCGCAGCCGTAGGGGCGCTATCGCTTTTTGCCCGCGGTTGCTCCAGCCTTCTTCTTTGTCCTCAAAGGGGCTTTTGGCGGAGGCGCGGCCTTTTTAGGCTCTTCCTTTTTCTCGGCGGGTTCCGGAGCCGCCGCTTGCGGCGCCTTCGGCTCTAAGCTTTGCATCGAGAATTTGTTCGAATCGACCCTGATCGTGCTCGCCCTTTGATGCGCCACGAGTGTGTTCACTTGCCCAAGATCGATGTCTTGACCGGCGAGCCATCCCCGCACGATCTTTTCGTCCAGACCCAGCATTTCCCAACCGGACAGCCCCAAAGCCTCGCCGGTGCGGGTTATCGTGTGAGCCGTAGGATTCCCAAGACCTCTCAGAAGCTGAGAATAGGTCGCGAACGACATGCCGATGGTTTTGAGAAACTCTTCTACGCTCGGGAACTCTCTCGATTTGCGTTGCAGCATCGCGCTAAAGATCGTCCCGATGGCGGTTTGCCTAGCCTCACCTTCCTTTTGCGTCCCCATGGTCTTCTCCGTTCCGCCTCCTCATTCCATGCGACGCTACCGCCGCGCATCACATCGCCGCTTGACTCGCGACGATTTCCGTTTCAACGCCGCCATGGTGATTCAAAAGGTATATCTTACAAAAAACAAAGTCTAGTGGTTAGCGCACAGCATCAGTGGTTCAGCGTGGTTTTTCCGCCGAAATTGATATGCGGCGCCCGCATGGCTTCGAAATGACGGTCCAGCGCCGCAGTGTCGCGGATCAAATGCGAGCCGTTATCCAGCGGGTTTATGCCGGACAGGCATCGAGCGCGCGAATGTTGATCGCCTTGTCCCAGTGGGACCTACGGTTCAAAACAGAAGCTAAAGATACGATGGCGCATGATGAAATGAAGCAATCTTGACGTGTAAATAATGGCTTTCGCCGTCATCGCGTCTCCTTCGGATCGCGCTCTATTCGCGCCCCGCGGGCGCTCACGAAGCCGCCGCGGCGTCTTCGCCGTTGATCGGTGACGATCGCTGACGCCCGTTGCACGGGCTGAATTTTGCGCGCCGGGACCGGCGCGGTCTGTAGGGGGCCGAAGGGGTTCCCCTTACGCCCCCAGCAATCGAAAAATCGGGTCTCCCCAGTCTTCCGCGCGTCGCCATGCGCCGCTTGTGCAGAGCGCCGAAGATCCGCGCCTCGGCGCGAAACTTCGGCGCCCCAAGGGGTGGGCGATACCCCTCCCGATTTTTCGATTGCACCCCCCTATCCCCGGTTCGCCACCGGGCAAGCGGTATGGCGAGGCCATACGCGCCTTGCCGATAGGGGAAACACCCACATGGACGATGCACGAGCCGAAGAAATCGCGTTGAAGGCGCTGCGCCTTCATATCGCGCGCGTTGAGAGCGAGGGCGACAAACCTCTCAATCTCGGCGCCGCAATCGAGTTTTGCGACCAGTTCGCAATCTCCGGGATGAAAGCCGAAGACTTCCAGTTGAACGCCGTGGCGAACTTGCTCGCGAGCATGGCGAAATGGTCGCAATCGCGGCTTGGCGACTTGTTCCGCTGCGATCTCGAAGACGCCGCCGAGCACATCATCACTCACGGACTGATGGCGGTGTTCGACGCTTGAACGCTCGAATCCCAGGACCTTGGCGGGCCGAGCGCTTGGTCCGTCGCATCCCAAAAACCTCAATCAGATCAGGAGATAAGAAAATGACCATCAAGAGACAGCCCCCCAAGAAGACCGCCAACCCCCGCGCCGCCGCCAAAAGGGCTTTGAGCCCGCGCGAGACGAGGACCGCGCCGGCACCCGCCGCGTCCGCCAAGGCCGACGAGCGGCTGATGCTGCCGCTGCGCTCGCTCACGCCCTCCAAGGACAATGTGCGCCGTTTCGCCAGCGAGGCCGGGATCGAGGAGCTTTGCGCCAATATCGCGGCGTTGGGCCTGTTGCAGAACCTGACGGGCAAGAAGACCGCCAAGGGCAAATATGAGATCGAGGCGGGCGCGCGACGCCTGCGCGCCTTGAAGGAGCTGGCCAAGCGCGGCACCGTCATCGAGCCCGAGGGCGTCAAGGTGACGCTCGACTACCTCGTCCCGGTTTTGGTGAAGGGCGCGGATCACAACGCAACCGAGCTTTCGCTGTCCGAGAACATCATCCGCGAGAACATGCACACCGCCGACGAGGTGGAGGCATTTCGCAAGCTGATCGAAGACGATCGTATGACCCCCGAGCAGGTCGGGGATCGTTTCGGCAAATCTCCCATGACCGTCAGACGGCGGGTGAAACTGGCGAAGGTGTCGCCGCGCATCTTGGAGGCTTTCCGCGCTGGCGAAGTGACCTTGCAGCATATGGAGGCCTTCGCGCTGTCCGACGACCACAAGGCGCAGGAGGCGACCTTTGACGGCCTGCCCGAATACAACCGCACGCCGGAGGCCATCCGCGCGCGGCTCGCAAACGAGAAGATCGCCGCAAGTCACCGCCTCGCGCAATTCGTCGGCGTCGAGGCCTACAGCCAAGCGGGCGGGACGATCACCCGGGATTTGTTCTCGGAAGACGACGGAGACGCGATCTTTCTCGACGACAAGCCGCTTGTCGTCAGGCTGGCGACGGCGAGGTTGGAGGCCATCGCCGAAGAGACCCGTGGCGCCGAGGGCTGGAAATGGTTCGAGGTCTATCTCGCCGAGCACGAGAGCCGCAGCGGCTATTCGCGGCTCGCGACCCATGAGCGCGAACAGACGCCGCGGGAACGCGAGGAGCTTTCCGCGCTCGCGGCCTATATCGACGAGCACGAGGCGGCCTATGACAGCGGCGACATGACCGAGGAGGAGGTCAAGGAGTTCGACGCCAAGAGCGAGCGCCAAGACGCCATCGCGAATTCTTGCATCGTGTTCGACGCCGAAGAAATCCCCTTCGCCGGGATCATCGTCTCCCTGAACTATGCGGGCGAGGTTTCGATCAAACGCGGCCTTCATCGCAAGGACGAAGCCCACGACCTCGCCGCCTTGCAGCGCGCCCGTCAGGCGGCGGCGCGGGAGGCGAACGAGGCGGCAGGACTTGGGGAAGGAACCGGCGAGGAGCCCGGCGAACAGGAAGGGCAGGGCGAAGGGGCGGAGCAGGGCGCCGTTCACACCCCCGCCACGACGGCCGAAATCGAGGCCGAGGGATACAGCCAAGCCGTCACCGAGGATTTGACGATCCTGCGCACCAAGGCGCTCGCGCTCGAATTGAGCCAGCGCCCCAACATCGCGCTTCACGTCATCATCCACAAACTGGCGGAGACCGTCTTTTATCGCGGCGGCAATGGCAAGCCCTATGACTACACGGCGGGCGGCTCTTGCTTGGTTGTAACCGCGCAATCTCACGAGAAGCGGCAGGCGGCGCCGGACGAGGACAATCATGCGGCCTTCACCGCCTTCGACGAGCGCCATGTCGTTTTGACGTCAAAGCTCCCGAACCGCTATGCCGACCTCTGGGCTTGGCTCATCCTGCAGGACGAGAAGACCTTGCTCGACTTGCTGGCCTTTTGCGTGGCCTTCCAGATCGAGGCGAGCTACCGCGATCATCGCGGCGCGGCGATTGGTCATGCCGATCAGCTCGCCCTCGCCATGAATTTCGACATGGCGGCGCATTGGCGGGTTTCCCCGGGCTTCCTGTCGCGCGTCAGCAAGAAGACGATAGCGACGGCGGCGCGCGAGGCCGAATGCTCGGAAGACGCCATCAAGGCGATCGGCGCGGGCTCGAAGTTTGAGGCCGTCGCCATCGCTCTGGAGGCGATGAAGGACCGCCCGTGGCTTCCGCCGGTCTTGCGCAACCCGCTCGCGCCGACCGCCGCCGCTGTCATCGAGGACGACGAGGCTTTTGAGGACGAGACGCCCACCGCCGAACCGGAGGGCGAGGAAACAGGCGAATTTGCCGATGACGGCCACGACGAGGCGGGAGCGCTCGCGAGCGTTTACGGCCCGGACGACGCCGGCGAATTGACGGAAGCCGCCGAATAGACCGAACAGGGCCGCGCCTTGTGCGCGGCCCGCCCATTTCGAACACGACGGATTGCAGCCATGGCGAAACTCACCAAACAGCAGCGCAAGGCCCACGCTGAGGCCGAGGCGATCTTGACCAAGGATCACATCACCGACGACGAGCGGGACTTCGTCTTTCAGAACTGGCACGAGGGCGCGACGCATGAAAACGGCGCGGCGGGCGCCTTCTTCACGCCCTTTGGCCTCGCTTGCGACTTTGCGCTCGACGGGGCAGGGCGGCGCGTCATCGACCTTTGCGCCGGCATCGGCGTGCTGTCCTACATCATCCACCACCGCAGCAAATGGGGCGAGCGCCTCGCCGAGATCACCTGCGTCGAGATCAATCCGCGCTATGTCGCCGTCGGACGAAAGCTTTTGCCGCAGGCGCGCTGGATCAACGCCGATGTATTTGATTGGCGCACGCTCGACCTCGGTCACTACGACGTGGCGATTGCAAATCCGCCGTTCGGTCGCATCAAGCGCTCGGGCGACGCGCCGCGCTATCGCGGCCCCGAGTTTGAGTTTCACGTCGTGGACATCGCCCGCGAAGTGGCGGAGCGCGGCGCGTTCATCGTGCCGCGGGAGTCCGCGAGCTTCCGCTATTCCGGGCGCCAATGTTTCGACCGCCGCGCCTCCGGGCGCGGCGTCGACTTCGAGCGCGCGACCGGCGTCTATATGGACATAGGCGCGGGCGTCGACACCAGCTTTCACCGTGACGAGTGGAAAGACGGCGCGCCCCTGTGCGAGATCGTTTGCATCGACTTCGAGGCGGCGCGCGAACGCGAGGCGGAGGCGAGGCGGCGCCTCGACGCCTATGCGTCCCCGGCGATGCAGCCCGGCGAGCAATTGGCCTTGCTGTTGTGAGAGGCGAGCTGAGGCGCTCGCCCGAGGGGAACCCCGCGCCGCGTTCCCCTCGACCCCTCCCCACCCCTCGCCGCCGCCCGTCCATCCCCGACGCCCCAAGCATCCGCCTCCCGCGCGGGGGCTTGTCCAGGCAGGGCGGCTTTCCTTTCCGCTACGTCTTGGGCAGAATATTAAACCATGCAGATCAAAGCGAAGACAGTCGCGCGACTCTTGGGAGGCCATGCCGCGGGCGGAGGCTTCCTGTGTCACTGCCCGGTCGCGAGCCATGGCAAGGGTAGGGGAGATTTGCGCCCGTCGCTCGCCGTCCGCGACGGCGACCGCGCCCTGATCTACAATTGCTTTGCGGGGTGCGATCCCCGCGACGTTCGCGCCGCGATCGACAAGCTCGATGTGAACGGGACGCCGCGTTTTGAAGCGTCCCCCGCGCCGGCGCGCGCAAAGCGCAAAACGACGACAGGCGACGCCCTTGACCTCTGGCGCGCGGCGCAGCCCGTCAACGGCACTCCCGTCGAAACCTATCTGCGCGCGCGCGGCTTCGCCGAGCCGCCGCCCGCGACCATCCGGTTTCTGCCGCGCTATCCCTATTCGAGCCGGAAATCCTTCGCCTGCATGATCGCCGCCGTTCAGGCGCCGACGCGCGAAATCGTTGCCGTGCAGCTGACCTTTCTGCACTCGGGCGGGCAGCGTAAAGCCGACGTTCTCGAGCCGCGCCGCGCCATCGGCCCGCTCGGCGCCGGGGCGCTACGCCTCGCGCCGGTCGCGGAACATATCGGCCTTGCCGAAGGCTTCGAGACCGCATGGGCGGCGCAGCTCATGCACGACACGCCCGTTTGGGCGGTGCTTGGAAACAAACGATTTTTGAAGGTCGTATTTCCGACCGAGGTTAGGCGCGTGACGATCTTCGCCGACGATGACGCGCCTGGCCTCCTTTACGCGGAGAAATTCAGGGAAGCGCGCCCGGCGCTCGGCGTCGAGATCGCGACGCCGGGAGGCGGCATGAACGACTTCTCCCAACTCTGGCAGCGCGAGGGCACAGGCGCGAAGCCGGCGCGCGGCCTCACCCATGTTCGCTAAAGCGTCGTCGAAATCGAGGCGCTAACTTAACAATACAGCCGACGTAGAGGCCAATTTCCGTGGGTAGGCGCGCCGCCAAGCCCGACTTGCGCCGATTCCGGCCTTCGCATATGCTTCGCTAAACTATGTATCGTGAACCATATCACGAAGGAGCGAACATGCGCGTCGAGCCGCAAACCCCCACCCATCGAGGTTCAGACTGGCCCCGACCGGTCGCAGCTCGTCAAGGCGACCCCGTGGGCGCGCTACGCGCGGCCTTGACGCGTCCTCCGGCCGAGGCCCGGTTCCATGCAAATTCTCTCGGGAGGTTTGCAATGTGCTCGATCACGACATGTCTGATCCTCGCGACGCTCGGGACCGCGCCGACGGCCGCTCAGCAGTCCGAGACGCATCGCCTTTTGGCCGAAACTCTCGACCTCACGCAAAGCCCAGCGGCGAATTTGCAACTCCAAATATGGAGCGACAAGCTCCCCGAGATCATCGCCAAGCGCCGCCAGCTTCAAAGCACCGTTCCAAGCCTCCACCTGAAACTGATAGCCGAGGTTTTCACAACGTCCTTCAAGGAGGGCGACCGAACCATCATCGTCTCTTCGATCAACGAGGATTGCGCATCGTCCCAGGTGGCGCCCAACGAAGGCGATTGCCCCGCGCGCGTCGCCGAAGTTCAGAACGGCAAGTTGCGCATTCTAAAAAACCTCTCCGAATTTCCGGTTTCGGCGCTTCGTGGCGAAGCCGGTTACGACGCCTCGACGAATAAAAACACCCAGTACATGACGCTGCTGACCTTCAATCCGGCCTCGCAGCGGATCACCACCAAAATTGTTTATGGCGGCGAGACGGGCGAGCGCGCTCCGATCGACTTGAAGTAGTTGGGTCGGGCCATGCAAAATCCATATCGGCTGAGGGCGCTATTCGCAGCGGCTCTTACAGCAGTTCCCGTCGTCGCTTTGGCCTGCGTCACCTACAATGCAAATCAGGTGAGCCAAGCCATTCAAAACTCGCCTTATGCCAGCTCGGCCCTGCAAAGCAGTTCTTGCACTTGGGGCGGCGCTTCAATGGCGGAATCCGGCGGCAACACCTGCAGTTCCAACGGCAACAATTTTGGCGTCTTGCAGCTAACCAGCAAAAATCTTCCTCCCGGAATGACTTCGAGCCAATACATGGCTCTGCCCCTGCAACAGCAGGTCGACATTTGGATTCAGCAGGCAGGCCCGTCGTCACAGGGCAAGGCTTTCAACACCGTCAATGGCGATGTTGGCTCGTCAGTCAACGGCTACCCGATAACGTCCGGCACCGCCGCCGCTTGCGCCCAGTTTGGCGCGCTCATCTGTTCAAAGGACCTTGCGTCCCTCAACGCGACCGGCCAATGCCCGAGCCAAGGCAACGGGGGCGTTCGCGCGACAAACGCCACCCTCGCTAACGGAACGGCAAACCTCGACGGCAACTCGCAAAGCATTTGCTCCTGGGGCCAGGTCATTCAAAAGAAGATCGACGCCTCGGGATGCAGCAACGGAAATCAGGCGTCGCCGAGTCAGCCGATAAATTGCCCCTCGCCAGCCCCCGCCACCGGAGGGTTGATGGCCGGGGCTCCAACCTCCGGCACACCAGCGGCATCCGCCGCGTCGCCCCTCCCAAGCACCGCCAGCCAGCCCGCCGTCGCAAGCACTGACGTTGTTGTTTCAGGCGCCCAAATCTAGCGCCGATGGCGCTCGCGCGCGGAGAAGGGTGCAGCTGGCGCACAGCGAAAATGCTTTTCCCAGAGACGCAGGTCCGCAGTCGAAGGAGGACCAGACCGAGGGCATGCCGGAGGATCGTCGCTAGGTGACCCGATCTGGACATCCAACAGCAAGGGTGAGGACAACGCCAAGTGAAGGCGGCCGGAAAGGCTTTGGGGATCTGGTTCCAGCTAAACCGCAGGCGAGGTGACGACTCGGTCGCGAAGCGCCATGGCCGCATGTCCTCCGCGGGAAACGACGCAGGCCAAGAGAGAAAGAAACGCCTTCTGCAGACAGGGGTCACCTGAAATTTTAAGATACTCTCGCTCCCAGCACGTGTGCAGGAATGCAATGAGATTCTCTTCAAGGCCGTATTTCCAGTCGTAAGAATCGAACGACGGCACGGCTACCGCAAGCCATCGGATTCCGGGAAGTAGGAGGCCGGCTGCAGCCGGTTGAACGACAAAATTCAGAAATCCGGTTACGACCTTCGGCATGCTGAACCATCGCTGCGCGGCCCTCGCGAATACGCTCTCCATGGCCGCGACGGCGGAGCTGAACGCCGGATTTTGCCCAAGGTTGTTCATGCGAGAATCGCAGCCGAGAAGTTCAAACACCATGCCGTCGAGCTCGTAAGTGCGATTGACGCTGGGGTCCCAGGCCGGGCTCGCCAGCGCGTGCTCGATCATGTCGGTCCACAATCGCGTGAAGTCCTGCGGCGATTGCGCTGCGCGGAGCCCGTCCGTGAACCAATCCCAGAAAAACCGCTCAACCCATTGGTGGGCGGGTGGGCCCAGGTCAAGAATGGGCTGCCACAGCGACGGGGGGTCTTCGGATGCCTTGAGGCAAGGAATGGTGCCGGCGATGAGACCGAAAACCCAATTGCCGAATTGATCCGGCAGGCCGTCGATGTCTTGCTGCCGCGGATCGTCGATCTGCGGGACGGAGCCAAGAACCAAAGCAAGGAAGTTTCGGATATAGCCAAGCCATTTCGGCCGCTCGTCGGGTCGCGCCGACCGCATGTTGAGCCAGGCGAAAGCCGAAGAGATCACATGAGAGTCCAGCCTGAGGCTCTCGGGATAGAGGGACTCGCGCGACCGCCCCGCGCGGCGACGCGACCTCTGCGGCGCGCCGCGCGCCCGCGCTAGTTCCGGGAACTGCTGCGCGTGAATGGCCTCGATTTCGGCTGCGGCAGCGGCATTGATCGCCTTGATGTCAGGCAACTCTACCGGCAATCGCCGATCGACGAAGTCTTGCACCAATGCTCTTTTGCGCTCGTGCCAAACCTCGTGTTGCGCATCAAACTGCGGCCGTGTTGCGAGACTATAAGGTGTGCGCAGTCCTGCCCATCTGATCGCCAAGCCCAGCATTTGGTCGAAATCGTCGCCGAGCTGTTCTCGGCATTGGCACGCCCGCAACAGAGTCCGGGCGGTCGTGCTGTAATGGAAGGCGACCACCCCGATCGCGGCCAGCAACCTGGCTAACGCATCGTTGCGATTCCCGGCGAGCAGCGAGATGCCAGTCTCTGCGGCAAAGCTGTCCCACCGGCGGTCGCCGCCGGCCGTCTCCGCGTCGAAACGAAACGGAACCGGCGGCTGCTGAAGCACGGCCTCAAGCTTCCGGCGGCACCACGCCATTCGTTCGGGATCTGCGGCGAGCCAGTCATGGTGCAGCACAACCAGCACCGCAATGCCGCCGCAGAGAACATCTTCGATATGGAGAAGCGCAGCTTCGCCGTCCACGGCGAGAGGCGGGGGATTGCCTTCGATGTTTTGCAGGTATTGCCAGAGCTGGATTATCTGCTCCTGCGGGAGAGGCTGCCCGGCGTTGAGCCGGTCGCGGCATCGCTGCGGCAGGTTCATGACCGTGCTTTCTGCGCCGATCCGCTGCAAATCCTCGGCGTTGCGGCGTTCGATGGCTTCCGGCCATTGAAAGCTGAACGGGACTCGCTTGCCGTCGCGCACCTCAAATGTGTAATTCGCGGGATTGAATCGTTCGATCAGCAGGCGGAGACTCTCGGGCTCCCCTTGCGCGGCGAGCTTGCCGGTCCAGTCGGCGCGCACTTCTGCAAAGAACGGCCAGTGTTCTTCATCGCCGATCATCGTATCGACAATGTCGCCATTCAGGTAGATCAGCAAATTGCGGCGATGCGGCATGGCATACCATTGACGCCCGAGTTCGATGATCATGGCCGGCTGCGAGCCCCAGTAACCCATCGTGCCGCCGTCTTGATGGCGCAGGGTTGTCACTTGGCGATCCCAGTCAAGCAGGACCCAATTGCGAAGCAGCGGCTTCAAGGCACCGGCGAACAGGGTTGGAAGGCGCTTGCCAATGTCAAACAGCAGGCCGGCGAAGGCAAGGGATTCGCTTTCGCTGAGAATGCGGATGAGCCAATGATCGACATTCTCGCCGCGATCAATCTGCTCATAGAGCCATCGTTCCAGCGCCATGAGGGAACAATGGATTACTGCGCCATTTGAAAGCGGCCAGTCGTAGTGCCAGCGAAAGACGCGCGAATCGCCGAACCAAGTGCGGGACTCGTTGCCGATGCCGAGGGTCAGCGACTCACCTTCGACAAAACGCTGGGTGGCGAAATTGACCAGCCTGAGGATAAACGAAAGTCCCTCTTCGGGAGCTTGCCGCAGGAACAAGAGGAATGGGCCGCGGCAAAATAGAGGTGGATCGCCGCCGCGCCAGCGATCGACGCCGCATTCGCGCATTGACTGGTTGGAATAACTTTCGTGCTGCGGCTCCTCGATGCAGACCGCCAAGAGAACTTCCAGCGCGGCCTCGGGCTTGGCTTGCACCAAAGCCGAAAAGGCCCCGGTGTCGAGGCACGCTTCCTGAAAGTCCGCATCCACGCGAGCGCGCGGTCCGTCCGGCCAAGGTTCACGGAGTCGTCCGAGGGGCCAGCTCGGGGGCGGCGGAGCGCGTTGCCGCTCGGGATGCGCTGCCAGCCATTGCTGGTGCTCCTCGCGCCTTCTTTCGTGCGTTTGATCGACCCGCCGGCGAATGTCAGGATTCACATCGCGCCGTTCAGCGAGTTCGAGACAGAGAGCGGCAACCTCGTCCGGTACTTCGGGCGCCGCGCAAAGAACGGCCTCATATGCCGATTTGTCGTGGCCGTTGGAAAAGTAATTCCCCTCGGCATTGAGGGCCTGAATTTCGCGGCCAATCGCCACGGCAAGCTCGGCGGCCTCCTGGCGCCATGGCATCGGCTGGCCCGGGCTCAGTTCAGCCGGCATCGTCTTCAGCCAGAGCGAACAAATTTTGGCGGCGTTGTGCGGCGCGAGCCGGGTTACGTCGGCACGATGCCCATGCAGGACCATGAGCAAAGGACCCCAGTAGGGCCAGTAGGGCAAGCGGAAAAGATGCTCGAACTGAGTGCCGTCCGCCGCGCTTTGAACCAGCGCGGCGATCCTCGGATCGGGAAGAGTCGCGACAAAGAGGAAGCGGTTGAGCATACGGTTGAGGAGGCACCCGCCGTTAGCGCACAGCGGCGGCCAACTGCGCTCCAGCAGCGCGGCGGCGTTAGTTGCGAGGAACAGCGACTCCAAAAACAGGTCGCGTATGACCGAGCCTGTAGGCGACTCATCCGGCAGTTCGGCTATCGCTTGCTGCCAGCGTTCGGAGCCGTCGGCCGACTGCTCCAGAAGCCACTGGCCATAGAGGCGCACGGCGCGGTGCCATCGCGGCAAGTTGGCTCGGTCACGGCTTGCGGGCGAAGCGAAAGACTGTTCCCCGACCAGCACGCGCATCCGCGCCCAGTCGCCGAGGAGATCGTGGGAGAAGCGTATACGCTCGTCACGAAGGCGAACCAGGTCGGATGCGGCCAATGCTCCCAAGGCGGGCTGTTCACTCGCCTCCAACTGCATGCGCGGTACGCCGGTTGCCAGCGTATCGCCTTCAAGAACGCCAAGATGCATCAGAACGCGCGATCGGCCGAGTCCATCAGTGTCCCCCTCGATCCAGCGCTCCCAAAGCGCGTTGATCAGATAGGTGAGTCCGATGAAGGAAGGGTCGTTGATCGCTGTTCCGCTTCGGGCGGCGGCAACCACCCAATCCAGCACTTTCAGATTCGTGAGGAGGGGGCGGAGTTCAGGCCGGAGCGATGCCCAAGTCAATCCCGAGATCGAGGCGACAAGTGTCTGAACGTCGTGTTCGGAGGGCTGGTCAATCGGCGTCGCTGTGTGCAGCGACGGCGGCAGGCCAAATTCAACGAAGCGCCGGATCAGCCGGTCGGCCGCCTCGAACTGCGCCGTAACCAACGCGTGGACGTGTTGCGGCCCGGCATCGGCAAGCAGGGCATCTATTAACCGCGACGCGAGGCGAAGCGCCCGCGGCGAATAACGCTCGATGCCATCTAAAACCACTGCTGTCCGGTTAAGCCCGACGGATCGAAGAAATCCTGATTATGGGCCAATAAGTTGCGCGCGATTTTGCTTGGTGTCGATTTGAAATCGGTTTGACGATTTGGCTGTAATTCTCCCGGCTGTT
>Ga0335081_10004488_pt1 | contig 21986 bp, 22 predicted proteins | sample Lox_Sample_35_FD_206713 | JGI IMG/M metagenome (GOLD analysis project Ga0335081, IMG submission 206713) | Soil microbial communities from Loxahatchee National Wildlife Refuge, Florida, United States - Lox_Sample_3.5 | ecosystem: Environmental > Terrestrial > Soil > Wetlands | place: USA... | reverse complement strand
GCGGCTCACGGAGGAGGATCACCACCTGCAGATCACGATCACGGAGACATCCGGCCGGCGCCGGGCCATCGTGGAACGGGTGGAGACGGAGTGGAAGAAGCCGATCGACACCCTGCTCGCCGAGGCTCCCCTCCTGGATCTCGACCTGGAGGCGCTCGAGCAGGAGGCCGCCCGTATCGCCGAGGCCCTGGAGGGCATCGGCCCGGTGAATGCCCTGGCGGTCGAGGAGCATGCCGAGGAATCCAAGCGGCTCGACTTCCTGACCGCGCAGCGTGATGACCTGGTGGCCGCCCGCGGCTCACTCCAGCAGGCCATCCGCGAGATCGACGGCACCGCGCGCACCATGTTCATGGAGACCTTCACGGCGGTGCGCGCCAACTTCCTGCATGTCTTCCACACCCTGTTCGGCGGCGGCGAATGCGATCTCCGGCTCGCCAACGCCGACGACCCGCTGGAGAGCGAGATCGACATTCACGCCGCGCCCCGCGGCAAGCGGGTCCAGCGCGTCCACCTGCTCTCGACGGGCGAGCGGTATCTCGTGGCCATCTCGCTCCTGTTCAGCATCTACCTCACCAAGCCGAGCCCGTTCTGCCTGATGGACGAGGTAGATGCGCCCCTCGACGATGCCAACGTGGGACGGTTCATTCTCCTGCTCGACGAATTCAAGAAGTCCACGCAGTTTGTCGTCATCACGCACAACCCGCGCACGATGCAGGCCGCCGAGGCGGTCTACGGCGTCACCATGCAGGAGCCCGGAGTGTCCACGATCGTCGGCGTGCGACTCGGAGAGCTGGAACGCGTATGACGAAGCCACGGCCGGGGCGGGCGCAGGGGAGGTCCTTATGCTGATCGTCATGCATGTGGACGCCTCCGAGGAGGAAGTGCGCCGGGTCTGCGAGACGATCGAGGAACTGGGCTACGCCGCTCGCCCCATGCCGGGCAAGCAGCGGACGACCGTGGGGCTGGTGGGCAACGACGGCCGGGTCGACAGCTCGCGGTTGGAGGCCCTGCCGGGCGTGCAGGAGGTCATCCACGTCTCCAAGCCGTACAAGCAGGTGTCGAGGGAATGGAGGCCAGAGCCCACCGTAGTGCGCCTGCCAACCGGAGTCACTATCGGTGGCGAGGCGGTGGTGGTGATGGCCGGCCCCTGCTCGGTCGAATCGGAAGCCCAGATCCTCACCGCGGCCGAGCAGGTGCGCGACGCGGGCGCCACGGTGCTCCGGGCCGGCGCCTTCAAGCCACGATCCTCACCCTACTCCTTTCAGGGACTTGGCATCCCCGGGCTCCGGCTGCTCGCCAAGGCCAGGGAGGAGACCGGGCTATCGATCGTGACCGAAGCGATGGACCCGGAGGGCGCCGACCGGGTGGCGGAGGTGGCCGACATCATCCAGATCGGCGCCCGCAACATGCAGAACTACTCGCTGCTCAAGAAGGTCGGGCGGATCGGCAGGCCGGTCCTGCTCAAGCGCGGCCTCGCCGCGACAATCGAAGAGCTGCTCTTGTCCGCGGAGTACATTCTCGCGGAGGGGAACCCGAACGTCATCCTGTGCGAGCGCGGGGTCCGGAGCTTCGACGCCGCCACCCGCAACCTGTTCGACCTCTCGGCGATTCCAGTCGTCAAGGCGGCCTCGCACCTGCCGATCGTCGCCGACCCCAGTCATGGCACCGGGCACCGCGAGATGGTCACCCCGATGGCTCGGGCGGCGGTCGCGGCCGGCGCGGACGGCCTGCTGATCGAGGTCCATCCCAACCCCGATCGCGCGCTGAGCGACGGGGCGCAGAGCCTCTACCCCGAGCAGTTCACCCGGCTCATGGGCGAGGCCCGAATCATCGCCGAGGCCATCGGCCGCCGCATCGCCACCGGGTCCGGAGTCCGGGTGTGACCGCCAGGGCGCTGAGCCTCCTGACCCTGCTGCTGGCCCCGTCCGCGCGCGGGGCGGCAAGCCGCGGGCAGGAGCCCGACCCGACCGCCATCGTCACCCGCGCGGCGGAGAAGTATCGCGCCATCCGCTCGTTCTCCGCGGATTTCCGGCAGGTGATTGAAGACTCGATGATCGGGACCTACAGCAGCACGGGGACCCTGGTGCAGGCCGGGGACGCAAAGTTGGCGATGCGGTTCACCGATCCCAAAGGCGATGCCATCGTGATGGATGGCGAGCATATCTGGGTCTACACCCCCAGCACCACGCCCGGGCAGGTCATCCGGCTCAAGATCCCGAGCGACCCCACCTACGGCCCCAACGTCCTCGCCTGGATTCTGAGCAATCCCGCGGAACGCTACCGGAGCCGCTATCTGCGGACCGACGCCGTGGCGGGCCGGGCCGCGGATGTCATCGCGCTTACCCCGCTGGACAAGACCCTGCCCTTCACCGAAGCGGTGGTCTGGCTGGATCAGTTCGACAGCCTCCCCCGCCGCCTCGAGGTGCGGGAGCGAAGCGGGCAGCGTCGAACCCTCGTTTTCACCGGGGTGGAAACCAACCGGCAGGTCGGTCCGGACACCTTCCACTTCGACGTACCCTCCGGAACCAGGATCGTCGATCAATAGTCCTTGAGGAGGCGCTCGATCTCCTCGGCCTGAGACCGCTCGAGGCCCGCCCGGCGCGCCAGCGCCAGCGTCTCCAGCCCCAACCGCGCGTACAACGACCGATCGCTGGGCCCCAGAGCTTCGAGGTGGGCTCGCACGGTGGCGACGTCACCGCGGCGCACCGGTCCGGTGAGTGCCTCCTCGGGCGACACTTCAGAAAGGGCCGAAGCGGCGCCACGAACCAGCGGCAGGTACATGCGCACCGCATCGGCGTGGGCAATCCCGACCGCCTCCGCCACCCGACTCGCCACCCATGCCAGCGCCACCACGTAATTCGAGGCCATCACCGCCGCCGCGTGATACGCCGCCTTGGCGGGACCGGGAATACGAACCGGCTCGAGTCCGAGCAGGCGGGCGAGCCGCTCCCCTTCGGCGACCGCGCGGGGATCTCCCTCCACCACCGCGTACGCACCGCGAAGCCGTTCGGCCGCCCCCTCGGTCTCGCCGATGGTCTGAAGCGGGTGCATCGAGCCGAGCGCCGCTCCTGTATCCTTCAAGGCACCGAGCGCCGCCGAGTCTCGGAGCCCGGAGAGGTGCAGCACGATCTGGTCGCGCTCGATGGCATGGAGGCGGGCCAGGTCCGCGGCCACTTCCGGGATCGCATCGTCCCGCACCGCGAGGAGGACGGTTCGCGCCCCTTCGACGGCGGCGAACAGTGGGCCGGTCGCCTCGCGGCGCGACCAGACCGAGACCCGCTCACCCGCGTCCCCCAGGGCAGCCGCCAGCCCGCGCCCCATCCGTCCGCCGCCGATGATGGCGATCATCACCGACTCCGGAGGAAGGTGACGACGATCAGCAGCCCGATTATCGCGAAGATCCCGGCGAAGACGCGGTAGAGCGTCGACTGGCTCGAGCGCCGGTTGACATGGACCCCGAGCGGGACCGTGGCGATGGCGCCGACCGAGAGCGGCACCGCCATCCGCAGATCTACGAACCCCACCATCCAGTGCGAGACGGCGGGGGCAGGCCCCGAGAGCAGGTAGCCGGTGGCACCCGCGCAGGCCGTCAGGCATACGCCAACCAGCGCGGTTGGCGCCGCCATCCGGACATCGAGCCGGGCCACGTACAAGAGGGCCGGCACCGCCACCACCCCGCCCCCGATACCGAGCAGAGCGGACAGCGCTCCCCCGACGGCGCCGATCATCGCCAGCAGTGCTAACGACCCGTTCCCGGCGGGCGCCGTGCTGACCGTGGCCGCCCGCGACCGGCGAGCCATGTCAAAGGCGACCACGAGGAGGAACGCTCCGAAGGCGCCCCGGAGCCACCCAGCGGACTCGGACAGTGTCAGGCGGCGGGCCAGCAGGTAGGCGACGACGATTCCAGGCACCGCGTAGACGAGCCCCTGGCGCCACGCGATGGCGCGATGGGCGGCATAGCGCGCGGCGCCCACCGTGGAGGCCACAAATACGGCGCCCAGACTGGTGGCGTGGGCCACGATGGTCTGGGCGGAGAGCGACAGCGGGCTCGAGGCGTAGACGATGTAAAGAAACGGCACCATCACCACGCCGCCCCCGATCCCCGCCAGCGCCGACAGGACACCGACGCCCAGGCCGGTCGCGAACGCGGCGGGAATCTCGAGGTCGGGCGCGATCGCTACTTCTTCCGGTCGGCGGTACCCGATGCCTGGGCCATCGCCACCGCCAGCAGGTCCTTTGGCGACTGGGCCTGGTGCAGCAGGTCAACCGCGGTCTGCAACTGGCGGTCGTCCCGCGCCCGGCGCCGGAACTCGGCCGGGCGGCCGAAGACGTAGCGGGCGATCTCGTATCCCAGCTGTTCATCGAGCAGCGGCGCCCCCTTGGCGAAGAGGTCATCGCCGATCTGGACCCCTTTGGCCCGCATCCGCCGGAGCACTTCCGCCCGCATTGCCGGAGTGACGGCGAAGTTCTCGCTAGTGACGCCCTTGTCGCTCTTGATCGCCAGAGCGGTGGCCGTGATAGCGTCGCGGTACTCGGCGAACTTGGACCCGAGCGCCGTCGCGAAAGCGCGCTCCGCGTCCGTCAGGCTGTCCTGGCGGACGATGATGTCGGGGACGATCCCCCCGCCGCCCCGCACCATTCGGCCGCCGTCGGTCCGATAGACCGGGCGGGCACTGTCCGCCTTGACCGTGTCGGGTTGGCCGCTGGCGTCACGCTCGGCCTGACGCACCTGGTCCTCTTCGTTCCGCGCGGTGCGCTGGATGGTGCGTCCGCTCGGCGTGTACCACCGGCCGGTGGTGAGCTTGAGGGCAGTATTGTCCGAGAAGGGAAAGAGGGTCTGAACCAGCCCCTTGCCGAAGGTGGGCACCCCGACCAGCACCGCCCGGTCGTGATCCTGCAGCGCGCCGGAGATGATCTCGGCCGCGCTGGCGGTGCCATCGTTCACCAGCACCACGATGGGCAGCGACGGCCACTCCTGGGTCTGGTCGTCGAGGAAGGTCTTGGTCGCCCCGCGCGCCCGGCCACGGGTCTGCACGATCTCCTGGTTCTTGTCGAGGAAGAGCTGGGCCACCTTCACGCCCTGGTCGAGCAGGCCGCCGGGGTTGCCGCGCAGGTCCAGCACCAGGCTCTTCATCCCCTTGCCGAGCAGCGACGTCACCTCGGCGCGCAGCTCCTCGCTGGAGCTGTCGGCCACGGGGCTCAGTGAGATGTACCCCACGCCATTGGGGAAGAGGGTGCCCGGGGGTACCGAGCGGACGTGGATGGTCGAGCGGGTGAGACGATACGCGATCGCCTCCGGAAACCCGGTGCGCCGGATCCGCAGGTCGATGGTGCTGCCGGGCGCCCCGCGCAGCGACTTGATCGCCAGGTCGCTGTTCCATCCCTCGGTCGACTTCCCGTCCACCGAGATGATCCGGTCACCGGTCTGGATGCCCGCACGCTCCGCGGGCGTCTCGGGCAGCGGGGCAACTACCGTGATCCACCCGTCGCGCACGTCGATCTGGATCCCCAGACCACCGTAGTTGCCGGTGGTGGTCTCCGTGAGCTGCTTGTAGTCGTCGTTCTGCAGCAGGACGGAGTAGGGGTCCTTCAGCTCCTCCAGGAGACCGGTGGCCGCTTTCTGGTAGAGTTGGCCTTCCGGGATGGAGTCGACGTAGTACGCGCTCACGTGGGATAGGACATCGTCGAACAGGCGCGCCTGCTGATAGACGTCGCCGTCGCGCTCGGCTCCCCGTTGCAGGAGCCAGCCCCCGGTAAAGAACGACAGGATCGCGACCACCGCGATCAATCCCCAGCGTTGACGCATGTGCTCCTCCACGTAACCAATTCCCGATCCGGCGCCCGGCCGGCCTCGGCCTGTAACCTAATCCCGCGCGACCGGCCGCGCCCCCGACCGGCGAGCCTCCAGCTCCTGCCACGCCCGCTCCAGCACCTGCTCCGATGGAAGCGTCGCGTCCAGATGGAGGATGCCGCTTCCCGCGGCGCTCCGGAAGACGTCCGCCACCCGCGCATGGAAGGCGGGTCCCTCCCGCTCGATGCGATCGAGCCGGGCCCCGCTCTGGCGTAGTCGGTCGAACCCCTGCCCCGCCGGGAGATCGAGCACCAGCGTGAGATCGGCCTGGAGGCCCCCGGTGGCGGCGCGATTGGCCCACCCTATCAGCTCCCGGTCGAGGCCGCGGCCTCCGCCCTGGTAGGCCTCGGTCGACAGCTGAAACCGGTCCGCGAGCACGGTGCGCCCCTGCTCGAGCGCGGGCCGGATGACCGACGCGACCAGGTCGGCGCGGGCGGCCAGGAAGAGGAAGAGCTCGGTCGTGGCCGTCATCGGCGTGTCCGACTCGAGAAGGACCGTCCGCAACCGCTCCGCCAGAGGGGTTCCGCCTGGTTCCCGCACCGCCAGGGGGTCCTCGCCCTCGGCGCGGAGCCGGCGAACCAACCCGGCCGTCAGGGTTGATTTCCCCGCCCCTTCGGTCCCCTCGATGACGAGGAAGAACCCCTGGGTCATCCGAGGGTAATGATGTTGCTGGTGGCGCCCTTCTCCATTCCCTGGGCGATGAGCTGATTCACCCGGATCATGACCTTCTCGAAGTTGGCCCGCGCCACCGCGTAGGCCTGACCGGTGGGGCTCACCTCGAGCTCGCGCACGGCGGTCTCGTAGGCTTCCGCGGAGGCCTGGTCGGGCATCTGCCCACCGGCCACCAGCTCGTCCATCTGGCGGGCCAGCTTCTGGATCAGGTCGACCTTGGCCTGAGCATCCTGATCGTCGCGCAGCGCCGATTCCGAGCGCCGGAGCGCCTTGTACTCCGGCGTCTGGCCGATGAGTCGCCCCAATTCCTCCGCCTTGTCCCAGATCACAGCGCCTCGCTCCTCCGCGCGAGAAGGTATCGCGCGCGGCCGAAAAGGTCATCGTGCACGGTCACGTTAGTCCATCCCATGGCTTCCGCCAGGCGGCCAGTCGCCCCCGCCCGCGACGTATCCACTTCGAGCGCCAGCCATCCATCGGCCCGCACCACGCGCCGGGCGTCACCGAGCAGCGCTCGATACGCCTCCAGCCCGTCCCCGCCCCCGACCAGCGCCTCGCGCGGTTCCCACGCCCGTACGGAGGCGTCCAGGCGATCGTACTCCCCCTCGGTAAGATAGGGAGGATTGGCGATGATGGCGTCGAGGCTGTGGTCGCCCAGCGCCTGGGTGAGGTCGCCCGCCACGAGGTCGATGTTGAGGCCCGTCACCTGCCGGTTCTCGCGCGCGAGGGACAGGGCCGCGCCGGAGCGATCGACACCGACCACTTGGTCGTATCGCCCCTCTTCCGCGAGGGCCAGGGCGATGCATCCGGAACCGGTCCCGATGTCCGCCACCCGGCCCTCCGGTTGGCGCCCCAACAGCAACTCCACCAGTCCCTCGGTCTCGGGGCGCGGGATCAGGGCACGGCGGTCGGAGCGAAGCACCAGTTGGCGGAATCCCGCGACGCCGGTGGCGTAGGGCAGCGGCGCTCCCCGCGCCCGGCGATCCACCGCCAGGCGAAACCGCTCGGCGGTTTCGCTCGGCACCGCGGCCTCCGAAAAGATCGAGGGCCCGAACGGGGAAGGACCGGCGAGATCGGTCCAGATGCGCCAGGCCTCGCGGCGCGGCTCGTGGAGTCCGGCCGCGCCCAGCCGCGCCCCGGCGTGGGAGATCAGCCGGTCGAGGGTCACGTCGCGCTCAGGCATCCAGCTGTTCCTGGCGGCTCGCCATCCGGAGCGCGTCCACGAACTCGTCGAGCTTGCCATCCAGCACCTCGGGCAGGTTGTGCACCGAGAGATTGATACGGTGGTCGGTGACCCGGCTCTGCGGGAAGTTGTAGGTGCGGATCTTGGCCGAACGGTCCCCGGTGCCGACCATGGCCCGGCGGTCGCGGCTCCGGGCGGCCTCCTGCTCCGCCAGGATCCGATCCAGCAGGCGGGCCCGCAGCACTTCCATCGCCTTGAGCTTGTTCTGCAACTGGGACTTCTGATCCTGCTGCGAGACCACGAGCCCCGTCGGCAGGTGCGTGATCCGGACCGCGCTGTCGGTGGTATTCACGCTCTGGCCGCCCGGGCCCGAGGACCGGAAGACGTCGATCTTGAGGTCGCTGGGTTGGATGGTGACGTCGACCTCCTCCGCCTCGGGGAGCACCGCCACGGTGGCGGCCGAGGTATGGATCCGGCCCTGGGTCTCGGTGGCGGGCACCCGCTGGACTCGGTGCACCCCGGCCTCGCGCCTGAGGAGGCCGAAGGCCTCGGTGCCCCGCACGGCGAAGATCGCCTCCTTCACGCCGCCGCCGGTACCCTCGCTGAGCGAAATCATCTCCACCTGAAGTCCCCGGCGCTGCACGAACCGCTGGTACATGCGCACCAGGTCGGCGGCGAAGAGGGCGGCCTCGTCGCCGCCGGTGCCGGCGCGGACCTCGACGATCGCATCCCGGTCGTCGAGGGGATCACGCGGCAACAGCAGCTCGTGGAGCTGGGCCTCAAGGTGGTCGACTTCAGCGGGGAGACGGGCCAGATCGGCCCTGGCGAGTGCGGCCAGCTCGGGATCGGCGTCGTTCGCCACCTCCCGAGCCTGGGTGAGGTCCTCCTGCAACTTGCTGAGGCGTTCCGCCGCCTGGACCACCGGGGCGAGCCGGGTGTGCTCCCGGCCCAGTGACCGGAGCTTGGCGGGATCGCTGGCGGTCGAGGGGTCAGCCAGCGCCTTGGCGACCTCCTCCGCCCGGGTCAGCGCCTGGCGGAGTCGGGCCTCCATGACTCAGGCAGGGCTGGCGCCGGAGGGACTCTTGTCGGCGGCGTACTTCTTCCGGAAGCGATCCACCCGGCCCTGGGTGTCGACCAGGCGCTGCTTGCCGGTGAAATACGGGTGGCACTTCGCGCAGATTTCCACGTGCAGGTTGGTGCTGGTCGAGCGGGTCTCGAACTGATTCCCGCAGGCGCACTGCACCATCACCTTGTGGTACATCGGGTGGAGGTTGGCCTTCACGATCCTCTCCTTGGGTCCCGCCGGGACGGAACCGATAATGGCCCGGATAGAGCCGGCAAATATACCCGTACACCGAGTGGCTTTACAACCGGCCGGTTGCCCCGGGCCGGCTTGAGCGCCGGGCGAGCCCGGGGCCGATTTGACATCGGGGCGGTGCCATAACTATCGTATTTACCGTCACTTCCACTACATCGAGGATTCCGTGTCGCTGAGCCCCGTGGATGTCCTCAAGAAGGTCCCCCTGTTCGCGACCATGCGCGAAGGGGACATTCACGCGTTTGCGGAGCTGGTCCGGGAACGGACCTATCCCAAGGGCAGCGTGATTGTGTTCGAGGACGACCCGGGCGACGCTCTGTACCTGGTCGCGGCCGGCCAGGTGAAGGTGGTGTTGATCGGCGAGGATGGCCGGGAGGTCATCCTTTCGGTGCTGGGTGAGGGCAGCTTCTTCGGGGAGATGTCGCTGATCGACGATCAGCCGCGCTCGGCGACGGTCATCGCCATGACCGACGCGGCGGTGCTGGTGCTGCGTCGCGAGGACTTCCAGTCGCGGCTACGGAACTCGCCCGAAGTGGCAATCGCGCTGCTCCGGGAACTGTCCCGGCGGCTCCGCCGGGCCGACGAGAAGATCGGGAGCCTGGTGCTCCTCGACGTCAACGGCCGCGTGGCGGACCTGCTACTCCGGCTCGCGGACGAAGAAGGCGGAGATCGCATCACCAAGAAGATCACCCATCATGTCATCGCGCAGATGATCGGGTCCAGCCGCGAGACCGTGTCCCGTACGATGCGGGATTTCGTGGAACGAGAGCTCCTCCAGGTGAACCGGAAGGAAATCGTGATCACCAATCGCCCCGTACTCGAGCGGGCGGCGGGTCGTTCGTGACCGTGCACACCGACATCGCGTGACCGCCGCCGACGGCGTGCATGGCAGGCTCCTTGCACCGTGGAGCGCATGCCTGTGAGTGCCCATGTGACATATAAGGTCACGTTCTGGGGGACGCGAGGCTCCATCCCGACGCCGGGAGCCCACACCGCACGCTACGGCGGCAACACCTCCTGCGTCGCCGTGTCGGGTGCGCCGGGGCAGTTGGTCATCCTCGATGCCGGCAGCGGCATTCGTCTGCTCGGCCGGGAGCTAACGCGGCACGCCAACGGTCGGATGAACCTCGACATCCTCCTCTCGCACACTCACTGGGACCACATCCAGGGGCTGCCGTTCTTCCAGCCGCTGCACGAGAAGGGGAACACGGTCCATATCTACGGCGCCGCCCAGGCCGGGGTGCCGCTCGAGGAGATCCTCGATCGGCAGATGGACCCGGTGGTCTTCCCGGTGCCGCTCAAGGCCCTGGCCGCGGAGCTCACGATCACCGAGGTGAGCCACGGCTCGTTCGAGATCGACGGGTTCCGGGTGGATGCGTTCCGGCTGCGCCACCCGGGTACGACGCTCGGCTACCGCCTGGCTCCGGTGGGCGGCGGGCGGACCTTCGCCTACCTGACCGACAACGAGCTGGGGCATGGCGGCAACTACGACGTCCCGCCGGAGTGGCGGCGGCAGCTGGTGAGATTCCTGAGCGGGGTCGACACGTTAATCCATGACGGGATGTACTCCGAGGCCATGATCGAGTCCCGGGCCGGATGGGGGCATTCGACTCCCGAGCAGGCGGTGCGGCTGGCCGGCGAGGCGCACGTCCGTCGCCTGGTGCTGTTTCATCACGAGCCCGAGCATGCCGATCGGGACCTCGACGCGCTCCTCGCCGGCGCGCGGCGCTACGCCGCCCAGCACGCCCCGGGACTCCAGGTCGATGCGGCCATGGAAGGCATGTTCCTGACCCTCTAACGAGGTCTGACGCTATGCGACGCCGTACCCTGCTCAGTCTGGCCCTGCTCTCCCTGGTTGGGATTCCCGTGCTCAGGGCGCAGGACACCCGGCCCGGAATCGCGGTGCTGCCCTTCGAAAACGGCGGCTCCTACGGGCAGGACAAGGAGAACTTCGAAGCGCTTCAACGCGGGATCCCCGGCATGCTGATCAGCGAGCTGGGCCAGAACCCGGCCGCGCGGGTGGTGGACCGCGACAACATCATGGCGGTGCTCCACGAGCAGGACCTGGGCAAGGACGGCCGGGTCGATGCCGCGACGGCGGCCAAGATCGGGAAGATCGTGGGAGCGCGCTACATGATCACTGGCACCTTCGTGGACATGTATGGCCACTTCCGGACCGACGCGCGGGTCATCGACGTGGAGACCAGCGAAATCATCAAGACGGTCAAGGCGGAGGGAAAGCGCGAGGACCTGTTCAAGCAGATCCAGACCATCGCCGACCGGATCATGACCGAGACCAAGCTGCCTCCGCTTCCGGCCGAGGTGAGCAAGGCCGATCAGTCCCGGAACGTCCCGACCGAGGCGTTGACCTATTACAGCCGCGCCCTGCTCTATCAGGACCGGGGAGACAAGACCAAGGCCGCCGAGTTCTTCCGCAAGGCGATCGACACCTTCCCCGGCTACACCGAGGCGCAGGAGGGCCTGAAGAAGGTCTCCGGCTGAGTCGTGCTCGAGTTCCTCGCGACGATCGGTCACGGAACGGCGCGCTGGTTCGCCCGGGTGGGCGCGCTGGCGCGCTTCACCTTCCAGGCCTTTGGCTCGCTCCCGAGCCTGCCGGGAGCTGGGCGCCGGGTGGCCGCGCGGGTGCTGCTCAATCAGCTCCGGTTCACGGCGCTCCAGGCGGTGCCGCTGATCGTCCTCTTGTCCGGGGTGCTGAGCTACCTGACGATCGCGACCACGGTCACCCAGTTGGACAAGGTGGGCGCCTCGGAGTTGATCGGAAAACTCATGGTGGTGGCCATCGTCCGCGAGCTGGGGCCCTTGCTCACCGCCGTGGCGATCGTAGGTCGGAGCGGCACCGCCATCACCGCCGAGCTGGCGACCAACACGGTCCTGGGGGAGGTCCGGGCCCTGGAGGGAATGGGGATCGATCCCTACCACTACCTGGTGCTGCCCCGGCTCTTCGGCTGCGTCGTGTCGGTGTCGACCCTGATGGTCCTGTTCGATGTCGTTGCCGTTGTGGGCGGGTTTCTCGCCGCGGCGATCATCGCCGGCATGAGCGGCCCGCGCTATCTGGGCATCGTGCTGGCCAACCTGACGACCCAGGACGTCGTGCTGACCTGCTTGAAGGGGCTCTTGTTCGGGCTGGTCATCGGCATCATTCCGAGCTACGAGGGGTTGTCGGTGCGGCGCGGGCCGACCGAGATCCCGCAGGCCGTCATCCGCGGAACGGTCGGCTCCTTCGCGCTCATCTTCGTGCTGGCGGCCATCATCGTCGGCGCCGTGCAGGGATGACCGCAGCCGCCCCCGCCCAGGCCCCGCTGGCGTTCATCGAGGTGCCGCTGGGGCGGGTGCGCCGCACCACGTTGGGCGGCCTCCCCGCGCCGGGGGCGGAGATCGAAGGACCGTTCTCTCTGGACGTAGCGGCGCACACCACGGTCTCCGTGGTCGGAGACGAGGCGAGCGGCGTCGACACGCTGGGCGGGCTGGCGCTCGGACTGGAGCGGGCGCCCGCGGGACAGGTGATGACGCTGGGGACGGAGATTGCCAAACTTGCGCGCATGGCCCAACTCGCCTTCCGTCGAAAGGTCGGGTACCTTCCCGCCGGCGACGGCCTGATGCAGAATCTGACCCTGCGCGAGAACATCCGGTTGCCGCTCCGCTTTGGCAGCAACTTCCGACCAAAGGACATCGAGGGACGCGTGGATGTAATCGTGGCCCAGCTCCGCCTGACCCACGTGGCCGATCTCCGCCCCGCCCAGACCAATGCCGAGGAGCGCCGCCGCGCCGCGCTGGGCCGCGCCCTGGCGTTCGACCCCGAGCTGGTGGTTCTGGAGGAGCCGTTTGACGGGCTCACCGACCGGGCCGCCGGCGAGCTGCTGGAAGCGGCCCGCGGAGGCGAGACCGCCGCGGGCTCCCGACGCACCGTCCTCATCACCGGGGCGAGTCTCCCCGCCCTGCTCCGGCACCGAGTCGACCACGCGCATCGGCTGGTGCGCGGGCGGCTCGACAAAGGGCATTAGATGCGCACCCGTACCGCGGACATGCTGATCGGCCTGCTGGTGGTGGGCACGGCGCTGGTGACGCTCGTGGCCATCGTGGTCACCCGCGGCTGGACCGAGCGACGCATCACGATTTACATGCTGAGCCCCACGGTCCAGGACCTGAAGCAGGACACGCCGGTCTACCTGCAGGGGCTCGCCATCGGCGAGGTGGCGGCTATCTCCCCGCTGGCCGATACGACCATCATGGTCGCGCCGCAGTTCGTCGTGGCCCTCAGACTCCGCGAGAAGTTCGCCAACGGCATTCCGATCCATCTTCCGCGTGGCACCGTCGGGCGGATCCTGTCGAGTGGGCTCATCGGCTCGGCGTCCATCTCGCTCGACCTGCCCACCTCGCCCAATCAGGGGCCCCTCTCTCCCGGGGACACGATTCCAGGCAACGTGACGCAGGGGTGGAGTGATGTCGTGAAGGAAGTCGCCGATACGCTCAAGACCCAGGTATCCGACATCCTGCGCGAGACGCGCGCCCTGCTCAAGACCCTCGACCACACCGCAAGCACGGCGGACACCGAGCTCGCCACGACCGGGCCCCAGCTCCGGGAGACGCTTGGCAGCGCCCGTCAGGTGCTCGACCGACTGGGGCCGATGATCCAACAGGCGCAGACCACCGTAGCCTCGACCGACCAGCGGCTCGGCGTCATGCAGGATTCGCTCACTCTCCTGCTCGCGGACACGCGGCGGCTCATCAATCGCGCCGACTCCCTCACCTCGACCGTGTCGGCAACGGCGCGCGACCTTCGGCCCGCGCTGGAACAGACCTTCAAGAACGTGTATGTCCTCACCGAGAAGGCTAACTACTTCTTCGACGCGGTGAGCCGCCGCCCGCACCGGCTGTTCACCGGCGTGCCTCCCCTCCCCACCGACTCGCTGCTGCAGGCCGCCCCGTGAGATTCGTGCTCTACCATCCGGGCACCTGGTCGTCGGACCGGGTGGCCGCGGCGCTGGCGGCGGAGCAGGTGGAGTTGCGGCGCTTCGACGCGCCGGGCGAGGCGCGCGAAGCGGACAAGCCGACCGCCTTCATTCTGGACGGGCCGACCCGGCGGCAGGTCACGCCGGAGCTCCTGGTGGGATTGCGGGACGCCGGCGTGGCGGTGCTGGCGCTGGGCGAGCCGAGCGAGACGGACATCCCCGAGGACCTCCCCGCCGATGCCCTCGCCGGCTTCGTGCGCGCCCCCGCTGGCCCGCGGGAACTGCTGGTGGCCCTCCGCGCCGCCTTCCGCACATCCGCTGCGCACCGCGAGCAGGCCCGGGCGCGGGCCGAAGGGGCCGCCCGGCTCAACGAGCTTACCGATCTCGCCGAAATCGGGGTGCTTCTCACCACGGAGAAGAACCTCGATACCCTGCTCGAGCTGATCCTCTCGCAGGCCCGGCGGGTCTCGCAGTCGGATGCCGGGAGCCTGTATATAGTGGAGACCGACCCCTTCGGCGTCCGCCGGCTTCGCTTCAAGCTGAGCCAGAACGAGAGCCGGCCGGACATTCCCTTCGTGGAGTTCACCATCCCGATCGACCACTCGTCCCTCGCCGGCTATGCCGCGACGGAGGGCGAGCCGCTGGTGATCGAGGACGTGTACATGCTCCCGCCGGATGTGGAGTACTCGTTCAACCGTTCGTTCGACGAGCGGTACGGGTACCGGACCAAGAGCATGCTGGTGCTGCCGATGCAGAACCACTACGGCGAGGTGATCGGCGTCCTGCAGCTCATCAACCGGAAGCGGGATCCCTCCGCCCCTCTCGTGGACGCGGCCGACGCGGCCCGCCAGATCATCGCCTACAGCCCGCACACGCTCAAGATCGTGAAGGCGCTGGCCGGTCAGGCGGCTGTCTCGATCGAGAACAGCCAACTCTACGAGGCGATCGAGCGGCTGTTCGAGGGCTTCGTCAAGGCGGCGGTCCACGCCATCGAGCAGCGCGACCCCACGACCTCGGGACACTCCGAGCGGGTGGCGGTGCGGACCGTAGCGCTCGCAGAGGCCATCGACCGGGTGGCGGACGGGCCTTTCGCCTCAATCCACTTTTCGCGCGAGCAGGTCCGCGAGCTCCGCTATGCGGGCCTGCTGCACGACTTCGGCAAGGTCGGAGTGCGGGAGCAGGTGCTGGTCAAGGCCAAGAAGCTGTACGACGGAGAGCTGAGCCTGATCCGACAGCGCCATGCCTTCATCCGCCGGAGCGCCGAGCTGGTGTTCGAGCGGGAGCGGGCCGAATACCTGCTGGCCCACGGTCGGGACGGTTACGAGAAGTTCCTGCGGGACCTGACCGAACGCCAGCAGGCCGCGATCGCCACGGCGGACCGCTTTCTGAAAGTGGTCATGGCCTCGAACGAGCCCACCGTCCTGGCCGAGGGAGACTTTGCGCAACTGGGCGAGTTCGCGGCGATGCAGTACCAGGACATCGAGGGCGCCGCTCAGCCCTACCTGACCGAGATCGAGCAGAAGCACCTGTCGATCCGCAAGGGCAGCCTCGACGACCGGGAGCGGCTCGAGATCGAGAGCCACGTCAACCACACCTTCGCGTTCCTCAAGAAGATTCCCTGGACCCGCGGGCTGGTGCGCGTGCCGGAGATTGCCCTGGGCCACCACGAGAAGCTGGATGGCAGCGGCTACCCCCGTCACGTGCTGGGTGAGGCGATCCCGCTCCAGACACGCATGATGACGATCGCCGATATCTTCGATGCCCTCACGGCGCAGGACCGCCCCTACAAGCGGGCCCTGCCCGCCACGCGTGCGCTGGATATCCTCACCGACGAGGTGGAGCGCGGCCAACTCGACCCGGACCTGTTCCGGATCTTCATCGAGGCACGGATCTGGGAGGAACGCACCGAGCGGCGCCGGGAGAGCATCGCCGTGAATCGCCCCTGAACTGCCGGCTCAGGGAAGCGGTCGGGTCCGCACCCAGCCAAGCACGCCCAGGGTAAGGCCCAGGTTCACCGGCACGAAGAAGGCGAGGACCTGCCCGTTCACCTGATCGAACAGCGGCAGCACCTTGATCAGGAGCCCCGCCAGGGAAAGGCCGCCCACCGCGATGGCCAGGCCCTTTGCCCCGCGAAGCGCCCAGGGCCGGTCCAGCAGCGCAAACGGGAGCGCCAGCCCGAGCGCCAGCGCGAAGAGCGACACCTGAAGGATGTTCTCGTTGCGCGACGCCATGACGTGGTCGGTAAAGGCCCAGAGCCCCGCCAGCACGAAACCCGCAAGCCCCGTCAACAGCGCCCAGAAGGTTCCCACCACGAGCAGAAGCCAGCGCGCCGCGGCGGCTCGGCGCCCGGCGATGCCGCCCCACGCCAGCGCGCCGCCCACCACCAGCCCGGCGAGGAAGAATCGAGGCCCCCAAGGGGGCGGCGCGTCCGGGACCGGGTAGGCGTCGCTCGCGTAGAGGGTGCGCTCGGACTTGACCAGCGGGACCAGGGCGCCATCCTGGCCGGGCACCCGGACCTCCCGCAGATAATCACGGAGCTTGAGGGGCAGGAACATCTCATCCCACTTGGTGATCGGCGCATCGACCCCGTGCCCCAGCGCAAGCAGCAACCCCATGTAGAGGGGCACGCTCTGGGTATTGAGCCGCTGGGTGTGAAACCGGTAGGTGACCGGGGACGGCCCGCGCATCTGGTCGTGGAAGCGGCCGTCCAGTACACGATCGATCGCGTCCCGGACCCGGGTCGAGCAGTTATCGCGATAGTAGTCGTACCGGTAGAAGCGGTTCTCGGGGAGGGCGTTGAACTCGAGTGCCCGACGCAGCTCGAGCCGCTGCTCGGGCATCAGGTTCAGCTCCTGCTCCCATACCGACCGCTGCGCGGCGATGTAGCGCGGGACGTCCTCCTCCGTGGGATAGCCCGCCATCCAGTACTCCATTCGCCCCTGGAGGAAGCGGAGGATGAAGTTCTCCTGACGAAAGCTGAACATGCCATAGTTGTAGGCGGTGCTGGTACCGAACCTGTGGTCCTCGACGACGATGGCGTTGTGCCCGAACCGCTCCCAGACCTCCCCGCCGACCCCCATCGTCATCACGTAGATGGTCAGCTCCGAGCCGGGGACCGGCGGCGCCGTCCCCTGAGCCGAGAGCGGCGTCGCCCCAGGTAGCCCGAGCAGCGCCAGAGCGATGGAGAAAGACGCGGCCGGCCGAACGCTCCGCCGGTCGCGCTTCACAACGCCACGTCCTTTCCCTCGGCAGCCGACTTGTAGATGGCATCGAGCACGCGGTGGAGCACGAGCTGTTCCTCGTGGTCGAACGGCTTCGCGTCGCCCCGGAGTACCGCAAGGAAGTGGGCCCACTCGGCCCGGTAGGAGGCGCTGAAGGTGCTTTCCCGGCCGCTCGCCCCGGTGGGCGCGACGTCGGTCGGGACCCCGTGCAGTTCCTTCCAGACGTGAAGTGGGTTGATGCCTGCCGTGCCGCGGCTCCCGCGCAGGCCAAGGCCAAAGCGCTCCCCTTCGCCCACGTGGTGCCACGTCACGTCGAGAAAGATCGACACACCGGCCTCGCAGATCACCAGCGCGCTGCCCGCGTGCTCCACTCCCCGGGATCCCTCGACGCCGTGCAGGGCCGCACTCACCCGCACCGGTCGGGGCCCGCCCGAGAGCCAGAACCCGAGGTCGAGCACGGCCTGGCCCAAGTCCAGCATCGCGCCGCCCCCCGATTCGTCGCGCCGGAGCCGCCAACCCAGCTGGGCCCGGCTGGGCCGGAAGACGTGCCAGCTGCCGCGCACGCTCTCGACCTTCCCCAGCTCACCGCTCTGCGCGAAGCTGCGAACGATCTGGACGTCGGAGCGGTAACGATGGTTCATCCCTACCATCAGGACCCGATTTCGCTTCTCGGCCTGCCGGAGCAGACGCTGCGCGCCCGCCGCAGTCAGAGCCATTGGACGCTCGACCAGGACGTGCAGGCCGGCCGTCAGCGCGGCCTGGACGTGAGGTTCGTGGAGGTGATTCGGGGTGCAGATGGCGACGGCATCAAGACGCTCGTACTCGAGCAGCTCTTCGATGTCGCTGAACGCGTCCCGGACCCGGAACCGGTCGGCGAGCGCGCGGGCCTTGGGCAGATCGGTGTCGCAGATGGCGACGACCTCGACCCCCTTGAGCCTGTTGACGACCGGCAGGTGCGCCACCTGGGTGATGGCGCCAGCCCCGATGATGCCCAGCTTGAGCGTCTCCGACATGCCGTCTCCCGCGAGGGTGACCTCAGTACGCCCGGTCGAGCGAGGTGCCGGGAAAGTAGGTGGCCAAGATCGTGGCCGCATCCTGTCCCTGCCGGGCCCGACCCACCGCTCCCCACTGGCAGAACCCCACCCCGTGGCCGGCACCGGCGCCGTCGGCGATCAGTCGCGTGAGCCGCTGCCCATCGCGATCGGCGCGGAGCCGGAAGATGGCGCTACGGAGCACGGTCTGGTCGACCGGGTGCAGGACCTGCCGGACGGCGGGGCCATCCACGTCGACGCTCCGCGCGCCGAGGGTGACCGAGATCTCGGCGACGCGATCCGAAGCCGTGCGCCGCGTCACCTCGACATCGCGGATCTCATCGACTTCGCCCGGGGCCACGGCGGTGGCGCCGGGCAGGGACTGGCGGAGTACCGCCCGGAGCTCGGCGGCGCTCCACTCCTCGTGCCACCGGAACCGGGGCGAGAGCCGGCAGTACGGCTCCCCGTTGGGGTCGAGATCGCTGATCGAGGTGAGGTATGGGCGGTCGGCCCCGGCGAAGACCTCCGTGCCGTTCGCGGTGCGACCGGCACAGGTGGAGAAGAAGAAGGCATCGATCGGCACGCCCTGCCAGGTGAGCACCTGGCCGGCGGTGCGGGCCACCGCCTGGCGGGCCAGCGGATACTCCGCGTCCACCCCCCCGTAGGCCATGTCCACCACGGTCGGCAGGAGGTCGAACCCCTCGCTCGCCCACTTGCCAAGGTTCCGGATCGCGTAGGTGCGCGACACGATCGCCTGGGCGGCGAGCGCCTCGGCGTCGGACGAATCACGGCGGCCCATCTCCGCGGCAACCACGCCCGGGAGGTAGTCCTCGACCCGTACCACGTTGATCGCCGTGAACCCGCTCCGGTCACGGACCACGGTGAGGCGGCCCCGGTACCGATGGCCATTGAGAGAAACCAGCCCACCGGGCGGAGGTACAAAGGAGAGCAGAGGAGGCCCGTCGAGCCGAGCCTGCCAGGTGGCCCCGGGGTCGAGCCGCGCCGTGGTCTCACCATCGGCGTTGAGCAGGGTGAGACCGCTGTCGCCCGCGACGGTCACGCGGCTCGCGCCCACCAGCAGGCCGATCCGGATCTCAGGGGAGGCGCCTGACGGGGCCGGTGAGACGACGGGAGCTTCCTGAGGAGCGCAGGTAACGAGCGCGGCGAGAAGCAGGCCGACCGGGAGCCGGCGGAGCAGCCGTCTCAACCGCGGTAGTTCCCGAACTTGAGCTCGATCCCGAAGTCCTGGCCGCGGAGGAAGGCGATGACGGTCTGCAGCTCGTCGCGGGAAGGGGCGCTCACCCGGACCTCTTCTCCCTGGATCTGCGCCTGGACCTTCTTAAAGCCCTGGTCCTTGATCGCCTTGACGAGCTTCTTGGCGACGTCCTGCGAAATCCCCTGGGTGAGTCCCACTACCCGCCGAACCGAGCTGCCGGTCGAAGGAATGTTCTCACCCAGCTGGAGGTTCTTCACCGGCACCGCGCGCTTCACCAGCTTGGTGCGCAGGATGTCGAGCAGCTGGTCCATGCGGAACTCGTCATCCGCGGCGAGCCGGATCTCGGCCTTGCCGCGATCGAACTCCATGGTGCAGTGCGTGCCCTTGAAGTCGTACCGCTGGGCCACCTCTTTCACTGCCTGATTCACCGCGTTGTCGACCTCCTGGAGATCGGCGCCGGTCGAGATGTCGAATGAAGGATTGCTGGCCATAGGTCCGGGCGAGAGGCAGGGCTGTAACCGCTGGCATCACTTGAAGTTTCAATCTACAGCGGGGCCCTCAAGTTTTCACCGGCTCCTCCCGATGACAGTAGCAGACACCCCCGAGGACCCGGTGATGAAGAACCGCATCACGCATCTGCTCAAAGACTGGACGCCGGAGGTCGTGGCCGGCGAGGCGAAGGACGCACTACCGCCGGCAGGCGCCCGCCGCCCTTATCCCCTTCCCCGCGGGATCAACATGCTCATGCCGGTCGAGCTGTGCATCAATCGCGACCTGCTCATTACAATGTTGTCGGCCAGCATTCAGGAGATGCATCGCCACAAGCGAGCCACCCCTTCCCCGGAGTCGAGCCAGATCCACGCCGAGCTGGAGGCCGCGCTGCAGCAGCAGCTGGCCTTCCGCGCCTGGGTCCGGGACCATCCGGCCAACTACATCTGCATCGCGATGTACCCCACGACCGAGGCCGATATCGTCGGCGACATGGAGGACCTGGGCGACGCATAGCCCCGGGTGGGGCCGGGCTACTTGACGGCCCCGATCCCCCTTCTTAGCTTGGCATCCGGCGGATGGATTTAGGGCCACTTGCTACCGCCTGGGGCTCCGGCCCCGAACCAAAGAGCTAAAGAGCCGTGGGAGTAACCCCCGCGCTCGTGGCCGCGGGGGTTTTTGTTTGCACACCGCCGCGCGACCCGAGGGAATCGTTTCGAACCATGAAGCGTTGCCCGGAGATGTGTCGCTGCAAGTGTAAGTGCACCCCCCGCGGGGTGGACTGCGCCAGCGCACGTCCCGGTCCGGCGAAGCTCCAGATCTAACGCCATCCGACCGCGACTTTCCCTGGCCCGGTTCACCCAACGTGAATCGGGCCTTTCCGCATTCGGCGGACCGCCCAGCCACCGTTGACCAGGAGGAGCCACACGATGACCTACCATCCCGACACGCTCGCCATCCACGCCGGCCAGGTGCCCGACCCAGCCACCAACTCTCGGGCCGTGCCGATCTACGCCACGACGAGTTACGTCTTCAACGGCACCGAGCACGCCGCCAATCTCTTCGGGCTCCGGGAGTTCGGGAACATCTACACCCGGATCATGAACCCGACCAGCGATGTGTTCGAGAAGCGAGTGGCGGAACTGGAAGGCGGGGTGGCTGCCCTGGCGGTGGCCAGCGGCCAGGCCGCGGAGACCCTGACCATCCTCAACCTGGCCCGCGCCGGTGACAACATCGTCTCCTCGCAGACCCTGTACGGCGGCACCTACAATCTCTTCGCGTACACGCTGCCCAAGTGGGGGATCACCACCAGGTTCGTGGACATCCACAACCTCGAGGCCGTGCGGAGCGCGATCGACGCGGGCACTCGCGCCCTGTATGTCGAGACCATCGGGAACCCGCGCCTCGACGTGCCGGACTTCACGGCGCTGGCCGAGATCGCGCATGCGGCGGGGGTCCCGCTGGTGGTCGACAACACCTTCGGCGCCGCCACCCTGGCCCGCCCCATCAAGTACGGCGCGGACATCGTGGTGCACTCGGCCACGAAGTGGATCGGCGGGCATGGAACCGCGATCGGCGGCGTGGTGGTCGACAGCGGCACGTTCGACTGGACTAGCGAGAAGGCGCGTGCTCGCTTCCCCGAGTTCTCCTCGCCCGATCCGTCGTATCACGGACTGGTGTACACCCAGGCTTTCGGGAACCTGGCGTTCATTATCAAGCTCCGGGTGCAGCTGCTGCGCGACCTCGGCCCCGCCCTGTCGCCGTTCAATGCGTTCCTCTTCCTGCAGGGCCTCGAGACGCTTCCGCTCCGGATCAAGCGGCATTCCGACAACGCCCTGGCACTGGCCAGGTGGCTCGAGAAGGACAGCCGGGTGGAGTGGGTCTCGTATCCGGGCCTCGAATCTCACCCCGAGCACAAGAATGCCCGCCGCTATCTCGAGGGTGGATACGGCGGAGTGCTGACCTTCGGCGTCCGGGGCGGCAGCGCCGTGGCCCGACAGGTGATCGATCGGGTCAAGCTCTACTCGCTTCTCGCCAA
>Ga0335081_10004487_pt1 | contig 21987 bp, 22 predicted proteins | sample Lox_Sample_35_FD_206713 | JGI IMG/M metagenome (GOLD analysis project Ga0335081, IMG submission 206713) | Soil microbial communities from Loxahatchee National Wildlife Refuge, Florida, United States - Lox_Sample_3.5 | ecosystem: Environmental > Terrestrial > Soil > Wetlands | place: USA... | reverse complement strand
ACCGCGGGAAGCGGGCACAGCTGGCGGCTGGTCGACGACAATCCCTGGCGCCGCGCCTACGTGATACTGGCGCAGGGTGTCGAGGTACCGTTCGTCGCCAACACGCAGCGTTCATCACGTCACGAGGGAGGCCCGCTATGACCCAGAGGCAAAACGGTGGCGCGCCCCATGTCGTGCTGGTCGGCGCCGGCATCATGAGCGCGACCCTTGGCACCCTGCTCAAGGAACTGGAACCCGCCCTCGAGATTACGATGTTCGAGACGCTGTGGGATTGCGGGCAAGAAAGCTCGCACGCCTGGAACAATGCCGGCACCGGCCATGCGGCCAATTGCGAGATGAACTACACGCCGCAGCGCGAAGACGGGAGCGTCGACATCGCCGAAGCGCTCAAGGTGAATACGGAGTTCGATTTGTCGCGTCAGCTGTGGTCCTACCTGATCCGCAAAGGCGCGATCGCGGACCCGCGCCGGTTCATTCATCCCTGCCCGCATATGAGCTTCGTCTGGGGTCAGGACAATGTCGCCTTCTTGCGCCAGCGCTTCGAGGCGATGTCCGCACACCATTGCTACCACGGAATGGAGTATTCGGAGAATCGCGGCAAGATCGCCGACTGGGCGCCGCTGATCATGGATGGCCGCGGGACCGAGGAGCCGTTTGCGGCAACGCGCATCATCACCGGGACGGATGTGGACTACGGCGCTTTGACGCATTTGCTGATGAAGCATCTTTCCGCTCAGCCAGGCGTTTCGGTGCGCTACAAACATCGTGTCGTGGGCCTCGATCGCGAGGGCGACGGCGCCTGGCGCGTCGGCGTCGAGCATGTCGACACGGGGGAGCGCGACGCCGTGACCTCCGCGTTCGTCTTCATCGGCGCCGGCGGCGATGCCATCGAGCTCCTCCAGAAGTCGCGGATTCCCGAAGGTCACGGGTATGGCGGCTTCCCCGTCAGCGGTATCTGGCTGCGCTGCGACGAGAGCGCCGTCAACGACCGCCATCATGCCAAGGTCTACGGCAAAGCCGCGCACGGCTCGCCGCCGATGTCGGTGCCGCACCTCGATACCCGCATCATCGACGGCAAGAAGTCGTTGTTGTTCGGGCCCTATGCCGGCTTCTCCACCAAATTCCTGAAGCACGGTTCCCTCGCCGACCTTTTCGAGTCGATCAAACCCGGCAACATTTTGCCGCTCATGGCGGTGGCGCGAGACAACGCGCAGCTGACGGAGTATCTGATCGGGCAGGTCCTGCAGAGCTCGGCGCACCGGTTTGCCGCGCTTCGCCAATTCTTTCCCAAAGCGGCGCGCAGCGACTGGCGCGAGGCGATCGCAGGGCAGCGCGTCCAGATCATCAAGCCGGACCCGGGGCGGGGCGGCGTGCTGGAATTCGGCACTGAACTGGTCGCCGCAGCGGACAAATCCATTGTCGCCTTGCTCGGCGCGTCGCCCGGCGCATCCACCGCAGCCTTCATCGCTTTAGCCGTGCTCGAAAAGTGTTTTGCGAACGAGCTCAGCGCCAGCGGTTGGCTCCCCAAGCTGAAACAGATCATCCCGACCTATGGGATCGATCTCACGCGGGACGCCGACGCCTGTCGCAAGACCCGGGCAGAGACTGCGGCGGTTCTGAAGGTGGAGAATATCTGACAGGCGGATAAGCCGAGACATTGTTGCTGCGCTGGTCGCTTCGTTGGGGCTACCCTCGTCAAAGTGCGCGCCGCTTTGGATGCTGCGGTCGCTGCCTGAGCGTTGCTATGGGCCGGCGATAGTTGCGTCCTGGTTGCGCGGACGGAGGAAGTCGATGCGATGACCGAGCTTCACGGCAATGCCATGAGCGACCGGCCGGTCGGCGCGGAGCACACCGTGGCGCGCGCCATCGAAGATCCGATCGCGCGCGCGCCGCGCGATCTTCGGACCCCGTCGCGCAGCTCGCGCTGGACGAGCCTCGGCATTCGGCTCCTCATTCTTCTGCTGGTGGGCGGGCTCGTGGTCGTCGTGGCGCGCGGGTGGGACTGGTGGGTGAGCTCGGCGGTCTACCAGAGCACCGACGACGCCTATCTCACAGCGGATCTGACGCCCATGGCGGCGAAGGTCGCGGGCTATGTCCGCAGCGTGCCGGTGCAGGATTTCCAAAGGGTCAAGGCGGGCCAGCTGCTGGTGCAGCTCGTCGACGACGATTACCGCGCCACGCTCGCCCAGGCCCAGGCGAACGTCGCGGCGGCGCAGGCGGCGATCGAAAACATCAAGCAACAGAAGCTGTTGCAGCAAGCGACAATCAAGCAGGTCGAAGCGACCATCGCAGCGACCAAAGCCGACCTCACGCGCTACCAGCTCGAGGCGGTGCGCCAGCAGAGGCTGCTCGCCCAAGGCCTCGCCGGGACGCGCCAGATCACCGAGCAGGCGATCGACAACGAGAAGCACACGGCGGCGACGCTGCAGCTCAACGAGGCGCAGCTCCAGCAGCAGCGCCAGCAGATCAACGTGCTGGACAGCCAGGAGAAGCAAGCGGAGGCGACGCTGAAGGCGCAGCAGGCGGCGCGTGACCTCGCCGCCATCAACCTCGGCTATACCCGCATCACCGCACCTGTCGACGGCATGGTCGGCCAGCGGCAGATCCAGGCCGGCCAATATGCCGCCGTCGGCACCCAGGTGATCGCGCTGGTACCGCTGCCCCATGTCTGGGTCATCGCCAATTACCGTGAAACGCAGATGACCCATGTTCGCCTCGGCCAGTCGGCGCGGGTCACGGTCGATGCCTTTCCCGGCGTGGTGCTCCACGGCCATGTCGACAGCTGGTCGCCGGCCTCGGGCGCGGACTTCTCCTTGCTGCCCCCCGACAACGCCACCGGCAACTTCACCAAGGTCGTACAGCGCATCCCGGTCAAGATCGTGCTCGAGCCCAATCCGCAGATTGCCGACCTGCTGCGACCGGGCATGTCCGTGATCGCCACCATCGACACCGACTCCAGCCCGGCCAAGACAAGCGGCGACGCCCGAGCGGCTGCCCGGTGACTCCGCCCGGGAGTATCGCTCCGCAAGCCGTGCCCGGCGCCGCGCCGCGCCCCGTCGTCCATAGCCTGTGCCATGAGGCCGATCGGGCGGCGCAGCATCCTCCGGTCATGTCGACCCGTCCCTACATCGGCGTGCTTGCGGTGCTCCTGGGCACAATTATCGCGACCTTGGACAATCGCATCTCGTCCTTCGGCCTTGCCGATGTCCGCGGCGCCGTCCATGCCGGCTTCGATCAGGGCGCCTGGTTCACCACCGCCTACACTGTCGCCCAGATGGTCGTCGGGCCGGTCGCCGCTTGGCTCGGCACGGTGTTCGGACCGCGCCGCGTCCTGCTGATCTCTTGCACTGTCTTCGGGGTCTCCAACTTCCTTCTGCCCTTCTCGCCCGACCTTCGCTCTGCCCTGGTGTTCCAGACAATCAGCGGCCTTGGCTCGGGCACTTTCATCCCCCTCACCATCGGCTTCGTGGTGCAGAACCTGCCCCAGCGGCTGGTCGTCTATGGCGTCGCGATTTATGCGATGAACCTTGAATTGTCGCTCAACATTTCCGCTTCAATCGAAGGCTGGTTCAGCGACAACGGAGTGTGGCAGTGGATTTTCTGGGACACGGCGCTGATGTCGCCGCTCATGCTCGTCTGCATCCATTTCGGCATGCCGCACCAGAAGGTGAACCGCGAGCTGCTGAAGAATGCCGATTGGTGTGGAATCCTCTACGCATCGGCGGGCTTCGGCGTTCTTTATGCCGGCCTCGACCAGGGCAATCGCCTCGACTGGTTCAATTCGGGGCTGGTCAACGGCTTGCTGCTCGGCGGCGTGATCCTTCTTATTGCCTTCGTCGTGCATGAGCTCCGCCACGACCGTCCCTGGATCAACCTGCGTTTTGCGACGAGCGGCAACATTCCGCTGTTGTTTCTGCTCATCACCTTTTTCCGCTTCGTCCTGTTGTCGACCACCTACATCATCCCGCAATACCTGACGACGGTGCAGGACTATCGAGCGATCGAGGTTGGCAGCGTGCTGATCTGGATCGCGCTGCCGCAGTTTCTCATCGCGCCGACCGTGGCGACCATCCTGCGCTTCGTCGATCCCCGCGTGCTGACGGCCTTGGGCTTTGCGCTCGTCGGCGTGGCCTGCTTCATGGCAGGGCAGCTCACCGATAGCTGGGTGGGTATCGACTTCCTGCCCTCCCAGATCGTGCAGGCGATAGGCCAATCCGTCGCGCTGACCTCCGTGGTTTGGTTCTTCCTCAAGCATCTGCAGCCGAGCGAGGCAACCACCTTTGGCGCGATACTGCAAACCGGCCGCCTCTTCGGGGCCGAGCTCGGCACGGCTTTCATCGAGACCTTCATCCGCAAGCGCGAGCAGACCTATTCGAACCTCCTCGGCCTTCACGTCACGACGGGCTCGGTGTTCACCGACCAGCGATTGCAGGATTACGCACGGGCCGTGGGAGGACGGTCCATCGGCCAGCCGGAAGCCAACGCGCGGGCCACCGCCCTCCTCGCCCACGCCGTGCAGTCCCAGGCTTATGTCCTGGCCTATATCGACGGCTTCATGGTCGTGGGTTTCGCCGTGATCGCCGTCCTGCTGCTGATGCTGCTGCTGCGCGATCCGCCGGCGCAGCTTGCGCCGGGTGCGCCGCGCGCCGCACCGTAGGCGGGCCTTCAGGTTTTTTCAGATTATTTTGGAAATTTCCGCCTCGGCATCGCGCGCTGGGCAAGACCCATTTTTCAGGACTATTCAGCACTGCCCCAAGGATTCGACACCGGCCGCCGGCTAAAACGGGGCAAGGGTGAGCGACGTGCCTTGCCGGGGCCGGGTTGTGATGATCCGCGTGTCGAGCGCCGTCAACACGGGAATTTGATGCAGCGGGCTGGATGCCTGTGCCGGACGGCGAGCTCTTATATAGCAACCGATGAGCGGCGCATGGGAACCTCGCCGAGAGCAGCACGGATGGTTCGAAGAGAGCGCGCTTCGCGGCGCGCGGGACCAGGAGCGCTAGCCGGCCCGTCGAGGCAAACGCCAGCACTTTCGGTTTTCTCGATCGCCAAGAGGGTGGGAATGCCGAGAAGCGAGCACGACGAGGAAGGGGCCGTATCGTTCGGTCCCTTCCGGCTGTTCCCGGGGGAAAGACTGCTCGAGAAGGACGGCGCTGCGCTTCATCTGGGCGGGCGAGCCCTGGATATCCTTATTCTTCTGGTGGAACGCGCCGGCGAAGTCGTCGGCAAACGCGAGATCGTCGCCCGGGTCTGGGCGGATGTCACGGTCGATGAAGGCAGTCTTCGCTTCCACGTGGCGGCGCTGCGCAAAGCGCTCGGCGACGGTCAATCAGGCGCCCGGTATGTGACCAACGTTCCCGGCCGGGGCTACTGTCTCGTCGCGCCGGTGTCGCGCGCACACACGCCGGACGCCGCGTCGGTCGAGAAAGCCGCCTCGGCTCAGCCACGAACCCTGCCGGCAAAGCTGGCGCGGATGGTCGGTCGCGAGGACACCGTCCGGAAGATCGCGGACGACATCGCGGCGCGGCGCTTCGTCACCGTCGTCGGTCCCGGCGGCATCGGCAAGACCACCGTCGCCATCGCCGTTGGCCATCGGCTGCAGGCCAGTTTCGACGGCGCGGTTCATTTCCTCGATTTGGGCGCGCTCAGCGATCCGCGCCTCGTCCCCATCGTCCTCGCCTCGACGCTCGGACTCGTGGTGCATTCCGACGATCCCGTTCCCAGCCTGCTCGTCTCGCTCAAGGACAAGCGCATGCTGCTTGTCCTCGACAGCTGCGAACGCGTCATCGACACCCTGGCGCCCTTGGCCGAACGCATCGTCGCAGCGGCGCCGCAGATCCACATCCTGGCGACCAGCCGGGAAGCGCTGCGCGTCGAAGGCGAGCAGATCCATCTTCTGCCGGCGCTGGACTGCCCGCCGGCGGAGGCGAGGCTGAAAGCGTCCGCCGCGCTCGCCTTCCCGGCAGTCCAGCTCTTCGTCGAGCGCGTCGCGGCCGGCTCGAACCGTTTCGCGCTGAGCGATGCCGACGCGCCCGCCGTCGCCGAGATCTGCATCAGGCTCGACGGGATCGCGCTGGCGATCGAGATCGCGGCCGGCCGGGTCGGCGCCTACGGCATCCGCGGCATCGCCGCGCTGCTCGACGGACGGTTCGGTCTCTTATGGCAGGGCCGGCGCACGGCGCTGCCCCGTCATCAGACGCTGAGCTCGGCGCTGGATTGGAGCTACGATCTCCTCTCCGACGTCGATCGCGCCATTCTGCAGCGGCTCGCGGTGTTCGTCGGCGTTTTCACCCTGGAAGCGGCCCAGGCCGTCGCGGCGGGCGACGGCATCGACGCGGCACAGCTCGTCGAGGCGATTGCCGATCTCGTCGCCAAGTCGCTCGTATCGTCGGAGATCGGCGCGACGCCGGTGCGTTATCGGCTGCTCGATACCACGCGCGCTTATGTTCTGGCCAAGCTGATCGAGAGCGACAAGGCGGACGCCATCCAGCAGCGGCATGCGGCCTATTATCGCCAGTCGCTCGAACGCCTCCTGGCGGAGGCGCCGGGCGGGCTCGCCGCCGGCATGGCGCTGCCCCGGGAATTCATCGGCAATGTGCAAGCGGCGCTCGAATGGAGCTTCTCGCGCCAGGGCGATCCGGCGCTCGGCATCGGCCTTGCCGCTGCGGCGGTGCGCTTTTTTGCCCAAGCCTCGTTGCTGACCGAATGCCATCGCTGGAGCGCGCGGGCGATCGCCGCGCTCGACGCGGCCGCGCGCGGCAGCCGCGGCGAGATGGAGCTTCAGGCGGCGCTGGGTCTCTCGCTGATGTTCACACGCGGCAACACCGAGGACGTCCGGACGGCGTTCGCCAGAGGGCTGGAGCTGGCCGAAGCGCTCGACGACCCCTCCTATCAATTGCAGATGCTGAGCGGGCTGCACATCTACTTGACCCGGATCGGCGATTTCCGCGGCGCGCTGAAGCTCGGCGAGCGCAGCGAAGAGATCGCCAAGCACCTCGCCGATCCCGCAAACCTCATGGTCGCGCAGTGGATGGTGGGCGTCGCCCAGCATTTGCTCGGCAACCAGGCGGCCGCCCGCGCCGGCTGCGAGACGGCCCTCAAGCCGGCGCCGATACCGCCATGGGCGCGCGTCGGTTACGACCGCCGCATCATCGCGCTCGTCGCCCTGACGCGCGCGCTCTGGCTCGGCGGCTTTCCGGAGCGCGCCATGAAGGTCGCGCGCTATACCATCAAGCAAGCGGAAGCGCAGGGGCACCCGCTGACGCTCTGCATCTCCATGATCTGGACCGTCCACGCCTTCCTTTGGGCCGGCGACTGGCAGAGCGCCGAGGAAATCATCGAGCAGATCATCACCCATGCCGCCAAACATTCGCTCGGGCCGTACCATGCCGTCGGACTGGGGCTCCGCGGGGCGCTGTCGATCAAACGCGGAAATCCGGAAGCCGGAATGGGAATCGTCCACGCTTCCCTCGAAGCCTTGTACGGGAACCGCCACCAGATCCTGACCACGGTATTTGCCAGCCACCTCGCGGAAGGCCTGGCGATGACCGGACAATGGGACGAGGCGCTCGTCACGATCGAGAGCGCCATCGCCGAAATCGCCAGCAGCGAAGGGTCCAGCGACATGCCGGAAATGCTGCGGATCAAAGGGGAGGTTCTCGGCCGCTTGTCGCCGAAGGACGGCACCAGGGCCGAAGACTGCCTGCGGCAGTCGCTGGATTGGGCACGCCGGCAATCCGCTCTCGGCTGGGAGCTGCGGACCGCGACGAGCCTCGGGCAGCTTTGGTCCAGAGAGGGCCGCGCCGGAGAGGCGCTCGCTCTCCTCGCGCCGGTCTATGCACGGTTCACCGAGGGTTTTGAAACCGCCGACCTCCAGGCCGCACGCAAGCTGCTCGAGGAGCTCGGAAGTGCGACGGCGCCCTAAGCGCATGATGAAACGATGCGCTGCAAATCCAAGCTGCGTCCTTCGACAAGTTCAGGATGAGGTGAATTCTTGGTGGCACGAAGAAAAGTTCCTCAGCCTGAGCCTGTCGAGCCACGCACCGCGCTGACAACTCCTCGCAAGATTTAACGCGTCAAAACGGCGCCCCTCCATCACCCTAGCGCTGTGTCCGCTTCCCCTTCGCCCGTCCAGAGTCCCGAAAAAGGAGACGATTATGCGTGTTGACGTAACGAGCCGTCCGACCATGACGGTGATGCTGGTATCCGCTCTCTTGTCGCTTGCGCCGGCGGCGGCCTTGGCCGACCCGCCCGGTTATGACTTCATGATGTTCCCGGACCGGATGGCGCTGGTCGTCGGTGACGCGAACCAGGCACCGAAGGCCGTCATCTCGGAAGAGGATGCCGCGGCGCTCACGGCCGGCGTCCAGCCCTTGAGCGGCCGCAACATCGTCCTGATGTATCACGGCAAATACTACATCGTCCCGGACAAGCAGATGCCGAACGGAGAAATGGCCTCACACAAAGTGATGTCCGCGGCGGCGAGCGCCAGCAAGTGATCACGCGCGGCGTGGCGGACCCACGTCCGACGCTAACACATCCTACCAAGGTCTAACGTGCCGCCGTGTCGCCGTTCCGTCATTGTCATCGGGCGGCCGGTCGTTCCATCCGCCGGCCGTCGCTTCCGCGCCCGCGCTGCGGATCGATGTCCATCGAGGAACAAGGGCCATGACGCGTCCCCAACAGTTCAGCCGCAGTCGCACCCGCCGCCTCCGGACCGCCGGCATCCTCGGTGCGATGGCCGCCACCTTCCCAGCCTGGGTCGATCCTTTTGTCGGTCTCGACCTGCCGGACGGCCCGGACCGGCGCGATCCGACGAAAGCCCTTCTGCAGCAAGGCGCAGCGCGCGCGGCCGTTGCTGGAAAGGCCGCGCGACGTGTTCGCTCGTGACGTGTTCACATACCATGGGCACGATGACGACGAAGGACGGAGCCGAGATCTATTTCAACGATTGGGGCGCGAGACAACTCGTGGTTTTCAGCCATGGCTGGCCGCTCAGCGCCGACGCGTTCGAGTCAGCGCCGATCTGCTGGAGTTCTTGAAGTAGCGATCGACGGCGTCAAGGAACCCAACAACAGAGGAGAAAGAGCTCATGGACACCAAGACCGCGCATGCCCGGCGCACCGCGTCGACCAACCCGCCTTCGGCTTTGGGAGCGGCCGCCGTCAAGGATATTTCCGCGTCGCTCACCGCGCTGCTCTCGGACATGTTCGCGCTCTACGTCAAGACGAAGAATTTCCATTGGCATATCTCGGGGCCGCATTTCCGCGACTATCATCTGTTGCTCGACGAGCAGGGCGAGCAGATCTTCGACGCCACCGATCCGATCGCCGAACGCTGCCGGAAGCTCGGCGGGACGACCTTGCGCTCGATCGGCCATATCGCGCGCCTCCAGCGCATCGAGAACAATGACGCGGAGTTCGTCACGCCGCTCGACATGCTGGCGGAACTGCGCGAGGACAACATGCAAGTGGCGGCGGCCATGCGCGAGACGCACGCGCTCTGCGACGAGCATGGCGACGTCGCCACCGCCAGCCTCCTCGAGAACTGGATCGACGAAGCCGAGCGGCGCGCCTGGTTCCTGTTCGAGGCGACGCGCCGGGGTAATACCGGGGAATAGCAAGCGAGCGGTTGTCGTCGCCCCACCTCCGCGGCGCGGGTCCCTCCCCTCTCCGCCCCTCAGGGGCGGAGAGGGTTGGGGTGAGGTGGGGCGGTCGCGACGTACGCTACTACGCCGCCACCCGCTTCCGATTGACCGCAAGCCGAGCGTCGACCAGCGCCACGGTCTCGTCGAGGACGGCAGAGCGCATGCCGCGCTGCGCGGCGATGCTCTGCACCAGGCGGTCGACGCGCTCGATGTTGGGCGCGCCGGCAAAGAGGGCGCGCGCCGCCGAGGAGGGCCGCACCAGCCCTTGCGCCGCCGCGGCATATTTCTCGAACGGCACCAGATCGTCTGGCGCGGCGCCGAGCTTGACGCAAAGCTCGCGCACCCAGTTGTACATCGTGCGCGACGCTTCGATATCGCTGTGCACGGCGTCCTTGATCGAGCGCGCCGCATCCTTCTGCACGCAGCGATAATTGCCGGTGATCAGCATCGCCCATTTGGCGAGCGGCACGAAGATCGACTCATGCACCTTGAGCTTGACCGGCAGCTCGACCGGGCCTCGGTCGGTGTCGTAGCGGATCGCCTCGATGTCTTTCTCCATCTGGCGCAAAATCGCCGTGGCGTCATCGCCGGCAAAGCGCGCCGCCTTGAAATTGGTCGGCAAGGTCACCTGCAGCACGTTGATCTCTTCCTCCGGCGGGCGAAACGCCTGCGGATCGGGGCTGCACAGCGTCATCGTCGCCGGATCGAAATTCTGCCAGACCGATGCATCGGTGTAGCAGGCGGCGAGCGGCTCGGTGGCAAGGCCGGGAATGCGCTTCAGATAAGGCAGCGGCGGCATGTTCATGATCGACATGCAGGGCACGCGCGAGCGCGCCACGGCATCGAGCAGCTCGCGCACGCCGGCAGCGCCATACTGCGGCTCCTGCATCGCCAGCACGACGAGGTCGTAATCGCCGGGTTTGACCGCGCCGGGCCCGGCCGCCGCGAGCTTGCCCGGCAGCTTGCGGGAATCGACCTCGACCAGCTCCTTCCGGCCCTTGACCGGAAGGCGCACGCGCGTCCCCTTCTCGTTGATTGCCGCCACCTCGGCAGGCAGACAGACCAGCATCGCATTGTGGCCCGCCATCAGCAGCTTGGTGGCGAGCAACGAGCCGTAGGATGCGCCCAGAATGAGCGTGTCGTAGGCGGTCTTCATAATGCATACCTCCCGTTCGAAGGCGACCAGCTGGCCGGCCGCCTGGGCTTGGCCCCCTTTATTCGACGGGAATGCTAGGTCTTGAGGGGCCTCGGCGCAACGCCCTCAGTCGGCGCTACGCCGAGGCGGCGGCGCGCTCCGCGCGGGCGACGAGTCGCGCCCGATCCCACATCTCGACCACGTCATAGCCGTGCTTTTGCAGCAGCCGCTCGGCCATGGAGGTGGCGTCGGCATCATCGACGCATTCGACATGCTCGACCGCGCCCCGCGCCGGTGCCTCGCCCAGAAAGTAGCAGCGGTAAGTTCTCATGACGCATCCCTCCGGCTCATCCGAACCGCGAAAGCGGTCAAGGCTCGGCCAATGACGCACCAATCTATCGCCAAATGCGCGCAGAGTCCGGTAGAAACGTATCGGGCGCGTATCGGTCCCGCGATGACGAGGAAATACCCAGCTTTTCCGCGGGCCAAGAGGAGTTCGCTCAGCGCATGGCAGAGGTTTCGGAGCGGGAAGGCTGGCGGCGCAACGAGCGGCGGCGCCTCATCGCACTCCGACTCGTGCTGCCGCCGGAGGAGCGACAGCGTTGCGCCGCCGCGATCGAGCAGAACCTGGCCGGGCTTCTAGCAAAGCTCTCCGGCGGCACCTTAGGTTTCTACTGGCCGATCAAGGGCGAGTTCGATCCGCTGCCGCTCGCCGGGCTGCTCGGCAAGGAAGGCCGCAGCATCGCGTTGCCGGCTGCCACCGCGCCAAGCGCGGCACTTGAATACCGCGCCTGGCGCCCGGGCGATGCGATGGAACCGGGCCGCCACGGCATTCTCGAGCCGAGAGAAAGGCGCCTGGTGCAACCCGACATCCTGGTGGTGCCGCTGGTCGGATTCGACCACGCGCGGCATCGGCTCGGCTATGGCGGCGGCTATTTCGATCGCACCCTGGCGGCGCTTTCGCCGCGCCCGGTAACCATCGGCGTCGGCTATGAAGCGGCGCTCCTGCCGACGATTTATCCACAGCCCCATGATGTGGCGCTCGACTTCATCGTCACCGAGGCGCGGCTCCGGCCGTAGCCGCCTTTTCCAAGGGCGCCGCCGCCGCTAGTCTCCGGCCGGGCCTGCCGCAAGGAGGAGAGATGACGCTCGAGCGCACGCTGGTCGACAGCCTGTCCCAGATCACCACCGCGACGATCACCACGATTTTGCTGAAGAAGGGGCTGCGCAATGTGTGGATGCGCGGCGCGCGGCCGCTGCGGCCGGGATCGCCGCGTCTCGTCGGGCGTGCCTTCACCTTGCGCTTCGTGCCGGCGCGCGAGGATCTGGCGACGCCGGAATCCTGGGCCTCGCCGAAATCGACCCGGGCGGCGATCGAAGCGATGCCCGAAGGCGCCATCGCCGTGGTCGACGCCATGGGCATCACCGATGCCGGCATCTTTGGCGACATCCTCTGCGCGCGCATGAAGAAGCGCGGCGTCACCGCGCTGGTGACCGATGGCGTGGTGCGCGACATTGCCGGCGTGCTGGGAACCGGCCTGCCGATCTGGTGCCAGGGCGCCGCGGCGCCGCCTTCGGTCGCGGGCCTCACCTTCGTCAACTGGCAGGAGCCGATCGGCTGCGGCGGCGTCGCGGTGTTTCCCGACGATGTCGTCGTACTCGATCAGGACGGCGCCGTGCTGATCCCGGCGAAACTCGTCGCGGAGGTCGCCGAAGCCGGACGCGAGCAGGAGCGGCTCGAAGGCTGGATCATGGAAGAAGTGGAAAAAGGCGTGCCGCTCCCCGGGCTCTACCCGCCCAACGCCGAGACGAAGGCGCGGTATGAGGGGACAAAGAAAAAATAGGAAAAGAGCTGAGTATCTGAAGTCCTTCTCCGCCCTTCAGGGCGCCGCGCAACGCGGAGCGTTGTCGAGGGCGGGCGCCAGCGGTTGCTCTTGCAACCGCGAAAGCCCGCACGGTGCGGCTCTCGCGATAGCTGCGCAATCGCTGTCGCCGCCGCGGACGAACTCGCTCCGCGAGTTCGCCTTGACCTCACCCTAGCCCTCTCCGCCCCCGAGGGCGGAGAGGGGAATCATACGCTTTTGGAGATCTAGTGATGGCCCCCATGCGCCGGCGGCGCTTCCCGCTCCTCGCCTTCCGGGCCCGGGATCGCGACGAGGCAGACGGCGACGAGCGCGGTGCCGAGGATGAAGGCGACGACGCCGAAGAGGAATGCCATGGGGTCCTCGCTCAGCGATGCGCGTCGAGCCAGCTCATCATCAGCCGGTTGAAGATGTCGGGGAATTCGACATTGGGGAAGTGCCGCGCCTTGGCGATTTCTTCATAGCGCGCACCGGGCACGAGCTCGGCGATGCGCCGGTTGCCGGCGGGCGGCGTGCCCTGATCATCGGCGCCGCAGACGACGAGGGTCGGTGTGCGCACGGCCGACAGCTTCGGCGTGAAGTCGAAATCGAGGATCGCGGCGGCGCAGCCGAGATAGCCCGCCGGCGAGGTGCCGCCGATGGTGGCGTGGATCTGCTTCCAGCGGCCGGGATTGCGCGGCTTGAAGGCGTCGGTGAACCAGCGCTCCATCGTGGCATCGCCCAGCGGCGCCACCGAATTCGCCTTGGTCACCGTTTCGATGCGCGGCGCCCAGGCATCGCGCGCGCCGGGCATGGTTTGCGGCGAGGTATCGCACAGCATCGCCGAGATCAGCCTTTTTCCATGGGCGATGGCGAAGGCCTGGCCGAGCATGCCGCCGATCGAGAGGCCGATATATTGCACTCGTTCGATGCCGAGGAAATCGAGCGCCGCCGCCACATCATCGGCGAGCTGCGCCATGGTGTAGGGGCCGGGCGCGGGATCGCTGCCGCCATGGCCGCGCATGTCGAGGCGCAGCACGCGATACCCCGCGGCGAGCAGCGGCGGCAGCTGCTCGGCCCACATCCCGCTGTCCGAGGCGAGCGAGTGGGTGAAGCACACCACCTGGGCGCTCTCCGGCCCGGTGAGATCGTAGTAGAGGCCGCGTCCGGCAAGATTGATCAGCATCGCTTGCTCCCTCCCGTTCAGGATTTCCTGTCGCGGCGCAAAAACGCCTCGATGCTGGTGGCAAGCGCCACCGGCGTCTCGTTCATCGGATAATGCCCGGCATTGGCGATGATCTCGAGCTCGGCATGGGGATACCAGGCGAGATAGGTCGCCTTCATCGTCTCCTCGGTCAGCGCCAGATCATGCGCGCCGATGATGACTTTGACCGGCACCGGATTGCCGATGATCTCGCGGTGGAAATCGGTCTTCGCCCAGGCTTGCAGGTAAGCGGCGAAGGCTTCGACCGTGGCGGTTTCCGCGGAATAGCGCGCGATCCGATCGATCCACGCCTTGGAGAGGCGATTGCCGGTCGAGAAATCGATGATGCCGCGGCGATTGTCGAGGCTCTTGGCCGCACCATCGAAGAGCTTCCAGCTATCGGCATCGAACGGCACGCCCGATGCCGGCACCGGCGTCACCGCCACCAGCTTCTCGACCCGCTTCGGCGCATCGGCGAGAACGCGCTGCACCGCCATCCCGCCCATGGAATGGCCGACCAGGCTGAAGCTTTCCCACTCCAGCGCATCGGCAAGGTCGATGGCGTCGGCGGCAATCTCCTTCATCGTGTACTCGCCGCGCTGCTGGCGCGACAGGCCGTAGCCGCGATAGGCGATGAAGGCATAAGTGAACTCGTCGAGGGTTAGCGCGTCGCGCAGCGGATCGAAACAGGTCTCGTCGCCGAACCAGCCATGCAGCACCATGACCTTCAGCGGGCCGTGACCGACCGTCTTGTGACCGATGGTCATGCAAAGCTCCTCCCGCGTCGCGCACGATAGCGGATAAACGTGTCAGGACTCCAGTCATCTCCCGAGGGAGGCGTCACTGGCCGAGATGCATCACCGCCACGGTGCAGCCCACGGCGAAGATCGGGATCGGCTCATAGCACCAGACCTCGCCGGTCGAGCCTTCGGCCGCGCCGGCAACGGCAATGAACGTGCGGATTTCGAAGCCGCCCTGCCCGCCTTCGCGATAGGTCTCCTCATCGCTATAGGCGAGCAGCGCCGCCTTGTCATTGGCGGTCCAGCGGCGCAGGAACTCGCGGTCCCAGGCTTCGTTGATCTTGCCCGAATTGGGCGTCGCCGGCCAATGCGAAAGGCCGCCGGTGCCGATCAGCGCCACGCGCTCGGGCACGGCATCGGCGGCGGCGCGCAAGGCGCGGCCGAAAACATAGGCGCGGTGCAGCGGCGCCAGCGGCGGGCCTTGGCAGTTGATGTTGGCGGGAATGACCGGCAGATCGAAGCGCGGCGTCAGGAACGACAGGGGCACGGCGATGCCGTGATCGAGCAGCCACTCCTCGGCATAGGCGACATCGACATCGTCCATCACGCGGCGAATGAGCCGCTCCGACAGATCGCGGTTGCCGGGAACGCGGCGGCGGGCGATGCGCAGGAAGCGCTCATCCTCGATCGGCCCTTCATAGTGATCGGCCATGCCGAGCGCGAAGGCCGGCATGTTGTTCATGAAGAAATTGGCGAAATGCTCGGCCGCGACGACGACGAGCGCATCGGGACGCGCCGCTTCGAGCGCCTGGCGCAACCGGTCCATGGCGGCATAGAAGCGGTCGCGCGCGGCGGGATCGGCGCGCTCGGCCCGGCCGGTGATGCCGGGAGCATGGCTGCAGGCGCCGGCGAAAACCAGCGGCATCAGTCCGGAACCATGGCATAGACGCCGGCGCGGACCGGCCCGTGGCGCCGTATGCCCTCGCGCATCGCCTCGAGATAAGCGTTCCATTCGAGGCCGCACAGCGCCGCGTAATGCATGAGCAGCTGACCGTTGACGCCAAGCACATAGAGGAGGCCGATATCCGGCGCGGCGATCGCGCCGCGCTCTTCCGCCGTCAGCTCATATCCCGCCAGCACCGCCTCGCGATCGCCCTGAAAGCGCCGCCGCAGCTCGCCATCGCGGTTGAGCTGATAGAGCAGCTTCTGAACGTAGTAGAGGCTCATGGGCGCAAGGGTAGAAGACATTAAGTGGGATTGAAAAGTCCTTCTCCGCCCTTCAGGGCGGAGAAGGATTTAGGATGAGGTGGGTTTGGCCGAAGCGCCGTCGCGACCCCACCTCACCCCAGCCCTCTCCGCCCCTTAGGCCCTTAGGGGCGGAGAGGGGGTAAGCCAGAAAGAGTTTTATCGCAGCGCGCAACCGCATTACCCTCACCCCCGGGAGGAAAACCATGATCGAGATCGGTGTTTTCGATCACGTCGACCGCGGCGCGGGTTCGCTCGGCGACCTTTATGAGAACCGGCTCAAGCTGATCGAGGCTTATGACCGGCTCGGCATCCGCCGCTATCACCTGGCGGAGCATCACGCCACGCCCTTGGGCATGGCGCCCAGCCCGAGCGTCTTTCTCGCCGCCATCGCGCAGCGGACGCGGCGGCTGCGCTTCGGCCCGATGGTCTATACGCTCGCCCTGCATCATCCGCTGCGCATCATCGAAGAGATCTGCATGCTCGACCAGATGAGCGGCGGCAGGTTCGAGCTTGGCGTCGGCCGAGGCATCTCGCCGCACGAAGTCGCCTATTACGGCGTCGATCCCGCCAAGGCGCAGGCGATCTATGTCGAGGCGCTTGCCATCATCCGCGAGGGCTTGGGGGCGAAGACGCTGAGCCACAAAGGTGAGTTCTTCACCTTCGAAAATGTGCCGATGGAGATGGAGCCGGTGCAGCGCCCGCACCCGCCGCTCTGGTACGGCCTGGCGCGGCCGGAAGGGCTGCCCTGGGTGGTCGCCAATGGCGTCAACATCATCTGCAACGGCCCGCCAGCGGTGGTGCGAACGGTAACCGACGCTTATCGCCGCGACTGGGCGGCGGCGGGGCTTAGCGCCGAGAGCCTGCCGCTGATGGGGATGACGCGCACGGTGGTCGTCGCCGAGAGCGCGGACGAGGCGCTGGCGACGGCGCGGCGCGCCCATCGCTGCTGGCATCGCAGCTTCTTCACACTGTGGGAGAAGCACGGCACGCGGCCGCTCAATGCCTTCTATCCCGAGCGCTTCGATGAGGCGCAGCAGCGCGGCTTCGGCATCGCCGGGACGCCGGACACGGTACGCGAGGCCTTGCAGCAGCAGCTCGCGGAAGCACGCACCAACTATCTCGTCTGCCGCTTCGCCTTCGGCGACATGACGCTCGAGGAGGGGCTGCGCTCGGTCGAGCTGTTCGCCACCGAGGTGATGCCGGAACTCAGGCTCGGCTGAAGCGCGCGGCGCCGGACGCCGCCACGTCGATCACGAACGCCAGCGCCAGCGCGGCGCCGCCCAGCGCGAAAAGCAGCGCATGGTCGCGGCCCGCGGCATAGAGATAGGAGAAGCCGTAGGCGGCGGCGGCCTGGCCCGTAGCGAAGGCGATGGTGGCAAAGCTCCAGGCGCGGTCCGCTCCGGCATGGCCGCCCACCAGCTCATGCGCGCGGCCGAAGACGAGCGCCACGATCCCCGGCACGAAGCCGCCGACCACAGCGGCGGAGACGAACAAAGCGGCAGGCCCGGTCGCCACTGCCAGCAGGCCGACAGCGGCCGCCTCGAGCGCGAAGGCGAGGCGCAGCGCTTGGGCGAAGCCGATGCGGTCGGCGAGATGACCGGCGAGGCTCGGCCCGGCAACGGCACCAAGGCCGAAGACGACCCAATATTGCGCGCCGCGCGCAACGCCCTGGCCGAGGCCGCGGGCGATGAAATCGACGAGGAAGACCATATGCGGCACGAGCCCGACGGCGTTGAGCGCGTATTCGGCATAAAGCGCCAGCAGCAGCGGGTTGCGCGGCGCGTGCGGCGCGGTGACGGGCGCAGCGGGAGCCGACCCCTCGGGCCAACCGCTCCAGCCGAGGAGCGTCAGCACCGCGGCAAGCGCGCCCAGCATCCACCAGGTCTGAGCGACGCCGCGGCGCAGCAGCAGCGGCACCAAGGTGCCAGACGCGGCAATGCCCAGCCCGACGCCGGTAAAGATCGCGCCACCGACGAGGCCGCGCCGAGCGGGCGGCACATGCGGCAGCACCGTCGGCGCGGCGAGCACCATGAGAACGCCGCCCGCGATGCCCACGGCAAGGCGCCAGAGGAAATACCAGAGGAACGAGACCGGCGCCGAACAGGCGAAGAAACCGGCCACCGCCAGCACCATATTGGCGCGGAGCGCGGTCACCGCACCCACGCGCCGCGCGAGCGGACGCGCCAAGAGCGCACCGGCGAGATATCCTGCCAGATTGGCGGCGCCGAGATAGGCCGCCGCGGAGGGCGCGAACCACTGCGCGGCGATCAAAGCGGGGATGAGCGGCGTATAGGCGAAGCGCGCCAGGCCGATGCCGATGAGGCTCGCCGACAGACCGGCCAGCGTCGCCCGCCAGAGACTCGTTTGCTTCGCCGTGTCGGATGCCGCCCTCGCCATCGCTCAAACCTAGGCCTTGTCGCCTGTGTCGGCAGGCTCGGACGTTACGTCCGAGGCCGTAGCGAGAACCTAGGAATGAGCGGCGGCGCCGTGAAACGACTTTAAGTGATGGCGGCGATCGCGGCTTGAGATAGCCCTACTCCGCCGCTGCCGCGGCCTGCGCCGGGACAAAGGCGAGGAAAGCGGCGAGCGCGCTCGAGACGAAGGCGTCGCGGCGGCGGATGAACACCGTCTCGACCCGCGCCTCGTCCGTCGGCAGCGTATGCACGGCGACGCGCCGCGCGCGCCGCGCGCTTTCGACCAGCGCGCGCGGCAGCAAGGTGACGCCGAGCCCGGCGGCGGCGCAGCCGAGAATGCCCTCGATGGTGCCGAATTCGAGCCGGCGCAAGCCGACGATGCCGCGCCGCGCCAGGATCTCCTCGAGGCGCTGCCGATAGGAGCAGCCGGCGCGCAGTACGACGATCTTGAGATCGCTGCGCGCCAGGACGCGATCGAGGCTCTTCTGCGTCGGCGCGGTCACCAGCACCAGCTCCTCGGCGAAAACCGGCTCCGCCGCCAGCTCCGGATGCTGCACCGGGCCGCAGACGAACGCGCCTTCGAGGCGATGCGCGAGAACGAGCTCGACGAGCTCGGCCGAGGTGCCGGTGGTGAGCGCGACATCGACCGCCGGATAGGCGGCGGCATAGGAAGCGAGCACCGGCGAGAGGCGCAGCGCCGCGGTGGTCTCGAGCGAGCCGATCTGCAGCGGACCGCTCGGCGTGCCGTCGTCTTTGACGGCGCGGCGCGCCTCGGCGAGGAGCTGCGCCACGCGCGCGGCATAGGGCAGCAGCCGCTTCCCCGCGGGCGTCAGAGCCACGCCGCGGCTGTGGCGCTGGAACAGCGGCGTTGCCAGCTCTTCCTCCAGGAGGCGGATGCGCTGGGTCACGTTCGACTGCACCGTGTTGAGCTCGCCGGCGGCGCGGTTCATGCCGCCGAGCCGCGCCACCGCTTCGAACACCCGGAGATCCGCCGCGTCCATGGCCTGGCTCCCGATCGCAAACGACGATTGATATTAGCCCAACCTATCACTTTTCAGTATTGCTCGCGGCGCGTGGCGCGCATGCTAGAAAGAGCGGGCTCGACCAGCGGAGGAGCGTCATGGCCCACCTCACCACCGATGACGGCGTCAAGCTCTACTACGAAGAGACGGGAACCGGCGTCCCGATCGTCTTCGTTCATGAATTCGCCGGCGATCATCGCTCCTTCGAGCCACAGGTGCGCTATTTCGCGCGGCGCTATCGCTGCATCACCTACAATGCGCGGGGCTATCCGCCCTCCGACCTGCCGCGCGACGCAGAGCGCTATTCGCAAGAGCGGGCGCGCGACGATATCCGCGCGGTCATGGATGCGCTCAAGCTGGACAAGGCGCATGTCGTCGGGCTGTCGATGGGCGGCTTCGCCGTGCTGCATTTCGGCATGACCTACCCCGAGCGCGCCCGCTCGCTGGTGATCGCCGGCTGCGGCTATGGCGCCGAGGCCGATCAGCGGCAGAAATTCCAAGAGGAGTCCGAAGCCTGGGCCAAGCGCTTCGAGACGCTCGGCATGAAAGAGGCCGGCGGCATCTATGCCGAGGGCCCGACCCGCGTGCAGTTCCAGAACAAGGACCCGCGCGGCTGGCGCGAATTCGCCCAGCAGCTCGCCGAGCATTCCAGCGAAGGCGCGGCCTTGACGCAGCGCGGCGTGCAGCGGCGCCGGCCCTCGCTTTACGATCTCGTCGAGAAGATGAAGGCGATCACCGCGCCGACCCTGGTCATCACCGGCGACGAGGACTGGCCCTGCCTCGAGCCGGGCCTCTTGATGAAGCGCACCATCATGAGCGCGGCCCTCGTCGTCATGGCCAATTCCGGCCACGCCATCAACCTGGAGGAGCCGGCGCTCTTCAACCAGCACCTCGCCGATCTCTTCCACGCCGCCGATCTCGGCAAATGGCCAATCCGCGACAAGCGCGCGATCAGCAGCGCGATCTTGGGGCGGTGACGCGGCAGTGAAAGCGCTCCGGTATGCACCCATGTTCCCGCCTTTCCCGCGAAAGCGGGAATCCAGAGTCACGCGCTCCGCACGTCGAGGCTGAGGCCCCTGGATGCCCGCTTTCGCGGGCAAGGCGATGATGGGAGACGCGGAGCTACCGAGCCGCGGTCGGGTCGCTCACCACTCCAGAACCAGCTTGCCCTTGGCGCGGCCGCTTTCGACGAGGGCATGGGTGCGTCGGAGCGTGGCGGCGTCGATCTTGCCCATCCTTTCGGCAAGCGTGGTGCGCAAAAGCCCGTCCTCGACGAGGCCCGCGACCTCGTTCAGCAGATTGTGCTGCGCGATCATGTCGGGCGTCGCGAAGCTGGAGCGGGTGTACATGAACTCCCAGTGGATCGACGCGCTTTTGCGCTTGAACGGCATGGCGTCGAGCGTCTTGGGGTCGTCGATGAGGCCGAACTTCCCTTGCGGCGCCAGCAGCTCGACGATCTCGGCGAGATGCTGCTCGGTGGCGGTGATCGAAAAGATGTAGTCGACCATGGGGTGGTCGATTGCCGCGAGCTGCGGCGCCAGCTTCTTGCTGTGGTCGATGACGTGATGCGCGCCGAGCGTCCGGCACCATTCCATCGTTTCCGGCCGCGACGCGGTGGCGATCACGGTGAGGCCGGTGAGGCGCCGCGCCAGTTGCAGCGCGATCGAGCCGACGCCGCCGGCGCCGCCGATGAGCAGGATCGCGCCCGCCTCCGCCGGCTTGCCGATGCGGATGGCGAAGCGGTCGAACAGCATCTCCCAGGCGGTGATGCTGGTGAGCGGCAGCGCCGCCGCTTCGGCAAAGGAGAGCGAACGCGGCATGCGGCCGACGATGCGCTCGTCGACGAGCTGGTATTCGGCGTCCGAGCCCGGGCGCAGGATGCTGCCGGCATACCAGACCTTGTCGCCGGGCTTGAAGAGCCGGCACTCGGGCCCGACCGCCTCGACCGTGCCGGCGGCGTCCCAGCCGAGGACCTTGGGCTGCTCCGGATCGGCGACGGGGCGGCGGCGGACCTTGGTATCGACGGGATTGACGGAGACGGCGGCGACCTTGACGAGCAGGTCGCGGCCGGCGGGCGATGGCTTCTCCAAGGTCACATCCACCAGCGCGCCGGGATCGTCGATCGGCAGCGGGCGGTAAAAGGCGACGGCTTTCATCGGGGACCTCCCGTCTTTCGCTTCGCCGGCAGATTAGCGAGGGTGGATGAGCATCGCCACCAAGCGCCGCGCGTCATCGCGCGTCGCCGCTCCCCCGAATTCATGAAACTGCTATAGTGGGTTCAAGGTGCCGGAGACCCTGATACCCATGAACAAGCCTCACCTTGAATTCCATCGGCTGGACATGAGCGCGGGCTGGGCCACGCCTGAAGGGTATCCGCCGGGCATTCAGCAGAAGATCCTGGCGAGCGATCTCGACGAGCAGCGCAAGACCGGCAGCCGCACGCGGCTGTTGCGCTTTGCGCCCGGCGTCCATACCACAGCGCCCTTCGTCCACGATCACTGGGAAGAGGTGTATCTGATCTCGGGCGATCTCACCGTCGGCAACGACGCGGCGGGGAAAGGCGGCCAAGCCTTCGAGGCGCCGACCTATGCCTGCCGGCCGCCCGGCATTCGCCACGGCCCGTTCAAATCGGAAGGCGGGTGCCTGCTCCTCGAGATTCATTATTACGACGAGAGCCGCCGGCACGCCGGGTAACGGCGGCTTCACAAGCGAGTGTTCCTGTGACTGCGCAAAAGCC
>Ga0335081_10004486_pt1 | contig 21992 bp, 22 predicted proteins | sample Lox_Sample_35_FD_206713 | JGI IMG/M metagenome (GOLD analysis project Ga0335081, IMG submission 206713) | Soil microbial communities from Loxahatchee National Wildlife Refuge, Florida, United States - Lox_Sample_3.5 | ecosystem: Environmental > Terrestrial > Soil > Wetlands | place: USA... | reverse complement strand
GGTCGGGCTCTGGGGAAGCGTACTGCTGCTGCGCGGCCTGAGCACCTGGAATCCATTTCCCAGATACCCTATGTATATGTCTCTGAATCCTGACGCAAAGGTGTATGGAGTGGCGTTGCTGCTGAGTTTAGCCAGTGGCTGTCTCTTTGGCGCCGTTCCCGTCCGGCAGGTACTGCACACCCATCCCTATGAGGTGGTCAAATTGGGATCCACTGGCACGGTGGGGCGGCGAATTACCGCTCGCGACGTGTTGCTCGTACTGCAAATTGCCATCTGCGCAGTGCTGGTCACGGCTTCAATGGTTGCGGTGCGTGGGCTGGGACGCGCGGTGCACAGCGACTTTGGGTTCGATCCGCAGAATGCCATGCTGCTCGATACCACACTCACCATGGCGGGCTACACCGGAGATAGCGTACCCAGAATGCAGAAGCGCATGATCGATGCGTTACAGAGCATTCCCGGCGTTCAGTATGTGGGATTGGTCGATCAGCCGCCGTTACATGACAGTTGGAGTCCCTCGAATGTTTTCACCGATAGCACTACCGATCTGAGGCCGGCGAATGCTGCTGCGGAAGCCATTCAGTACAACATCTCTCCCGAATACTTTCACGCGGCGGGCACAGCCCTGCTGGCGGGACGATCGTTCACCTGGCATGACGATAAGAATGCCCCGCGCGTGGCGGTGATCAACCAGGAATTTGCGCGCCGGATCTTTGGTTCGGTACCCAACGCCATAGGTAAGTACTTCAAGATGCCGGATGGCTCGCGCCTGCAGGTCGTCGGCGTTGCGCAGGACGGGAAATATACGAATATTTTGGAAGTGCCGCACCCGGCAATGTTTCTACCCATCCTGCAATCGCCCTCGAGCCAGATGTTCCTGGTGGTACGCTCTCAACGCGATCCGCAGCAACTGTCGGCGGCCATGAAGACGACTCTGCATCAGCTCGATCCCGGCTTGCCAGTTTATATCCAGACATGGAACCAGAAGCTGGACAGCGCTCTGTTTGGCCCACGTGCGGCGACTGTCTCGCTGGGGGTGCTCGGCCTGATGGGCGCCATGCTGGCCGTCACCGGCATCTTCGGAATGGCGGCGTATTCGGTCAGCAAGCGGCTGAAGGAGCTGGGAATTCGTATCGCCCTCGGCGCCAAGCCCAGGGAGGTGTTACAGCCGGCGTTGGGAAGGGCGCTTAAACTGCTGGCGCTTGGTTCGGCGGCGGGATTGCTACTGGGAGTTCTGGCGAGCCGGGCGCTGACTTTCATTGTGTACCTGGGAACTCCCGGCGATCCCCTGGTACTCGGCGGCGCTGTCCTGGCCATGCTGCTGCTGGGTCTGCTGGCCACCTGGATACCGGCTCAGCGCGCGCTGTCCATTGACCCTCTGGTCCTGCTGCGTGAGGAGTGAACAGGGCTGGGGTAACCCGTGCAAGACAAAGGGCCGCGCATGGCGGCCCTGATCGGAGAATGGGTGCTCAGAGCGTGGATTCGATCTCGAAGCCCCAGGCTTCCAGCAGAGGCTCAGGGATGTACTTCGAATTCTTGTTTTTCCGCGCCCATTCGCGCAGCCGGGTGGAACGTATGTACTGGTCCGGCTGCAGCTTGAATTCCTTTACCACCTGCTCGAATTCCGTAATGGTGGGGACGACCGGGCCGATCGGCTCGGGTTTGCCCCAGTTAGGATTGCCACGTCGTTTTGCCATGTCTGCGTTGCGTCCTGCCTTAACGAGATGTAAAGATTCTGGATGACCGATGCGCTGTACGTGATGCCTTGGCCCGCCTGCCTAACTAATTGGATTCGGGTAACTTCACCAACGATTCAGGGCGCCCAGCCAGGGCTCTTCCGGGAGACAATGCGTACGAGGAGGAGTCCAATGGGATCGAAGACCTGAACACTATAGCCCGATTTTTTCCCTGGTTCAAGCTAAATTGCGGCACCTTGCTGGATCCACGGAATGGACCTGACACTGCCATGCCCAAACCTCTATCCAACCTAGAATCAGACGCTTGCGAAGGGAAAAGGTGAGCCCGAAGTCGCTGGCTTTTCTGCCTTGCAGACTGCCAGGTTACTGTTTTTCAACAGGTTAGCCTCAAAGCAGCCCATAGATGTCCAGTTCGTTATGGGCCCCCACAAAAACCTGTCCATCAGCTACCGTCGGTACCGCGAAAACCAGGCCGATGCCCACCTGATCGCGGTCGGGAGACATTTGCGAATCATAGAGTTCGCTCGTCAGGTTGGCGGGATCGAACGCATGGAGTATTCCGGGGCCGCCCGTATGCTCCATGGTCCACAGGACGGCATCGCTGCTTCCGTTGGCGGAAACGACGGGAGAAGACCCGGGCCAGAGAACGTTCATGGAGGAGCCTGAAGCCGGCGTCGTCTGGATGAGCTGGCTGGCCGGATCGTATACGTATGCCTGCACCGGCAGACCGGCGAACGAGAAGTACACGGTGTTGTTCCAGAATGCCGGCGTGCCATAGGATCCCATTCCTCCGGTGGGCTGAAAGCTCTGGACAATCTGGCTGTCGTCGCCGTCATGCCACTTTCCCAGATTGTCACAGTCCAGCAGGTACACAGTCCCGTCCTTGCCTGACGTCACAAGCAGATGCGAATGCATGGCGCCGGGCTGGGCCGGCAACAGCACGGGCCCGCCGGAGCCAAAATCAAGATCCAGATTCATGAATCGCTGATAGTCGAAAGGCATGAAGTAGTCGGACACCGACATCGCTGCATCGCCGGGATGCAGCCTTACCAGCGCATCTCCATAATTCGTCCCTCCCAACATCACATCGCTCCAGCCGTTGCCCACAGCTACATAGAGGTCTCCCGTGCTATCCGCGGCCGGCCCGGAGCCGCTCATCCAGATGCCGCCTTGCAGACCAGATGGGTCAGGCGCCCACGCCCCCGTGAGTTGCAGGGTGTTGCTGTCGAAGGCCATCAGCCACCCTGAATACGTGCCGGAATCGCAGTGCGAGGCCCACGAGACGTAGACCTTCCCATTTTCCAGAAGCAGCGCTGAACGCTGATTGTTCAGCAACGGGTCGAAGACGGCGCTGCCGAATCCGCCGTTCGGATCGCTGGGAGTCACAACCGTCGTGGGCGGCAAACGGTCCTGACCCGTGCTCAGACGCAAGACATGGAGACGCTGATAGTACGCTGCCTGGCCATTCTGCGTCTCCTTGGTTCGTGCCACCAGATAGATGGTTCGGGCGGCGGGGTCGATGACCGGGGTGCCGGTGATGCCCACCTCGGGGGTAATGTCCTCGCAGGTAAGGTCGGTCGACGGCACCGGCGTGACCAGCCCGTCGCTATCCAGAAAGCTGCGCTGCCAAAGAACCTGACGGGTTGTGGCATCGATGGCATAGACCTGATCGTGCTCGGTAGCGACAATCACCACGTTGTGGAGCTGTCCGTCGCTCATCGTCACATTCGGCATGTACAGCGGCTGCGCGTACGCGTCTCCCAGGACGGGTATCGCGGCCAGTTTTCCGAAGGAGACGACGTTCACATTTGCCGGTGTGAGCTTCGTCTCCACTGAGTTCACGCCTGTCCGGTTGTTGTTGTTGCGGTAAGTAGTCACCATCGCGTGCTGTTGCGGAGGCGGCGGGGCCGTTTCATTCCCTCCCGTCGCAACCCCGGCGTTGCCGCCTCCCCCGCAGCCGGTTGCAATCAGCAAAACGGCAATTCCAGCAGCGGCGATGGTGAAACGGCGGTAGTCTCGCACGGTATTGGTGGCGAGCACTGAAGTCACGAGCACTGAAAATGGGCGTGAAGACGCGCCCGGCGAAGGATGCACTTTGCCAAACCCGGATTCCATGGAGAGTTGAGGCTGGGAAGCACAATACCCGAATCTCCCCAGCCACACAAGTGGATCTGGCAGGCGGATCGGTCTTTGCAGGGAAACGCGGTTGGGAAGCCCCTACCGGCGCAGAACGGAAGCGACTGACCCGGTGTTGCGCCGCACGCTCCGGCGGGCTGCGAAATCTGGATTTCGCCGGGTTTTCAACAAGAATGTGAATAACATTGTGGAAAAGCCAGCTACATACCCCGTAAGTTGTGCGGATGCAAAATTTCTTACAGAGTGCACTGAACCGGGTGCGCCGCCACTGCCGCTCGTGCAAGTCCCACTACTGCGTTTAGCTCCGGGGGCCCATACGTGTACTCATGCTAGTCTGGCGCCGTGAAGCTGCGGCTCGACCGGTTACTATTGCAGCGAGGTCTGGTACCTTCCCGCGAGCGGGCGCAGGCCCTTATTCTCGCCGGCAGAGTTCTGGTAAACGAACAAAAGCTGGCAAAGGCCGGCGCCAGCGTCAGCGACGACGCCGCCATCCGCATACTTGGCGAAGATCTCCCCTACGTTAGCCGGGGTGGGCTGAAGCTGGCAGGCGCGCTCGAGCACTGGCATATCGACGTGACCGGCAAGAGCTGTCTGGACATTGGCTCCTCTACGGGCGGCTTCGCCCATTGCCTTCTTAAGGCGGGGGCGGCGCGGGTCATCGCGGTCGATACCGGGTACGGCCAGATGGATGCCAACCTGCGCAAGGACCCGCGTGTCCGGCTGCTGGAAAAGACCAACGCCCGCTACCTCACTTTCGAACAGATCGGGGAGCCGGTTGGTCTCATTGCCATCGATGTCTCGTTCATCTCCGCAACCCTCGTGCTTGCCGCGGTGGTGCGCTGCGCTGGTTCCCCGTCAACCGCATTCGACCTGGTCGTGCTGGTGAAGCCCCAGTTTGAGGTCGGCCGCAAGCAGGTCGGGAAGGGCGGCATTGTGCGAGATCCGCATGCCTGGCAGAGCGCCGTGGCCAGGGTCGTCAAAGCCGTGGAAGAGCTGGGAGGCTCCTGCATTGAGGTCATCGAATCGCCGATCCTGGGGGCGGAAGGCAACCGCGAATTCCTGCTGCACGCGCGATTTGGCCCGGAACCGGCTCGCCCGTGACCATCGGGTACACTGAAAGTCGCAGCCAGTTAGCCATCATCGCAATGCGTTTTTCGGCCCCGAGGCAGAGAGATTGCGGAACCGTATCCTCCGGCTCCCTCTGATGAATAATTGCTTCTGTTTTGATAACTTGCATTTGTAATACATCCATCGATGAAATCAGCCGCAATCATCTCCAAGCCTTCGAAGCCGGAACTCGGGGGCATCCTGCCCGAGCTGCTTGCCTGGTTCCGCAATCGCGGATACCTGCTCTACCTCGACCAGGAAACAGCTCAGTACATCGATGGCGAAGAGGCCGTTCCCCGGACGGACCTTGGGGCAAAGCATCCGGATTTCGCACTGGTCCTTGGCGGTGACGGCACCTTGCTGTCGGCGGCGCGAGCCGTCGCCCATGAGGGTGTGCCCATTCTGGCCGTCAACCTGGGATCGCTGGGATTCCTGACCGAGGTGCCGCTTAGCGAGATGTACTCCACTTTGGAAGCCGTGGATGAAGGGAATTGTCCTGTCGAACACCGTTCCGTTCTCGACTGTACGGTCTTTCGCGACAGCCAATGTCTTGCCCATCATTTCGCGCTGAACGACGTCGTAGTCAACAAGAGCGCTATTTCGCGCCTGGTGGACTTCGACCTGCTGATTGATGGGGTTTTCGTCTTTACCTACAAAGCGGATGGCGTCATCGTCGCGACGCCCACCGGTTCCACCGCGTACTCGCTGGCGGCGGGAGGCCCGGTGCTGATGCCTTCAGTCCAGTCGTTCGTGGTGACGCCGGTGTGCCCACATGCGCTCACCCATCGCCCTTTGGTCGTCACCGACAAGGCGCAGATCGAATTGCGGGTGGAAACCGGGGCGGAAGAATCCTTCCTCAGCATCGATGGGCAGGTCGGCATGCCCCTCCGGCAGGGCGACCGCCTGCTTTGCCGCCGCGCAGCCCATACCGTCAGGCTGATGCGGATGCGCCGCACCTTCTTCGATGTATTGCGCAACAAGCTGAAATGGGGGCAGCGGTAGCGGGTCTTCGCGGCCGGAGACGGGTAGGATGGGCGCGGCTGCGGGCCGCGCCGTTCTGGTTACTCGCTGCCCGATTGCACGCTCTCGTGCAGCCAGTAGCGCGCTTCATGTTCGCATTTTCGGGAGCAGAAAGTCTGTCCGTCGCGGGCCCGGCTTGTGCTGGTCAGATATTGGGAATAACACCAGAGGCAGACCGCAGTGGAAGTGACTGCATCGTATCGATTGGGTTGCATGGGCTCTCCAGTGGACTGCGAGCATAGGACAAGTTGCCGCCAAAGGCAATCGGCAAAATTACGGAATCAGGAGAGTCACCTTGCCGTATTACGGAAGTGGAGACGCCGCGCCTGGACTGAGGTGGGAAGCTGGACGCGCTCCGGTGCCAGAAGATCCGCGACCGACTCACGCTTTCGGACCAGGCGTGCGCGCCTGCCATCCACCAGCACTTCGGCCGCACGTGGGCGAGTGTTGTAGTTCGAGGCCAGCGACATGCCGTAGGCGCCGGTGTCCAGAATGGCCAGCAGGTCGCCCTCGCCTACGCCCCTGAGCTCGCGGCCGCGCGCAAAGAAGTCGCCGCTCTCGCATATCGGCCCGACGATATCGACGGCTTCAGCAGCATGGCGGCCGCTTCGGACTACCACCGGCACGATCTCGTGCCAGGCCTCGTACAGCAGGGGCCGCATCAGGTCGTTCATCGCCGCATCCACCACCACGAAGCGCTTGCCGTCATTCCGCTTGCGATACAGCACGCGCATGATCAACGCGCCCGCCGGCGCGATTATGGCCCGCCCCGGCTCGAGCAGCAGATGCACCCCCAGCCCCCGAAGAGGCCGCATCACCGCCGCGGCATATTGCTCCGCCTCGGCAGCGAACTGCTTTTCAGAATAGCTGTCGTACGGAATACCCAGCCCTCCGCCAGCATCCACATAGCGGACTTCGTGTCCCTCAGCCCGCAGCGAGCGTACCAGGGAAGCCACGCGTTGCAGGGCCTCGCCGAAGGCATCGATGTCCGTAATTTGTGACCCGATGTGCACGCTCACCCCCACGCCCTGCAGGTACCTGTGGCCGGCAACGCGGCGATAAAGCTCCGGCGCGTCCGGCCACGGGACTCCGAACTTGTGCTCATGCAATCCGGTGGAGATGTGGGGATGGGTATTGGCCGCCACGTCAGGGTTCACGCGGACCGCAAGACGGGCGCGCTTGCGAAGATGCGTGGCGCGCGCCGCCAGCAGCTCCAGCTCGCTGGCGCTTTCCACGTTGAAGAGCAGAATGCCGGCGCGAAGCGCCTGATCGATCTCCTCCGCCAACTTGCCCACACCGGAGAAGACAACGCTGGCAGCGGCCTTCTTTGCCGCTGTCCTTACCCGTTGCAGCTCGCCGCCGGAAACAATGTCGAATCCTGCACCCAGCCGCGCCAGCAGGCGCAAAATCGAGAGATTGGAGTTCGCCTTGACCGAGTAGCACACGGTGTGCCGGCAAGCGCCAAAAGCGCGATCGAACTGCCGGTATCGCTCGCGGATGGTCGCCGTCGAATAGACGTACAGCGGGGTGCCGAACTGCTCCGTCAGTCGCGTCAGCGGTACCGCTTCCGCGTGCAGTTCGCGGGTCGATTCGCCGAAACGGGATTTTGAATTCTGGTAGATGAATCCCGGGGGGCGCTGCTGCGGGCCAGTGGTTTTCACTTCTTGCCGGGAGTTCCTTTCACCTTGATGGCCACGATGGTCTGGTCGTCAAAGGCCTCCACGCCCTCCGCGTGATCGGAGACGGCGGTGAAGATGGCGTCCACCAGCTCCTCGGCGCTGCGATGCGCATTGGCCCGGGCAATTTCCTTCAGACCGTTCCGGCCAAACATCTGTCCCTTCGAACTGGTGGCGTCCAGGATTCCGTCGCTGAAGAACAGGAACGCGTCACCCGGCCGGCCCCGCAGGTTCAGCTCATCGTAGCTGGCGTTGTTGAACAGTCCGATGGGCAGACCGGTCGCCTGGATCTCTTCCACCTTGCCGTCATGGCAGTAAATCGGCCGGGGCAGGCCGGAGTTGGCCAGTTGCAGCGTCTGCTGGTTGTCGTCCCAGATGGCGTAAATCATCGAAACGTACTGGCCGTCGATCGGCCGCTCCGACAGCGAGAGATTAATGGCTTCCAGCATCCCCGCCGCAGCCGGCTCCTCCACCGCATGCGACCGCGCAATGCCGCTGACCAGCGCGGCATAAATTGCGGCCGGCGCTCCCTTGCCGCTCACGTCCCCCACGGCGATTCCGGTCACACCCTGGCCGCTGTACTTGAGGAAATCGTACAGGTCCCCGCCGATCTGCCGCGCCGGCACAAAGCGCGACGCCACCTCTGCGTTTCTGAACACCGGCAATTTCTGCGGCAGCAGCCGGAACTGCAGCTCGCGCGCCAGCGCCAGGTCCTGCTCCAGACGTTTCTCCTGGCGGGCGATGCGCTCGTACAGCGTCGCATTCTCAATGGCGATGGCCACCTGCGCGGCCATGGTGGTCATGATGCGCACGTGGTCTTCGTTGAAGTAATTGCGCCGCGTGTGCTCGATATCGAGAACCCCGATGACCTTGTCCTTGTAGATGAGCGGGATGCAGAGCTCGGAGCGCGTCTCCGGGTTGGCCTCGATATAACGCGGGTCCTTGCTCACGTCCGGCGCCAGTACGGGTTCCCCGTGCTGGGCCGCATAGCCCACCAGGCCCCTCCCCAGCGGAATCTCGTGCTTGAGCTGCACGCTTTCCTTGAAGCGCAGCGAGAAACGGTGTTGCAGAACGCTTCCGCTGGCGTCGAGCAGCAGGATCGAGAACATCTGGTAATCGATGATGCGCGTCAGCAGGTCGGCAATCCGCTTCAGCAGCTGGTCGACATTGAGGATCGAGCTCAGTTCGCGGCTGATTTCCGTCAGCAGGGTAAGCTGCCGTGCCTGGCGCGCCACCCGCGTGTACAGGCGGGCATTCTCGATTCCTACCGCAATGCGCGACGCGAACAGCGTCAGCAGGCGCTTGTGTTCTTCGCTGAAAGCGCCCGGCTGGTCTGCCTCCACGTCGATGACGCCGATGAGCCTGTTCTTCACGATCAGCGGCACCGCCAGCTCGGAGCGTGCGTCCGGCGCGGAGTTGATGAAATTCTGCTCTGCCGCAACGTCGTTCACCAGCACTGCTTCACGCCGCTGTGCGGCCTGCCCGGTGACCCCCTGCCCGACCTTGATGCGAATGCGCTCGGCCACTTCCGGGGGGTGGCCCACCTGGAAGCGGACCCGCAGCTCCTGCGTCCTTTCGTTCAGCAGCAGGATGGCGAAGATCTCATAATCGATGAAGCGCTTGAGCATCTCCGCCACCCGCTGCAGCAGGGTATTCAGGTCCAGCGTCGTGTTCACCGCATCGGCCACCTCCAGCAGATAGGAGTCGATCGTCGATGAAACCAGCGGCTGTGGAATGGCGGAGGACATTACGAGGGCTCTTGCCCTTCATCATACCAGCCACTTTTCCCCGAAAACGCTGGTCTGGGGCTGCACGTCCGGGTCAGCATTCCCCAGTTGCAGGCCACCTGTCCAGCAAATAGAATTCTTCCCTGCTGTGGAGGTGCGCCATGCCTTTACCGGAGTTCAAGCAACTGGTGGACGAGGCCAGGTCACAGATCACCGAAATCGATCCGGACGACCTCAGACGTTTGCAGCAGTCGGGCCAGGACTTTGTCCTCATCGACGTACGGGAGCGCGACGAGCAGGCGAAGGGCACAATCCCGGGCGCCGTCAAGCTCCCACGCGGCATTCTGGAGGTCAACATTGACCAGATCACAACTGACAGGAATCGCAAGCTGGTGCTCTATTGCGGCGGCGGCAGCCGCTCCGCCCTGGCTGCCCTGAACCTCAAGAAGATGGGGTTTCGCGACGTGAGTTCGCTCAGCGGCGGCTACAGGAGCTGGCGCGAGGCAGAGACCCAGTAGACGTTCCACACAGAGCTCCCACAATTCCGGCAATCCACACGAGGACACAGATGAATCTGCAGGGAAACCGCCTGACATGGCTCGGCCATGCCACCTTTCGCATAGAGACCAGGGACGGCGCCGTGGTTTATGTCGATCCATGGCTGAGCAATCCTCTCTGTCCCGAGGGCGAGAAAGAGGTGAAGAAAGCCGACGCGCTGATCTGCACTCATGGGCACTTCGACCATATCGGCGATGCGGTACGGGTTGCCAAACAGCACAATCCCGTGGTGGTCGGCATCTTCGAGCTTTGCGGCTGGATGGAAAAGAAGGGCGCCAGACAGATCTCGCCCATGAACAAGGGAGGCACGCAGACGGTTGCCGGAATCAGGGTGACGATGGTGCACGCGATACACTCGTGCGGCATTCAGGATGACGACGGCAGTATCGTCTATGGTGGCGAGGCCTGTGGCTACGTGCTTGAGTTACCCGGAGGGGTCAGGCTTTACCATGCCGGAGATACCGCGGTCTTCGGAGACATGCAGATCATCCGCGAGCTCTACTCGCCGGAGATCGCCCTGCTGCCCATCGGCGACCACTTCACCATGGGACCGCGTGAGGCAGCCCATGCCTGCAAACTGCTGCAACCCAGGACGGTGGTTCCCATGCATTTCGGAACCTTCCCGGTGCTCACCGGTCGCCCGGCCGATTTGCAGAAGCTGTTGGGCGCCGGCGGTCCGGAGTTGCTGGAGATGAAGCCGGGACAAACGATCTAGCAGCTAGCAACTAGCCGCTGGCAAGTCTTGCGCACACGAGGTTTCAGTGGCAGTTTGCACCTGTAGCGCTGTTTGCGTTGCCGTTGGCCCGACAGCCGACTCTGCGGAATACTGATTGCTAATTGCTGGCTGCGTTGCTTCCTTATGTCCAACATCACCTGCGAACCCGTCGAAAATTATCTTTACGCCATGTTGCCGCCGCGCTCACCGGTGCTGGAGGAGATGGAGCGCCAGGCGAAGGAACGGCACATCCCCATTGTCGGACCGGCGGTTGGCAGGCTCTTCTATCAGTACGCCAGGCTGATCAACACTAAAACGGTGTTCGAGATGGGATCCGCTATCGGCTATTCCACCATCTGGTGGGCAAAGGCCGTCGGCAAGGGCGGCAGGGTCCATTACACCGACGGCAGCCGCAACAATGCCGAGGAAGCCCGGGGCTACTTCGAACAGGCCGGTGTTGACGGTCGCATTGACATTCACATTGGCGATGCGCTGGAACTTCTCTCCGAACGCAAGGAGCAGTTCGACATCCTGTTCTGCGACGTCGACAAGCACGATTACCCGCGCGTCTTTCGCATGGCCGCGGCACGCGTGCGCAAGGGCGGCCTGTTCGTCATCGACAACGCATTGTGGTATGGCAAGGTGGCTTATGCCGCCGGCAATCCCGGTCTGCTCAAGGATCCTGACCGTCTGCAACAGACCGAAGGCGTAGTGGAGCTCAATCGCCTGCTCTACTCTTCGCCCGACTGGTACACCACCATCATTCCGCTGCGCGACGGCGTGGCGGTGGCGATGCGACTGTGATCCAGTGGCGAACTGCAAAATCAACGCGCGCCATCGCTTGTTATCATTGCCAGTTGCTTGTTCAATCGTAAACGTAAGAGGAACCACACGGTTGACGAGCGCCGCGATTGGTAGGGTGCTCAATCACGCCTGCGGCGTGGTCCATGAGCGCAACCCCGATGTAACGCCAATCTGCCCTGGAGCCGCTGGGCTACACTGTCATCCCCTCGGGGATAAACCGTTAAAAGAACACGAGAAGAAAAGGGTTATCCGGGTTATCCGCGCAGAGTGTGGGGTTTCTGCGCTCAGTTCACGCAACTCCTGACGCGACTGCCTGTCGCTTTGCTGGCAGAAGGGCTAACAGGACGCCTCCGATCACAAGGGCTACGATCACATCAGTAAAGTTCCTGTGGATGCCGTGATTCCAGGCTTCCACGGTTTGGATTGCCATCACCACGCCATGGGAGATGTTCCACCAGGCTGCCAGGGCAATCATGGAGCGATGCTCAGCTGGTCTCCTTGCGGCCACGAGTAGAAAGACCCCGACCGGAATAAAGAAGCTCAGAAACATCGGCTCGCACTCGTTCTTCTGCTCCAAAAGCCAGCTGGAATGCCGCAGATCCATATATAGGAAATAAATTATGGTCAGATTCAACAGCCCCACGATCACCAGGACGATCTGTGTTAGGCGTTCTCTTTTCACATTGACCTCATTTGAGTGAATTTTGTTGCGAGCCCAGCAGCCGCTCACGCAGAGGATCCACAAACTGGCACCACAGAGAAGGAAAAACAAAATCTGCAATGATGCTGCTGATCCATCGCGTGGAGATACTCAAACCACAGTCAACTCTCGTAAACAGGCGATTACCCTCATCGACGCTGCCGTTCGCGGTCGGCAGGTGGCCTCCAAAGACATGGATCGTTTGGTGGTGCAGCGATCGATCCAGCCTACATTTTTGAGCAATCCGGTAGTTAAGAAGAAGTGATCCCAGCTCGTGGTTGGCGGACGATCCGCTCCGAACCAACCGCGGCTTCACCCCCTGACCAGGTCCACGCCTGCCAGATGATGACCGAGGTGGCCACAGTTTCGATCGTTGCAAAGAACAAGTACTCTGGAAAAGCGGGCGGCCTGCCCCATCCGACCAGAGGCGGAACGAAGGTCAGGAAGCCGTTTACAAGGGTCACAATGCAGCCCGCGATGATATTCGCCAGCCGGTTCGCTCTAAAGGGAAGCAGTCGGCACGCCAGAATCATGGCGATGGGTATTTCCATCAGGACCGCCGAACCCATCAGAGCCCATTGGGGGAGGGGCTCGAATGAATTTCGCCAGCCAGCAATATCGAACAGGGCAAGGACGTCCGCATACAGGTAGTTCAATAACGCGAAGATCCACAGTACAGACAGCCGCTCCTTTGTGTCGTGCATGTCAACCTCCTGCGGAATGGTTACGGTCCCGCGGCGGAATAAGTTTCAGATGGCGGGGGAACTCGCACGCCGGCTTTGAGGGCCAGCCCTGATCCCACACCCCGTGTTACGGAGCCAACCGAATGCAACTAAACGCGGCGCGAAGCGTAGGCGCACTTTATCTGCTCAGTGCAGTGGCCGTTCCGGCCTCACCCTAAAGACGCGAGGCGTCGCACATTATTACAATGATTTTTCGCAGAGTGCTCCCAAAGGGCCAGAGAGACAACCCCTGGAGGACAGGTGGTCTTGCGAGTACGCGGGTCAACCTGCTCGTTGGGCAAACTGACATGCAAAGAGATTGTGGCGTCAGTTGGCGTTATCAGGCGTGGCTTCCGATGACATCGGGATTGCTCTGGTGAACTTAGGAGGATAAGCTCCTCCGTCGAGGAGCCACTGAGCAGATTGGAAGGCGAGACTACCCTACAAGTGGTATCGAAGCAGGACACAATCGACATTCTGGCCATCGCCGCACACCGCGACGATGTCGAGCAGACCTGCGGCGGCACGTTGCTCAAGATGGCGGAGCACGGCCGTCGCACCGCTATTCTCGATCTCACGCGGGGCGAGATGGGCACGCGCGGCAGCGTGGAAGAGCGCGCCCGTGAGGCCGACGAAGCCGCCCGCATCCTGAAAGTCGGCTGGCGGCAGGGGCTCGATATCCCCGATGGCCGCGTCGAGAACACATACGAGAACCGCCTCAAGGTAGCCCGCATCATCCGCCAATTGCGCCCGCGGATACTGATTCTTCCCTATTGGCAGGCGCGCCATCCCGATCACGCCGCAGCCTCGCCGCTGGGTTACGAAGCCGCATTCCTCGCCGGACTGGCGAAGCTCGATCTCGGCTCCCCTCCCCATCGTCCGTTCAAGATCATCTACGCCAGCCTTTACGCTGAGGTCCGTCCGACGTTTGTGGTGGACATCTCCGCGCAATTCGAGGCGCGTTTTGCGGCCCTGATGGCCTACCGTTCGCAGTACCAGGATCAGGCACTGGGCGGCGACCTGTTCCCGAAACATGCGGAAATCCGCGAACGCGTCGCTGCCATGGCTGGCTACTACGGCCTCCTCGCCGGGGTGCGGTACGCCGAACCCTTTGTGCAGAAGGAGGTCGGGCTAGTGGACGACCTGCTGGCGCTTCCCGTCCAGTCCGTCTAGCGCGGGGTGCACTGCTTGGCTAGCTTCAGCGGGCAGCCGTGCCGTCCCACGGTTTTCTCCGGCTGAAGACGCCTACTCCTGTTGTCCACGTCGCCGGTCACCAGGAAGCCAACCCGGGTTGCCTGCCTGCCGACGCCCCTGAGGCTCGTCACAACCTGCTGTGCGCCGTGTCGCTTCTTCCTGTGCGTGGCGCGTGTTCTCATGTTGCTCGGGTCTGATCAGGAGGCCTCATGTCGATGGACTGGACGACGGTTTTCGCGTTTGTCGTTCCCTTGCTGGGTACTGTTGCAGTTGCCGAACCGGAGCAGGTTGCTGCCGACCCCTTGCACGCGCCCTATGGCCCGCCAGTCAACATTGAGACGGCGAAGAAAGCTGCGGCAGCCGCTCTGGCCGAAGCCCGCAGGAATAACTGGCTGATGGCGGTCGCGGTGGTCGATCCGGCCGGCAACCTCGTCTACTACGAGAAGATGGACAACACCCAGCTCGGTAGTGTGCACGTTTCCGTGGATAAGGCGCGCTCTGCCGCGCTTTTCAAGCGGCCTACGAAGGCTTTTCAGGATATGGTAGCCGGCGGCGGAGCCGGGCTTCGCATGCTCGACCTGGAGGGAGCGGTGCCGCTGGAGGGCGGTGTTCCACTGATGGTGGATGGCAGGATCATTGGCGCCATCGGAATCTCCGGCGACAGCAGTGACCATGACGGGCAATGCGCCAAGGCAGGCGCTGGCGCTATCCTGAACGCGTAGGCGTATCGCCTCCAAGCCGCCCTCGCGGACGCAATGCTGCCTACTTCTTCCTCTCCACGAGAAAATGCGCGATCTCGCGTAAGATTGCCGCGCGCTCGCCGAAGTCATCCAGCGCGGCCGAGGCCTTCGCCACCAGCTCATCGGCTTTGTTCAGCGAAGCCTCGATTCCGAACAGCGCCGGATAGGTCGCCTTCTCCTCCGCGGTATCTTTGCCGGCTGTCTTTCCCAGCTGCTCAGAGGTCTGCGTCACATCCAGCACATCGTCCACAATCTGGAAGGCCAGGCCGATGTTTTGCCCGAAGTCGCGCAGGCTTCGAAGCTGCGGCTCGCCGGCTCCCGCGTAGACTCCGCCGCTCGCCACGCTGGCCGTCAGCAGCGCGCCGGTCTTGGAGCGGTGAATGTACTCCAGTGTGCCCGGGTCGGGGCGGGTGTGCTGGGCTTCCAGGTCCATCACCTGGCCGCCGATCATGCCGCCGATGGTTCCCGTGGCGTGGGCAAGCTCGCCGATGATGGCCACGCGCGCCTCTGCCGGGCACTGCAGCCTCGCCAACACCTCGTAAGCGTAGGTCTGCAAGGCATCGCCCGCCAGAATGGCGGTGGACTCGCCAAACGCCTTGTGACAGGTGGGCCGCCCGCGCCTCAGGTCGTCATTATCCAGCGCGGGCAGGTCATCGTGGATGAGCGAATAGGTGTGCAGCATCTCGAGCGCCGCGCCCAATTCTTCAATCCCGGCCGGCACACAGCCGGCAATCATCTGCGCCGCCTGCATGCATAGGATCGGCCGCAGCCGCTTGCCGCCCGCAAATACGCTATGCCGCATCGCCTGGTGGATTGACGGCGGATACTGGCTGACGGGGGGGAGCAGGCGCTCCAACGCGCGGTCGGTGACCAGCCGGCCTTCTTCGAGGATCTCTTTCAGCATGGAAAGGGCAGTATAACAATGGCGCCGGATTGACCGCGCACGCACGACCGGCGTCGCCGCGGCTCCCTTACTGCGCGCCGACCCCTACATGTTGCAGGACTGCGGTGGATATTTGTCGAAACCTGTTCTGTCTTCGTATGGGAAACCCGCTCTCCGGCTTGTGCGCCACGTAATCGCCGATCAGATAGCCGAAGATGGAACCGACCCAGACATCGGAGGGGAAATGCAGCCCCGACGTGACGCGCGTGACCGTGACCGTGCTCGCCAGCCCGTACATGAGGAAGTCCAGCGGTACGGAGTGGTACTGGTGGGCTACCGTGGAGGCCAACGTCCAGGCGAACATGGCGTGGCCGGAAGGGAATGAACCGTTCTTCCAATTGCCGGCAAAGAATCTGCCTTCGCCTTCGCCCGTGAAAGGCCGCTGCCGCTGGGTAAGCACCTTCAGAACACCGTACATGATCACGCTGTCCACGCTGGCTTCAGCGGTGCGAATGCCGGTCTCCTGAGCGTGCTCGTCCTTCGTGATCAGCCCGGTGAAATAGATTCCTGCTGCAATTCCGCCGGTCCCAAGCAGACATCCATTGGCTATGTCGTGGCTGGTCTGGTGCCAGCTCGGCGGAACGTCATGCAGGACGCGTTCGTCAGTCGCGACCAGAGCGGCGGTGGATCCGACCACCAGGATGTCCCATTTGATCGCGTTTTTCCGGAATGGCGCCTTGATGAAATGCAGTTCGTCCTGGCCGATGGTGCGCCCGATGCCTGCAAGCCTTTCGCCGGCGGATTCCGGGCGGTTGGCCGAGGGATCATCAGGCAGCGCGGAACTGCTGGCAGTTTTCTCGGGTGTATCGCCGACCTGTTGCGTCCAGGCCGGCAGCCAGGCGGTGCCCGCAAGTAAAATGGCCACCAGCACCGTATGACCAGCTCGGCGTGCGTAAAGACTCGTTATACAGGCTGATCTGGCTGCAGCCGGGAGATGCGACGTTACCGCTTTGAACCGCTCCCGGCAGCGCACCTCTGGCTGCAGCTCCGGATTCGTGATTTTGGGCTGGTGTACCCCGTCTGGCATGGTAGTACTGATGCCCGGCGGTTCGTTTCAGGATGGGCCGCCGCCGGCGCAATTATCGGCATCTCAGCTCTTGGCTAATGGAGGACGAAGAATGAGACTTACGGCGACCATTTTGCTTGCCGGTGTACTTTGCGTGGGCATCGCCGCGGCACAGGACACAACCACCACCACCTCCTCGCAGAGTGGCGTCAAGCAGGACATGAAAGATGCCGGCCACGGGACAAAAACTGCCGCCAAGGATGTGGGGCACGGGACAAAGAAGGTAGTCCACAAGGGCGCGTCGAAGACCGAAGAAGGCTCGCAGAAGGTCAAGAACAGGACGGTTCCCCAGTAGCCTTTCCGGTTTGACGAAGTTCCACCGGGCCGCCGACCAGAACCACCAGCCGCCAGCAATGTAGTGCTATAACCAGCACCTCCGCCCGGAGGCTCCGCCGGGGTGTGCGCCATGTCCGCCTGCCCTGTGACGTACGCCACAGACTGTTCGTACATGCTCTCCGGAGAATCAATGGCGGAGGATACCCTCGTGTACGAGATTCTGGAAGCGCGCCCCCTGGCGCGAGGTATCAAGCTGTTTGTCATCAAGGCCCCGCGGATCGCCCGGAAACAGAAGCCGGGGCAGTTCGTCATTGTGCGCCTTGACGAATACGGCGAGCGCATTCCGCTGACTATCGGCGACGCCGACCCCCAGGCCGGCACCCTGACCATCGTTGTCCAGGCCATCGGCAAAACCACCATGCTGCTCAATATGTTGGAGGCCGGAGACTCCATCCTGGATCTGGTCGGCCCGCTCGGCAAGCCCTCGGAGATCGAGAACTTCGGCACAGTCGCAGTCGTCAGCGGCAGCGTCGGTACGGCGATGGCATATCCGACGGCCCGCGAACTGAAGCGCGCCGGCAACAGGGTCATCTCCATCGTGGGCGCGCGCAGCAAGGACCTGATGGTGCTCGAAGACGAAGTCCGCGCGGTCAGCGACGAGACTCACGTAATCACCGACGACGGCAGCTATGGCGACAAGGGCTTGGTGACCGACAAGTTGAAGGAAGTAATGGCCGCCAACAAGCTGGATTACGTGCTTGCCTGCGGCCCGGTCCCCATGATGCGCGCGGTGGCCAATATGACCGGCCCGGCGAAGATCAAAACCATCGTCAGCCTCAACTCCATCATGGTGGACGGCACCGGAATGTGCGGCGGCTGTCGCGTGCTGATCAACAACAAAAGCCAGTTCGCCTGCGTTGACGGCCCTGAATTCGACGCCACTCAGGTCAACTTCGACGTCCTTACGCAGCGCAACAACATGTATCGCGAGCAGGAACGGCTGAGCATCGAGATGTTGCAGGCCGATCCCCAGGCCGAACTGGACAAGCTTCGCCGCCTGAATCGTAAGCACGAATGCGCCGCTGACCCACCCCGCCGAGCGCAAATGCGGCGCTCGGCACGGACCCCGGCACCCGTGGGGGTGAGCAATGCCTGAGACCGTCGAGAAAAAACCGAGCCACAATCCCCTGCCCAACAAGGAACGCGCCAAGCTTCCCCGCCAGCGTGTGCCGGAGCAGGACCCGCAGGTGCGGGCGCACAACTTCCAGGAAGTGAACCTCGGCTTCCCGCCCCAGCAGGCGCGCCAGGAATCGCTGCGCTGCATCGAGTGCCCCAAGCCGGGATGCATCGAGAAGTGTCCTGTTTCGGTGGATGTTCGCGCCATCATTGACCTCATCCTCGCGGAAGACTATTTCGGCGCCGCCTCCAAAATGCGCGAAGACAACGCGCTCCCTGCCATCACCGGCCGCGTCTGCCCGGTGGAAGATCAATGCGAATCCGGCTGCGTGCTGGGGAAAAAGGGCGAGCCGGTCGGCATCGCTTATCTGGAGCGCTTCGTTGCCGACTGGGAGCGTTCGACCGGCAACTACGGAGTACCCAAGGCTGCCCCGCCTACCGGAAAAAAGGTTGGCATCATCGGCAGCGGGCCCGCTGCCCTCGCCTGCGCCGGCGACCTCATTCAGATGGGACATAAGGTCCACGTGTTCGAGGCCCTGCACGAATTGGGCGGCGTTCTGGTCTATGGCATTCCGGAATTCCGTCTTCCGAAAGACATCGTGCGCCACGAAATCAACGTGCTGCGGCGTCAGGGCGTGGAGTTCGAGACCAACTGCGTTGTCGGCAAGACCGTCACCATCGATGAGCTGATGAACGGCGAGGGCTACAACGCCATCTTCGTCGCCACCGGCGCGGGCTTGCCGCGCTTCCTGGGCGTTCCCGGCGAGCACTTTAACGGTGTCTATTCAGCCAACGAATTTCTGACGCGCGTGAACCTGATGCGCGCCTATCGTTTCCCCGAATTTGACCAGCCAATCTATCCCTGAAAGTACCGCTATGTGATTGTGGTTGGCGGCGGCAACACCGCCATGGACGCGGTCCGCAGCAGTTTGCGCCTGGGCGCGCGCACTGCCAGCATCTACTATCGCCGTACCGAAAACGAGATGCCCGCCCGCGTGGAGGAAGTCCATCACGCCAAGGACGAGGGTGTGCACTTCGAGATGCTGGTGAACCCGGTCGAGTTCTTCGGCGACGAGAAGGGCAACCTTACCGCAGTGAAGTGCATTCGCCAGCAACTGGGCGAACCCGATGAATCAGGACGCCGCAGTCCGGTCCCCATTCCGGGCTCGGAGTTCACTACCCCGTGCTCGGTGGCCATCATTGCCGCCGGAACCTCGGCCAATCCGCTGATCCAGGCGACTACGCCGGGACTGGCGGTCACCAAGCGTGGCTACATCGCCGCGAATGAGGAGACACTGGCAACCTCCAAGCCTGGCGTCTTCGCCGGCGGCGATATCGTGACCGGCGGTGCGACTGTCATTCTCGCCATGGGCGCCGGCCGCAAGGCCGCGAAATCCATCAACGCGTATCTGAAGGGGGCGAATGGGAGCGTGCCAGATCAGCCTTGCGCGGCGGCGTCTGCCGACTAGTACCGTTTCCGGGTAGCTGTAGCTCGTCTTGAAAGGGCACGCCTTCAGGCGTGCCGCGACATCGATAAGTGAAACCGGCTTCAGCCGCTGAAGGAAGTGGTCCCCCAGAGCCTAAAGGCGCGACTTGTCCGCGCTTCATGGCGGCACGGCTGAAGCCGTGCCCTTTCAAAGCAGAGATAGAGATACAGTAACTATGAAGCCTCCCTGGCCATGACTCACCGATTGAAGCGAGTCACTTGCCTAATGGAGATCTATTGCCAGTCATCAGCGGCATGAAGATTTCATCGGCTCAGTAAGTGGAAGCAGCCAGAAAGAACAACCCGAAGGTCCATGCCGCTGCGGCTAAAGCGACGCCAAAATAACGGCGTCGTTGTTTCTGGCGAATTGCAAAGCCAGCGACGATGCCGGCGAAGGACAGCAACAAGCCCCACCTTTCAACTCTATAGTCGAATGTTGGTATTGCCCTCACAAATTGAACCCACCACAAAGCAGCGAACGCTAACAGAACTGCCGCCGACGTAAGCGTTAGGCATGCAATTCCGGCGATTGTGTGCGACTCGTTTTGCCAGCCGATCACGAGTTTGCGCCAGCAGATAACCATTGCAATGGCTGGAATTGCGAACAGCATCCACGGAACCGCGAATGGCATTGTAAGTCTCTCGTTGGGTGAGTCTTAATCATCATCAACTCGATAGCTGTTGTAATCAGCCGAACTTCGTAACCTGGCTTCTTTCCCGGCGCGCAGACCAAAACTCACAGCCGCTTGCGATTTGAGGTCATCGCCCCGTCCTTACCGCGCTCGCCAGCTCCCTTAAGAGCGGCCATGTCTCTTCCCATCCCATACACGCATCGGTGATGCTTTGCCCATAGACCAGCGGCTTCCCTTCCTCCATTTTCTGCGCCCCTGCCACCAGATTGCTTTCCAGCATCACGCCGATAATGTCGCGGTTCCCTGCCGCGATCTGCCCTGCCACGTTGCGGCAAATCTCGGGCTGACGGGTATGATCTTTCCTGCTGTTGGCATGGCTGCAGTCGATCATCACGCCTGATGGCAGTCCCGCGCGCTCAAGCTGGGCGCAGACCTGCGCCACTGCATCCGGCGTGTAGTTAACGCTGGTCCTGCCGCCCCGCAATATCACATGACAGTCGCGATTGCCCGTGGTCACGAAGATGGCCGACTGCCCGTGTTTGGTATGCCCCAGGAAGGTATGCGGATGTGCGGCCGACAATACCGCCTCGATGGCAATCTGCACATCGCCCGAGGTGGCGTTCTTGAATCCCACCGGGCAGGAGAGGCCCGAAACCAGTTGCCGGTGCACCTGACTCTCGGTGGTGCGCGCGCCAATGGCTCCCCAACTGACCAGGGCCGCCAGGTACTGCGGAGTGATCATGTCGAGAAACTCGGTCCCGGCCGGCACTTCCATCTCCGCCAGATCGAGCAGCAGGCGTCGTGCGAGCCGCAGGCCGTCGTTGATCTTGTATGACTGATCGAGGTGCGGATCGTTGATGAGTCCCTTCCACCCGACGGTGGTGCGCGGCTTCTCGAAATAGACGCGCATCACGATGCGCAGATCGGCGGAAAATTCCGCGATCCCGTTCCTGAGCCGGCCCGCATACTCCCGCGCTGCCTCCGTGTCGTGAATGGAACATGGCCCCACGACGACCAGCAGACGGCGGTCCCGGCCGCCGAGAATCTCGCAAATCTCCCGCCGCGCCCGGTAGACGGTGGCCGCAGCCTTCTCGGTCGTGGGCACCTCCCCCTCCAGAAACACCGGAGGAAGGACCACCCTGGTCCACTTTATGCGGAGGTCATCAATGGGGAACATGTGCTGTTATCTAATCTTAAGCCACGAGTACGAGATGAATAGCTGCAGAGGGATAGCGGGTGCGAGCCGAAATCGGGAAGCAGTTTCGGATTTCAGCGAACTGAAACGGGGCACCAGGCCATCTTAGTGCCGAGCCATAGTCGTCGTTACCCGTAACCACAGGAGAGCTACCATGCGAAAAAACCTGTTAATCCTTCTGGTGCTTTGCTCGTTCGGAGTATTCACCGCCTGGGCGCAGGATAACAGCTCCGGAGCAAGCCAGAACAACGCGCAGCCGAGCTACACTCAGCCGGGCGCATCAGGACAGCAAAGCGGCATGCAGATGGCCAACGGAGCCAATCAAACCGCCGACGGCTGCCTTGTGAAGGAGCAGACGAGTTACTATATTCAGCCGGTAAGCGGCGGAGCGCGTACGCAGTTGAGCCCGTCACGGTCGCTTG
>Ga0335081_10004484_pt1 | contig 21995 bp, 18 predicted proteins | sample Lox_Sample_35_FD_206713 | JGI IMG/M metagenome (GOLD analysis project Ga0335081, IMG submission 206713) | Soil microbial communities from Loxahatchee National Wildlife Refuge, Florida, United States - Lox_Sample_3.5 | ecosystem: Environmental > Terrestrial > Soil > Wetlands | place: USA... | reverse complement strand
GCCGCCAGGAAAATCATATTCTTTAGCCGCAAAGAAAATAAAGAGACAGCACCTGCGATCAAAGCTAGGCGATGGCCAAAGATTTGCGATGCATGCAGTATTCAAAAGAGCGCTTTCGAATCGGCCGGCCCATGTGGTAACCGAACGCTGGCGGTTTTTCTAGTCAGGCGGTGATCACGCGAGGGTATTGACTAGGAGTCCATGATGGAAACCATGGCTTCCGCCTCAAGGTTTGTCTGTCTCTGCGCGCTCTTGGCGCGCCTCCGACGAAGCAAGTTCGTCGTTTCGGCACCTTTTGCGATGGTCCCCGGTCCTTGGCCCTTCAACAAGGCGGACGACCATTCCGCGCAGGCTGCGTACATCTTGCTCGGTCAGTTGCATCCGGTGGAACATATTGCGGAGATTCCGCCGCATCACCGTCTGCTTGGATTGCGGACGAAAAAAGCCCGCGCGCTCGAGTTCGGTCTCCAAATACTCGAAAAAAGATAAGGTCATTTCACGGGGGGCGGCAGGTGATCGCTGGGTCGTCGAAAAGGGCGGCCTCGCATCGGTTACGGCACGCATCCACTCATAGCCGGTCAACAGAACCGCTTGCGCCAGATTGAGCGAGGCGTAAGCAGGATTGACCGGAAAAGTGATGATTGCATCGGCCAAAGCGATTTCATCATTGGCAAGTCCAGTGCGTTCCGGTCCAAACAACACGCCGTGCCTTTCGCCGCTTGTGATTCTTCCAGCACATTCCGGCATCGCTTCGGCTGGGGTCAGAATTCTCTTATGCTGGCCTCGCTCGCGGGCGGTAGTCGCCCAAACAAAATTGAGGTCTAGGATCGCGGCCTCGACGGTTTCAAAAAGCCGAGCAGTCTCCAGAAGATGCACAGCGCCAGCCGCGGCGGCATAGGCGCCCTTTCGATAAGCGCCCGAACGGGGCCAGCCCTCGCGGGGAGACACAAGGCGCAGCTCGGTTAAGCCGAAATTGGCCATGGCCCGCGCGCACATGCCGATGTTCACGGCAAGCTGCGGGCGTACCAGGATTATGGCTGGGCCACCGCTGAGGCTCGGCTTTGTCCGGTCTGTTCCGGCGCCTATCATGGGCGGATATCTCCAAATCTAGTCGCGTCGGGTTGCAATCCGTGATTGAGAATGGGATCTTTGCCGCGGCGCCTCGCGGAAGCTGGCCTGCCTTCCGCCGTAGGAGGATTTCTCTATTTTGTCTGCGGCAGGGAGGTTCAAGGAACTGGAGACGCGAATTGTGTTCCCTTGCGGGCCTGCAAAATGAATTTGCGTTCCTTGCAGCTTTGATTATAAAGGTAACGAGTGGCGCGTCGCCTTCGGGTTCCGCGCCCTGATTTTTTTGGCGCGCCATTTTCCCTCTGCCGTGCTCTTCAGTTGGAGATGGGACGGCCGAGAACTGCTACAAAAATCGGCAAAGCCTCCAGATAGCCCAACCTCACAGGGATGAATCACTACGGCAATGACTAACCCTTTGGAATTCCTTCAGGAGGTGCGTGCCGAAGGCAGCAAGGTAACTTGGCCTTCGCGGCGGGAAACTTTGATCACCACGGCACTCGTCCTGTTCATGGTCTTGCTCGCCAGCCTCTTTTTCGTCGCGGTAGATTGGGCTCTCCGTCTCATTGTCACCGGACTTCTAAGTCTCGGTCATTAGAGAGCACCTCTCACGTCGCCGTTAAACCTCTTAGCGATTGAAGTTGAAGCATTCTAATCTTGTATGGCGTCGCATCCAATAGGCACTCTGGTGGAATTCAGATCTCTTATAAAGAACATTAAAGGCCTAAGCTAAGATATTGTTTTGCAATTGAACTGCAGCTCTCTTGCGGACGTTGCCCCAAAATAGGTAGAGGAAGAGGTTTGAAGCTTTTCCAATGAGCACGCGCTGGTACATCGTTCACGCCTACTCGAATTTCGAAAAAAAGGTCGCCGAATCCATCAAGGAACAGGCGGCGCAGCGAGGTCTTTCGGGCAAATTTGAGGAAATCCTTGTTCCGACCGAGCACATTGTCGAGATACGCCGCGGCCGCAAAATCAATTCCGAGCGTAAGTTCTTTCCGGGCTACGTGCTGGTGAAATGCGACCTTAGCGATGATGTCTACCATTTGATCAAAAATACACCGAAAGTTACCGGTTTTTTAGGCGCTGACAAAAAGCCGATGCCGATTTCCGATAGTGAAGCGGAGCGGATCAAGGGCCAGGTTGCCGAGGGTGTTGACCGGCCAAAATCGTCGGTCTCCTTTGAAATCGGCGAGACGGTGCGGGTTGCTGACGGACCCTTCGCCTCCTTCAACGGCATCGTCGAGGATGTTGACGAGGACCGCTCGAGGGTCAAGGTCGCGGTTTCGATATTCGGGCGTGCGACTCCCGTTGAATTGGAATATGGGCAGGTCGAGAAAGTGTGAGCAGGGGCGGGGCGTGGTTTGTGAGGACGTCTCTATTCTGCTCGCATGATTCATTAGCTTATGGGTATAATGGACAGTAGAACTTGAGAAAACCATCCGCTGTTCAACGGCGGGGGGTGGCTCGAAGACGTGGGAGACGGGCGCCGCCATTGCCTGGCGGACTCTCGCCGGACCACGACCGCAACCGCCGGCACAAGGCCGGCATTGTATGGGAGTATCGCAATGGCAAAGAAGATCACGGGCTACGTGAAACTTCAGGTGCCGGCCGGAGCGGCCAATCCTTCGCCTCCGATCGGCCCCGCGCTTGGTCAGCGCGGCTTAAATATTATGGAATTTTGCAAGGCGTTCAATGCCCGGACGGCGCAGATGGAAAAGGGGACGCCGATCCCCGTTGTGATCACCGCCTTCCAGGACCGGTCCTTCACTTTCGAGATGAAGCTTCCGCCGGTCTCCTATTTTCTGAAAAAGGCTTCGGGAATCCAGTCCGGTTCGAAAACCGCAGGCCGCGGGTTCGCGGGCAAGATCACCAAGGCGCAGATCCAGGAAATCGCCGAGAAGAAAATGCCCGATCTCAATTGTGCCTCGGTTGAGGCGGCGGCACGGATGATTGAAGGCTCGGCCCGTTCCATGGGTCTTGAGATTGTGGGGTAGGGCGATGCCGCATATTGGAAAACGTGTTTGCAAGGCGCGCGAGGGAATTGACCGGGTCAAGCTTTATGCCGTCGCCGAGGCCGTCAAGCTTGTCAGGGAGCGCGCCAATGCGAAATTCGATGAAACCGTCGAGATCGCGATGAACCTCGGGGTCGACCCGAAGCACGCCGATCAGATGGTGCGTGGGGTGGTCAACCTTCCAAATGGGACGGGGCGCAACTTGCGCGTTGCGGTCTTCGCGCGGGGTACAAAGGCCGATGAGGCCACGGCAGCGGGGGCGGACATCGTTGGGGCGGAGGATCTTGTCGCCACCGTCCAGGGCGGCACCATCGCCTTTGATCGCTGCATCGCGACTCCCGACATGATGCCTCTCGTTGGCCGGCTCGGGAAGGTCTTGGGTCCGCGAGGTTTGATGCCCAATCCGAAGGTGGGCACTGTGACGATGGACGTCGCGGGGGCCGTCAAGGCTTCGAAGGGCGGGGCGGTGGAGTTCCGGGTTGAAAAAGCAGGAATCGTCCAGGGCAGCGTCGGCAAAGCTTCCTTCGCTCAAGAGAAACTCGTCGAAAACATTGTTGCCTTCGTGGACGCGGTCGCAAAGGCCAAGCCTCAGGGTGCCAAGGGGACGTATATCCAACGGGTTGCCATCTCCTCGACGATGGGCCCAGGGGTTAAGGTTGATCCTGCAACGCTCGCGATATGACATTCATTTCTGCGCCGCAAAAATTGCATTTCAGCCCTTGGCATGACAGAATAATAGGTTTAAATAGGAGGTTCGGGGCTGATCGGATGTAGCAGCCCCGAATCCACATAGTTTCCGCAGCCGCGCGGTACTGTTTCAGGGTCGCCAGGGCGACGCCTTTAGGCAAGTGGCTTCTGGCGAAGGGTATCTTGCGGCGTGGCGGGTAGGGCTGGAGGATAGGTGGTGACGCCTGTCCCTTCCGGCCATGTCCTGTCCGAGACTGCCGGTGTGAGGGGTCGTCCTTTATTGGTCGAACTCAAACTTAATCGCGACCGCCGATCCGGTTCCTACCGGAAGGGGTTGGGCCAGCATAGACGGGGTGATGACACGAATTTTGGATTGCAGGAAGGCTTCGCCTTTTTTGGTTCCTTCGATTTTGGTCTACCCCACTGTCCGGCGCGGCTCGTTCGCTCCGGGGACAGGCACAGCGTCGCCTCGACGGGTGGTTTGCCCCGCGTCGCTGAGGCGGCAGATGCAGCCTGCGGGCCGGTTTTCTTGAAGGCCGCGCCCGCGTAAGGAGACACACCGTGGACAGAGGGGAAAAGAAACAATGTGTCGCTTCCCTCACTGATGTCTTCAACTCGACATCGGTGGTGGTTGTTGCGCATTACTCCGGCCTGACCGTGGCCCAGATGCAAGCTCTGCGTGTGCAGATGCGGGCGGCGGGAGCCAAGGTGCAGGTCGCCAAGAACCGTCTCGTTAAGATTGCGGTGCAAGACACTGAAGCTGCCCCCATTTCTGGGCTTATGAAGGGCCCGACCTTGATCGCCTATTCGGACGATCCGGTCGCGGCGCCAAAAGCTGCGGTGGCTTTCGCCAAAGATAACGACAAGCTCGTGATCCTTGGCGGCGCCATGGGGGCGACCGCGCTCAACGTCGATGCCATACGCTCGCTCGCAACGCTACCGTCCTTGGACGAATTGCGCGGCAAGCTCGTCGGCCTCATCCAGGCCCCGGCGACGAAGCTCGCGCAGCTCACAACGGCGCCTGCTGCCAAGCTTGCCCGCGTGTTCGCAGCTTATGGCGGAAAAGACGCCGCCTGATGCCGTAAACGTGACGGACCAACAAATCTTTTAAGCGGATCGAAAAGCTCAATCGAAGGAAGAGGAAAATGGCCAATCTGGAAAAGATCGTCGAGGACCTTTCGAGCCTTACCGTGCTCGAAGCTGCCGAGCTTGCCAAGCTGCTCGAAGCAAAATGGGGCGTGTCTGCGGCGGCGGCGGTTGCCGTGGCAGCCGGGCCTGCGGCTGGCGTGGCGGCGGCGCCCGCTGAAGAGCAAACCGAATTCACCGTGGTCCTTGCGGCGGTGGGCGATAAGAAAATCGAAGTCATCAAAGAAGTCCGTGCAGTGACCGGGCTTGGCCTCAAGGAGGCAAAGGATTTGGTGGAAGCTGCACCTAAACCTGTCAAAGAGGGTGCGAGCAAGGAAGAAGCCGAGAAAATCAAGGCCGCGCTCGAAAAGGCGGGCGCTAAAGTGGAGCTTAAGTGATTATCAGTGGGCCTTTACGGAGGTCTTTATGTTTCGCTGGCGGCGGCTCTATCCAATTTTGGGGCCGCCGCTGAGCCGAAACCAATATCATTTGCAATCAAATTCGAGACTTCCGAGCGAGGCCGTTCACGGTCAAGTGAACACCCCAGGCTGAGAAAGTTACTTCCCTTCTAGCGCCCGGCTGGATGCGGATCTCGCGAATTTCCGTTCGAGAAGTTCGCTGTTTACATGAGGTGCGAGGAGCGACATGGCTCGTAATATGGCGCAGACGTTCACCGGCCGTAAGCGAATTCGTAAATTTTTCGGGCATATCCGCGAAGTGGCGGAAATGCCCAACCTTATCGAAGTTCAAAAAGCCTCGTATGACCAATTCCTGCTCGTCGATGAGCCGGAAGGCGGCCGTCCGGATGAAGGGCTGCAATCGGTTTTCAAGTCGGTTTTCCCAATTTCAGACTTTTCAAACACGGCTTTGCTCGAATTTGTCCGCTATGAGTTCGAGGCACCGAAATATGACGTCGACGAGTGCCGTCAACGCGGGATGACCTTTGCCGCGCCGCTCAAAGTGACTTTGCGCCTGATCGTCTTCGATGTCGATCCTGACACCGGCGCAAAATCAGTCAAGGACATCAAGGAGCAAGATGTCTACATGGGCGATATGCCGCTCATGACGATGAATGGCACGTTCATCGTCAATGGGACTGAGAGAGTTATCGTGTCCCAGATGCACCGTTCGCCGGGGGTATTTTTCGACCACGACAAGGGCAAAAGTCATTCTTCCGGCAAGCTTTTGTTCGCGGCGCGGATTATTCCTTATCGCGGCTCCTGGCTTGATATTGAATTCGATGCCAAGGACATCGTCTATGCCCGTATCGACCGCCGCCGGAAAATACCTGCGACTTCGATCCTTTACGCCCTTGGCATGGACGGCGAGGAGATTCTGTCGACTTTTTATAAGACGATTACGTTTGCGCGGGATAAGGATGGCTGGCGTCTTCCCTTCGAACCAGATCGCATGAAGGGAATGAAGGCTGCCCTCGACGTTCTTGATGCCGACACTGGCGAGGTTGTCCTCGAAGCGGGCAAGAAACTCACCGTGCGCACAGCGCGCTTGCTCTCGGAACGAGGCGTCAAATTCCTGCGCGCGCAAGATGAAGATCTCTTCGGACAATATATCGCGTCCGATCTTTATAACCCCACAACTGGCGAAATCTTTGCCGAGGCGGGGGACGAGATCACCGCCAAATCTCTGGCGCTCTTGATCGAAGCCGGCTTCACGGAATTGCCGGTGCTCGAGATCGATCACGTCAATATCGGACCCTACATTCGTAACACTCTCGCCGCTGACAAGAATAGTTCTCGCGAAGAGGCGCTCTTCGACATTTACCGCGTCATGCGCCCCGGAGAACCGCCGACCCTCGAAACGGCGGAGGCGATGTTCCATTCGCTGTTTTTCGATCCGGAACGCTATGATCTTTCGGCGGTCGGCAGGGTCAAGATGAATATGCGCATGGATCTTGATGCGGCAGATACAGTGCGCACTCTGCGGAAGGAAGACATCGTCGCGGTTATGCGAGCGCTTGTTGATCTGCGCGACGGGCATGGAGAAATCGACGACATCGACCATCTTGGCAACCGCCGGGTTCGCTCGGTCGGCGAACTCATGGAGAATCAGTATCGGCTCGGTTTGTTGCGGATGGAGCGGGCCATCAAGGAGCGCATGTCTTCGGTTGATATCGATACCGTCATGCCGCAGGATCTGATCAATGCCAAGCCCGCCGCGGCATCGGTGCGCGAGTTCTTCGGTTCGTCGCAGTTGTCGCAGTTCATGGATCAGACCAATCCGTTGTCGGAAATCACCCATAAGCGGCGGCTCTCGGCGCTCGGTCCGGGCGGGCTCACGCGCGAGCGGGCAGGTTTCGAGGTGCGCGACGTCCATCCGACACATTACGGACGCATCTGTCCCATCGAGACGCCAGAAGGTCCGAATATCGGCCTGATTAATTCGCTCGCGACTTTCGCCCGCGTCAACAAATACGGGTTTATAGAAACTCCTTACCGGCGACTGAGGGATAGCCGCGTCAGCGATGAAGTCGTTTATCTTTCGGCAATGGAGGAAGCCAAATATTACGTCGCGCAGGCAAATGCGCCGGTCGACGCCGATCGGAAACTGACGGAGGATCTCGTTGTCTGCCGGCACTCGGGTGATGTTGTCATGGTCCCGCGTGAACGCGTTGACTTTATGGATGTTTCGCCAAAGCAGCTTGTCTCGGTTGCCGCCGCTTTGATCCCGTTCCTTGAGAACGACGACGCCAACCGCGCGCTCATGGGTTCCAATATGCAACGCCAAGCCGTGCCGCTCGTTCGAGCCGACGCTCCGCTTGTTGGCACAGGCATGGAATCTATCGTCGCGCAGGATTCCGGCGCCGCCATCGCGGCGCGGCGCACGGGTTTCATCGACCAGGTCGATGCGACGCGTATCGTGATCCGGGCAACGGAGGAAACTGAAGCTGGCAAGCCCGGTGTTGATATCTACCGGATGATGAAGTTCCAGCGCTCGAACCAGTCGACCTGCATCAATCAAAAACCACTGGTGCGTGTCGGCGACTTCGTGCGCAAGGGCGAAATCATTGCTGACGGTCCGTCCACCGAGCTCGGCGATTTGGCGCTCGGCCGCAACGTCCTCGTCGCTTTCATGCCGTGGAATGGCTACAACTTCGAGGATTCGATCCTTCTCAATGAGCGTATCGTCAAGGATGATGTCTTCACCTCGATTCACATCGACGAATTTGAAGTCTTGGCGCGAGACACTAAGCTTGGTCCGGAGGAAATCACCCGCGACATTCCGAATGTGTCGGAAGAAGCCTTGAAGAACCTCGACGAAGCGGGAATCGTCTATATCGGTGCCGAGGTTCAGGCGGGTGACATTCTCGTCGGCAAGATCACGCCGAAAGGCGAAAGCCCGATGACGCCGGAAGAAAAGCTGCTGCGGGCGATCTTCGGTGAGAAGGCATCCGATGTCCGCGATACCTCTTTGCGGGTGCCGCCCGGAGTTCAAGGCACGATCGTCGAAGTGCGTGTGTTCAACCGGCACGGCGTTGACAAGGATGAGCGGGCCCAGGCCATCGAACGTGAGGAGATCGAGCGTCTTGCGAAGGACCGCGACGACGAACTCGCGATCCTCGATCGCAATGTTTACGCGCGTCTGATGGACGTTCTTGTAGGCAAGAAAGCAATCGCGGGACCGAAAGGGTTCAAACGCGACACCAAGCTTACCAAGGAGGTCATCGAGGATTATCCACGCTCGCAATGGTGGATCTTCGCGGTCGAGAACGATCGGACGATGGCCGAGCTCGAAGCCATGCGTAAGCAATATGACGAGGCGAAGAAGGGCCTTGAGAGCCGCTTTCTCGACAAGGTCGAAAAACTGCAGCGCGGTGATGAATTGCCACCTGGCGTAATGAAGATGGTGAAGGTCTTCGTCGCCGTTAAGCGCAAGATTCAGCCTGGCGACAAGATGGCTGGACGGCACGGTAATAAGGGTGTCGTCTCAAAGATCGTGCCGCAGGAGGATATGCCGTTCCTTGCCGACGGAACCCCGGTTGATATCGTGCTCAATCCCCTGGGCGTGCCTTCCCGCATGAACGTCGGCCAGATTCTCGAGACTCACCTTGGCTGGGCTTGTGCCGGCCTTGGCAAGCAGATCAGCGAGACGGTGAACAGCTATTTGAAGGACAAGAACACAAAGCCGCTGCGCGACAAGTTGATCGAAATCTATGACGCTAAAACAGAAATCATGGAGCTTCCCGACGAGACGGTCGTCGAACTCGGTGAGAATCTGCAGCGCGGCGTACCGATCGCGACGCCGGTGTTCGATGGCGCCCGCGAGAAGGACATCGTGGAAATGCTTGAGAAGGCCGGACTCGATAGATCTGGCCAGGTGACGCTCTACGATGGGCGCACGGGCGAAGCCTTCGACCGGAAGGTCACGGTTGGCTACATTTACATCCTGAAGCTTCACCATCTCGTCGACGATAAGATCCATGCGCGTTCAATCGGCCCCTACAGTCTCGTCACCCAGCAACCGCTCGGTGGGAAGGCCCAGTTCGGCGGCCAGCGGTTCGGAGAGATGGAGGTCTGGGCGCTCGAAGCTTATGGCGCCGCTTACACGTTGCAGGAAATGCTGACCGTGAAATCCGACGACGTGGCGGGCCGCACCAAGGTTTACGAATCGATCGTGCGCGGCGATGACGCTTTTGAATCGGGGATTCCCGAAAGCTTCAATGTACTCGTCAAGGAGATGCGTTCACTTTGCCTCAATGTCGAACTCAACCAGGCGACGAAACTGCAGAGCCAGTTACCTCCGGCCGAGGCAGCCGAATAGAGCAGGCAGGAGAAAGCCGCGCTCGAGCACGGCTCGCGCGCGGCAGCTTTTTATATTTCCGGCAAGGGGCCTTTGACTGGCACCGCGCAGGCCCAAGCATCAGGAGATGGCGATGAATCAAGAGGTCATGAATCTCTTCAGTCCGGCCGTGCAACCGCAGGCGTTCGATCAAATCCAGATTTCGATCGCAAGCCCGGAGAAGATTCTGTCCTGGTCCTTCGGCGAAATCAAGAAGCCGGAGACAATAAACTATCGTACTTTCAAGCCCGAGCGCGATGGCTTGTTCTGCGCCCGGATTTTCGGTCCGATCAAGGATTACGAGTGCTTGTGCGGCAAGTACAAGCGGATGAAGTATAAGGGGGTTATCTGCGAGAAATGCGGCGTCGAGGTCACGCTGTCGCGCGTGCGGCGTGAGCGTATGGGGCATATCTCACTCGCAGCGCCGGTCGCGCATATCTGGTTTCTGAAATCCTTGCCTTCGCGCATCGGACTCCTTCTCGATATGACGTTGAAGGACATCGAGCGCATCCTTTATTTCGAATCCTACATTGTGCTTGATCCGGGTCTGACGCCGCTCAAGGACCGCCAGCTTCTCAACGAAGAAGATTACCTGCGCGCGCAGGACGAATATGGCCAGGATTCGTTCACGGCCCTCATCGGCGCTGAAGCGATTCGCGAAATTCTGCGCGGCATGGATCTGAAAAAGATCGCCGAGGAACTTAAGGTGGAGATCGCCGAATCGACAACGGATCTCAAGCCGAAGAAACTTGCCAAGAGATTGAAGATCATCGAGGCTTTCATGCATTCCGGCAACAAGCCCGAGTGGATGATCCTCACCGAAATTCCAGTCATCCCGCCGGATCTGAGGCCGCTCGTGCCGCTCGATGGTGGTCGATTCGCGACCTCAGATCTCAACGATCTTTACCGGCGTGTCATCAATCGCAACAATCGATTGAAACGGCTCATCGAATTGCGGGCACCTGACATCATCGTGCGCAACGAGAAGCGGATGTTGCAGGAGGCCGTCGACGCTTTGTTCGACAATGGCCGGCGCGGCCGTGTCATCACCGGCGCCAACAAACGGCCATTGAAGTCGCTCGCAGACATGCTGAAGGGCAAACAGGGCCGGTTCCGCCAAAATCTACTTGGGAAACGCGTCGACTATTCTGGCCGTTCCGTGATCGTGGTTGGGCCTGATCTCAAACTGCATCAGTGTGGCCTGCCAAAGAAGATGGCGCTCGAGCTCTTCAAGCCCTTCATCTATTCTCGCCTCGACGCGAAGGGTCTGTCGGCGACTGTCAAACAAGCGAAAAAGCTGGTTGAAAAGGAGAAGCCGGAAGTTTGGGATATTCTTGACGAAGTCATCCGCGAGCATCCGGTTATGCTGAATCGCGCGCCTACGCTGCACCGTCTTGGCATTCAGGCCTTCGAACCAAAGCTGATCGAGGGCAAGGCCATTCAACTGCATCCGCTCGTTTGCGCCGCATTCAACGCCGATTTCGACGGTGACCAGATGGCGGTGCATGTGCCGCTGTCACTCGAGGCGCAGCTCGAAGCACGTGTCTTGATGATGTCGACCAACAATATCCTGCATCCTGCGAATGGCCAGCCAATCATCGTGCCTTCCCAGGACATTGTGCTTGGCCTTTATTATGTCTCCTTGATGCGGGACGGCGAGCCGGGGCAGGGGATGGCATTCTCGGATATGGGCGAACTTGAACATGCGTTGCATGCCAAGGTCGTCACCCTGCATTCGCGGATCAAAGGGCGGGCGTGGAGCTTCGATAGCGAGGGCCGCCGTGTTTCGAAGATCTTCGATACGACCCCTGGCCGGCTGATCCTCGGCCAATTGCTGCCGCATCATGTCAAGATTCCTTTCGATGTCGTGAATAAGCTCATGACGAAGAAGGAGATCTCGAACATGATCGACGTCGTCTACCGCAATTGCGGCCAGAAGGAGACGGTCATCTTCTGCGACCGGATCATGGCGCTCGGCTTCCGCGAGGCATTCAAGGCCGGTATCTCCTTCGGCAAGGACGACATGGTTGTCCCAGAAACCAAGCCGCGCATTATCGCTGAGACGGGCGCGCTCGCGAAGGAATATGAACAGCAGTATAACGATGGACTGATCACCCAGGGCGAAAAATACAATAAGGTCGTCGATGTCTGGATGAAATGTTCGGATAAGCTGGCCGAGGAGATGATGGCGCGGATCTCATCCGTGCAGAAGGATGAGGATGGCCGCGACAAGCCAATCAACTCGATCTACATGATGTCGCACTCAGGTGCGCGCGGATCGCCGACCCAGATGAAGCAGCTCGCGGCGATGCGGGGCCTCATGGCGAAGCCCTCGGGGGAGATCATCGAGAGCCCGATCATCTCCAACTTCAAGGAAGGTCTCACGGTGCTCGAGTATTTCAACTCGACGCACGGTGCCCGGAAAGGTCTCGCCGATACCGCCTTGAAGACCGCGAATTCAGGCTATCTGACCCGCCGCCTCGTCGACGTCGCTCAGGATTCGATCATCACCATGAACGATTGCGGATCCAAAAATGGCATCCGCATGCGGGCCATCATTGACGCGGGCCAGATCGTCGCCTCGCTCGCGTCGCGAATTCTTGGGCGCACCGCTGCTGAGGATTTGAAGGAGCCATCGGGGGCGGTCATCGTTAAAGCTGGTGAGATGATCCAAGAATGGCATATCGACCGCATCAACGCGGCTGCGATCCAAGAAGTGAAGATCCGCTCGGTCTTGACGTGCGAAGCCAAGAATGGCGTCTGCGGCAAGTGCTACGGGCGTGACCTCGCGCGCGGCACGCCGGTTAATATGGGCGAAGCCGTGGGTGTCATCGCTGCCCAATCGATCGGCGAGCCTGGCACGCAACTCACCATGCGCACCTTCCACATTGGCGGCGCGGCACAGATCGCCGATCAGTCGTTCATCGAGTCCAATTTCGATGGGGTGGTGAAGGTCCGCAACCGTCACGTTGCCCGTAACAGCGAGGGCGACCTCATGGTCATGGCGCGCAACGTCGCGATCGTGATCGAGGGACCGGACGGCACGGAGCGCGCGGTCCATAGGATCCAATATGGCGCCAGGCTGAAGGTCGACGAGGGTGACAAGATCAAGCGGGGCGACCGGATTGCTGAGTGGGATCCCTATACACGCCCGATCCTGACCGAGATCGATGGGACCATTGCTTTCGAGGATCTGGTCGAAGGTTCCTCGATGACGGAAACCATTGATGAGGCAACCGGCATCGCCAAACGTCTTGTCATGGATTGGCGACTCAATCAGCGTTCTTCGACGCTGAAGCCTGCAATCGTCATTAAAAACGCCGAGGGAAAGATCGGTAAACTTCTCCGAGGTGGCGAGGCGCGCTATGCGCTGCCGGTCGATTCGATCATCGCGGTCGATCCAGGTGCGCAGGTCAAGGCCGGCGACATCATCGCGCGTATCTCAACGGAGTCGGCAAAGACACGCGACATCACCGGAGGTCTGCCGCGTGTCGCTGAATTGTTCGAGGCGCGCCGTCCGAAAGATCACGCGATCATCGCCGAAGCCTCAGGTACTGTGCAATTTGGACGCGACTACAAAAACAAAACGCGCATTTCGATTATTCCGAATGAAGAGGGTGCGGAGCCAATCGAATATCTCATTCCGAAAGGCAAACATATCCATCTTCAGGATGGCGACGTGATCGAAAAGGGCGATTATATCGTTGATGGAAATCCGGCGCCGCACGACATTTTGGCGATCAAAGGTGTCGAGGAACTCGCCGCCTATCTCGTCAATGAGATTCAAGAAGTATATCGGCTGCAGGGCGTCAACATAAACGACAAACACATCGAGGTTATCGTCCGGCAGATGCTGCAGAAGATCGATATCGTCGATCCTGGCGACACCGAATTTCTGCCCGGCGAGCAAGTCGACCAGGTCGAACTTGACGAGGCTAATGCTGCGGCGCTCGCGGCCCGGAAGAAACCAGCCTCTGGAACGCCGGTCCTTCTCGGCATCACCAAGGCGTCGTTGCAAACGCGCTCCTTCATCTCGGCCGCCTCTTTCCAGGAGACGACCCGCGTTTTGACCGAGGCGGCCGTCAACGGCAAAACCGATACATTGGAGGGCTTGAAAGAAAACGTCATCGTCGGCCGCCTGATCCCAGCCGGTACAGGGGCAGCAATGGCTAAGCTTCGCCGTGTCGCGAATATGCGGGATGAAATGATCTTGGCGCAGAAAGCGGAAAGCGCTGCAGCGGCAGCCGAAACAGTGCCCTTGCTGAACAAACCGGGCGACATCTCCGCCGGGGCCTCTTCCGTGGCGGCGCCCGATGATATTCCTGCGGGGGAATAGACGGATCTGAAACCGGTCGCAAAACAGGCCCGCTTGCCGCTCCGAGCTGTAAGCGGGCCTGTGGCGCAGAGGGCCACGGCCATCATTGGATGGCCCGCGCTGGTGCGGGGTCTCTTTCAGAGGACAGGCGCAAGGGTCTTCCCTCGTGCCGGGCGAATGCGCCGGAAGTTTAAGCGATCAAATGCCTATCACCGCTGGGAGGCAGTATTTTGGCGGGACCGTGCACGGGCCCATGAGACTCCAGGCGCATACGGCCTTCATCGTCCAGCAATGGGCACAGGCATCGCATGACGACTGAAGCCGCGGGGGCACTCGTTCTTTTTTCAGGCGGCCAGGACTCGACGACGTGCCTGGCTTGGGCACTTGACTGTTACGAGCGCGTCGAGACGGTTGGTTTCGATTATGGTCAAAGGCATCGGGTCGAGCTCGACCAGCGAGCGAAGATCCGTGAATCGCTGAGTAAGGATTTCGCCATTTGGCCCGAGCGGCTTGGCGAGGATCATCTGATCCGCATCGACGCCCTCGCACAAATTTCCACGACGGCGATGACCCATAATGTCGAGATCGTCGCCGACGGGGGTGGCCTACCCAACACTTTCGTGCCCGGTCGCAATCTTATTTTTCTGACTCTGGCGGCGGCGATCGCCTACCGGCGGGGCTTCAAACATATTGTCGGCGGTATGTGCGAGACGGACTTTTCTGGCTATCCGGATTGCCGCGACGATACGATCAAAGCCATGCAACTCGCCTTGAATCTTGGTATGGATGCGCGCTTTGTCCTGGAAACGCCTCTGATGTGGCTCGATAAAGCCGCGACTTGGCGCCTCGCGCAGACGCTCGGGGGAACGGCCCTCATTGACCTCATCCGGGAGCTTACCCACACCTGCTATCTTGGCGAGCGCGCCATCAGGCATGATTGGGGCTACGGCTGCGGCTCCTGTCCAGCGTGCCAGCTTCGTGCCGGCGGCTGGCTGAAATACAAAACCACCATTTGACGGGCGGTACCTTGAAGGATGCCTCGGCTCGGCTGTGGCGGATCCGCAACGTCGTCGTGATTAATGCGAATCCGGAAGTAAATCTCCGCACAAAACCTGTGACCACAGCCATATGTTGGTTATAGTCATGAAAAATAATGACCGGCTGGCGGCGAAGCCGAGGGCTTAACCGATGATTATGCGGCGCGCACTGCAAAAGGCATTAAGCCCAGCCTGTCTTGCCGCAAGCCTTGTTCTCACCCAACCCTCCGAGGCCGTCGAGTATGGAATCGGCGAGTATTTCCTCGGTCTCGAGATTCCCATGGCGGGATATGTGCCGCCGCCAGGAGCCTATTTCTGGGATACGTTTTTTCTGTATCAAGGGAGCAGGCCAGCCCTCGATGTGAGCTTCGTGTCCAACATCGCCCAGGCCGGCTATTTCATTAGTACGGATTTAGCCAACGCCACTTTCGGAATCGTTGCAACGATCCCTTTTATAGGGGACCGGAATTCCGTTCCTTTTTCATTTACCAATGCGGCTGGGATTAGCGAGACCATACGCCAATACGCAGAGATTGCCAGCATTGCTGACACGGACTATAGCGCCGTCCTTGGCTGGCACGCAGGCGACAATAATTGGTGTGTTGTGCTGACGGGTTTTGCTCCGACCGGTGATTATAATGCAAGCCGCTTTGTCCAAACGGGCCTGAACCGGCCAGCGCTCGACCTTAAAGGAGCCTATACCTTCCTCAGTTTAAAGACGGGAGCCGAAATCTCGGCCGCGCTCGGCATGACCTTCAACGCCCTCAACACAATCACAGACTACCAAAGCGGTGTCGAGCTTCACTTCGAATGGGCCTTGAACCAACATTTCTCCTCCGGGATCGCGGCTGGCATTGGGGGCTATTTCTATCAACAGCTGACCAGCGACTACGGAGCCGGGGACACCGCTGGTTCCTTCAAGGGCCGCGTCGCGGCAATTGGACCTTTGCTCTCGTATTCATTCAAGGCTGGAGATCAGGAAGTGGACCTTAGCGGCCGGTGGTTCCATGAATTCGCAGTCGAGAACCGCGCCCAAGGCGATGCCATTTACGGAACGATCAGTTTCCGGCTTTAGGCATGTCAAATTCTGTGCCTGTGTGAGCAAATGCGAGGAATTGGGCTTCCCGCGCGAGCCGGATCTCTGCCAAGATGCTCGATTGGCACAATCGGCTGGCTGGATGCAATCAAAACGATCAGAATAGATGGCGGAACAAAAAGAAAAGAAACGCCGAGAGGCCGATCGCGCAAGGAAGGGTCAATACCCAGGCGAGCGCGAGGCTGCGCACTGTTGACATTTGCACGCCAGATCCATTGGCCGCCATGGTGCCCGCAACGCCGGACGATAAGACATGGGTCGTCGAGACCGGCAAACCGAAATTGTCCGCCGCTGCGATCGTTCCCATCGCTACGATTTCGGCCGCTGCGCCTTGGCCGTAAGTGAGGTGCTGCTTACCGATCTTCTCGCCGACGGTAACAACGATGCGTTTCCAGCCAATCATGGTGCCAAGGCCAAGCGCGAGCGCAACCGACACCTTTACCCAATCCGGAATGAATTTGGTCGCGTTGTCGAGATCTTTTTTATAGGTCGCAAGGGTTGCGCTGTCTTGTTTTGAAAGCTCGCTTGCCTTGTCCTTCTGCAAGAACCTTATCGCCTCGGAGGCAAGATACATGTCGTTGCGGGTGTTGCCGACCTGCGCTGCCGGGATTTTCGCGAGGGAGCCATAAGATTCGACCTCCGTGGCGATGGCGCGGATGAGCACGGCGAGGGAGGGATAGGTGCCTTCGTCGAGTTGGCGTGAGGTCAAATAGCTCGTGACGGCGGGGCGCGGATCGCCAAGCACATCATATCCCGCCGCCTTCGATTCGACGACCTTGGACGCGGCCAGCGAATCTTGCATGAAGCGCGGGAGCTCGCTTGCCGGAGGTGTCCTGTTCAAGGCATAGGCCGTCGGCACTGTTCCGATCAGGATCAGCATGATGAGGCCCATGCCCTTTTGCCCGTCATTCGACCCATGCGCAAAGGACACGCCTGCCGAGGTGAAAATGAGAAGCCCGCGAATCCACCAGGGCGGAGCAGAGGCTACCTTTGGCTCGGCATAGAGCGCGGGCATACGAATAATGAATTTCATCAGGATGAGCAGGAGGCCGGCACATACGAAACCCGCGAGCGGCGAGAACAAAAGCGCATAGCCGATCTCCGTTGCCTTGCTCCAGTCAACACCTGAGGTTCCGTCACGCCCGCGCATGAGCGAATTGGCGATCCCAACGCCAATAATGGAGCCGATCAATGTATGTGAACTCGATGCTGGGAGGCCCAGCCACCAAGTGCCGAGATTCCAGATGATGGCAGCGATCAACATCGCGAAGACCATCGCAAAACCAGCATCAGAGCCAACCTGCAAAATCAATTCGACCGGCAATAAGGAAACAATGCCAAAGGCAACCGCGCCGCTCGAGACGAGCACTCCGAGGAAATTGAAGAAGCCGGACCAAACCACTGCAACGGGAGGAGCGAGCGAGTGCGTATAGATGACCGTCGCAACCGCATTGGCCGTGTCGTGAAACCCGTTGACGAATTCGAAGCCAAGGGCGATCAGCAGCGCGACACCGAGCAACAGGAAAGGCAATATGCTTGTGACCGGCGTCCCGGACGCCGCGATGTCCTTATAAATATTGTAAGCGGCAAAGAAGAGCCCCAGAGCCATGATCGCAAGGAAAATCAGGATCGACCGGATCCCCATCGGCTTATCGAGCTGTGGCCGCGCGCTGGTGGCTTGCGAGGAGGCAACGTCTGTCGAAGAAACGGCCGTCATCGGAATTGCTCCCTTCATTCCCCTGGACGGTTAGGAACTACGCATGACAGGCGTGTGACAAGCAGCCCCAAATTGTTTGCATTGCAGCAAAGGAACAGCGGCAAAGGCCGGTCTCTTTTCAACCGGAATCGCGAGGGCATTAAAGTAACTTTAAGTCAGCTGATGAACCTCGCTGCAAGATAAGGCACGATGCGAGAATCACCCTTCGGCATTCGTAGATCTTTTCTGCGCGACGGCATGATAGCATTCGAGGCCTGCCTCCATCAACTTTATCGTGACTTGGGGAATGTGAGCCGTTCTTCGTGAAAGCCCTTCGTGTCCCCGTGCGCGACATCTTTCAAAATGAGGATCCGGGGTTCTCTCCTTGAAACTAGGCGCTGAGTTTTTTTAGGATCGCTTGGCAAAGACAAAGGAGACCACAAGCCGCTGAACGAAGCGGACAAGTCTTCTAGCCTTATGGTGCCGGGAACAGCGCGTCCGTCTTGCCGGTCAACCAATAGGCTGCAAGGCCTATCCATTCCCGCACGCCAGTATCGAGCATGAGCAGCCTATCAATGGCGAAGCCGATGATCTCAAAATCCCGCCCGTCGCCAAAAGTGCGGTAGGCGACAGGGTAAGGCACGACCGGAAATCCCACGCGACGAAAGATGCCAACCGACCGCGGCATGTGCCACGCTGAGGTCACGAGTAGCCAAGTCTCGCCAGGCTTTGGCTTGAGGAGCTCGCGGGTAAACACGGCGTTTTCCCAGGTATTGCGTGATTTTGCCTCGAAAACCATTTGCTCCTGGGGGACGCCTAAGGAAAGCCAGAGTTTCCGTGCGCTGGTCGCCTCCGGTGACCCTTCATGCAAAAAACTGGCGGATCCGCCCGTAAAGACAAGCCGCGCATTTGGATAGCGCCGCGCCAGTTCGACGCCGGTGGTCATCCGCGCGGCATCGGCGTTCAAGAAGACCTCGCCGCGAGCTTGTGATTTTGCCGTGTCCAAGGCACCACCAAGCACAATGATGCCGGTAGGCTCTGCCATGCTGGTCGAGGGTTGCGGAAACCGGTCCTCCAAGGGGCGCAAAATACCGGCTCCGATCGGCGTCATCGCCCCGACCGCGAGCGCCACGATTGCCCCAGCCATGAGAACACGTCCCGCGCGGCCAAAAGGAGTGAATAAGAGGATGACGCCGAAAGTACCCGCAAAGACAACTAAGGACACCGGCTCCGCGAGGAACCAAAAAATTTTTGACGCAGCGAAAAACATGAAGGCATCCATTAGATGAAAATGGCTGATTCCATAGATGCTACCCTGACTTGGCGGCGGTTCAGCGGGGCTGAGTTCCCCACTCCGCTGTCAGCTCTTGTCAGTGTCCCGGATCTTGGCCTCCTCCTCCCCCTCCGGGTTCGCTGTGGTTGCCGCGGGAATAGCGTAGGCACCGCCGAGCCAGCGGTGAAGATCGATGTCAGCGCAGCGCTTTGAACAAAACGGACGTGTCGCGAAGACAGCCGGTTTGCCACAGATGGGGCACGGGTTTGCCGGAGTTGCCGCGGATTTTTCCGCAAGAGGTTTTTCGGATTTGGTGCCGGGCATGGGTTTGACCGGTGTGAGAGGGGTGTTCACACCCTGTTCAACCAGGAAAGATGGGCTGGAAAGCCCTCACCAGAAAGTAGCAACATGGTTTCGTAGAGCGGCAGGCCGACGACAGCGGAATAGGAGCCGACGAGCTTTTGGGCAAAGGCGCCGGCGAGACCTTGGAGCGCATAGCCTCCCGCCTTGCCCCGCCACTCACCCGATCCGAGATAGGCATCGATTTCATCCGATGACAGCCGCTTGAAGCGCAGCCTTGTCTCGACAAGCTTGTGGCGGGCGCGGCCTTTTGGTGTGATAAGGTAGACTCCTGTGTGAACCCGGTGCGCTCGTCCCGACAGAAGGCGCAAAGATTGTGCCGCTTCCGCTACGACCTCGCATTTCGGTAGAATGCGGCGGCCTACGCTGACAACCGTATCGGCTCCAATGACGTAGGCCTCGGCAAGTTCCGGCCTGCGTGAGGCAATCGCTGCGGCGGCCCTTGTTTTCTCCTCGGCAAGCCGCGCGGCGAGAGTCCTTGGCAGCTCATTCTTGCGAGGGGTTTCATCAAGATCCACGGGCAGCAAGGCATCTGGCTCAATACCGATCTGCTGCAAAAGTTCAAGCCGCCGGGGCGACGCCGACGCCAGTACAAGCCGCGGCCTCCAAGCCCTATCGCCGCCGGTCATGGCCGTTCTCCATCGCCGAACCCTGGTTCATTTGAACCGGTAGGTAATACGGCCCTTGGTCAGATCATAGGGAGTCATTTCCACAAGAACCTTATCACCGGTGAGCACGCGGATGCGATTCTTGCGCATCTTCCCAGCCGTATGAGCGATGATTTCATGATCGTTTTCGAGTTTCACGCGAAAGGTCGCGTTGGGAAGCAATTCGACGACCGTCCCTGGAAATTCAAGCAATTCTTCCTTCGACATTTGTATCCTTAATATTAAGCCGCCCTGCTCCGTGACAACCTCGCCAAGCTTTTGGCGCGGACCCTAATCGAGAAAGGCGGCTTTGTGAACTGGCTCGGCAGCCCGAAAGCTATGCAGCGGCAATTGAAGTGGTGAATCGAACCCGGCGTCATTTCCGCGCTTGCACAACGGGCGGCGCCTGAGGCGCGGTCCCCAACCCTTGGCGCGCCGCCTCCTGCGCCGCATAGGCATTGAAGCGGCGCACCGCGAGGGGAATCGTCGCTAGATAGATAAGGGTCAAAGCAATCAGCATTTCCATCGGAAAGATCGCCAACAAAAGAACGCAGGCGACGACACCAAAAAGGACGACGATCACATATTCGCGTGGAACCCGGCCGATCCTTTTGCCCGAAAAATGCGGGATGGGGCTCGCCATTAAGAAGGCCACAATCAAGACATAGGCGATTTCAAAAGGAACGAGGGCGCGCACATTGGGAACCGCGAGAATCGAGAGATTGAGATAGAGCGGCAAAAGTCCAACGATGGCGCCTGCTGGCGACGGCATACCGGTGAAGAAACGCGCCTGCCAAACGGGCCGGTTCGGATCGTCGGCCATCACATTGAAACGGGCAAGGCGAAGCGCCGCAGCGATCGTAAAGACAAGCGCCGCGAACCAGCCGAAACTTTTCATCTCGTGAAGGCCCCAGAAATAAAGGATCAGCGCCGGCGCTACCCCGAAATCGACAAAGTCGGCGAGCGAATCAAGTTCGGCGCCAAAACGTGATGTGCCGCGTAGGACCCGCGCGATGCGTCCATCCAATCCGTCTAGAATGGCGGCGGCGATGACCGCAATGACGGCTGTCTCGAACTGGCCTTCGATCGCGAAACGAATCGCGGTCAGACCCATGCAAAGCGCAAGCAAGGTGACGAGGTTGGGGACGATGATCCGAAGCGGCACAGCGTGAAACCGCCGCCGGCGCCGTGGCCTACGGAAATCCTCGAATTCGCCGTGGTCATCGTACAGCCGCCGGACGTTTGCGTCGTAAGCATGGAAGCCCTGGTCTCTACGGGAGCCGGGCGACGCGTCCTCGGGATAAAAACTCATTTTTGCAACATAAGGAGGTGTGCTCTCCGCCACAAGATTTGATTGTAGCCAGTTAGCCAAGTGTCTTTGGTTTGCCAAGGCCGGGATTATTCAATAAGTGCTTTATTTCTCACGGGTAAGGTTCGACCGCTTTGCCGGCCTTAATCTAAACACTGTCCGGGCCAAATTCATCGAAGAGCTGGAGGGCTGCTGCGGCCAGGCGCTAGCGGGTCGGCTCCCGCGCCGGCGGCCTGTTCGTAAATCAGCGGCCTGTTCGTAAATCAGATGTCTTTAAAGGGGAGGCGCTTGTGGCGGATGTGAACGAAATTGAACGCGCTCTTGCTGATGCAATCAAGAAGCGGATCCTGGAGGGGAGCGGGAAACTGAGTGAAGTTAAAACCGTTGATGGCGTCGTGCATGTGACCTTCTTGGGCGTAGCGGATGATGCCCATGTGTTCGACACTTTGAGCGGCGCCTTGCTCGATGTGCGCCTTCTGTTGGAGGTTCAGCCCGATCTCGATGTAAAAATCCGGCGAAAGTAAAATTGGGCTTCTCCGCTTTGCTGAGGCTCGTTTTACCGGCCGACTGGCA
>Ga0335081_10004482_pt1 | contig 21997 bp, 16 predicted proteins | sample Lox_Sample_35_FD_206713 | JGI IMG/M metagenome (GOLD analysis project Ga0335081, IMG submission 206713) | Soil microbial communities from Loxahatchee National Wildlife Refuge, Florida, United States - Lox_Sample_3.5 | ecosystem: Environmental > Terrestrial > Soil > Wetlands | place: USA... | reverse complement strand
GGGGCGTCGGTGGCCGCCGGCTTGCCCTGCTGCTGTTCGAACCACGACGTGTAGTAGTAAGGCAGCTCTTCGAGCGCGTTGAGGGCGACGATGTCCCAGCGATCGAGCGTCACTCCCTTGGACCGCGCCCCCGCGACGATTCCGTCCAGCTCAGCCTGGTACTCGGCGTCGATCTTGGGCCATAGCACCCGCTGCCCCGCGTCCCGGTAGAAGGCCCAATCGTGTTTGGTGGTCTCCTGCAGGAACGGCTTCACGACGCGCAGCAGGTCGGCGATCTCCGGCGCCAGCAGGGCTCCGTGCTGGAAACCCAGGCGGTCCGGCGCGCCTTCGAGATGCACGAAGATCCAGCCGTTCTGTTCGAACCGATACGCACCGTCGAGTGGGTTGCCGTGCGATGCCTGGCGGCAGGCGGCGGCCGCGAGGATGACCACCGCGGCGACCAGCGTGGCAATCGTGCGCTTCATATGGGCACCCCTGAGGGGGAAGACCTTCCGACTTATATCGCAGCGGCGTGAGAATGGCGAGACGGAATGGGAGGCAACCGACGGGGATTCGGGATCTCGCTTCCTGATCCTTGGCTGCTTGGCTACGGTCCCATGCTGATCCTCACGACCTGCCGGATCGTCCGGTGGTTGAAGACCTGCACCGGCGGAGCGAACGAGGCGAGCGCGCCCTGGGGGCTCACCGCCCAAGTGCCGACCCAGTGCCGGCCCGCTGCGGGGTGCGCCCCTCGCGTCGGTGATTGTGCGGCAACGCTGGAGGCGCCGAGCAAGGCGACCGCGAGCGCGGCGGCCAGGAACGTTCGGTGAAACATGGGAGTCACCCTCCAAGGCGGGCCTCGGTGGGGTCACCGGGCGGATCCATCGTGCCCCCGACCAACCAAGGCGAATGTGGCCCGCAGCCGCGAAGATGCCCAAGGGTCCCGGATCCGCAAGCGCAAGCGGTCTGCCGGTGGCAGGTTCGGCCGGCGCCTGCAGCGCCGCGGCGGCGCAGATGGTCGCGCGTCGTGGATCGGCCTAGTGCGCGTTGGGCGCGTGCCCTTCGGGCGCGGCGGGCAGCGTCACTTGCCCACCTGGCCTAACGCCTCCCTAACGCTTGCATGCTAGGGTTATAACGTTGACCGCCCGGGCGGGCGTTGTTCGCCACGCTCCTAGCCGACGACTTCACTCGTCTATCCGGCGCCGCGTGATGCAGCGTCCAGCGGTCATCGCTCTGGTTGTGCCGGACGCCGCACCATACGTTTGCCCGTCCTCTCGCAGGCGGTGAAGCGATGGACGTTGCCGACTCGCTTCGCCTGGCGCTCGCCGACCGCTACACGATCGAGCGCGAACTCGGGCAGGGTGGCATGGCCACCGTCTACCTCGCCGAGGACTTGCGCCACCACCGGAAGGTCGCGCTCAAGGTCCTGCGGCCCGAGATCGCTGCCACCTTGGGCGCCGGCCGCTTCGCCCGCGAGATCGAAGTCGCGGCGCGGCTGCAGCATCCCAACATCCTCCCGCTGCTCGATTCAGGTGAGGCCGCCGGCTTCTTCTTCTACGTGATGCCGTTCATAGAGGGCGAGTCGCTGCGGGATCGCCTGGCACGCGGGGGCGAACTGCCGATCCACGATGCGGTGCGGATCCTGATGGAAGTGGCCGACGCCCTGAGCCACGCGCACGCACACGGCGTGGTTCACCGCGACATCAAGCCCGACAACGTGATGCTCTCGGGGCGACACGCCCTGGTTGCGGATTTCGGCGTATCCAAGGCCGTAACGGAGGCGACGGGGCGCCAAGTGCTCACCTCCGCGGGGGTGGCACTGGGTACTCCGGCCTACATGGCGCCGGAGCAGGCGGTGGCCGATCCGCACCAGGACCACCGGGTGGACATCTATGCGTTGGGGGTGCTCGGCTACGAGCTGCTGACCGGCCGAGCTCCGTTCTCTGCCACGACGGCGCAGGAGATGCTGGCCGCGCACGTCACCAGCGACCCGGAGCCACTGGAGCCGCACCGGCCCATGGTGTCGCCGGCACTTGCAGGCGTGGTGATGAAGTGCTTGGCGAAGAAGCCCGCCGACCGCTGGCAGACGGCGGACGAGTTGCTGACGGCCTTGGAACCGCTGGCCACCCCGAGCGGCGGTACGACCCCGACACAAACGCGGCCGGCGAGCGCCCTGGCGAGAGTGCCGCGCTGGGCGAGGTGGGTTGCGGGCGTGGCAGGTGTGGTAGCGGTGCTAGTGCTGGGGTTCGGGGTGTTGAAGCTGACGCGTGGCAGCCCGCTGCCTCTCGTCATCGGTCGGTCGGAGCAGATCACATCCGGGGGCGGACTCGGCATCCAGCCGGCCATCTCTCCGGACGGCAGGCTCGTCGCTTACGCGGCTGGCAACGCGGCGCACGTGCGGATCTTCATCCGGACAATCGGTGGGGGCAGGACGATCCCGCTGTCGGACGATTCGACCGCGGACGAGGAGGAGCCCAAGTGGTCGCCGGATGGTGCCAGCATCCTCTTCCTTGCGCGGGGTGGCGCATCGATCGCACCGGCCCTGGGTGGCTCGTCCCGTCCGGTCGTCGCACCCGGGGATGGTGTCGCATCGGCCACGTGGTCGCCGGACGGGCTCGAGATCGCCTTTGTACGTGGTGACTCGCTGAAGGTCACGGACCTCGAGGGGCAACGGAGCCGCCTGGTGGCGACGACGCCCCCCGAGGTTCACTCGTGCGCTTGGTCGCCGGGGGGGCGCTGGATCGCCTGCGTGCGAGGGAACACGACTGCAATGTCTGCGGGCGCCGGCTTTGGAAATCTCGCCCCCAGCGCGCTGCTGCTCTTTCCGGTGCGCGGGGGGGCTCCGACGGTTCTTCTCGAAGGGCAGGCGTCCAACCAGAGCCCAATCTGGTCGCGCGACGGTCGTCGATTGCTCTTCGTCTCCAATCGAGACGGACCGCGCGACGTGTACGCCTTGTCGGTCTCGGCCGCCGGGCGGCCTAACGGCCAGCCGAATCGGCTGACGACCGGCCTGGGCGCGCTCTCGATTTCGCTGTCCGCCGATCAACGCCAGCTCGCTTACGATGTCTACACGGTTCGGGCGAACATCTGGGCACTACCGATTCCACGCGGCGCTGCTGTCACCGCGGATGGGGCGGTTCAGGTCACCCGCGGCACCCAGATCATCGAGTCGCTGCGGGTGTCACGCGACGACCGGTGGCTGCTGTACGACTCGAACCTCCGCGGCAACGCGAACATCTATCGCGTCCCTATTGCCGGTGGCGATCCAGAGCAGCTGACCAGCGATTCCGTGAACGAATTCGCTCCTGATCTGTCGCCTGACGGCCACGCCGTGGCCTACCACTCGTGGCGCACGGGCACGCGGGACATCGAGGTCAAGCCCCTCGACGGGAGCCCGGTGGAGCAGGTGACGAACACGCCTGCGCAGGAGAGCTACCCGGTGTGGTCGCCCGACGGGAGGGCACTCCTGTTCTTTGACCAGGCGGCGCCGACTGGGGCATACGTCACGCGCCGCGACGCGAATGGCGCGTGGTCTCCTCCCAAGCTGCTGGCCTCGCCCGCAGGGGGACCGGAGTGGTCGCCTGATGGCCGCGAGATCGCGTACCTCTCGCGGGCGGCGTCGACGCAGCCGATTCAGTTGATGGTGATGCCGGCCGAGGGGGGGAGTTCGCGACGCGTCTACGATGTAACGGCAACGGCGCCGATGGCTGAGCGGGAGAGGTGGAGTCCAGACGGACGGACCCTCTACTACAAGTCCCACGATTCGCAGGGACACGCGTCGTTGTGGAGTGTGAGCGCGGCGGGCGGACGCCCGGGCCTGCTGGTTCGGTTCACGAATCTCGACCGGCCCTCGAACCGCAGTGACTTCGCGACGGACGGCAAGCGGTTCTACTTCACCATCGAGGACCGGCAGTGCGACGTCTATGTGGCGGAGCTGCTCAAGCGATGAACCGGCGCAGCGACGCTGGCCGGTCCGGCGGAAGCCCTCCGTACGGCGATTCCCCTGGCGGACGCGAGACAGCCTCCGAGCACGAGTGCTTGTGGGGCCTGATACCATCTAGCGGCCCGTCGTGGTGGACGCTGCAGCTCCTCGCAACAGCCGGAAGTCCGACCCGCATCCCCTGGTATCCTGGGGGCGGTCGAATGACGCTCTCCTAACGCCTGTCGGTTAACCGTGTGTTACACGAGCTAGCGGCACGCCGGCCTGCCAGGGAAGAGGTCGCTGCCGTAGCCTGTTCAACCGTCGTGAGCGTCTGCCAGGAGGAGCGCGATGAGATCGTACCGGACAACTGGCCTGATCTCCGTTCTTGCCCTCGTCTCCGCGTGCGCCCCGAAGCCGGCGGCGCCGCCCGACACGGCCGCCGTCCGGAGTGCCCTCAACGTCCAGGAGAGGAAGGGCGTGATGGCATTGGCGGACAAGGACACGGCTGCGCTCGGCGCAATGTTCACCCAGGACGCGACGTGGATCATTCAGGACGCCAGCACGTTCAAGGGCCGCGCCGCCATCGAGAAGGGGGCGAACGCCCTCTTCGGTTCATACGATTCGCTCACGATCGGTGCCCTGACCATCCAGGGGCTCGTCGTCATCAGCGACACGCAGGCGCTCACGTTCTCGCACCTCGGCTTCAGCATGACGATGAAGGGGCAGAAGAAGGCGGTGGCCTACTCCAACCCCTTCGCGGACTACTGGGTGAAGGGCGCCGACGGCGTGTGGCGCGTGGCATACGAGATCAATGCCGGGGGCGTGGTGCCCGAGGCCTCCGCGCCGGCCACGCGGCAGTAGACGGCTCGCGTTCGCGCGTCTGTCAGCTGAGTCGGTGAGCTCGAAGCGGAGCCGGCCTGGGCGGTGAGCCTGGCGCGCTCGACGACCCGCTGCGCGATCTGGGTAGCCGCGGGGCCGGCCGACCGGATGCGTGCGACGAAGGAAGGCGAGGCGAACTGCCGGGTCGCGCTGGGATCACGTCCTCTACGGCGCCGGCGGCTGGAACCCGTCCACGCCGAGCTGCCACAGCAGGAACGCGTTTAGATCGGCCGTCTCCGCCTCGGCCTGACTCGAGGTGGAGCCGATCCCGTGGCCGCCCTCGAAGTCCACGCGCAGTAGTACCGGCCGGCCGCTCGACGTCGCGGCCTGCAGTCGCGCCGCCGGCTTGGCCGGCTCCCACGCTGAGGAGGAGCTACCAGCTTCCCCGCTCGGCCTCGCGCAGTCGCTCGGGGGTCCCCACGTCCTGCCACGCATGGGCCGAGAAGTCCGCCGGCTCGATCCGGTAGCCCCGCGCCGCCAGGTCCAGGTACAGCTCGACGATCGGGAACGTGCCGGTTCGCTCGGCGAGGTCGAGCATTTCCGGCTCGACGACCTGAATCCCGGCGAACGCGAAGTCGCGCACGGGACCCGCGGGTTCTCGCACGCGGCGCGAGCCGCTCGCCGCGCGGTTCTCCCAACCCATCAACCCCTGCTCGTCGAACAGGAGGCGGCGCGAGGACGGCCGGTCCTGCACCGCCAGCGTGCCGAGAACCGGGTTGCCCAGACGCTCCCGCGCGAGCCGATGCCTGGCCAGCAGCGTCTTCAGCGGCATGCGCGAGAGGACGTCCACCGCGTGGAGGAGGATCGGGCCGTCGCGGCGGAACAAGCGGCCCGCCGCCAGGAAGCCGCCGCCGGTGTCGTACGGGCCATCGGGCTCGGGCGAGATCAGCACTTCCACGCCAGGAGGATGCTCCTCCAACCATCTGGTCATCTGACCGCCGTGACGGCTGGTGTTGACGATCAGGCGCGTCGCCCCGGCCGCGACGAGGCGGTCCATCACGTGCGCCAGCAGCGGCCGGCCGCGCACCGCGATGAGCGCCTTCGGAATCGTGTCGGTGAGCGGCGCCAGCCGCGTCCCCAGGCCGGCCGCCAGGATCATCGCTTCCATCAGATCTTCCCGTGCACCACGCGGACGGCGACGTGCGGATACCGGCTCCTCAGGTGGGCGGCCAGCTTCGCGGCCATGAACACCGACCGGTGCCGGCCGCCCGTGCAGCCGAACGCGACCGTCAGGCTCGAGAACCGCCGCTCCAGGAACCGCTCCACGTGCGCGTCCACCAAATCGCTCACGCTGCTCCAGAACTCCTGCACATCCCGCGAGCGCTCGAGCAAGTCCGCCACCTTCTCGTCCTCTCCCGTGAGATCGCGCAGCTCGGGGACGTGGTGCGGGTTGGGCAGCGAACGGCAGTCGAAGACGAAACCACCGCCGTGCCCCTCGGTGTCCGAAGGGTAGCCGTCGCGATAGGAGAAGCTGCGGACGAGCACGCCGAGGCCGGCGTGCGACGCGGCCCCGCTCTCGGGCGCGGCCCAGCGCTCGACGATCCGGCGGAACACCTGCTCCAGCTCGGGCAGAGCGAGCGGCAACCCGTCCGCGAGGAGGTCGTCCAGGTTGCGGGCGGCGTGCGGCACGCTCTCCAGGAACCGGCGCTTGCGCTCGAAGAAGCCGCGGTATCCGTAAGCCCCCATCGCCTGCATCAGCCGCACCAGGACAAACCCGACGAACTGCTCGCGGAACCGCGCCCGGTCCACCGGCATCAGGGTGCCCAGCTCGTCCAGGTAGGCTTCCAGCAACTCGGCGCGCAGCGGCCGCGGAATGGCGGCCTTGGCGTCGTACAGCAGCGAAGCGACGTCGTAGTGCGGCGGTCCCTTCCGGCCGCCCTGGAAGTCAATGAACCACGGCTCCCCGTCCCGGATCATGATGTTGCGCGACTGGAAATCGCGGTACAGGAAGCCGTCGGCGCCGGCCTGGAGCAGGTGCGTCGTGAGGCGGGAGAAGTCGTCCTCGAGCCGCTGCTCGCGGAAGGGCACGCCGGCGAGCTTCAGGAAGTGGTACTTGAAGTAGTTCAGGTCCCAGCGGATGGATTGGCGATCGAAGGCCCGGCGCGGATAGGCCAGGCGATAGTCCACCACGCGATGGCCCGCGACCTGGAATCGCGGCAGGATCGCAAGCACCCGCCGGTACAGCGGCACGATGTCGGCCGGGAACCGGTCCGCGCCGCTGGCGACCCGCGCGGCTGTGAGCGCCCGGAACAACGTGGTGTCGCCGAGGTCCTCCTCCAGCCAGACACCTGCCTCTTGGTCCTCGGCATGAATCTCGGGCACCGGGAGGCCGGCGGAGCGGAAAGCCCTGGCGAACGACAGGAACGCGCGGTTCTCGTCGCGGTCGGGCCCGATGGCGCCGACCACCGTGCGCACGGCGTCCCACACCAGCCGGAAGTACTGCCGCGTGGAGCCGTCGGCCACCAGATCGAGGATCCCGTCCGGCCGGCGGCCGAACCGCTCCTCGGCGAGCGTGATGAGGCGTTCCTTCATGGGGTCGAATATCGGCGCCGGGCGCGTTGCCGGCGACTAGTTGCCGCCTTCTTGGTTGCTGTAGTGGAACCGCACCGGAGTGGACTGCGGGCCGCCGAGTCCCTTGTACCTGACGGTCGCCTGGAGAACGACCGTTCCGTCGGCGAGCTCCGGCCGGTTCCGGAAATCGCCCTTCTTGTCTAGGAAAGCGCCGTGCATCGTGAAGGAGCCGATCGCGTCCGCGGTGCACGTCACTTCGAGTGTGTCGGGCGAGATGATCGCGCGCCCGCAATCGATATGAACGCCCTCGCGCTCGCCGGAGGTTGGCAGGAATTCGACGCTGGCGTGGGCCCGGCTCAGCTCGAGCCATTCGAGTCGATGCCCCTTGATGGTCAGAGAATCGACAGGGAAGTAGAACCCCCGCGCATCGAAGGGCCGCTGGAGCCGCGTGTCCACCGTGCGCGAGGGCGCCGTGGCCGAGGCCCTCCCCGCGCTCGGCTGCGGCGACCAGCCGCAAACGACTCCGGCGAATGCCAGGCAAGACGAGACCACGTTGATTTCGCGCACCATCGTTCAGGCTCCTCCTCTGTGCGCCTCGCGGCGCGTGTCCGGTGAGGCCTACACTAACCCTCCCCGCTCAGCTTCCCCCACGCCGCGAACGCTTGCTCGAGCGCCTGCTTCGCGGCCTCCAGTTCCTTGCCCAGCGCCGCCGCACGCCGCACGCCGTCGCCCGTGAGGTAGAGCTCGGGGTCCGCGAGAGCCGCCTGGAGCCGCTGCACCTCGCCGTCGGCCCGGGGCACCTCCGCCTCGGCCTGCTCGAGCGCGCGGCGGGCCGAGCGCTGGACCTTCGCCTCCCTCTTCCGCGTGTCCTCGGTTCGGCGCAGCAGGCGCTGCTCCTTCACGCGCCGCAGCGCTTCCTCCTCCTGCGCCGCGACGCGCGCCGCGTGCGCGCGCTCGGTGCTGGCCGCCTCCCACTCCGCGAACGTGCCCGGATAGTCGGTGATGCGCCCGCCGTGCAGCACCCAGACGCGCGTCGCCAGCGCCCGCAGCAAGGCGCGGTCGTGGCTCACCAGGATCACGGTGCCGTCGAACTCCCCGATCGCCTCCTCGAGCGCCTCGATGGACTCCACGTCGAGGTGATTGGTCGGCTCGTCGAAGACCAGCATGTTGGCGCCGTCGAGCTCCATCAGCGCCAGCGCCATTCGCGCCCGCTCGCCCCCCGACAGCGTCCCGCACCGCCGCAGCACCGAGTCGCCGGAAAACCCGTAGCGCCCGAGGTGCCCCTGCACCTGCCCCCGAGTCCAGCGCGTGCGCCGGTCCGCGATCGCGTCGTAAAGCGTCTTCTCCTCGGGCACCTGCGCGAGGTCCTGGCGGTAGTGCGCCAGCGAGACCGAATCGGGGATGCGCACCGTGCCGGTATCGGGCGCGCGCTCGCCCGTGAAGACCTTGAGGAGCGTGGACTTTCCCGCGCCGTTGGCGCCGACCAGCCCGACCACCTCGCCGCGCCGCACGGTGGCGCCGAAGCCGTCGAGCAGCACCCGCGCGCCGAACGCGATGCGCACGCCCTCCGCGACGAGCACCTGGTCGCCGCCGCGCTCGCTCGCCTCGAGCCGGAGCACCATTCCGTCGTCCTCGCCCGGCGGCGGCCCGAGCCGCGGCAGCCGCGCCAGCCGCTTCTGCCGTCCCACCGCCTGGCGGCTGTTCTGCCCGGCGATGTTGCGGCGGATGTAGTCCTCCTCCTTCGCGATCTTCGTCGCCTGCTGCTGGTACGCGCGCTGCGCCGCGAGCCGGCGCTCGGCGCGCTGCGTGACGAAGGCCGAGTAGCCCGCGGCGTAGGCGGTCGCGGTGCGCGCCTCGATGTGCAGGACGTGATCGGCGAACGCCTCGAGGAGCGCGCGGTCGTGCGTGATCAGGAGCACGGCCGCGTCGAGGCCGCGCAGGTACCCCTCGAGCCACAGCGTGGTCTCGAGGTCGAGGTGGTTGGTGGGCTCGTCGAGGAGCAGCAGGTCGGCCGGGGCCGCGAGCTGGCGGGCGAGGGCCACGCGGCCGCGCTCGCCGCCGCTCAGCGTCCCGAGCGGGCGGGTGCGCGAGGCGTCCGGCTCGAAGCCGAGGCCGTGCAGGACGGCGTCCACCCGCGCCGCGGCCTCGTAGCCGCCCTCGCGCTCGAACCGGTGCAGGTCGCGATCGTAGCGCTCCAGCATCGCGGGCGTCACCGCGTCCCCCGCCACGGCCATCGCCGCGGCCTGCTCGGCGAGCGAGTGCTCGAGCGCGAACAGGTCGGCGAAGGCGCCCGCGGCCGCCTCCCACACCGTTGCCGCGTCGCCGAAATCGCGGTACTGGTCCATCACGGTGATGCGGAGCCCGGCCGAGCGCGCCACGACGCCACTCGACGGCGTCAGGTCGCCGCGGATCAGGTTGAAGAGCGTCGTCTTGCCCGAGCCGTTGCGCCCCAGGATGCCCCAGCGCTCGCCGCGGTCCACGAGGAAGCCCACGTCCCGGAGCAGCTCGCGGTCGCCGAAGCGCACCGCGACGCCCGTCATCGAGACCAGGGTCATGGCGCGGCGGCCCTGGCCGAGGAGCGGACCGGCGGCGGCAGGGCAGGCGATCGGAGCCGGACGCTGAATTGCACGCCGGAGAATCTAGCTCCGGCCGAGGTCCTCTCGGTGGGTCACTGGTCGGGCAGCGCGGGCGCCGGCGTACCGTCGGACCACTTGCGCAGCGCCACCATGAACACGGACACCCGCTCGGGCGCGCCCAGGAACTGGGGATTCAGCATCACGGGCGAGCCCGGGACGTCGGCGCCCCACGACCCGCTGTCCGACGCGGCGGCGTAGAACATGAGGTGGGGCACCCAGTGCCCGGCGGCGTCGTCGAGGAAACCGTCCTTGGACATCATGTAACACATCGCGCCCGGCTCGAGGGGCGGGAACCTGCTGCCCGCCAGCGCGGCGCGGACACCGTCCACCGTCGGCGGCTGCGACGAGCCCGACAGGACCAACTCGGTGCGCCGGATCGTGATGGGCAGGATGGACCGCACGGCCGCCGGGTTGTAGCAGACGGGGCCCCGGAGCCGCGGGTTCCAGAACTGCTTCGCGTCGAACGGCGACATCCAGGACCGCTCCACCGCGCACACGAAGCCGTTCGTCCCATCCACCGCCTTCTCGTAGCCGTGTGGGCCCAGCACCAGGACGGTCGCGTGGCGCGAGATGGAGTCCGGCGCCGCGCTGCGGGCGAGCGCGATCTCGGCGGCACGATCCGCGATCAGGTACTGCGCGAGCGGGGCCATCGAGGGATAGGGCGCCGGCGCGGGCTGGGCCCATGATCGGCTGGTGACGGCGCCGGCGAGCGCGGCGGCCACGAGGAGCGAGCCTACCGAACGAGCGATGGTCATGGGTTGCCTCCAGGGGACGATTCGTCTTTCGGCGCAGTTTTCTCCGTATCACCATAAACCCGATCTCGTTCCCCTGGTATCCGGCGCAAGCATGAGTGACGGTCCCCTAACGCGGGTCGCGTATCCCTTGTAGCGTCGGGAGAGCGGCAGGGCCGGCCGGTGCTTGCAGCGCCGCAGCGGCGCGGATGGTCGCACGCCGTGGATCGGCCGGGTGTGCGCTTGGCGCCTGCCCTTCGGGCGCGGCGGGGGCGTTCACGGAACAGCTCGAGCGACTGACCGCCGCGTTAGCCGACCACTACACGATCGAGCGCGAGCTCGGCCAGGGCGGGATGGCCACGGTCTACCTGGCCGAGGACCTGCGCCACCACCGTCAGGTCGCGCTGAAGGTTCTGCGCCCGGAGATCGCCGCCACCTTGGGCGCGGGCCGCTTCGCCCGCGAGATCGAAGTCGCCGCCCGGCTCCAGCATCCCAACATCCTGCCGCTGCTCGATTCCGGGGAAGCCGCGGGCTTCTTCTTCTACGTGATGCCGTACGTCGAGGGGGAATCCCTGCGGGATCGGCTGGCGCGCGGGGGCGAGCTGCCCATCCACGACGCCGTGCGGATTCTGATGGAAGTGGCGGACGCCCTGAGCGAGGCGCATGCCCATGGCGTCGTGCATCGGGACATCAAGCCGGACAACGTGATGCTGCGGGGCCGGCACGCCCTGGTCACGGACTTCGGCGTGGCCAAGGCGGTGACGGAGGCAACGGGCCGGCAGATTCTGACGTCGGCGGGGGTGGCGCTGGGGACGCCGGCCTACATGGCCCCGGAGCAGGCGACGGCCGATCCCCACCAGGACCACCGGGTGGACATCTACGCGCTCGGGGTCTTGGGCTACGAGTTGCTGACGGGCCGAGCGCCGTTCTCGGCCACGACCGCGCAGGAGATGCTGGCGGCGCACGTGACCGCGGAGCCCGAGCCGCTGGAGCAGTACCGCCCGACGGTGTCACCGGTGCTGGCGCAAGTGGTGATGAAGTGCTTGGCCAAGAAGCCGGCGGACCGCTGGCAGACGGCGGACGAGCTGCTGACGGCCTTGGAACCGCTGGCCACGCCGAGCGGGGGCACGACGCCGACCCAGACGCGACCAGCAACCGCGGGGCGGTTGCCCCGCTGGGCGAAGTGGGCGGCCGGGGTGGCCGCACTCGCGCTGGTCGTGCTCGTTGTTGGGCAGGTAGCCAAGCCCAAGCCACTCAACATCACCTTGTCCGACATCACCCAGATCACGAGCGAGTCGGGGGTGCAGTTTCAGCCCGCCGTCTCCCCAGACGGGAATGAGGTCGCGTACGTGGCGGGCCCGATCGGGGCGCCGCACCTCACCATCCGGAGCACGGCGAACATCGCGGGTGGTGGCGAGGTCCGCTTGGCCGATACCTCGGCCGGCGGCGAATGGTATCCGGCGTGGAGTCCCGACGGCGCGCTCGTGCGGTTCCAAGGCTGCCGTGGAACCGCGTTCGCGGGTTGCGACTGGTACGAGACCGGGCGGTTAGGTGGGTCAGTGCGTCGGATCACGCTGCCGCCGCGAGCCCGGAGTCCCGCGTGGTCGCCCAATGGTGCGCGCGTGGCCTTCTTCGTGGGCGACACGCTCTTCACCGCCTCTGCCTCTGCGGCGGACACTGCCGCGCGGCCGGTGGCGGTCGACACCGCCGCCTGGAGGTACGGACAACATTCCCTCACGTGGTCCCCTGACGCGAAGCTGCTTGCCTACGTGAGCGCGAATCCCACTTGGCAGTATAGCGGCAACGTGAATCCGTCCACTATCCGGATCGTGAACGCCGAGGGTGGCTCGCCACGGACGATCGCGGCCGATGCGCACCTCAACGTGAGTCCCGTCTGGCTCGACGCGCGGCACCTGTTGTTCGTCTCCGATCGTGATGGACCACGTGGCGTGTACGTGGTCGAGGTGGGGCCCGCGGGCCGCCGCGGGGATCCGCGCGCCGTTCCGGGGGTGGCTGACCCCCACTCAGTCTCCTATGCGATCGGCACGAGAACGCTTGCCTTTGCGAAGCTCACCCTCCATCAGAACATCTGGTCGTACCCGCTTGGCCGCTCCGCACCCATGTCCATCCGGGACGGCCACCCCGTGACCACGGGCAATCAAGTGATCGAGTGCCACGACGTTTCGCCGGACGGCAAGTGGATCGTCTACGACGACAACCTCCGCGGGAACCAGGACCTCTACAAGATGCGGGTGGACGGCGGCCAGGCTGTGCCGGTGACAAACTACCCTGGAGACGAAGCGGCGCCCCGCTGGTCACCGGACGGAAGAGAGATCGTCTTCTACACCGGCGACTCCGTCAACACCGGGGAGATCGAGGTGGTCCCGGCTGTCGGCGGCGCGCCTGTGCTGCTCAGCGCGAGCCACGGGACGTTCAGCAACTACCCCCGCTGGTCGCGCGATGGCCTTGCCATCTTCTTCTGGTCCGATCGCACGGGACGCCCTCGGGATTGGATCTTGACGCGTGACAGCGTGGGCGGAGCCTGGCACGAGGCAGTGATGTTCGCCGATGTCGATGCGCACGGGGATGGCGAGTGGGCGCCCGACGGCAGCGGTGTGCTCGAGAGTTGGAACTTGGGCTCGATGCCGCAGGTGATCTCGGACGGCGGGCACGTCATTTGGCGGCGCGACTTGACTGCTGCGTATGGGCTGACCGTGCCGCTCCACGGCGTCCCGGTGTATCACTACTCCCGTGACGGTCGGACGATCTACGTGTGGGCGGTCCACCGGGACGGTCGCCAGGGGATTTGGGCGATTCCTGTGGCAGGCGGTGCGGCGCGCTTGGTGGTAGCGTATGACGACCCGGCGTTTCCTGCCCCCATCTACTTCAGCGTCGGCCCTGACCGCCTCTATCTCACCGTGTCGCAGTACGAGAGCAACATCTGGGTGGCGAAGCTGCATTGGTGAGCGCAATCACGCCCCGCCCCACGCCCTGAAACGTCTTTCGCAGCCGCGCCCGCTAGTCCCGTCAACCGCTCGTGCGCATCGCGGCGAGCAGCGTGACGTCGTCGTGCGGCTCGGCCTGGCCCGTGAACGCCGCGAGCGCGTCCAGGACGCCGCGGACGAGCTTGGCGACGGTGGTGTTGTTCGCCCGCAGGGCGTCCCGCAGACGCTCGGCGCCGAAGGACTCGCCGGCCGGGCCCCTCGCCTCCACCAGCCCGTCGGTGAACGCGAACAGGGTGCAGCCACGCTCGAGCTTCGCCTGGCTCGCCTTGAACTCCACCTCCGGCAGGAGCCCCAGGGCCGGGCCCGTGGGCCTGAGCTCCCGAATGGAGCCGTCCGGCGCGACGACGAGGGCCGGCTCGTGGCCGGCGTTGACGTAGTCGAGCTGCCCGTCCCGGGGATCGAGCGCCCCCAGGAAGACCGTCGCGAACATATTGGTGCGCCCGTGCAGCCGCGCGATGTAGTCGTTGGTGAAGCCCGCGACGCGCACGAGCAGGTCGGCCGCCGAGGCAGACTCCAGCGCCTGGCGGACGAGGGTGCGGCGTCCGCCGATCATCTGGATGGCGCCGCCGCCGATCGGGTCGGCGGAGGCGCGGATGAGGCTGCGGAACAGGGCCATGAACAGCGCCGCGCCGACGCCCTTGTCGCACACGTCGCCGACGACGGTGACGATCGTGCCCGACGGCGGCAGCACGAAGGCGTCGTAGAAGTCGCCGGACACCTCGCGGGCGGGCTGCAGCGCGGCCTCCAGCTGCACCCCCATCGCGACCGGCAGGGATTCGGGCAGGAAGTCGCGCTGGATGTTCCGCGCGACTTCCATCTCGCGCGCGAGGCGCTCGACGTCGGGTACGCCGTGTGGGGTCGTCATCCGTCGATCACCGAAAGTTGCCAGAGGTCCCGGGTGCCGGTCTGAAGGAACGGACGCAGGGCCAGGAGCCCCGTTCTCCCGATGTTCGCCTCGAGGTATCGCAGCTCCTGGAACTTGTCCTTCACCGTCGGATCCGGCGCGGCCTCGAACCCGGCCTCGCGCATCATCAGCACGCCCTTGGCGCGGATCGCCAGCTCGGTGCGCAATCGCAGCAGGCACATCATGTCCACGATCACCTCGGGCGCGAAGCGGCTCTTGAGCGTCGTGAGGTACCGCCCGACCGGGGTGCCCGCAACCTGCCCCGTGTGCACGGCGCGCAGCAGCTCCTGGTCGGTGTCGAAGCCCGCCCCCACCCAGGCGGCCGTCTCGCGCTCGCTCTGCTGGAACACCGCGACGCTGAGCCAGGGGAAGACCAGGACGATCAGGGCCGTGGCCAGGATCGGGTTCAGCAGGAAGTGGTTGTACAGCGAGTGCAGGACCACGGCCACGACGAGTCCCGGCAGGAGGAGGTAGAGCCGGAAGACGTCGCGGCGGCCCTGGAGCGTCTTGGCGACCATCGTCAGGATGGCCGTGGCGCCGCCGTGCATGATCGCCGTCCCGAATCCCCGCACGACCCAGGTCCAGATCGGCGCGCCGGCTGTCGCGTGCACGTAGTAGAGGTTCTCGAGGATCGCGAAGCCGGTACCGATGCCGAAGCCGTGGATCGCGGCGTCCACGACGAACCCCACCTTGTTCTTCTGCAGCAGGTAGACGACGAAGACGGCCTTGAACGACTCCTCCACGACCGGCGCGACGTACAGGGAGTAGCTGGACGGGTCCACGGCGAGGGCGTGCCGGAGGCCGACGTTCACCGCGTAGCTCGCGAGGGCGGCGACCACGCCGGCCGCGACCGACAGCAGGATCGCCCGCGGCGCGACGAGCTTGTAGCTGTCGATCAGGATCAGCGCTCCCAGAAAGAGGAAGACCGGGAGGATGCTGACGGCGACCGCGAGGACGGTCGTCACATGATCTTGAACGAGAACATCCAGGCGGAGCGGCGCGGGCCGCCCTGCGCCTGGGCCACGGCGAACCCGGTCGAGAACGTCGACTCGAGGTGCGAGAGCGTGTTCAGGCGGACGTCGAGCTGCGCGCCGACGCTCTCCAGCGTGCTGCGGGCCGCCGCGTCGTCCACGTTGACCGAGAGCCCCGTCGCGAACAGCGACAGGTCGGCCCATTGCAGGTAGAAGCTCGGGATTCCGACGCGGCGGAACCGGAGGGGCGGCGTCACCCACTGCACCTGGGCCCGGCCGTAGTTGGCGCCGCCGATGCTGTTGATGTCCGTGCCGGGGAAGCTCTCGACGTTCCGGAACTGCTGGATCTCACGGTAGTCCACCCAGTTGTTGCCGAACCCGCCGAAGAAGAAGTCGGCGAACGGGTCGGTCCGGGCCCCGGCCAGCGCCGTGCCCACCGAGGCTCTGAGCCACAGCGACGAGTGGTCCAGCGGCAGCAGGAACCCCCGGGACGCGTCCAGGCTCACGCGGGGATACAGCCTCCCGTTGACCTCGTTGCCGCTGACGCTCGCGCCCCAGGTCGTCCCCAGCTCGTCCTCGACGGCCCCGAGGGAGCGCCGGAGGGAGGTGTACGCGAGGTCGCCGGAGACCGACAGGAGCGTCTTGAACGGCGCCGCGATGCCCTGGTACTCTGGCAGGGTCGCCAGGTCGCCGTAGCCCGTCGCCGCGAGCGTGTACGTCAGCCGCCTCGGCTCGTCGTAGAGGAGAGTGCCCTGGTACTGCAGCCCCAGCGAATACCCCTTGCGGCTCACGCGCGTGGGGCCGAAGAGGTCGTAGAAGTCGGCCGGATTGAGGGCGGCGGAGAGCCGCCAGTTCCAGTAGTTGAAGTTCGCGCGCACGTGCAGGCGCTCGTCGGACGCCAGGCGCAGGTCGGGCGAGTAGGTCCCGGTCAGGTCCAGAGACGTCGTGCCGATCCGGTCGGACACGTTCATGCGCATCCCGACGGCCACGGCGTTGGTGCCGGCCGCGTCCTGATACGCCTCCACGACCGGATACGCGCTGTCCAGCTTCAGGTTGCGCAGCGGCCGGTAGGGTCCGCGCGAGATCGTGACCGAGTCGAGGTCGACGCGCGACGCGGGCGGCACCGCCCACGACTGCACGTCGGGACGCTGCTCGGCGATCTCGTTCCCCAGGAAGCGGATCGCGCTCACGCTGTCCACGGCCCGGTTCGCGATCAGCGAGGGCACGAACCCCCAGCGCGTGTACTCGAAGACGAGGAGGGAGTCCCTGGAAACCGGGACCGGCCTGAAGAAGCCCGTCTCCGCGTTGCTCAGGGCGTCGATGTCGCGCCGCTCGAGGTCGTAACGGAAGATGTTGGACACCCCCGAGAGGTAGGACGAGCCGAAGAGATACCTGCCGTCCGGCGAGAAGACGAAGTTGAGCGGCGCCCAATCGCCGAAGTCGTACAGCGTCTCGACCGCGGTGTCTCCCTTCACGAGGGCCGGGACGTCCATCTTCACCAGCCGCTGCTTGCCGCTGATGTCCGACATCGACCCGACGAGCGTCGCGCCGTCCGGCGAGACGTCCAGGTCGAACAGGTCGCGCCCGTAGGGCAGGGTCCGGACCTGGTGCCACTCGTGATACGGCGGCGGAATGCGGACCAGGGTCGAGAATCCGTTGTCGTGCCGGACGCCCCACAGCGAGCTGTCCGCCGGGTCGAAGACGAGGTCCCCGACCCGCGCGTCCTTCATCAGGACCTCGGAGCGGCCGGACACCAGGTTCAGCGAGACGAGGTTCCGCCAGTTGGCGTTGTTGGTCGTGTAGAAGAGCGTGCGTGACGCCGGATCGTACGCCAGCGAGGTGACGTAGAGGCCCGCGGCCCCCATCACCTCCCTGATGTTCGTGAGCTTGCCGGTCGCGACGTTGATGGCCGCGAGGTGGCCGACCTGGCCCGGATAGCGCAGGGCCAGGTAGAGGTTCCCGCTCGCCGAGTCGTAGTACGCCCGGGAGACGGCGCCCAGCGCCCGGTTCGAGACCGGGCGGGCCGTGGTGACCGGGTGCCGCCGGATCGCCGCGAGGTTGGAATCCTGCCAGGCGTGCTCCCAGGCGATCCAGCGCGACCACTCGTCCTCGAGCGACCGGCCGTACACGTGCCGGAACTGCGACGAGAAGTAGCGCCGGCTGCCCGCGCTGCGGTTGAACCACGCCAGCAGGCTGTCGTCGCCGTAGCGCAGCGCCAGGTAGCTGACGAAGCGCGTGCCGTAGAGATAGGAGTTGGCCCCGACCAGGAAGTCGATCGTCGTCCCTTCCGATTCCAGCCCGACGACGTCGAAGATGGTGGCGCTGTCGCGGACGAGGGTGCGGAACACCATCTCGTCGTAGGGGCCGATCACGCGTCCCACGCCCCCGTTCATCCACGTCTCGAGGTAGACGGCGATCCCTTCCAGGTACCAGCGCGGCGAATACCACCGCGGCACGGTCAGGTAGCCGTAGAGCATGGACGGGGGGGCTTCGGGGTTGGGCGTGACCTTGCCGAAGAAGATGGATCGGAAGAACCGGTCGGACGCGGTGGCCTTGTCGGTGGTCACGAGGTGGACCATCTCGTGGTTGAGCGAGGAGACGATCCGTTCCTGCGCGGGCGCCGACTCGTACTCCACTTCGTACGGCGCGATCCCCACGGTGATGTGGTTCTCCGGCAGCGGACTCGCACCCGCGTTGCCGTAGTGCCAGAGATCGTGGATCAGCACGTCGATCTTGCCGTGCGGCGACCAGTCCCACAGGCGGGAGTGGAACTGCAGGGAGTTCTCGAAGGCGCCGACCACCTGGGGCACCAGGTAGGACTGGAGCGGCGACGTCCACACCAGCCGCAGGTCGCGGGTCTCGAGCGTCTGGAACTGCGCGGCGAGATCGGCGGGCGCGCATAGCCGCACGCCGGCCAGGAGGGCCAGGACGAACCGGAGTTTGGGCATTGTCAGGGGGAGGGAAACTACTCGGGGACCCCGGCTCCCGTTAGAGCGAGCCGGGATCCCCGTCGTCTCAGCTCAGTTCTGGTTGCGGTTCGCCTCGCGCATGAAGGCCTGGGACATCGCCTGGCTCTGCGCCAGGGAGCGGAAGGCCTCGCTCGCCTGCAGGGCCCGGAACGCCTGGCTCGCCACGATGCTGCGGAAGGCCTGGCTGTTCATCATGTCCCGGTAGGCCGAGTTGTTCTCCAGGTTCCGGAACGCCTGGCTGTTCATCAGCTGTTGATAGGCCTGGCTGGCCATGACCTGCTGGTAGGCCTGGCTCGCCATCATCTGCTGATAGGCCTGGCTCCCCACGACGTCGCGGAAGGCCTGGCTGTTCATCATTTCACGGTAGGCCGAGTTGTTCGCCAAGTTCCGGAACGCCTGGCTGGCCATCAGCTGCTGGTAGGCCTGGCTGGCCATCACGTGCTGGTAGGCCTGGCTGGCCATCACCTGCTGGTAGGCCGAGTTGGCCGCCAGGTCGCGGAAGGCCTGGCTGGCCATCAGCTGCTGGTACGCCTGGCTGGCCATCAGCTGCTGATAGGCCTGGCTGGCCATCACCTGCTGGTAGGCCTGGCCGGCCATCACCTGCTGATAGGCCTGGCCGGCGGCGATCTGCCGGTAGGCGTCGCTGGCCATGATCAGCCGGTACGCCTGGTTCTGCATGGCCTGCCGGAACGCGTCGCTCCGCACCAGCTGCAGGATCTGGTCGTTCTGGAAAAGCGCCTGGATCTCGGGGTTCTTGAGGGTCACGTCGGCCTCGGTCATGGCCCGGCCGTGATACCGCGCCGCCTGCTCGACCCCGCCGATCGTGCCGGCTTCGTTGCCGCGGGGCGGCCAGCCGGTCACTATCGAGGCGACGACGAGAATGATCGCCACCGCCGCGCTTCCGATGAGCACTGCCTTCTTGGTCATGAAAGTCTCCCCCAGTTGTTCAGTGGCGAGTCTCAAGCCCCCAACGGTCCTTCCCATGATCGTCCGCAACGTCGTCCACGCCGTTTCGGTCTTCGGTGACGCGCGCGCCGGCTGCGGCAGCGCATCGAGGATCGCCCGCTTCAGGCGGGGTGGCGGCTCGCGCGCTCCCACCTGGTCGAAGAGGCCGGCGAGCTGGCGCAGGTCGGCTTCGAGCGCCCTCGCTTCGGCGTTCTCGTCCACCAGCGACCGGAAGGCGGCGCTCTCCTCCGGAGTATTCGCGCCATCGATCTCCCGATGGACGAGCTCGATCTGGTCCCGGTTCAACATGGCTACGACACCCGTTCGCGGAGCGTGAGCCGCAGCCGTTCCCGCGCGGTGAACAGCCGTGACTTGACCGTTCGGACGGGAATCCCGAGCACGTCGGCGATCTCCTGGTAGGAGAACGACACGAAGTGCCTCAGCACCACCACCGCCCGATCGTCCGGCTTCAGGCCCATCAACGCCCTCCCGACGCGGTCCTGTGCCTCTGCCGCACCATCGGGCGCGGCTCCCGGCGCCCGGATATCCAGCTCGTCTTCCAGTGTCACCGTCGGCTTCCGACGCTTGAGCGCGTTCAACGACTCGTTCACGGTCATGCGATAAATCCAACTGAAGAACTTGTACCTCGGATCGTAGGTCCGGAGGTTTTGAAACGCGTTGAGAAACACCGTCTGCGTGACGTCCTCGGCGTCCTGCACGTTGCCGAGCATCCGAAGCGCGACATTGAACAGGCGCACTTGGTAGCGATCAACCAGACCGCCGGCCGCGTCTCCGTGACCCTCCAGGTACCGCGCGACCAGGGCCCGGTCCTCTTCGTCCGTCGCAGCAGGTGTCGCTTTCAATTACAACTCAGACCGCCAAAGGTTGGAGGAGTGCCTGCGATCGGCGGTGCCGCCGCCATGTCAGTCGGATTGCCGTGGGAACGTGCATCGGGGAACGCCCCGCTGCAATGCCGGGTCGCGGATGGGGCCTCCACCCCGCGGCGGCCCCCCCGCGCCGTGGCGGAGCCGGCTGACCATATTTGGGCGTTGGCGCTACCATGCAGCGGCACGCCGGAGGACGGGATGCGGCCAGGCTTCCGTATGACGATCGGAGCCGATCCAGGCGAAGTCGCCAGGGTCAACGCGGCGCTGGCCGAGTTCGCGGACGCGCACGCGGTGCCGGCCTCGATCCGGCGGAGCATGAACGTCGTCCTGGACGAGCTGCTGACCAACATCCTCTCGTACGGCTTCTCCGGGCGGAAGAGCGGCGAGGTGAGCATCGCCGTGGAGCTGGGTCCCGATCGCCTGTCCGTCACCCTCATCGACGACGGCAGACCGTTCGACCCGCTCGGCCTGGATGCCCCCGACACCGCGCCCTCGGTGGAGGAGCGGCCAATCGGTGGGCTCGGCATTCACCTGGTTCGGCGGATGATGGACGAAGTCAGCTATCAGCGCCGCGCCGATCGCAACGTCGTCACCCTGGCGAAGTTCCTGACGGACGGCATGACGGCGGGTCAGGGCGGAGGAAGGTCCATGGAAATCACCACGCGCACGCAGAACGGCGTCACGCTCGTCGCCCTCGGGGGAAATCTCGACAGCAACACGTCACCGCAGGCGCAGCAGGCACTCGACGGGATTCTGGCGAGTGGCGGGAAGAAGATGGTCATTGATTTCACGGCGCTCGACTACATCAGCAGCGCCGGACTTCGGGTCCTGCTCGGCACGGCCAAGCGCCTGAGCGGGGCGGGGGGCGCGCTGCGCCTGTTCGGCCTGAACGAGACGGTCCAGGAGGTGTTCGACATCTCCGGGTTCTCGACCATTCTCGCGGTGTCCGCCACGGAGGCCGAGGCGCTCAAGGGGATCTAGCGACTACGGCGCGCGCCCCTCGCCGTTGGCGGCGCGCCACGCGATCGCCTGCAGCGTGGCAGCCACCGCCGGGTCGAGTCCCGCCGTGAAGGCGGAGCCGGCAGGGGACCGTTCCAGCAGCGTGGCGTGGAAGACACACGCGATGAGGTAGGCGCCGATGCGCCCGGGGTGCACGGGGTCGGCGTACAGGTTGATCTCCGGGTGCTCGCGCCGCGCGAGGCTCCACGCCACGCCAGCCGGCACCACGGTTCCCCGCAGCAACGTCGCCAGCCGCTCGTAGGTCCGATTGATCCGGAGCTGCATCCCCTCGTAGGTGGCCATGTCGGGCGATACCGCGAGGTTGGCGGAGTCGCCGTCGCGCCGCGCCGGAGTCTCATACAGGAGGAGGCGGACCGACGGGCTGGCGGCGCGCGCTGCGGCGGCGAGGGTGTCGGCGTACGGCTCGATCCCCGTGCGCACCTGCTCGTCTGTGAAGGCGGGCCACTCGGACTGCTCCTGCAACACGACCGCGTTCCACCCGCCACCGGCGAGGAGCGCACGCACCTGCGGGTCGGCCGCGTGGTTCAAGAGCCGCGCTCCGCCCGGGGTGTGTTGCTCGTACTGGAGGTTGACGCCCGCCGTGCGCGCCAGGGCCTGGATCATCGCGGGCAGATCCCCGGCGTAGGTCAGGCTGTTGC
>Ga0335081_10004481_pt1 | contig 22000 bp, 25 predicted proteins | sample Lox_Sample_35_FD_206713 | JGI IMG/M metagenome (GOLD analysis project Ga0335081, IMG submission 206713) | Soil microbial communities from Loxahatchee National Wildlife Refuge, Florida, United States - Lox_Sample_3.5 | ecosystem: Environmental > Terrestrial > Soil > Wetlands | place: USA... | reverse complement strand
AGCACGGCGCACGGCTCTCGCGGCTCGGCCTGTCGAAGGCGGAGGGCTGACGGCGTTACGAATGTAAAGACGACCGTTTAACCAGAGCCCCGAGGGTTTCCGGTGCATGGCAAAGGACCCCGTGTGCGGGATGCTCGTGGAGGAGTCCACGGCGTCGCTCCGGGCGCAGCATCACGGGACCACCTACTACTTCTGCTGCGACTCCTGCATGCGAGAGTTCCTGGCCCCCGAGAAGGAACTGCGACTTCTCAGGATCCAGGTTCTGATCGCCCTGGTGCTGGCTGTCCCCATCCTGCTCCTCACCTACCTGCCGCTGCTCCCCAGGGCCCAGAGCGACTACTTGACGCTGGCGCTCGACACCCCGGTCCAGTTCTACATCGGATTCAGGTTCTACAGAGGGGCCTACGACAGCATCCGCAACAAGATGGGGAACATGGACGCTCTGGTCGCGCTGGGGACCACCGCGGCCTGGGGCTACTCTGCCGTGGTCACCCTGTTCCCGGGTTCCGTGCCCACGTCCGGTGTCTACTTCGACACTTCGGCGGCGATCATCACCCTTGTGCTCGCGGGTCGGTACCTGGAACACCTGACGAAGAATAGAGCGTCGGCAGCCCTGAGGAAGCTCGCAGACCTCAGACCCACGTTCGCCCGTAAGCTGATCGGCGGCTCGGAGTCGCAGGTTCCTGTTGAAGAGGTGCAGGTCGGGGACACGTTGGTCGTGAAGCCCGGGGAAAGGATACCAGTCGACGGCGCAGTGCTCAGCGGCAGTTCTTCGGTCGACGAGTCCGCGCTGACCGGAGAGAGCATGCCCGTGGAGAAGAGCGTCGGAGACGAGGTGATAGGCGCGACTGTGAACAAATCGGGACTACTCGTGGTCAGAGCGGAGAAGGTCGGTCAGGACACCGCCGTGTCACAGATTGCCAAACTCGTGGAGGAGGCCCAGGTGGGCAGGGCGCCGGTCCAGCGACTGGCCGACAGGATCGCCGCCATCTTCGTCCCCCTCGTGGTCGCAGTCGCCGTAGCTGCGGGCCTTCTCTGGTACTGGGTCGGCGGAATAGGCCTAGCCTTCTCGCTCCTCGCCTTCGTGTCGGTGGTCGTCATTGCCTGCCCCTGCGCGCTGGGGGTCGCCACCCCGGCCGCGCTCCTCGTGGGGACCAGCAAGGGCGCCCAGAACGGCATCCTGATCAAAGGAGGCGACAACCTCGAGCTAGCAGGGAGGGTGGATACGGTGGTCTTCGACAAGACGGGCACCCTCACCGTGGGCCGCCCTGTCGTCACGGACGTCCTGGCGACTGGGACGATGGGCACGAAGGAACTCCTGGGGCTCGCGGCCTCTGTCGAGCAAGCATCCGAGCACCCTCTGGCCCTGGCGGTCGTCAAGAAGGCGGAGTCGGAGTCGGTCCCCATGGCGGGAGTCGGCGGCTTCGAGGCGTCTCCCGGCGGAGGCGCAAGAGGGAGCGTAGACGGCAGGGTCGTGCTCCTGGGGAGTGCCCGCTTCATCAGCGAGAACGGCGTGAGCGTGGCTGGTGCTGAAGCCTACCTGCGTCAGCTCCAAGACTCGGGGAAGACAACGGTCCTGGTAGCCGTTGACGGGGCCCTTCAGGGGGTCGTGGCAGTCGCGGACTCCGTGAAACCATCGGCCCCGAAGGCGGTGCGGTCTCTGAAAGCCATGGGCATCCAGGTGGTCATGCTCACCGGCGACAACGAGCGCACCGCGGCCGTCGTGGCGAAGCAACTGGGAATCGAGAGGTTCATGGCGGGCGTGACCCCAAGGGGAAAGGAGGATGTCATCGAATCGCTGAGGAAGGAGGGCAGGGTTGTGGCCATGGTGGGCGACGGCATCAACGACGCCCCGGCCCTGGCCAAGGCAGACGTCGGGATCGCCATCGGGAGCGGCACGGATGTGGCAAGAGAGACGGGCGGGATAGTTCTAATCAAGGACGACCTGCTGAACGTCGCCTCCGCCATCGGCCTCAGCCGGAAGACGCTCTCGAAGATAAGGCAGAACCTCTTCTGGGCCTTCGCGTACAACTCATGCCTGATCCCCATCGCGGCAGGAGCGCTCGTCCCGCTCCTGGGTCCCGGCATCTACGGGGTCCTCCCGTTCCTGGCCGCCGGAGCCATGGCGGTCAGCTCCGTGACAGTGGTCGGAAACTCGCTCTTGCTTTCACGATTCAAGCCCCAGCTCTGAGCAGTCGGGTCTCGGCCGAAGCCGGCCTTGACGGGTCCGGTCCCCGGCCAAAGCCCGCGAACCCTCGTCGGAATAATCTTGCACTTCATATAGTGGGCAGGTCGGACGAAAGTCGATGAAGAAGCAGAAGGGCATGCCCGACGCTGCGAAGAAGGCGCTTGCCTACTCCAAGTTCTACGGGGGCAAGATCGGAGTTGTCCCCAAGGTCCCAGTCCACTCGCTCCAGGACTTCTCTGTCTGGTACACGCCCGGAGTGGGCGCGGTCTCGATGGCCATCCACGCGGACACGAACCTCTCGTACGACTACACCAACCGGTGGAACACGATAGCGGTCATCACCGACGGAACCAGGGTCCTTGGGCTGGGGAACATCGGGCCTGAGGCCTCGCTTCCGGTCATGGAGGGAAAGGCCCTCATCTACAAGTTCCTGGGTGGCGTCGACGCGCACGCTCTCCCTCTGCGGGTCGCCGACTCTGAGCAGTTCATCGCGACGGTGAAGGCGCTGGAGCCCTCGCTCGGCGGGATAAACCTCGAGGACATAGAGTCGCCGAAGTGCTTTGGGATTCTGGAGCGGCTCAGGTCGGAGATGCAGATACCGGTTTGGCACGACGACCAGCAGGGGACAGCGGGGGTCATACTGGCCGGCCTCTACAACGCCCTGAAGGTCACTGACAGGACGCTGAAAGGGACCAGGATCGTCTTCCTCGGCGCAGGCGCCGCGAACATAGCTGCCGCGCGGCTTTTGATTCAGGCGGGCGCAGACCCGGGCGATCTGGTCATGCTCGACTCGAAGGGAATACTCCACCCGGAGCGGGAAGACATTGACCAGCTCCTCCTCAGGAACAAGTGGAAATACGAGATAGCGATTAAGACCAACAGAGACAGGCTCAGAGGCGGCCTCGAGACGGCGCTGAAGGGCGCTGACGTCCTCGTCGCGGCCGCAGGGCAGGGTCCCAACCTCGTCAAGAAGAAAGAGGTCGGGCTCATGAACAAGAGGGCCGTGACCTTCCTCCTCGCCAATCCGGTGCCGGAGATGTGGCCGTCTGACGCCCACGCGGCCGGCGCAGAGGTGGTTGCAACCGGCAGGTCTGACTTCCCCAATCAGGTCAACAACAGCCTCCTCTTCCCCGCGATCTTCAGGGGCGCCCTCGACGTGAGGGCGAAGACGATCACGGACAAGATGGTTATCGCCGCAGCGAAGGAGCTCGCGGCCTTCACGGAGAGCAATCTTACGGCGGAACACATCATCCCCGACATGGACGACTGGGTGGTCTACGCCAGGGTGGCGGCCGCTCTCGGAATGGCCGCGCAGAAGGAGGGGCAGGCGCGCCTTCATATGACCGAGAAGGACCTGCTCAGGAGCGCGGTGGAGAGGATAGAGCACTCCCGGAAGACCATGAAGGTGCTGGTGGAGAGCGGGATCATCGCTGAGCCACCAAAGTAAGGCTAATACGCCACGGGCTGGCGGAGTGGGCGTGGAACCCACTCGCATAAGGGCCGCGACCAAGGAAGACGTCGACGCAATCGCCGATCTCATCGCACGGACCAAGAGGCTCAACAGCGAATTCGATCCGCTGTTCGGAGTCGCACAGCACGCCCAGGACAAAGCCAGGTCGTACCTGCTGGACTCGCTGAAGCGCCCGAATGTCGTCCTGCTCGTGGCGGCCAGGGGCGCCAAGGTCGTGGGGGCGATCCGGGCCGAACTGCGCGACAGGGAGTTCTACGAGCCGCAGACTGTAGGCCACATCACCGACTTCTACATCCTCCCCGAGTTCAGGCGGAGCGCGCTGGGGAAGCAGGTGATCGAGAAGATGTCTGTTGAGCTGAGGAAGATGGGCGCTCTGATGATAACCTGCGAGGTGCCCACGAGGAACGAGATAGCCGTCAGGTTCTACGAGAAGAACGGCTTCAGGTCGCTCCTGCAGACCTTCGCAAAACTCGACTAGCCCCAACACTCGCCTGCGGGAGCTTCGCTGAGATCGGATTCACGGGCGGGGTCACTGTTTCTTCCAGTCGGCCCGGAGGATGCCGTCGCCGTTCACGTCCATCGAGGTTTCAAACGACCGGTTGTCTTCGACGGTGACGCCGCCGCTGACCACCCACTCCTTGAAGGAGCTTGCACCGACGCTCTCCGCCCTGATGTTGTGGACCGACTTCGTCGCGAAGGTCCTGACCTTGCCGGTGAAATCCCGGCCGTCGACCATGATCTTGAGGCTCTGAACGGCGCCTCCGAAGCTCACCCTCTTTGTGTACCTCACATACAGCCTTCCGATTAGGATTCCATAGCCGGCCGTGGCGGCCAGCACGAAAACGGTGATGGACACGGCCGCCACCTCGTTGAACTCGACCCCGGTGAGGCCGAAGAAGACGAGGTTGATCAGGACCACGAGAGCCATCATCACGCCCTTGGTTGTCGCCCCCTTTGCCGGTATCAGGTCGAAGATCCTCCCGAAGACCCAGGCGTAGAGCAGCGAAATGAAGAAGCCGAGGAACGCCAGGTACGGGATATATCCGACCACCACGGAGTTGAAGCAGTCCTCCGCGCTGGTCGAGTTGACCGTGGGCACCGCCGGGCAGACCTTCGGGTTCTGCTGGATGATGACGTTGAGGACGTCCTGTTTGAAGGCGTAGAGGATGAGCACGTTGAACAGCGCGATGGCGCCAATGTAGATTATTCCCGCTATGACACCCGCCTTCAACCCGGCGAAGCCCGAGCCCACGGCTCCCGCGCCCTAGCCAGACAGCGCCGCGAGGACCTCTTTCTCGTGGCCGCCGACCTTGACCTTGCGGAAGATCTTCTTGATCTTGCCCCTCTCATCGATGACGAACGTGGACCTCTCGGTCCCCCAGTACTCGCGGCCGTACATGTTCTTCAGCTTCCAGGTTCCGTATAGCTTGTGGACCCTGAGACTCTCGTCGCTCAGGAGCGTGAAGTTCAGCGAGTACTTCTCGGCGAACTTGTGGTGCGACTCGAGCGAGTCGCTGCTGATGCCGAGCACCACCGCGTCCACCTCCTTGAACTTTGGCAGGTTGTCCCTGAACGAGCACGCTTCAGCGGTGCACCCAGGAGTGTCGTCCTTGGGGTAGAAGTACAGGACGACGCTCATGCCTTTCAGGCCGCTCAGCCTGACCGACTTACCGCTGCTTGCCGGAAGCTCGAAGTCGGGGGCCTGGTCTCCCTCTTTGAGGGTCGAAGCTCCTCCCTTTTCCACAGTTCATCCCCGCCGGCACCTCTCAAAAAACTTAATGATTGACGCCTGAATGGCGGGGCCGCTTGGCCATAGACCTGCACGTCCACCCGTGGACCAGGGAATTCATGATGAGGAACGGCCCCATAATGAAGGCCTGCAGGTTCTTCAGGCTCGACGTCGAGAAGCTCCCTCGCTCCATCGAGGACCTTCTTGAGAGCATGGACTCGGCCGGGGTAGCCACCGCGGTGATCCTGGGGCAGGACACCCACGCCACCAAGAACTCGAGCTTCAAGAACTACACGATTCCCAACAGGGAGCTGGCCAGGATTGCGAAGGAGTCCGGGGGCCGCCTTATCCCGTTCGCGGGCGTCGACCCTAACGCGGGTGCGGAGGCGGTCAAGGAGCTCAAGGCGGCGCTGAACGGACTGGGTTTCAGGGGGCTGAAGATACACAGCAGCGCGAACTCCGTCTATCCGACCGACGAGAAGAAGATGAACCCCATCTACGAAGTGTGCCAGGAGAAAGGGGCGCCCATACTCTTCCACACCGGGACGACGGGGCTGGGGGACACCGAAATCAAGTACAGCAAACCCGAGTTCTTCGACGAGGTCTGCCAGAACTTTCCGGACCTCAGGGTCGTGATGGCCCACTTCGGGTGGCCCTGGCCCGACGTGGCGGTCGCGGTGGCCCTGCGCAACCCGAACGCCTTCATCGACATTTCAGGCTGGAGGCCGAAGTACATCCCACAGTCTCTCCTGCCATACATGAACGGCATTCTGCAGGACAGGTTCCTGTTCGGCACCGACTACCCGATGCTGCGCCAGAAGGAATGGATGGAAGACTTCGAATCGAACCTGAGGCCGAAGCTCAAGGCCGGTGTGGCGGACAAGCTGCTGACTGGGAACGCGAAGACGCTGCTTCGCGACTAGGGCTGGATGGCCTGTATCTTCAGGGGCCTGCGACCGTTGAATCCTTCCATGGGCTTGTGCCAGTAGGACACCTCCGGCTCGCCGTACTTCCAGCAGAGAAGGACCTTCTCCCCGTACCGTTCGGCGGGGAAGTCTATCAGACCGTAGTCGAGGTCCTTGATGACCACGCCGAAGTCCTCTAGCTCCGCAATCTTCTTGGTCATGCCGTCGACGAGCAAGTCGAGTGTGGCCGCCTTCTGCACTGACTCCTGGGTGTCGACTCCGAGGAGGGCGTATCTCTCAATCTCTGCGTGGAGGGCCGCGACCATCTTCTTCCTGTCCATGAGCTCCTTGATCTTCGGCTTGATGTCGGGAAGGAGCTTTGACGCCTCCTGGGGCGTGAAGAGATGCTCGCCGCCGTAGTCGAAGGACGTGTCTGGGCTCGCCGAAGTGCTGCTCCCCGCGAGGCATAAAGTTCTTCGCGCTGCAAAACATTTGCTACTTGCGTCTACTTTTGTTCATGTCTGCAGGATAAATCCGAAGGCCGGAGCGCCGTGGCCCAGGGCGGCTCCCGCCCAGCTCAGGACGCAACGCCGTTACTGTTAATAGAACTCAATTGGGCCACGTCAACGATGTACACTCGGCGCGGCGACAAGGGAGAGACGTCGCTCTACGGTCCGGCCAGAGTCTCCAAGGACTCTCCCAGGGTTGAGGCCTATGGCACGGTCGACGAACTCAACAGCTACCTCGGCGTGGTCGTTTCCGGCTGCGGGAACCGCGCCATCGCCAAGTCCCTGCTGACGATCCAGCGGCTTCTCTTCGTGGCAGGCGCCGACCTGGCCACCGAATCAGTTGCTCCCAAGGCGGTGAGGATAAGGGAGGCAGACACGCTTGCGATCGAGAAGATGACCGACGATCTTCTTGCCAGGCTCCCGAAGATCACGAGGTTCGTGCTCCCCGGAGGGAGCGAGTTGGCTTCTCGCCTTCACTTTGCGAGGTCGATCTGCCGGAGGGCAGAGAGGAGGGTGGTCGCGGCCTCCAAGAGGGAAGCCCTCAACCCAGAGCTGGTGCCGTTTCTGAACCGCCTCTCCAGCTTCCTTTTCAACGCGGCGCGCTTTGCCAACCACGCGCTCAAAGTGGAAGAGGAGTACTGGACGCCCGACCGCTAGTCCAGGTTGACCATCACGTTCTTGACCCTGACGTAGGACGATATCGCGTCCATGCCCTGCTCCGAGCTGTTCCCGCTTCGCTTGAATCCGCCGAACGGCGTCTGTGGGAAGGTCACGGGCTCCTCGTTGATGGATACGATTCCTGCCTCAAGCCTGGCCGCGACCCCATGGGCTCGCCTGATGTCCCTGGTCCACACGCCCGCCCAGAGGCCGTAGTCCACATCGTTGGCAAGCTTCACGGCGTCTGCGTCCGTCTCGAACGTTGAGACGGTCAGCACTGGTCCGAAAATCTCCTCCTTCGCGACCTTCATGCCCTGGGTGACGTCGCCGAGCACGGTGGGCTCGTAGAAGAAGCCCGCAGAAAGGGCGGCAGTCCCAGGAGGCCTCCCTCCCGCGAGGATTCTCGCGCCCTCCCCGACGCTCCCGTCGACGTAGCTTGCGACCCGGTCTCGCTGGGACTCGGCCACCAGCGGGCCCATCTTCGTGTCCGGGTCCATCCCGCTGCCGAGCCTCATGGACTTCGCCCCTTCGACGACGGCCCCCACCATCTTGTCCGCCACGCTCGACTCCACGAGCAGCCGGGACCCGGCCCAGCACATCTGCCCGGCGTTCGTGTAGATTCCGTTGAGCACGCCCTGGACCGCCTTCTCCGGGTTAGCATCTCCGAACACGATGTTGGGGTTCTTCCCCCCCAGCTCGAGTACCACCTTCGAAAGGTTGGCCGAAGCCAACTCCATCACCCTGACCCCGGTCTCGACCGAGCCTGTGACCACGACCAGCCTGACGTCCGGATGACGCACCAGTGCCTCGCCCATCTCCTGGCCTCCGCCCGTCACCACGTTGAGGACGCCGTCGGGGAGCCCCGCCTCCTTGCAGAGTTCCGCGAACTTCAGGAGGGTCAGCGGAGTAAAGGAGGCCGGCTTCGCCACCACGCTGTTGCCTGCGGCGAGGGCCGGGGCGATGCTCCTGGCGGCCATCACCAGCGGGTAGTTCCACGGAACGATGTGCGCGGTGACGCCGACCGGTTCTCTCACGGTGTAGTCCAGCCTGTTTCCCGGCACCGGGATCGTCGCTCCCTGGATCTTGTCGGCCATGCCCGCGAAGTACTCGAAGTGCCGCGCAGACGCCGCGACGTCCCCCTTCGCCTGGCCCAGCGGCTTGCCGTTGTTGAGCGTTTCCAGCTTGGCGAAGTCCGAGAGCCTATCCCTGAGAAGCTGGGCGATCTTGAAGAGCGTCCTGCCCCGCCTGCTCGGGTCGAGAGACCTCCAGGTCGGGTTCTCGAAGGCCGACTTCGCCGTCTCGACGGCCGCCCTGACATCCTCGTAGTCCCCTCGCTGCGCCTGGGCCATTACCTGGCCCGCGGCGGGGTTGAGGACCGCGTAGGTCCTGCCTGTGTGCGACGGCACCCACTTGCCGCCGACGAACATTTCAAAGTTCCATGGTTGCGCTTCTGCCTGCATGCCCGCTAGGCTGGAACCGTCCTGTGCGGCGAGATAACTCTTGTCCTAGGAGATCAGCTCGAAGGCGGTGGCGATTCCTTGCCCCACACCGATGCACATGGTCGCCAGCCCGTACTTCGTCTTGGTCCTTCTCATCTCGTGAAGCAGCGTTGTAGCCAGGCGGGCCCCGCTGCAGCCGAGGGGGTGGCCTATGGCGATGGCCCCGCCGTTGGGGTTGACCCTTCTGAGGTCGAATTCCGGCATCTCTTCGACGCAGGCCAGGACCTGGGCGGCGAAGGCCTCGTTGAGCTCGACGACCCCGAAGTCGTCCAACGTCATGCTAAGGCGAGCCAGTAGCTTCCTCGTGGCATGCACGGGGCCTATCCCCATGTAGCTGGGATGGACGCCCGCCGTGGCCGAGCCGAGTATCCTGGCGAACGGCTTCAGCGAGAGTCTCTCCGCCGTCTGCGCTTCCATGAGCAGCAGGGCGGCAGCCCCGTCGTTTACGCTGGACGAGTTGCCGGGCGTTACCGTCCCTCCGCTTCGGAAGGCAGGCCTGAGGGAAGCCAGCTTCTCGAGCGAGCTGTCCCTCCTGGGGCCCTCGTCGGTGGCCTCTCCGGCGGGATTCTCTGGGGTCTGCACGGGGACGATCTCCTCCTTGAACTTCCCGGCGTCCGTTGCCGCGATCGCTTTCTTGTGGCTCGCGAGCGCGAACTCGTCCTGCGAGACCCGGGGGATCTTGTACTTCTCAGCGAGGTTCTCGGCGGTCTCTCCCATCGAGAGAGGCGGGTACTCGTCTGCCATCTTGGGGTTCGGGAACCTCCAGCCGATGGTCGTGTCCACGAGCGTGAGCCCGCCCCTCTTGAAAGCGAACTCCGGCTTCAGGCCCACCAGCGGAGCCCTGGTCATGCTCTCCACCCCGCCCGCAATCAGTATGTCTCCCTCGTCGGAGCATATGACCCTGGCCGCGTCGTTGATGGCTTCGAGGCCCGACCCGCAGAGCCGGTTCACGGTCGCTCCGGGGACTGTGTACGGGAATCCGGCCAGGAGCAACGACATCCTTGCCACGTCTCTGTTGTCCTCGCCCGCCTGGTTTGAGCAACCGAAGTAGACGTCGTCCACGTTCGCAGGCTCGACGCCAGTGCGGGCAACGATCTCCCTGATTACGACCGCGCCCAGATCGTCGGGCCTGACGCTCTTCAGGATGCCGGCATACCTTCCGACCGGCGTCCTGAGCGCCTCGACCACGACCACCCGTCTATCGCCAATCATTCTGCGCTGCCCGCGGTCCAGTCGCTTATCTCCTTTTGCTAGGGAATTCGGTCATGCTCTAAAATAACAGGGCTGCGATGACTGCGCCCCGTGGCCGAGTCCCAGTCGCTGCTGAAGGACTCCGATTTCATGAAGTTCTGGGTAGGCCAGTCCGTCTCCGAGTTCGGCTCCCAGTTCTCCCCGCTGGCCATAGGGGCGATCGCGGTACTCACTCTTGGAGCCACTAGCCTCCAGCTGGGGATACTCAGCTTCCTGAACACCATCGCCTTCCTCACGCTGGGTCTCCTCGTGGGCGTCTGGACCGACCGCCACCGTCGTCGGAGGATAATGATTCTCGCGGACTTCGGCCGATTCCTGGTCCTCTTCTCCATCCCGATCTCTGCGATCTTCTTCCACGTGACCATGAACCTTCTCTACGCCGTCACACTGCTGGCGGGGGTCCTGACCTGCTTCTTCGAAATCGCCTACCAGGCCTACGTCCCGAGCCTGGTGGAGAAGTTCAAGATCGTAGACGCGAACAGCAAGCTTGAGACGACGAGGTCGCTCGCGAACTCGGCGGGCCCAACCGCGGCAGGATTCGTCATCCGCCTGGTCACGGCTCCCATGGCCGTCCTTGGAGACACCCTTGGCTACCTGACTTCCTCGCTTTCGCTTCTATGGATCAAGAGGCCCGAGTCGGTCGACAAGGGCACTCCGCGCCGATCGACGTGGCACGAAATTCGTGAAGGCCTGGACCTCGTCTGGAAGGACGCCCGCCTGAGGGCCATTGCGGCCACCACCGCGTTCGCGAACTTCTTCAGCACTGCCTACGGCGCCATCGCCTACAAGTATCTCTTCGACAATCTTCAGATGAGCACGATCGCGGTGGGGGCCGCCGCTGGCATCGGATCAATCGGCGGCGTCATCGGCGCCCTGCTCGCGAGTCGCTTCATAAGGTCGATAGGGCTTGGAAGGACCATCGTCCTTGGGTCCCTCTGCGGGGGCCTGTTCATGGTGTCGATATACTTCGCCGTTCCTTCGGACGCGTTCCTCGTCGTTCTGGTGGCGCAGTTCCTGACGCTCTTCGGCATCTTGCTCTACAACGTCCCCCAGGTGAGCTACCGGCAGGCGCTAATCCCGAAGGAGCTTCAGGGCCGGCTCAACGCGACCATGCGGACCATAGTCTGGGGCGTGATGCCGATCGGGGGCCTGGTCGGGGGTATCGTCGGGCAGGTCATCGGGGTGCATGCGACCATAGGCTTGATGACCCTCTTGAGCGCGTTTCCCTTCCTCTTCATCCTGTTCTCTCCGGTGGTCAGGGTGAGAGACTTCCCGGAGTGAGAACGCCCGCCTGCAGGCTCACTGGCCGGTGAACTCTGGCTCCCTCTTCTCGAAGAAAGCCTTGACGCCCTCGGTGTGGTCCTTCGACTTCCCTGCGATGTCCTGCAGGTAGGCCTCGTACTCCAGGGCCGAGTCCAGGTCGAGCATCACTGCCCTGTTGAACGCCCTCTTTGTCAGGGCTAGGCCCCGCGTGGGACCCGCGGCCAGCCGCTCGGCGATCTTCGTTACCTCGCTTGCGAGGCTCGCCTCCGGGAAGACCCAGTTCACCAGGCCTAGATTGAGGGCTGTCCTGGCGTCGATGGGCTCGCCCAGCATTCCGAACTCCATGGCCTTCGCCAGGCCAAGCACGCGAGGAAGCCAGAAGCTCGTCCCAGAGTCGGGCACCAGACCGACCTTGATGAACGCCTCGTGGAACGTCGCCTTCTCCGAGGCGGCTCTGAGGTCGCAGGCGAGCGCCAGGCCCAGCCCCGCACCAGCCGTCACGCCGTTGATGGAAGCCACGACCGGCTTCTCGAGCCTCCGGAGCTTCTGCACGATCGGGTTGTACTTTGCCCGCAGGGTCTCTCCGAGAAGGAGCGACTCTCCCTTGCCGTAGGCCTCCATGTTGGCTCCGATGTCCTCCCCGACCGAGAAGGCCCTCCCCTCACCCGTAAGCACCACGCAGCGGACGCCCGGATTCCTCTCGCACTCCCTGAGGACCTCAAGCATGTCGATGCCCATCTGTTCGTCGAAGGCGTTGAGCCTGTCGGGCCGGTTGAGCGTCACCCACTCGACGCCGTTCTTCAGCACGGAGGCTACGGTCTTGTGCTCCAGCTTACTTCCCCTTGAAGTCGGGCTTCCTCTTCTCGATGAACGCCTTCATGCCCTCCAGGTGGTCCTCCGAGGCGAACAGCAGGTAGAACGCCTCCCTCTCGAACTCCAACCCTTCGCTGAGGCCCGTCTCGAAGGCCTTGTTGACTGCCATCTTCGCGAGCTTCACCCCGATGGGCGACTTCGAGCACACCTCTTTGGCCACCTTCTTGGCCTCATCGAGGTACGCCTCCCTGGGCACGACCTTGCTGACCAGCCCAAGGGTCTTCGCCTCGTCCGCCCCGATCCTCTTCCCCGTGAGGACCATCTCCATGGCTTTGTACTTGCCCACGGCCCTGGCGAGGCGCTGGGTCCCTCCCCCTCCGGGCATCACCCCGATGTCGATCTCCGGCTGCCCCAGCTGAACCGTCTCTGAAGCGATGATGATGTCGCAGCTCATGGCCAGCTCCAGTCCTCCCCCGAGGACGAAGCCGCTGACCGCGGCGACAATCGGTTTGGGGTATCTTCCGACCCTGTCCCACAGGGGGAAGAAGTGGTTCGTCTTTATCATGTCGACGGCGGTCACACCAACCATCTCCTTGATGTCCGCCCCGGTGCAGAAGGCCCGCTCGCTGCCTGCGATGATTACACAGCGGATGGACTCGTCCTTCTCGAACGCGTTCAGCGCGTCGACGAGCTCGGTCACCATCTTGGAGTTGAGCGCGTTCATCGCTTCCGGCCTGCTAAGGGTGATAATCCCGGTGGCGTCCTCCCTGGAGACCGCTATGGTCTGGTAGTCCATGCCCCCGAGCCGTGAGGTGAGCGTAAAAAAGATAATGGCGCCGCCACGTTAAAAAACAGACCGTCGAAGCCCAGCGCCGAATGTCGAAGTGGCACGATCACCAGCTCAGGGTGAGGTTCGAGGAGACGGACGCCCTCCAGGTGGTCTACTACTCGAAGTACCTCGTCTGGTTCGAGGTAGGGAGGATCAACCTGCTCCGCGAGATCGGCCTGCCCTACACAGTGCTGGCATCGCGGGGAATGCACACTCCCGTGGTTCAGGCCCACGCGGACTACAAGGCCTCGGCGCACTTCGACGACGAGATCCTCATACGGACCAGGATCGCCAGCGTCGGCAGGTCCAGCATGAGGTTCGAAAGCGAGGTCTACAAGTTGCCAGAGATGAAGCTCATCTGCTCAGGGCACACGGTCCACACCCTGATAGACGGCCAGGGAAGGCCCATCGAGGTCCCGGAGGACCTCAGGTCGATTCTCCTTTCGTCGTAGTCGAGCCCGGCGTTCCCCACCTGTAGAATCCCTCTCCTGTCTTCCGTCCGAGCTTCTTGGCCCTCACCATCTCCTTGATGAGGGGACTTGGCCGATATTTGGAATCTTGGAACTCGTCCATGAAGACCTGGCTTATGTTGAGGGTAGTGTCCAGGCCCACGTAGTCGAGGAGCTGGAGCGGGCCCATGGGCCAGTTGAGGCCGAGCTTGACCGCCTTGTCGATGTCCTCGGGCGACGCGACCCCTTCCTGGACGAGGAAGACCGCCTCGTTGAGGGCAGGGACGAGTATCCTGTTGACCAGGAAGCCTGGGGAGTCCTTTCTGCAGACGACGGTCTCCTTGCCCATGGCCTTGGCCAGGCCGCGGACCTGCTCGACCGTTGCGTCGGAGGTCTTGTTGCCCCTGATGATCTCGACCAGTGTCATAAGCTGCGGCGGATTGAAGAAGTGCATGCCGCAGACCTTGTCCGGGCTCCTGGAGACAGAAGCTAGGAGCGTGATGCTGATCGAGGAGGTGTTCGACGCGAGTATCGTGTCGGGTCCAGTCAGCTCCGCGACGCGCCTGTAGAGTTCCAGCTTCAGCTTGGGGTCCTCCGTCGCGGCCTCGATGACGAGCTGGCTCCCGCCGACCGCCTCGGCCAGGTCCATGGTCGGCTTGATCCTGCGCATGGTCGCGTCAGACTGCTCCGGTGTCAGCCGGCCCTTCTCGACGAACTTGGCGAGGCTCGCGCCGATCATCCTCATGCCCCTGTCAACTAGCTCCTGGTTGACGTCCAGCATAGAGACCTCGAAGCCCCCCACCTGGGCGGCCACCTGCGCTATCCCATGCCCCATCAGGCCCGCCCCCAGAACCGCCACCTTGGTTACTCGGCTTTCCATGGTCTCCGCGGTCGAAGCGGCTGTCTTTAATCCTTGGAGTCCTTGCCCTCGAACAGAACCAGGGACCAGGACCTCTTCATCCCCATCCCTCTCAGGGCGGCCACCAGATGCGAGCCCTGGGGCATGTATGCCAGTTTCCAGGTTGTCCTAGTGGCCTCCTTCTTCCCGTATGCGTGCTTCAGCAGCGTCGTAGCGCCCTCGGGGGCGCCGGCCACGAAACAGACCTGCCGCCAGCCGGCTTCGCCCTCCCCGCCAAGCCTGGAGATCGCCACTGCCCCTTCAGAAAGATACACGGACCCGCCCCTGATCAGTCGTGCGATGACGGCGGGCTTGAGAGCCGTGGCCGAGAAGCCGTCCCAGTAGACTCCGCCGCCGACCTTGTATTCCCTCGAGCTCTCAATCATTCTTAGTACGTCGGTGGCATCCGCTTCGCGCGCAACCCGGACACCCCGTTGAGGTTTGAAGCGGGCCACTTTGGCGGCCTCATACACGCTGACCCTTGATATCTCTCTGAACCCGAGCTTGGCTATCTGCCTGTGGGCAGTCTTGTTTCTCGAGCCGCTGGTGAGCCTGTACTCTGTAACCCCCTTCCCTCGGCCGACTCGCATGAGCGCCCTGCCGACTTCGGATGCCAGGCCCCTCCCCCTGAAGTCGGGATGCACCCTTGCCCCTTCCAGCCAACCCGTCCCGTCGTCCAAGAACCTCAGCCTCCCGATTCCGACGGGCTTCCCGTCTACCTCCACGACGTCTAGTACCGACTTCTTGTCTGCCATCCACTCGTCCCAGACATACGGGATGTAGTCGTGGCCCCCCCAGACCTTGCGGATGAACTCCATCAGAGGGGCCTTGTCGGAAGGTCTCGCCTTCCGAACGATGGTGGTCAAGATGCAAGCCGTCGCCATCCGTGCTGCTAAAACCCTTCGCACCTTCGGCTCCAGTCCGGATGTTGCCAGTCACCGTCGGTCCTCATCGACCAATCTAGTCCTTATCAAGTGGGCCAGAGGCTCCAGTGGTGCCGGGGAGCCGCCGGGGTACATCAGCTGCCCGAAGGCAGAGTGGCCAAATGCGCGAGCCTTGAGAGCTCGTGACCCTTAGGGGTCTCGTGGGTCCGAATCCTACCCCCGGCGCCTTCGCCAAAGCTTATCCAGCGTTGGCTCGGCCAAGGCGCCCATGGATACGCCCAACCTGCAGGACGCCTATGCTCCGAACGGCACCTGCTTCGGCTGCGGACCCCGCAACCTGAAAGGGCTCCGAATCAAGAGCATACCGGTGGGGGATGAAGTCGTTGCCGACTGGACCCCCGAGCCCCACCACGCTTCCTTCAAGGGGTTCCTCAGCGGCGGGATCATCTCGACGCTGCTCGACTGCCACGGCAACTGGACCGCTGTCCACGCGCTCATGAAAGCGGGTGGGCTGGCAGCCGCTCCTGGCACGGTTACCGCCGAGCTCTCGATAAGGTTCCTGAGGCCCACACCCATGGGCCCCGTCCGGGTCCGGGCGCGAGCCGTGCGCGTGGAGGGCAACAAGGTGAACGTCACGGGCGAGATCGAGTCTGGCGGTCAGCCTACGGCCACCATGACGGGCACCTTCGTCCATGTCAAGGAGGGGCACCCAGCCTTCCACCGCTGGGAGTAGCCCTTTCAGGACCTGGCCACGAACAGCACGTGCGGGAACTCCTTCCCGACCGTCCTGAGGGCCAGGCTCACCGCGGCTGGCGAGCCCGGAAGGCAGATCATGAGCTTCCCCTTGGCCACGCCCGCCGTCGCCCTGGTCAGCATGGCCGCGCTGCCGATCTCCTCGAAGCTCAGCCGCCTGAGCATCTCGCCGAAACCGTGGAGCTCCTTCTCCATGTAGGGCCGAATCGTCTCAATGGTCAGGTCCTTGGTCGACACCCCCGTCCCGCCCAAGAAGACCAGCACGTCCTCGTTTCCTGAGAGAAAACCCTCGGCCTCTCTCTTCAGCATCGCGGCGTCGTCCGACACCAGCTCCTTTGTCTTCAGCTCGTATCCGAGCTTAGCCAGTTCCTCCTGCGCCACGTCGCCCGCCTCGTCTGTATACTCCTCGCCCTTCGCAGCCGCCGCGTACCGGCTAGAGCTGACCGTGACGAGATGGACGGCTACGTGGGACGGCCCGCCCGCCCGATGCTCCTCATGGGGCTTTGGCGAGCTTCTTCACCTTCTTTGTGACTCGGATGTTCTCGATTCTAGTGGATGGGTACTGGCCGCTGGCGTCCTTCTCATACTGCTTCGTCACATCCCAGACGTTTAGGAGCGCCACCGAGACGGCGGTAAGCGCTTCCATCTCGACGCCCGTTCTCTCACGGGCCGAGACCGTCGCGCGGACCCAGACGCCGTCACCCTTCAGGGCCGCTTCCACCGCGGTGGAATCGATCCTAAGCTGGTGACAAAGGACCACGAATTCAGGTGTCTTCTTGGACGCCAGCACGCCGGCCAGCCTCGCAAGAGAGATCGGGTCCCCCTTCTCTATCCCTCCCTTTCTTATGCGCGCAACCGTTTCCGGCTTGAGCCTGATGAACCCCTCGGCAGTGGCCTGCCTGAACGAAATCGGCTTGGCTGAAACGTCCACCTGTTTGAAGGACACGCCTCCACAACCCATTTTCGCCCAATATAGCTTCTACCGCCCCTCGAAGGAAGATTTTTTACCATGCGAAAGGCGCTTTCCCAAGTTTGGCTTCAGGTGGCCCATCGAGAAGTGGTGAGCTGGTAGATGGGCGGGGAAGGGTCGCCACGAAGCTGAGAATCTCGGTCACGGACAGGTGCAACTTCGCCTGCCTCTTCTGCATGCCGGAGAAGGACAAAGTGAAGTGGCTGCCGTCCAGCGAGATACTCTCCTTCGATGAGATAGAGCGGGTCGCGCGGGTCTTCGCCTCTGTCGGGATAGACAGGATTCGCATCACGGGCGGTGAGCCGCTTCTGAGGAGAGACCTCGAGAACCTTGTGAAGAAGCTGGTCAGGCTGGAAGGCATAAACGAAATCGACATGACCTCGAACGGCTGGTTCCTGGAGCAGAAGGCCAGGTCGCTGAAGGAGGCGGGGCTCGGGGGCGTATCTGTGAGCCTGCACAGCCTGAAGCCCGACCGCTTCGCCAAGATCTCCGGCATGGCCGCGCTGCCGAGGGTGCTTAGGGGAATCGAGGAGGCCATCCGCGTCGGCCTTAGTCCAATCAAGATCAACAGCGTCGCGATACGCGGCTACAACGAAGACGAGATCCTGAATCTGGTGGACTACGCCCACTCCCGAGGGCTCCCAATCCGATTCATCGAGTTCATGCCGCTCGATGGCCTTGGCATCTGGAGCCCGGACAGCATGGTCTCGGGCAAGGAGATCCTTCAGCGGGTCTCAAAAGCCCATTCGCTCTCCCCGCTGGGACGTTCCTACGGCAGCACGGCGTCCCTATGGAGGTTCAACGACGGTCCGGGCGAACTCGGCCTCATCATGTCAATGTCGGAGCCCTTCTGCGACGACTGCGACCGGGTCCGGCTTACCGCGGACGGCAAGCTCCTTTCCTGCCTCTTCGACACCCAGTACCACGACCTTAAACCGATGCTCCGCGGGAGCGGGAGCGACGAGGACCTGAAGCGGTTCATGATCGGAGCGTTTAGAATGAAACCCGACGGCGTCGGCTACATGCCCTGGATTCGAGACGGCTGGGCGAAGCCGAGAAACATGAATGCCATCGGAGGCTAGGCCGTGCCCATCAAGGTAAGGGTGCTCTACTTTGCCAACGCCAGGGACCTGGCTGGGAAGTCCAGCGAGGCCGTGACGATCCAAGCAGGGGACACGGTCGGAAAGCTCCTGGAGACGCTCACCGCCTCCCACCCCGGCCTGAGACCTCTGAAGTCCTCAGTTCGTCTGTCGGTCAACCAGGTGCTCGCCAAGGCGGACTCCGCTCTCCACGACGGGGACGAAGTGGCGGTCCTACCGCCCGTGGCCGGAGGATAGGAAGATGCCAGGAAAGTACATCGTGAGCGGTCCAATCGACCCCACTGAGGCCATCCAACAGGTTTCTGACGACTCCGCGGGCGGCATAGCCGTGTTCATCGGCACCGTGAGGAACATCAACGAGGGAAAGCGCGTGAGGGGCCTCACATACGAAGTCTACGGGCCCATGGCCGAGAAGAACATGGGGGAGATCGAAGCCGAGGTGAGGAAGAGGTGGCCGGTCAAGAAGATCAGGCTGGTGCACAGGCAGGGGAAGCTCTCGGTGGGCGAGGTGAGCGTGGTGGTCGCCGTGTCGTGCGAGCACCGAGGGGAGGCATTCGAAGCCTGCAGGTACGCCATCGACAGGATCAAGGAGAAGCTCCCGCTCTGGAAACAGGAGAGCGATGCTGGCGGCCGCACGCGGTGGGTGGCAGGAAGACCCATCGAGTCCTAGTCTGCTTCGCCGTCACTGGGCCGGCAGGAGCTTCGCTTCGTCTCCGGCGCGTCGGTGCGGCAGCTCCTTCCCATGCCTTCCGGCTATGATTTCTGCCATGATGCTTATCGCTATTTCGCCAGAGGTGAGAGCTCCCATCTCGATGCCGATGGGCGCGCGGATTGACGCGATGAACTCCTCAGCCACCCCGGCCTTTAGGAGCGCCTCGAAGTTGTCCTTGGCACGCTGGCGGCTTCCCATCATCCCCACGTAACCGGGCCTGGACCTCGAAAGAATCTGCAGGGTCTCCACGTCCCTGGCGCCCCTGGTCAGGACGACCACCGCGTCGGTCTCGTAGAACTTGAACCTCGAGAGGTCGAAATTGGCGTCGCGGACGAGGTGGTCAGGCGCCTGGCTCAGAACCGGGCTGTGGTCGATGACGACGACCTCGAAGTCGGTAATCTTGCCCAGCTTAACGAGCGCGTCCTCGACGTCGTCCTTCCCTCCCTGCCCGATGATCACAAGCCTCCGTTGGGCGGTGTAGGGCTCGATGTAGATTTCCATGGTTCCTCCGCAGTTGGTCTCGACGTGTATCTCGTCCTCGTTCTGGCTCTTCACCACGCCCTCCACCGCGTCTTCAACGCTCTGAAGGTACACCTTGACGATTCTCGGCAGGCCCGAGGCCAGCGTCTTCTTTGCGAGCTCAACTATGGCCGAATCCGGACAGACCCCGCCCAGCGATCCGTAGAGGATCTCGCCCTCCTTGGAGATCACTTCCTTGAAACCGGGCTTGCCCAGGCTGGCGCCTTCGATCTTCACGACGGTGGCCACGGCGAACGGCTCCCTCTTGTTAACCAGGTCGCCGGTAATCCTTGCAAACTCGATCTGGGTCAAGGATGTCCCGTCGGAACGCCATCGCTTATTAATTCTTAGCCCGCCAGCGCCAAGAGAGGCTTGATCAGCGGAGTCATCCTGGCGGCGGGCTCGTCTACTCGGATGGGCAGGCAGAAGCTCCTGGCGAAGCTCGGAGAAACGACCGTTCTCGGTCGAACCATGGCCTCATTCTCATCCTCGCGCCTGGAAGAAGTCGTGGTCGTGGCGAGCCTTTCAGTAGCGGATGCCCTGAGGGGATCTGCTGAGCCAAGGCTCAGGGTCGTCGTAAACGAGTCTCCGGAAGAGGGGATTTCCTCCTCCGTGAAGCTCGGACTATCCGCTGCAAAGGGCCGGGCGGCGGTCATCGGACTGGGTGACCAACCCCTGGTGCAGCCTTCCACCATCGACGCTCTGGTGGACGCCTACGAGAGGTCGGGCGCAAGCATCGTGGTGCCGGTCTGCCGCGGGCGGAGAGGAAACCCCGTTCTCTTCGACCGGAGCCTGTTCCCTCAGATAATGGAACTCGAGGGCGATGCGGGCGCCAAGTCTGTGATAGCACGCAACGCCGGCCTCCTGAATGAAGTGGCGGTGGAGGACGATGGGATCCTCACGGACGTGGACACGGAGGAAGACCTCAAGGAGGCCCGCAAGAAGCTCGAGGACGGGCTCAGACGAAGGAGTACCCGGGAAGCAGGAAGACGTCCACGCGTTCCCCCCGCTCGAGCGACGTCTTCGACTCGGGCACGACGATGAACCCGTCAGATCGAGTAAGGGTGGTCATGGACTCCGTTTCGCCGAGCACTGGCTCGGCCAGCAGACCCTGCCCCGTCCCCGACAGGCTAACGTAGAGGACCTTGACGAAGTTCGAGAACTTCCTCCTGGCCTCCCACTTCGACTTCAGCCGTGCTCCGACCAGCAGCTCCGAGCCCTCCCTTCCCGACAGTCGCCGAATGATAGGGAGCGCAGACAGCACGAATGAGTTCATCGCGCCCTGCACCGGCCCGGGCATCATGACGACGGCCTTCCTTCCGATTACGGCCACACCTGCGACCCTGCCCCTGTCCATCCTCATGCCATGGAACATCACCCGCGGTCTGAACGAGGATATGACCCCGCCCACTAGGTCCTTCCGACCCACCGACGTCCCGCCCATTGTCATCACTATGTCTGCCTCATCCAGCCCCTTCCTCACCCTGGCTCGTATCTCAGATTTCCTGTCCGGTGCTATCCCGAGGTTCAGCGGAACGCAGCCCGCCTTCTCTACGAGTCCGACGAAGATGGCCGAATGGCTGTTCCTGACCTTCCCCTTCTCGCCTTCCGGTGCGTCAGACAGCTCGCTCCCGGTCGCCAGGAGTGCCACCACCGGCCGCCGGTACACGTCCAGCTCGTTCACGCCCAGGTTCAGCGCGAGGCCCACGTCCTGGGCCCTGACAGCAGAGCCTCCCTTGACAATGACCTCGCCCCTGCGAAGGTCCTCGCCTGCCCGGTACACGTAGCGCCACCGGGTACACGGTGCTTTCACTTTGATGAATCCGCCGGCCACAGACGCGTCCTCGACCGGTACCACCGCATCCGCACCAGGAGGCATGAACGAACCGGTGTAGACGCGGAGCGTCTGGCCGCGGCTGATGCCCTTCCGCGGCTCCTCTCCGAGGGTTGTCTCGCCCACTACCTTCAATCTCGCCGGTACGCCTTCCGACGCAAGGACCGTGTCCCTCGAATCGACCGCGTAGCCGTCCATGTGCGAGGAATCATGCTTGGGGACGTCCTCGCTGGAGGTCACGTCCTTGGCCGCGACCCTCCCAAGCGCCAGGGCCGCCGGTATCCTCTCCGAAACCGGCTTCGCCGGCAGTTCGCGCAGAACCGCTTTCAGCGCAGCGCCCACGGATGAATAGTCCTCTACCTTTGAAACCAATTGGTGCGGGAAACCCTCTCCCAGCAGTTATAACCCTTCGCGGAGAACAAGAGTTAAGGCACCAGCCCCGCTGAAGCTGAGGCCTTGGAAACGGTCAGGGGCCTCTTCCGAGCCTACAGGACTGGCGGGGCTTCACCGGTGCGGGTGACCGAGCGCTACCTCGAATCGATCGAGCGGCTCAACCCTGCCTTGAACTGTTTCATCACAGTGCTGAAGGATTCGGCAATGAAGAAGGCCGAAGAGGCGGAAGCCCAGATGAAGGAAGGGATCTTTCTCGGACCCCTCCACGGAGTCCCGGTCGCGATCAAGGACCTGATGTACATCGAAGGCGTGAGATGCACTGCAGGTTCCAAGATCCTGGCCGACAGCGTCGCCCCCTATGACTCCTACGCAGT
>Ga0335081_10004479_pt1 | contig 22006 bp, 18 predicted proteins | sample Lox_Sample_35_FD_206713 | JGI IMG/M metagenome (GOLD analysis project Ga0335081, IMG submission 206713) | Soil microbial communities from Loxahatchee National Wildlife Refuge, Florida, United States - Lox_Sample_3.5 | ecosystem: Environmental > Terrestrial > Soil > Wetlands | place: USA... | reverse complement strand
CAGACGAATGGCTTCCTTCTTGAACTCATCCGAATACGACCGATTTGCCATAAGACACACTCCTTCTCCTGTAAAATACAGGAATGGTTGTGTGTCCACAAAATCGGGGGAACCTCTAATAAGATTAAAGAAGTGGGCGTTCCCCCCGCGTGCAGGGGCGGTTCGCGAACCGCCCCTGCACGCGGGGGTCGGTTCTCTCTCCGGTCTCGCCTTCGGCTCGGGCTGCCACGGCCCGATGCCGCGAAACGCGGCGGGGTCCGGGCAGCACCGCGCTTTAGCGACGGCCTGCGGTCGCCCCTAACGCAAATACTCCTGTTTGTTCTTACTAAACGTGGTTTAAGGGAAATAAGGAAGATTTTGATTGCAAAAAGGGAAATTATTGGGTATTATTTGGGGTAGAGCAGGCCCGCCTATTTTTCAGCTTGATATTTTTATATGTTTTATTTATTCCAAGCCGATACTTCGCTTATGTATCGGCATAAACCAGGCACGGAATATCCGGTCACCTGTCTTATAGCCCCGCAGACAAATCTGGATTGGAGAAACTACGAGTTCAGCGGGACGATCATCAAGCCGGCAGGTGATGTGTATGACAGCGCTGGCGTTGGGGTAGTTTTCTATGCAAAGGACGCGAAGAATTATTATTCGTTAAGAGTGAATGGAAAGGCGAATGATACGAGCACTAATGCGAATAAGTTTTATTTGGTGAGCCATTTTGAAAGATATGGGATGGAGGTGGATTCGGTGATGGTTCTGGTTTCGGATGTGTTGTTTGAGGGTGGGAATGACACGATGAATTTCAGCGTGAGGGTCAAGACCAGCAATCTCCAGGACACAATAGTTGACGGCGAAACCAGCATTGAGGGTGTAATTTGGCCTGCAAGTGGTGCAAGGCCTGGGTATCCATCGAGTTATCCTGTTGACGTATTGGGCACTCGTAAAAGCGAGGGATATTGTGGGATTATTGTCAATTATGACGGTTCCTCTTTGGGCTACAACACGAACACTTCGGGAATCAAGGTACAAAACATTAAAGTTCAAAAAGTAGGAGAATAAATGGTTCTCAAGAGGTATTTGTTCAGCAATTTGTGTTGCCTTTTCTTAATTCTTCATTCTTTGAGTTTTGGAAAAGAGGAGAGCGGATTGATATTTACTGGAGTAGATACCTTGATAGACGATGCCCAACACAATGGAATGGATTTTGTTTTGGAACGACCTTGCACTTCAGCAACTTCAGATAATGGTTGTGTCAGGCATTTTGGGTTGGATTACATGGGCGCATACAATGCTTATACTGCGGGCGTCCCTGGAGGGCTTGCCGCGGACCTCGGCAAACTCAACCTTGACAGCATCAAAACCGCCCCTCCGGACAGCCTTATGAAATACGACCTTGGTCTAGGTTTGGCGTACATGTTCTTTAAAATCGCCCCCGACTCGCTTTCCAAATGCATCGGCAACGTCTACCTTCTCAAGACCGCCACCGATCCTCGTCCAGTCTGGAACAGACCATTTTACGCAAAGATCAAGATTCTTAAATTCATTGTCGTAGACAGCTCACAGCATCAAATCCAGATGGTGTTTCTGTGGGCATACAATAATTCTGGAACCACAGATCTCCATACATCCGGCCTCGACACCTTTCATCTCGGCGGAACAACTCTCTCACAACCCGTTTCCGGCCGTAAGCAATCTACCATTGGTGCTAGCCCAATGGTTTTCAAAGTAGCAACAGGCAAATTTTCCGTTCCTGCTTATTTACAAGGGAAGAACGCAGTCATTGCAGTATACGACCTTGCCGGGAAAATGCTGGGCCGTGTTTCAGCGGCAAACCAAAAGGTAATGGACCTGCGGAAATTTTCAATCTCAAACGGCGTTGTTGTAGTGAGAGCGATAAAATAGCCGCCGCCTCACCCCGGCCTCCCCTCTACAGGTGGAGAAGGGGAAAAATACAAATTGACTGATTTCCCGCTTTCCCACAAACCAATCCCTATTTTCTTTCTTGAAAAAATCAACCAGGGAGTCCGCCTTAATACCAGCGCCAGGAACGACTGGAGGCCGCGCTGGAGCGCGGTGCTGCCCGGACGCCGCCGCGTAGCGGCATAGCCGCCGTGGCAGCCCGAGGCTGAAGGCCGACGACCCTTGTGACCCTTGGAAATCCCTGACGAAGGAGAAGCACCCGAAGGGGTGGACCGGAAGGAGGGCCGGTGCCGCCTTTCAAGGCGGCAGGCGCCATGATTTTATCTTGTATCTTTTTTACTTTATCTCTCCTCTCTTGCATTGATTCATTCCAAGACTAATGAATGAAATTAAAAAATCAATTTTCATCGCCGCGCAGCGGCATTCCGCAGAGGATGCGTTGCGAAGGTGCGACGCCTCGCGAGCGTAATGCGAGCGACCTCGCGCGCACCTTCGCAGGAGGGGGTGTGCCCCCGGATCACCGGCGCATCGCGACGGAAGCCGGGGGCCAGGGGGAAACGCGAAGCGGTGCCCCCACCAAATATTATAGCATTTGAAGTAACTTTCATCCCTTTAGTATTTTACCTCTCTCCATTGCTCACCCTCACAGAAAGGCATACCATCATGGCGGGAAAAAATATCGTGATGTTGTGTTTCATTTGGCAATCTATGGATTTTTTTAAGAAAAGGACCAAAAAGAGGTGATCTCTAATTAAGAAGGGACTTTTTAAATTCCTTTGGACTTATGCCAACTTCCTTCTTAAAAAGCCGAGAAAAGTAAGGCGGATTTTCAAAGCCGAGTTGATATGCGATTTCTGATACGTTCTGCTCGCCACCGACAAGCATGTTTTTGGCTTCGGAGATCACAAATAGATGAATCAACTCCAACGCGGTCTTTCCGGTTTCCTGCTTCAACAAGTCGCTCAGGTATTTTGGGGACAAGGCCAGCTGTGTAGCCATGTGGTTTACGGTAGGCAATCCCTTTCCCTCTGCTCGACCATTTTCAAAATAGGCCTCAAGGTGTTCGTTGAACCTTGAAACGGTAACGCCGGATAGCGGTTTCCGGTCGATGAATTGCCTTTTATAAAAGCGTTGGGCATATTTCAAGATTGAATCCAGATGCGAGAGGATGATGGCTTTACTAAATTCATCCGGATTGTTGTGGTACTCCGTTTCCATCTTGTAATACAACGACCACATGATTTCTTTTTCCCTTGGCGATAGGTGAAGCGCTTCATGCGTTTCATAGTCAAAGAAGCTGTATTTCTTGATTTCCGCAAAAAGAGGATGCCCCATCAAGAAATCCTGATGACAATGAATAGCAAATCCCTTTTCCTTCAGTTGGAGGCCACGCGTAATAAAAACCTGTGACGGTTTTGCAAAGAACATGAGGCCAGTGTTGTGGTCATATTTTGTCTTGCCGTACAAAAGTTCTCCGGATTTCACTTTCTTGAAGCAGATGATGTAACAATCACAGGTAAATTCCAAGTCCTTCTTGAATCGGCTCGATTTGGTAAGAAGGTTGAGACTGAACAACGGATTCTCCGGCGGCGGGAAACCCTCGGCCTTGTCTAGTTCGCTTATGGTTTTGAAATGCATCATATTTTTAAAATAGGTTCCTTTCCCCTGTTATCCAAAAAATCCTTAATTCACTTCATTCAGACAACGCAATGCGTTCAATGCCCTGGGATAACCTATGAAAGGGATCAATTGTGTCACAGCGGCAAGCAATACCCCTTTGTCATTTCCAACATTCAAATTTCCTTGAATGTGTGCCGTTACCTGATGTTCGCACCCGCCCAGGGACAAGAGCATTGAAAAGGTAAGCAGTTCCCGGATTTTCACGCTCAAACCTTTTCGGGTCAAATAATCCCCGAAGCAATTCGCGGAAAGGAGTCTTTGAATGTGAATTTGATCTGAGGGAGAATCTTTGTACAACTTATCAATCATTTCTCCAAATATCGACTTTTGCAATGCCAACCCATTTTCATATCGTGCCTCGGATGAAGTAGTGGATTGCCCTTCCAAGGGCAATTGAACGCCTCTATTTGCCAAAATCTCATTGGTGGCATGGATGAAATCAAACACTTTTGCCATGCCGACATAGGGTACAGCTTGATATAATATCTCTTTCGCTTCAACCGGCGTCACTCCTATGTTGAGTGCACCGCCAAGCATCACTTTATATTCACCCAAAGCTTGACTCGCAATCGTTGATCCCAAAATCATCATCAATCGTGTTCTTGTGTCGAGATTCCCATAATGGAGCACTTCATCAAAGGCAAAATTGTCGAATGCCTCTATCAGTTCCGGGTCGGTTATCTTCAAGGCCGACTGATGGTTTGAGAAAAGCTCCTGATGGTTTCTGATTGCAGCAGCGGTCAAATTCAGTTTGTTGGATTTCCGATACGGCTGTTGACAGCCGTAATATTCCTCATCGGTTACCGGCAACAACCATTCCACAGCTCCTTGCTTCGAATTATTGGTAATTGCAATATGGGTCAAGCTGCTGTCGCTGGCAGCGCCATGCCAGTGTTCTGTATGGGACGGAATAACTACCGTATCGCCTTTTGTAATCAACCTTGCTGGTTTGCCTTTTTCCTGATAAAAGCCTTTGCCGTCGGTAACGAGCAGGATTTGTCCTGCCGGATGTTTATGCCAGTTGTTTCTGCAGCCCGGCTCAAATACAACGTTACCGATCGCATAATTTCCGGTTTCGTCTTGCGGTACCAGGATATTCAACCATGCAGTACCGGTAAAGTAGTTTGATGATGTTTTTTCACCCTTGGGGAAAATTGCATTTTGATTTTCTAATGCATTCATAAAAGTCCTTTCTCCATAACCTTTTCCTTATTCCAATTCTTCCGGATAGCCACGTATACTATTTTGATTTTACTCAAGGCATGGCAACGAATACCCCCGCCTCCTGCGCTGATCCTGCCGGAACATGATGAAGAGTGCGCTATATTTTGTTACCCATTTCAAATGCTTCATTCATAGCATCACTTTCCTTTATATCTCCAATATTCCAGGCACCCGTACCGAAAATGATGCCTTTTTCCTGTGGTCTGTCAAGACACGACATGAATGCCCTAAATCCTTCGATTGTTCTTTCCATTGCCGGTTTGCTATCGTCAGCTGCCGTCACGATAAAATAGAATTCCTTGTCCTTGATCTCGGTATAGCGCGAGCAGCATCGGTCTATAAACGTTTTCATTTGCCCGCACATTGTGTAAAAGTAAACAGGGGTTGCCATGACAATTACATCAGCCGAGATCATCTTTTCCAGAATACCCGCCATATCGTCTTTTTGCGGGCACGGCTTTTTTCCATTGAGACACGTTCCGCATCCTGTGCAGTAATTGATTTTCTTGTCCTTTAGGAAGAGTTTTTCGGCATGATGCTCGGCTTTCTGCGCTCCTTTTGCAAATTGATCACACAGCAGGTCGGAATTTCCGCCTCTCCTTGGACTCGAAGATAAAATCAAAACCTTCTTGCTCATAAGCTCATTTTCCTCGCATGATTTTTTTCTGATGAAACGCTTTTCACTGGACGATTCCCGCATGGTTTATTTGGCTTAAAGCCCTGTCCTCCGTTCCAGCTCTTCCGGATACCTGGCGCCCTGAACCTTTATTTTTGAAGCTGCGTCCTCAATCTCGTGGAGATCGTCAGCGGTCAATTCGATAGTCGCTGATCCAAGGTTCTCTTCGAGACGATGCAGTTTGGTCGTTCCCGGGATAGGAACTATCCACGGTTTTTGCGCGAGTAGCCAGGCAAGCGCAGCCTGCGCGGGGGTTGCTTTTTTCTTGATTGAAATCTTGGTAAGCAAATCGACAAGAGTTTGATTTGCCTTTCGGTTCTCCGAAGTAAAACGAGGGACGATATTCCTGAAGTCGGTCTTATCGAAGGTTGTACTTTCGTTGATCTTTCCGGTAAGGAAACCTTTACCCAAGGGACTAAAAGGAACGAATCCGATCCCTAGTTCTTCCAAAACCGGCAGCAATTCTTCCTCGGGGCGTCTCCACCACAGCGAATATTCGCTTTGTACGGCAGTCACGGGTTGAACTGCGTTGGCACGCCGGACAGTTTTGGCTCCCGCCTCGGAAAGTCCGAAATGTTTTACCTTGCCGTCCTGAATTAACTGCTTTATCGTCCCGGCAACGTCTTCAATCGGCACGCTGGTGTCAACGCGATGTTGATAAAAGAGATCTATAGCGTCCACCCGGAGTCGTTTCAGCGACGCTTCGGCAACCTGCTTAATGTGGTCGGGCCGGCTATCCTGCCCCAGCTGCTGGCCATTTGGGCCGAACTTGAACCCGAACTTTGTGGCTATCACGACTTGCCCACGGAAGGGAGACAGTGCTTCACCTACAAGCTCTTCGTTGACATAAGGGCCATAAGCCTCCGCAGTATCGAAGAATGTTACCCCTCGTTCGACCGCCTTCCTGATCAGGGAGATCATTTCCTTCTTATCGGGTGCGGGACCGTAGGCAAAGCTCATTCCCATGCATCCAAGTCCAATAGCTGATACTTCCAGATTACTCATACCAAGTTTACGTTTCTGCATATTGTTCCTCCTTAGTTGACCACGTTGTTACCGAAAGCTTACGGTACTAATATAAGCAGCACCTTATATGCCAACCATATACGGAAGGCGGTATTGTTTATACATTTTGCCGAATGATGTTGCCCATACAACGATATCAGGCCGATGGGAAACGATGCACGAAAGACGTAGTCTAGTTGTTGAGCCATGGCTTCCCCTGTACTATTTTACAAATCTTACGCACTCCCTGGACATTCAACAGAAAGGCATATTTTATGTCTAACAACAACATCGTCCTCTTCGGCCCTCCGGGCGCGGGAAAAGGCACGCAGGCGAAAAGACTGGTCGAGCTGCTCTCCCTTCCGCATGTGTCAACCGGCGACATGTTCCGCTTTCACATCAAGAACAACACCGAACTGGGCATAACCGCCAAGAGCTATTCCGACAAGGGCAAGCTAGTCCCGGACGAGGTGACCATCGCCATGGTGAAAGACAGGCTCGGCCAGAAAGATATGAAGGCGGGATTTCTGCTCGACGGCTTTCCGCGCAGCGTGCCGCAGGCGCAGGCGCTCGATAAAATCCTAAAGGAACTCGGCACAAAGCTTGACTCTGTAATCAATATTGCCGTTGCGGACGAAGAAATCCGCTCGCGGCTGCTCAAACGCGCCGCCATCGAGGGCAGGGCCGACGATGCAGACCCCAACGTGATACAGAACCGCATCGACACCTACAAGAGCCAAAGCGAGCCGTGTATCAAATATTACCGGCCCCAAGGAATTGTGAAGGACATAGACGGTGTGGGCTCGATAGACGATGTGTTTGGAAGGATAAAGAAGATTTTTATTCATTAGAAATGAATTTGATAGCATATGTCACTCCCGCGTACGCGGCAGTCCGGTGCTCAAATCAACATGGATTGGTAGGAACCCAAACTCCATTAGTCATGTATGCATAGTCGTTTTCCCGTTTCCGGGGAATGACACATTTAAACGTCATCTGTTTTTATAATAGCCGTGTCGCCAACTCTCAACTGTAAGCCTTTACTCTTGGTGGATAGTCGCGGTTCATATCTAAAAGGAAATTTTCATATGATCCTTCGAAAGTCAGCCGGCAATTTTCCCGCCCTGCCAATCCTTATAGGCGCATTGCTTCTTTGCTTGTGCCAATCAAAGAAGCAGCAGACCGAGGCCGCCTACAGGGAACTTGCCTTTGTAAAACAATCGGTCGAGCGGCAGATAAACTCCCAGGAGGATTGCCTCGCGCAGCAAATCGCGGCATTCGCGGCGGTGGTCGCGGGAGACAGGGAATTTTCCATGAAGCTCCTTGTTGAAAAAGACAAATCGGCGCCGGAAGTCACCGAGATCGCACAGCGCTACCTTGCGCCCATGGGGCTTTCCATCCTTTCCATCACCGATTCCCAGTATGTGATTCTTTCCTGCGGCCATTTTCCGGCAAACGCGGGATCCATGTTCACGTCTGGCAGCCTGCTCGGCGACAAACCCGCGTTCGTCATGGACAATGTCAAGGGTGAAACCGTGCTCACGCTCCAGTCCAAGTCGCCGTTCAAGATCCTCAACGCGGTGTTCTACGTGTGCGGCGGCATGGCCGTGGGAAAAGACTTCCTTGCCAGGCTCTCCTGCTGGCCCGGCTATTCTATCCTGGTAAAGCAGGGAACCACCGTACTGGGCATGGAAAAGGTCGAGTCCATTTCCGATGTCAAGGACAGCACCATCCTCCTCAACAATGTGCGGTATCCCGCGGCGTCAATCGGCCTGCCGTATGCCGGCGCCGGCGACGCTCCGGTCTGCATCGTCATGTCGAACAGGCCCTGCCAATAGCCATGCCGGAACTCCTCGACGTTGTTGATCCCTCGGGAACCCCTCTCGGCAGGGCAAAGCCGCGGGACGCGGTCCATCGCGACGGCGACCGGCACCGTACCGTGCATGTCTGGATTGTCAATAAAAAAAGCGAACTGCTTTTTCAGAAGCGCTCCCTAAACAGAGAATCGTTTCCCGGGACATGGGACGTGTCAAGCGCCGGGCATGTCTCGTCCGGGGATTCTCCGATCAGAACCGCGGAAAAAGAATTATGTGAGGAGCTCGGGATCCGCGCCGCAGCTCAAGAGCTTCGCCTTCTGTTCACCATTGCAACTTCATCGGTGCAGCACGAGGGGAAGTTCATCGACAATGAAATAAGCGACGTATTTCTCTTGCGCCAAGGCATCCCTGTTTCCGGGCTTTCCCTGCAGCGCAGCGAGGTCACAGGCGTGCGGTATTTTCCCATAAACGTCCTTCGCCGGATAGCCGCATCGCCCGGCCCTGATTTCTCCCCGCATCCCGAGGAATACCGCAGGCTTTATGATTTTCTGTCGGCCAAAGAACAAGGCCGGAAAACCTAAAGATTATTCCGGCCTTGACAAACACCATTCCCGGCAAAGAGGGAGTATCGCTACCGCAACTGCACGGACGTCCGCGCAGAAACACCATTTTTCCTGATCACAATAACTTTGTTGATAAAATCTCGATTACTAAGAAGCGAATAGGTGCCCAAATACCGGCCGTCAACCGTGTAACAGGCGGGGGGCAGCGCAGTTTCGCGTCGCACCATCCGGGCCTGCGGCAGTACGGACGCAGCGGTGGGCCACAATGTCACGTTGATCAGCGCATCCGGCGTAGAGGACGGCAGGGTTTGGGTCGTGTCCTTGGAAAAGTATCCCGGTTTATCAACGAGCAGTTCGACGGTGATCGCGCCCGGCGTGTAGGGCTGCCTGCTCTGCACGGAGTAATATCCGCCCCACTGCGTCGTCGTATCTCTCACCGTGAAGAGCAGGTTTTGTCCGTTGCTTACCCGCACGATCACGGTCGCGCCGCGAATCCCCGTTCCGAGCGTGTCGACCACCGATCCGCTCACCGAATAGGTTATGCTGTCGCTCGCGGTGAGTTTGACAAGAAACAGCGTATCGAGACGGATGGTGGTATAACCGGTGGGAAGCGGCCACAGCAGGGAGCGGTATCCGTCTTTCTCGACAAGAAGCGAGGGATAATACCGGTTTTTGTCGGGCTGCAGCATGAAAAATTCCCCGGTCGCGCCGCTTTGTACCGTATCGTTGACGGCGGCACCGCCCACCCCCGCATATCCCCGGGCGATGATTGACGCGCCGGAAAGCGGGAGACGCGTTCCGGCGTCCGCAACGACCCCGGTTATCCTGGCGGTATCGCCGGCGCTCGCGGGCCGCAGGGCGAAATTCTCGGTAACCCTATCCGTGACGCCGTTGTCCGGTTCCGCCACTGCAATACTATTTTCCGCGGGCTGAAAACCGGCGGCCGTGACGGAAATCTGGACGGTCGGCGAAACCGATGTGGTGACGATGCTGTATCCGCCCAGCGCATCGGTGCGCACCGAATCTATTTTGTCAATGCCGGCCGCGCTGCCCATGGTGACGACGACAAGGGCGTTTCTGATCACCACAAAACTGCCCTCCCAGGTAACCACCCCGGAAACCGAAAGCGTATCCGCGGGACAGATGGTGCCGAAGGATATGACGCACAGGACCAAGGCAATGGCGCGAATGTTCATCCTCACGGTTTTTTCCTTCCCCATTGTCTTGCTTGAAGCGGCAGGATCGTGCTGAAAAACAACAGGGGAAAACGCTCCCCTGCTGTCAATATCTCACTCTTTTTTGCAGTATTGAATACGTCGCGTTTTTCTCTCCGTCCTATCGGTGCGCGGCCCTTCTTGCTTTCAGCTCATTCATTCTGTCGTTTATCTGCACGTTCACATCCTTGCGTGCGTCATCGACCTGGGCCTTGAGCATGTCCGAAACCGCCATCTGGGATATGGTGGTTTTTATGAAATCTTCTGCCTTAGCGCGCTCCGTGGTGACATAATTCTGCAAATCCGCAGGGGTCTTCATTCTTAAATTCTCAATGGTTATTGCAGCGCCGAGTATCCGGTCCTTGAGGTCCTGCGGCAGTGCCTGGTACATTTCGTTGTAATTTGTCTGAATGACCGTTTTCGAATCAGCAAACCCGCTCTGGCATGTGCCGGGTTCTGCCGGCGTCTGGGCATTACCAGCGGTAATGCCGCATGCCACGATCAATGCCGCAATAAAAATCCCGCGTATTTTCATAAAAACCGCCTTTTAAAAATATACCTTATTCCACTTTCCCCTTACAAAAACATCAAAGCATAAGCCAAAAAGGTTATTTGATTGATTGGTATATTGTTATGCAAATCGAAAAACATCATAAAAAATTTCCCCTGTGGTGGTGCAACCTCAACCGCCGGAAATGAAACAAGCATATTAATAGTATCTTATTGATTTTATGGCGGTTGGGATATTCTTCCAGTTGTTGTGGTGTCTCACCCCCATTTCTACTATATTATACGGGTTTTAAAAACCATGATCTATCTTCCGTGACTGTAGGAGCGCAGTCGTTTTGAAAATATAATATCTTTTTGTCAACTAACTTTTCAGGCTGCCGCCAAAATTATTAACAAATCTTTTTTCCGCCGGCGGTGCGATTTCGTATTTTCACTTACTGTATCTTCGGCCACATCGCTGCCGCGCAGGCGCTGCAGCGCCATTTTTTCATAACCAGGAGACCGTATGGCAAAAAAAACCGAAACAGACCAGGAATTTAAAAACAAGGTCGCGGCGGTTGAGCACGCCGTGGACCAGATCGAAAAGCAGCACGGCAAGGGCGCCATCATGCGCCTGGGCTCGGCAACACTCGAAATCGACGTCCCGGTGATCCCCACCGGATCCATCTCGCTCGACATGGCGCTCGGCGTGGGCGGCCTTCCCAAGGGACGCATCGTGGAAATCTTCGGGCCGGAATCGTCGGGAAAAACCACACTCGCCCTGCACGCGATCGCGAATGTGCAAAAGGCGGGCGGCATCGCCGTGCTTATCGATGCCGAATACGCCTTCGACGCGTTGTACGCGAAAAACCTGGGCGTCGACATCGACAACCTGCTCGTGTCGCAGCCCGACACCGGCGAGCAAGCGCTCGAAATCGCGGACACGCTCATCAGGAGCGGCGCGGTTGACATCATCGTGGTCGACAGTGTGGCCGCGCTCGTGCCCGCGGCCGAAATCGAGGGCGACATGGGCGACTCGCACATGGGCCTCCAGGCGCGGCTCATGTCGCAGGCGCTGCGCAAGCTCACCGCCATCCTCTCGAAATCCAAGACCTGCCTCATTTTCATCAACCAGCTGCGCATGAAAATCGGCGTCATGTTCGGCAACCCGGAAACCACCACCGGCGGCAACGCGCTCAAGTTTTATTCGTCGCTGCGCCTCGACATCCGCCGCATCGCCGCCATAAAGGACGGCGACAACGTGATTGGCAACCGCACCAAGGTGCGGGTGGTGAAGAACAAGGTGGCCCCGCCGTTCAGGGACGCCGAGTTCGACATCCTTTACGGAAAGGGAATCTCTTTCGCCGGCGACGTCATCGACCTCGCCACCGCGAACAACATCATCGAGAAAAGCGGCACCTGGCTCTCGTACAACGGCGAGCGGCTGGGACAAGGACGCGACAAGTCGCGTGATTTTCTCGAGGAAAATAAAGACATCATGGCGAAGATCGAAAAGGAGCTGCGGGAAAAGTTAAAAACACTGGGGAAAAAGCCGGCGGGAGATGAAGGAGAAAAAAAGGAAGAGAAAGAAGAAAAATAATAAATCATTTCGGGGGAGAAGTATACCCCTTCGGGTACTTCCAAGGGTCGTCTCCCCCGGCCTCGGCCTCCTCGCCCCAAGCGGGGCTGCGGGGTCCTCGGCACCCCCCTCTCCTGGGTGCGGCCGGTACCGGCATCTGCAAGCTCCATACATTCGCTGGGCGCACCCGCGAGCGGCAGTTGATTATGGTATCCTTTTGAGGATGTAATAAAGTGGTCGTTAGGCGCCGCAAAAGTATGTTGACTAATTAGACATTCGCCGCCGCGTTAGGAACGACCGGAGGCCGCGCCGGAGAGCGGTGCCGCCCGGACCCGCCGCGGAGCGGCATACGGCCGTGGCGGCCCGAGCCGAAGGCGAGACCGGAGGGAGGGCCGACCCCGCGAAGCGGGTAACGCTCATTCTAAATCGATAAAAAAGGAAATTACAACAGCCATGACCAAATCAGGGAATCAAATACGGCAGGAATTCATAGACTTTTTCAAAAGTAAAGGCCACTTATTCGTTCCTAGTGCACCGGTCATCCCGCAGGACGATCCTACTTTATTATTCACCAACGCGGGAATGAACCAGTTCAAGGCGATATTCCTCGGCGAGAACCGGCAGGGCTACACGCGCGTGGCAAACTCGCAGAAATGCATGCGTGTGTCCGGAAAGCACAACGACCTCGAGGAAGTGGGACGCGACCATTACCATCACACATTTTTCGAAATGCTCGGCAACTGGTCGTTCGGCAACTATTACAAGAAAGAGGCGATTTCCTGGGCGTGGGAGCTGCTCACCGAAGTATGGAAACTGCATAAGGACCGGCTGTTCGTCACGGTGTTTGAGTCCGACGACGAGGCGGAAAAACTGTGGAAATCCGAAACCGACATCGAGCACTGGCGCATCATGCGTTTCGGCGAAAAATCCAACTTCTGGGAAATGGGCGATACCGGGCCGTGCGGCCCGTGCTCGGAAATCCATTACGACATCGGCGACGCAAAGGACCGCAAGCAGGTGTTCAACGATCCCGTAAGGGGCGTCAACGGCGCCAACGACAGGTTCCGCGAAATCTGGAACCTCGTGTTCATCCAATACAACCGCGGCAAGGACGGAAAGCTTTCCGAACTGCCGAGCAAGCATGTCGACACGGGCATGGGCCTCGAACGGGTGGTTTCGATTCTCCAGAACACCACCTCCAACTACGGCACCGACCTCTTCTTGCCCATCATCGCCGAGCTCGCGAAAAAGAGCGGCAAGCCGTATTCCGCCGACGCGTCCGGCACGCCGTTCCGCGTCATCGCAGACCACATCCGCGCGCTGGTGTTCGCCATAACCGACGGCGGCGTGCCGTCGAACGAGGGCCGCGGCTACGTGCTGCGCCGGCTGCTGCGGCGCGCCAGCCGCTTCGGACGCGAACTCCGGTTTCATGAACCGTTTCTGTTCTCGCTCGTTCCGGTCGTGGTGAACATGATGGGCGACGCATTCCCCGAAATCAAGCAACGCACCGGCTACGTTTCCGACGTCATCCGCTCGGAAGAGGAGCGTTTCGGCGCCACGCTCGAGCAGGGCATCGAAAAGTTCGGGCAGATCCTGGCGGGGCTTGACAAATCAAAAGCGAAAACCGTCCCCGGCGGCGACGTGTTCATGCTGTACGACACCTACGGTTTTCCCATGGACCTCACGCGGCTCATGGCCGAGGAAAAAGGCTACGCCGTCGACGAAAAAGGCTTTGAAAAAGAAATGGGCAAGCAGCGCGAGCGCGCACGTGATGCTGCCAAGAAAGGCGACGAATCGGGGCTCACCGCCGAAGGCTGGGTGACCCTGCGCCAGGTGCAGGGAACGCAATTCGTGGGATACGAAAGCGATACGGCGCAGTGCAATGTGTGCCGCTACAAAATCACGGTATCGGACGGGCCGCGCATTCGCGAATGCCTTCTCATCCTCGACAAAACCCCGTTTTACGCCGAATCGGGCGGACAGGTGGGCGACGCCGGCGTGCTGACCACGGCCAGAGGCACGGTCCTCCGCGTTTCAGACACCATCAAGTGGAACGACATGACCGTGCACATCGCGGCCTCTGGCGAGTCCTTTGGTGCGGATGAGTTGAAAGAACCGGTGCGGGCCGAGATCCTTTCCACCGACAGACGCCATACGAGGCGCAACCACAGCGCCACACACCTGCTACAGGCCGCGCTGCGGAAGGTGCTCGGCACGCATGTGCAACAGTCGGGCTCGCGGGTAGCGCCGGAATCTTTGCGGTTCGACTTTACCCACCATAAAGCATTAACTCCTGACGAGCTCCGCAAGGTGGAGGACATGGTGAACGAGTGGGTGCTTGCCGATTTTCCCGTGGCCACGGCGGTGAAATCAACCGACGAGGCGAAAAAGGAAGGCGCTATGGCGCTGTTCGGCGAAAAATACGGGGAAACCGTGCGCGTGGTGAGCATGGGCGGCGTCAGCAAGGAATTGTGCGGCGGCACGCATGTTTCTTCGACCGGAACCATAGGGCTGTTCCACATCACGGCCGAAATGAGTATCGCGGCCGGCGTGCGCCGCATCGAGGCAATCACGGGAATGAATTCCGTGAAATACCTTTCGTTGAAGGAATCGACCGTCTCCGAACTGTGCCGCATGCTTAAGGTGAACGAAGACGCGCTTGTCAACAGGGTGGAAGGGCTCGGCGGGCGCATCAAGGAACTTGAACAGAAAATGGCGGGGCTTTCCCAAGGACAGGTGAAAGGCCGGGCGGACGCAATCATCGCCGAGGCGCAGGCGAAAAAGGCAATCTGCTCCTGGACCATGAAAGACCTCGGTGCGACGGACAAGGAAACCTTTTCCTCCCTCTGCGACGCCATTTCCGACGCAATTAAAAGCCGCAACCTCGGTGGCCTCGCCGTCATACTCGGTGCTTCCATTGAAGGCCGCGTTCTCTTTTTCGCCACCGCAGGCCAGAAAGCGGTCAAGGACTGCGGCGTCCACTGCGGCGAGCTTGTCAAGGCCGCGGCCCAGATAGCCGGCGGCAGCGGCGGCGGGAGCCCGACGCGGGCCCAGGCCGGCGGTAAAAACCCGGAGAAACTTGGCGAGGCGCTGGCTGCGGTGAGGGAAATCTTGGAGAAGAAGGCGGGACAGCACGTATGAAATCAAACACGGTGTTCGAGGCGATCCGGAAAAAAGCGTCCGCGAAGGCCCCCGCGTACTGGGTTCTTCTCGACCCCGACGACTTTTCCCCCAAAGACGGCGCGGCCATTGCGAAGGCCGCCCAGACGGCGGGCGCCGACGCCCTGCTCGTCGGCGGCAGCCTGCTGCACACCAACCGCTTCGACGCGTTTGTCGCATCTGTCAAAAAGGGCGTGAAAATCCCGGTGATTCTTTTTCCCGGCGACGCGACCCAGCTTTCGGGTCACGCCGACGCGCTGCTGTACCTTTCGCTCATTTCCGGCCGCAACCCGGTGAACCTGATCAGCGAGCACGTGAAAGCGGCGCCGACCATAAAACAGCTCGGCATAGAACCTATTTCAACGGCATACATGCTCGTGGAATCGGGAACCGTGACCTCCGTCGAATTCATGAGCAACACCCGTCCCCTTCCCCGCAACAAGCCAGCCATCGCGGCGGCCCATGCGCTCGCCGCGCAATACATGGGAATGAAGCTTATCTATCTTGAGGCGGGCAGTGGCGCGCTCCATCCCGTGCCCGACGAGATGATTTCGCTGGTGAGCTCCGTGGTCGACATCCCGGTGATCGTCGGCGGCGGCATCCGCGACGCGAGGACCGCGAAGGAGAAAATCAGGGCCGGCGCCGACATCATCGTGACCGGCAACCTGCTGCAGGCAAAAGGCGGGATTGCGGCGATGAAAGAAATCGCGGCCGCGATCAAAAACATTTAAAGGAAAAATTGTTCAGGGCTTTACCCGCACCTGAAGTTTTCGTTCCTCGATTGCCGGAACACTGTCTTGAGGCAGGCTGTAAACGGCCTTCAAGGTGTGATTCCCCACCTTCGCTCCCTTGGTGTTCCAGAATATCTCGGTTGAGTCCGAGCTTTGAGGCGGAATAAGAGGATACCAATTTTCGATGGTGTCGCCGCTTGCGCTGTCGATGAGGCTCACCGCAGCCTCCGCGACACGCCTGCTTTTGTTCATAACGCGGACCATTAACACCAGCGTGCTGTCGTGCGCGACGGAATCGCGCGAGGACAGTGTAATGTTTGCAGTGTCGCATGAGGAAACTGGCGTTCGCAAATCCTGGGCAACCGCGCCGGCAGCGAGCGCGAAAAGCAGGACAAGGAGTCCGGCGAGACGGTTGACGGCAAGGCAAAGGTATTTCATAGATTGTGCGTATTGAAAAAATACTTTCCGACGAATCATTGCATTCATTTTTACTAAGACCTCGAACCAGGATTATTTTGAGGTTCTGCAAGTGTCGTTAAAGTAAAAAATGGCGTATTATCCCGGCTCCTTCAATTGTAATGAAAAATACTGTTCGTTTTTATGTTTCGATGTGACGCCCACCACAAAATACATTTCCCGCAAAAACGGCCTGCAAAGGAAAACAGGCTGTAATTCCCTATCATTCAGGACCGCCATTATATATTCTTGATGCCTCATTGCTCTTTTGGATGATTTTGCGCGATGTTTTTATCCTTAATATATCAAATATTTTACGGGTTTTCAGTAGAAACCCTTGCTTTCCGGCCGCGTAATTCCCTCTTTTCCGGAAGTATTTGGATTCCGTTAGCGCAACGTTTAACAACTTTCCTTTGCGTATCCTTTACTATATTTCATACTTATGCATGAAAAGCCTCCTGTACAGGAATCCGTGTTTTCCATCGCCGTCATTGACATCGGCACCACCTCGATACGCATGACCGTCGCCATTGTAGAGCCGGACGGCGCGGCGCGGCCGCTGGAATTCCTGCAGCAGGCGGTGAGCCTGGGAAAAGACACGTTCACCAAGGGGTACATCGAAAGGGGAACCATCGAGGAGTGCGTGCACTGCCTCAAGAATTTCCGAAGGGTGCTTCTTGAATACGGCATCACGCGCGAAGACCGGGTCCGCGCCGTGGCGACCACGGCGGTGCGCGAGGCGCAGAACCGGGACGCGTTCATCGACCGCGTGTATATCGCGACCGGCCTCCGCATCGAGACGCTCGATGACATGGACGTGGCGCGACTCACCTACCTCTCCGCGCGATCGCTGCTGAAAAGGGACCCGATGCTGTCCCGCGGCCAGATTGTCATATGCGAAATGGGCGGCGGCAGCATCGAGATGCTCCTGATGGCAAAAGGCAACATCGTCGCCACGCACTCGTTCCGGCCCGGCGCGCTCAGGCTGCGCGAGGTGCTCGAGAAATTCCACGCGCCTTTGGCCCGGCAGCGCACGCTCATGGAAAACGAAATACGGCGCGCCATCGCCCAGATCCTGCACAGCGTCCCGCCGGCAGCCATAAAAACCATGATCGCGCTCGGCGGCGACATGCGCATCGCCGCGAACCGGCTGATACCGGATTACAATCCGCTCGTCCCGACCCGCGTTTTGCTTGGCGCGCTCGAAAAGTTCACCGAGGAAACGCTGTCGCTGTCGGTAAACGACTGCGTGCGCAAATACAAAATTCCGTTCCCTGACGCCGAGACGCTCTCGCCCGCGCTGCTTTTTTACTGCATGCTGGGCCGCGCGTTTTCACTCAAAAGCCTCGTCGTGTCCGACATCTCCATGCGGCACGGCATCCTTCTGGAAATGGCCAAAGCGGAACCATCGGGCGACGATTTCGCCCGGCAGATCATACGGTCCGCGTGGGAAGTGGCGAAGAAATACGGCGTCGAGGAGTCGCATGCACGTCATGTGGTGTCGCTTTCGGCCGCGCTCTTTGCAAGCCTCAAGGAGGAGCACCTGCTCGGCCCGTGGTACGGCCTGCTGCTTTCGGTGGCGGGAATTCTGCACGACGCAGGCGTGTTCATTTCGGCGCGGAGCCACCACAAGCATTCGATGTACCTTATCCAGAACAGCGAGCTGTTCGGGCTTTCGCGGCGCGACATCCTTCTCGTGGCGCTCATCGCGCGGTACCATCGCCGCGCAGCGCCCAAGCCGGAGCACAGGGAATACGCGGACCTTGACAGAGAGGGAAGGCTCGCCGTCGCCAAGTTGGCCGCCATCCTGCGGGTCGCGGACGCGCTCGACCGCTCGCACAGCCAGCGCATCGCGGGAATCGAGTGCCGCCGGGAAAAGGACCGGTTCGTGATCGCGGTGCCCAACGCGGACGACCTCACCTTAGAGCAGCTCGCGCTGCAGAACAAGGGAGACATGTTCGAAGACGTGTACGGCATGAGCGTGGCGGTTGAGAAAAAGCCCGATAAATCCTCGTGATCAGCTCGGAAACAACCGCAGAGGAAAATATCAATGAATAAGGTCAAATTAATTTCCCTGTGCGCCGCAATTTTATTCATGGGAATGGCAAGCAATCCGGTGAATGTCGAGAAGAACGCCTCAATTTCCATTGCGGTCGACAGTTGCCTGGTTATTGACGGGAAAAACACCGTCAAGATCCGGCTGGTGAACAAATCAAAGAACGATTATTGGATAAATACCTGGAACATCCGCGTTCTTCTGCGGCATGAAAACGGGAAAATGGTCGAGGAGGCGGACAACAAACGGGCGCCCGAGGGCCCTTTTGATCCTCAATTCGAGCTGTTAAAGGGGACCGGATCGTTTGAAATGATTCAGGAAATAAATTTTTCCGATCAATACAAAATTTCAGCAACCGCGAAATACCAGATTGAATGCAATTATGAAAATTCGATGGAGCAGGACAACACGAAATTCAAGACCTTGATCGGCTTTGCGCGCAGCAATGCCGTGAACGTATCATTTTGCAGATAAGAGAGCGTCGGTAAGCAACACAATTCCCACCTCATTCAAAATCATCTCATTATGCTCAACCTGAAAAAAACCGAGTTCATCAACCGCGAGCTTTCGTGGCTCGAATTCAACGACCGCGTGCTCGAGTGCGCGCAGAACGCGTCCATTCCCCTGCTCGAGCGGCTCAAGTTCCTTGCCATCACCGGCTCAAACCTCGACGAATTCTTCATGGTGCGGGTGGGCGGGCTGCAGATGCTTTCAAAGAAAAACGACGGCAAAAAAGATCCCGCCGGCATGCGGCCGTCGGAGCAGCTCGACGCCATTTACAAACGCGCCACGGCCATGGCGGCAGACCGGTACGCCTGTTTTTTCGGGCTCGAAAAGGAGCTCACCGGCTCCGGGATCGTGCGTGTAGCGGCGCATGAACTCTCGAAGGAGCAGAGCAGGCACGCCGAATACGTTTTCGAAAACGAGCTGGCGCCGGTGCTGTCGCCCATGACGCTCGCCGACGCCGAGCATGCGCCGCTGCTCGCCAACCGGATGCTGTACATCGCCGTGCGGTTTTCGTCGCCCGACGGCCCCTTTAGCGCAAGGGGGGGGAAAACCACCGCCCGCGGCCGCAGGCTGGCCGTTATTCCCCTTGGTAAAGCGTCAGGCCGGTTTTTCACCCTTCCGAGCGAGGGCGGCTATCACTTCATGCTCGTCGAGGACCTGGTCACCCTGTTTGTCAGCAGGTTTTTCCCCGGCGAGGCGATCGCCGAGACCGCCTGCTTCCGCGTGACCCGGAACGCGGACATGTCGCTGCAGGAAGACGACGCGCATGACCTGCTTTCGGCAATGGAGGACGTGATTGACGCGCGCAAACGCGGCGATTGTGTGCGGCTCGAGGTCGACGCAAAGGCGACGCCCGTCCTCGTGGCTGCGCTCGCCTCGTCCCTCTGCGCGGCCGGCAACACCGTGTACCGCGCCCTGGGGCCTCTTGATCTTTCGGCGTTCATGCAGCTCACCACGCTTTCGGGCTTTGAAAAGCTCCGGTACAAGCCGTGGCCGGCCAAAACGCCTCCCCTTCTGAAATCGCCCTTGTCAATGTTTGAGGTGATTTCCAAACGCGACGTCCTGCTGTATCATCCCTATGAGAGCTTCGATCCGGTGCTCCGTTTTGTCCAGGAGGCGGCAAAGGATGCTGATGTCGTGGCCATCAAGCAGACCCTGTACCGCACCAGCAAGAAAAGTCCGTTCGTGGCCGCGCTCGCCGACGCGGCGCGGGCCGGCAAATACGTCACCGCGCTCGTGGAGCTCAAGGCGCGGTTCGACGAGGAACGCAACATCGAATGGGCCGCCGAACTCGAGGACGCGGGCGTGCAGGTCATCTACGGCGTGAAGGGGCTCAAGACGCACGCCAAGGTGTTCATCGCGGTGCGTCGCGAGCGCGACGGCCTCAAACGCTATGTCCATTTCGGGACCGGCAACTACAACGAAATCACCGCGACCATTTACAGTGACGCATCACTTTTCACCTGCGACGAGGACCTCGGCGCGGACGCTTCCGCCTTTTTCAATTCCATCACCGGCAACTCGCAGCCGCAGAAATACCGGAAGATCGAGTCCGCGCCGCTCGGCCTTAAGCAGCGCGTGATTTCGCTGATCGAGGCAGAGACCGAACGCTGCCGCCAGGGACAGAAGGCCTCCATTCAGGCAAAAATGAATTCGATCACCCATCCTGATATCATCTCGGCATTGTACGCCGCATCGCAGGCAGGGGTTAAAATCTCCCTCAACGTCCGCGGCATCTGCTGCCTGCAGCCGGGCGTGGAGGGCCTAAGCGAAAACATCACGGTCAAAAGCATCGTGGGCAGGTTCCTCGAGCATGCCCGCATCTGGAGCTTCTACAACGGCGGCAGGGAGAGGGTCTTCATCTGCACCGCGGACTGGATGCAGCGCAACCTTGACAAACGCGTGGAACTTTTAACGCCGGTCGAGGACAAGGACGCAAAGGCGCGGCTCCTCCACATCCTCGACTGGTGCTTCAAGGACACGGTAAACTCGTGGCGGCTTTTTCCGGATGGGTCTTGGCGGCGCATAACAGACGGCCGCGGGAAAAAGGAATTCAACTGCCACGAGGCACTGTACGACGAGGTGCGGGAAAAAACGGAAAAGGCCAAGCGGATGAAACGCACCATGTTCGAGGCGCACAAACCGGCAAAGGCAAGAAAATAGGACTTTGCATCTCTAGTTTGACATGAGCGACATCATTTCAATCCGCGAAATTCAAGGCATATGTCCAAAAAGCCGACCATAGAATCCCTCTGCAGAAAATATAAAAACGAGGATGCCCATTCGCGGTTTGTCGCCGGGCTTTCGCTCCAGATATTCGATGCGATGAGCCGTCATCTGAAATTACCGGCGTCCCTTCGCCCGACGCTGAGAGCCGCGGCGCTTCTCCATGACATTGGCTATTTCCAAAAACCGTCCGATCATCAGGCACAGGGCATGCGTATCGTGATGAAAAAGGGGGTGGCGGGCTTTACCGACGAACAATGCAGGACCATTGCGGCCATAATCCTGCTCCACCGCAAGGACTACACGAAGGCGTATTTCGACCGCTTTTTCAAAAATCTTGACAATAAGGTAACCGCCCTCAGGCTTGGCGCGATCCTGCGCGTCGCCGACGGCCTTGACCACGGCCACGTACAGAACACATCGATACTTTCCGTCAAGAACCGCCGCGGCGGCACCCTGCTTTCGGTCTCGAGTCCCACCTACCGGGGCAACATCGCGTGGGCCCGGGCCAAGGCCGACCTGTGGAAAAATATTTTTCCCAAAGAGCTGCGCATCGTCGAAAGCACCCGAGCGGAAGCGGCGGGGAAATTTTTCGGGATCGTGCGGCCCGGCGACGGCGTTCTTGACGCGGCGCGAAGGCTTTTGTATCTCCAGTACCGCATCGTTGCCGAACAGTACGGCGGCATGCTCACCGGGGAAAGCGACGA
>Ga0335081_10004478_pt1 | contig 22014 bp, 22 predicted proteins | sample Lox_Sample_35_FD_206713 | JGI IMG/M metagenome (GOLD analysis project Ga0335081, IMG submission 206713) | Soil microbial communities from Loxahatchee National Wildlife Refuge, Florida, United States - Lox_Sample_3.5 | ecosystem: Environmental > Terrestrial > Soil > Wetlands | place: USA... | reverse complement strand
TCTCCGATTGTTCGAATGCCACTTCTCCGGCGGTGGCTTTGGGCACCCAGACAGGGTCTGCCCTGCGGTCGAGCACATAAACCACCACGCCGCAGCCGGGGACAACTTCCGTCACCTGCTGGGCAATTAAGCGAGCCCGCGGCACCACCTCACTAGCGGAAAGCAGAGCCATGGCCAGTTCGGTGAAGGAGGTCGCAAAACCCGGCACCTGACTCGCCATCTACCAAGGGCTCCTTGGGAAGAGGATTACGCCGTGCACGAGGGAGGACACAGAACTTGCAAAAAATTTGCGCTTCTCTTAACTTGTGCGCGAACTGTAACAAAGCCCATGGGTTGTGTCAACGCGAGACAGCAGGTGCGATAATCGAGCGGGCAGGCGGAGGAAGGCTTGGATATCAACGTTCGGAAGCAAGGGCAAGCGCAGGTTATACGGCTCAGAGGTGATCTGAAAATTGGGGAAGCGGTGGACAGTTTCCGCCAGACGCTGGACGAGCTGTTTAGCGGCGGTGACTCCAAGCTGGTGGTCAGCATTGGCGAAGTCCCGATGATCGATTCCAGCGGCATCGGCGTGCTCGTCCGCTCCCTTACCAGCGCCAAACAACGCGGCGGAAGCCTCAAGCTGGTCAATCCATCCAAGCTCGCCTTGCAAACACTCAAGATCGTGGGCCTGGTCAACCTGTTTGAGATCTTCAATGACGAAGGCGAAGCGGTCCAGTCGTTCAAGTAACCGCCCAAAGCGGAAGTTGGACCCCTCTGCCGGGGAATCCAGGGACTCACATCCGCTCATCACTACGGTCATTTTTGACTTAGACGATACCCTCTACGATTGCGTCGGGCAGCGAGTGCGCGCGGCGCATTTTCATGCCGCCGCGGCCATGGCAGTCGCCGGGGTGTCCGCTTCGCCGGATGCAATCTTCCAGATTCGCATGCGCGCCTTCGAAGATGACCCCCAGCTAAGCAAAATCGACGAAATTGTCTTGGATCACTTTGGCGTGCCGGCCGGCGAGCGTGAGAAGTTGGTACGCGCCTCGCGCCACGCCTTCTTTACCTCGCCAGTGGGGAACTTGACGCTTTTTCCGGGCACACTCACCGTGCTTCGTGGCCTGAAGCAGCGGGGGGTGAAAATCTTCGTAGTTAGCTTTGGCGATCCGGATACGCAACGCGCCAAAGTGGCCGCTCTTGGCCTGGATCGTGAGCCTGCCATCGAAAAAGTGTTCTACGCTGACACCGCCCACCTTGTAACCAAAGAAGCGATTTTTCGCTCCATTCTGCGTAATGCTAAGAGCAATCCCGGGCAAGTACTCGCCGTCGGCGATCGTCCGTCGAGTGAAATCAAGGCAGGGAAATCGCTGGGCATGCACACGGTACGCATCAGGGGCGGGGAATTCGCCCGCCTCAAGGCGAAGGGTCCGGAAGAGCAGGCCGATTTCGAGGTCAGCAAGATCGACGCGGTGCTGAAGCTCCCGTTTAACTTCGGAAAATCTTGATTGTCATCCCGAGCGGAGTCCCGTGGGGACAAGCGTGAGGACCGGCACCGGGCCGGCGGTGCGAGCAGGGCGTGAGCCCTGCGGTGACAGCGCTGTCATTCTGCACACTGCGCTATACTTGCCTCAGGATGGCATTGCAGAAGACCTTCTATCTCGAAACCTTCGGCTGCCAGATGAACGTCCACGACTCGGAAAAGGTCGTGGGCACGCTCATCGCGCAGGGATACCGCCAGGTCGAGAGCGTCGAGGAAGCAGGCCTCGTCCTTTACAACACCTGCTCCATCCGCGACAAGGCGGAGCAGAAGGTCTTCCACCGCCTGGCTGATTTTCGGAAGCTCGAACGCCTGGGCAAGAAGTTTGGCGTGCTGGGCTGCGTAGCGCAGCAGCAAGGCCAGAAGATCTTCGAGCGCGCGCCCCACGTCTCGCTGGTGTGTGGCTCGGCGTCGTATCGCAATTTGCCGGAAATGCTGGTGCAGCTCGAAGCAGGGAAGCGCGCTGCCGGGCTTGGCGACCGCCAGACCACCGAAACCTTCGAGACCGAATTCACCGCCCGCAGCAATCCTCATCGCGGCTACATCACGATCATCGAAGGCTGCGACAAGTTTTGCGCCTTCTGCGTGGTGCCTTATACGCGCGGACGCGAACGCAGCCGGACGTCGGATGCCATCCTCGCCGAAGCCCGCCAGATGGCCGATTCCGGCTATACCGAAGTCCAGCTTCTCGGGCAGAACGTCAACTCTTATTGCGATCCTCTGAGAAAGAAGAGCTTTTCCGAGCTGCTGGCCGCCGTCGGCGAAGTTCCTGGGCTGAAGCGCGTGCGCTTTACCACATCGCATCCCATCGACTTCACCCGCGACATCGTCGATGCGATTGACGCTGTGCCCGCGCTTTGCGATCACGTTCATCTTCCCGTGCAGTGTGGCTCGACGCGCGTGCTCGGCGCCATGCAGCGCGAGTACACGCGCGAGGAATACCTCGAACGCATCGCCTGGATCAAGGCGGCGCGGCGGGAAATCTCTATCACCACGGATATCATCGTCGGCTTCCCGGGCGAGACCGAGGCAGAATTCGAAGAAACTCTGAGCCTCCTCGACGCGGTCGGTTACGACAGCACGTTTTCCTTCAAGTACTCGCCACGCCCGAATACGCCGGCGCAGACCATGGCGGACAGCATCCCGGAAGAGGAAAAATCGCGCCGCCTTGCCATCCTGCAGGAACATCAAAAGGAAATACAGAAGCGGGGAAGCGCGCGCCACGTGGGGCAGACACTTGAAGTAATGGTTGAAGGCAGGAATGCGGCGCGCGGGCAGACGATCGGGCGCACCTCGCAGAACAAGACGCTGAACTTCACCGCCGACGGTAACCCAGCGCCGGCGCCGGGGAGTTACGTTCGAGTGCACGTCACAGCAAGCTTTCCTAACAGTTTGCTGGGCGAAATGGTAGGCTAGCCCGCACATAACGGTCGGGGCGGTCGGGGAGGGACCCATGCCGGAAGTCGAAATGAAAATCCGAGGGTTGATGATGGACCCGGTTACCAATATGCCCATCGTTATCCTGAAAGACGTGAACGGCGACTCGGTCCTGCCCATCTGGGTTGGCATCTATGAGGCCAACGCCATCGCGCTCGAGATCGAAAAGGTTTCGACCCCGCGGCCCATGACCCACGATCTCATTAAGAACCTGCTCACCGGCCTCGATACGCGCGTGCACAAAGTGGTGGTGAACGAACTGCGCGAGGATACGTTCTACGCCGTGATCTGGCTGGAGCGTGACGGGCACATCATCAGCGTGGATTCGCGCCCCTCGGATGCGCTCGCCATCGCCCTGCGGCTGGATTGCCCCATCTTCGTCGAGGACGAGGTGCTGAAGACTTCCAAACAGGCCAGCGCCGTCTCCGATCGCGTCTCCAGCGACGAACTGCGCAAGTGGCTCGACGGGCTGAACGACGAGGACTTGGGCAAGTACAAAATGTAGCTGATCGGGTGATCGGGACATCGGGCGATCGGGTGATTTCAGATGACCCGATGACCCGATCTCCCGATGTCCCGATCCCATGGATCCTTCCCAACAGCTCGCCCACCTTTACCAGGCCGGCTTCGACGTCCAGACCCTGGAGCGCTTTCCGCGCTCGGTAGCAGTCCTGCGCGACAACTGCATTGCCTTGCTCGAAACCACGCCTGATGGCTTGAAGCTCCTCACCATGCCGGGCTGGCGGATGGGCGAATCCATCGGTGTGCTGGTCGAGCAAGCTGGACGCCAGGTCTTCGTGCACAAGTCGGAAACAGTTGACGCCACGCCGGAGCGGCTGGAAACGCTGCGACGGTTCAGGGAAGAGCTCGAGAAGCTGCTCGCCGCCGCAGTCTGAAGTCCGCCACAGAGGCACAAAGTGCGCGGATGGGCCGTGTTCCTGCGGGCCGCCTCATAGTTTACATAATATCTGTTATCGGACGTAACATGCGCCGTCAACACGCTACAATCTGGCCATGCGGTACCCCAGCGCTTTGACCGATCTGTGGGCGATAACGACGGGCGTTCTCGTCCTATTCAGCGCCCTGGCCTTCGCCCAGAGCACCACGTCCAGCGAGCCTAAAGGAACGGTCATAAAGATGTCGGAGCGCGAGGAAGCTGGTTTGCGCGGTCCCGTCAAAACCTGCACCCAGGAGACGATTTATCCTTCGGCAAGCGATCAAGCTCGTAGCTTCAAGACGACAACAGAGTACCGTCTCGATGGAACCCGAATTCAACCTAGCAGTGCGGGACAAGGGGATCTGACGATCACCACCGACGAGAAAGGCAGGAGAACAAAGATTGAGAAATTTGAGCCTCCCGCGGCACCCTCAGAGCACAATGTTGCGTATGGCGGACCATCCTGGGAGAATTCGGAGCTTCCTCTCGCACGGTTCCCTGCCGGCGGGTCGTTAACCACTGTCTATAACGAGCTGGGAGTCCCTATAGAAGGGCAGCTGCGCAACTCCCAGGGGCAGCTGATAAGTCGCATCGTCCGGACCGTGGATGGAAACGGCAAGATCCTGTGCGACCGGCTTGTCGTGGATAGCCCCGAATTGCTCATTCCTCCGGAACTTCCGGCAGAGTACAACGACGCCCAAAGAAAGGCATTGGGTGCGTTCGTTGCCGGCCACCTTAATTCGGGTCAGGTTGTTTATTCCTATGACTCGCAGGACCGGCTGGTCCGCAAGGAAAAGCGAGGTGGAGTTCTTGGTTTGGAGATTTCGACCATTAGCTATAACGAGCGTGGCGACAAAGCCGAAGAGCGCACCACTAGCGCGCAAGATCCCGACTTCGGCAGAGAGTACAGCCTGAATGAGGATGGCACGATGCTTCCAACCGGCAAAGCAAGCGCACCAACGCCTCAGACGGAATATGTGGCCCGTTACACCTATCAATACGACGGGTACGGCAACTGGACTGAGCAGGCTGTAAGCTCGCGATCAAACCCGGATGAGCCCTTTGCGCAGGTGGTCTCTTACCGGCGTGTCTTGACGTATTACTGATTGCTCTCCTTTCTCCTTTAATTCTCTGTCCTCAGCACAGGCCTTGCCGCAACAGCGTTTTGGGCGTCCCGCTATCAAGGCAGCAACTCTGGCCACGGATTTGGCGTGAGTAAGTCGATTGGTATTTCAACCTACCTTTTGATATAATGACCTACATGAAGCCAGAATATACCACCATGAGCACCAAGGGTCAGGTGATCATCCCCGCCGGCTTACGGGAGAACATGAAGCTCACTCCCGGGACGAAGTTCTCGATCCAGCGCGAGGGCTTCTCCCTGGTCCTGCGGCCGATCACCGAGGAGTTCATTGACGGCCTGTGCGGTTCCACCAAGGGGCTGGGCGATTGGCGCGAGAAAACTCATCGCGATGACGAAGAGCGATGACGACCTTTGTCCTGGATGCCAGCGCGGTTCTGCGCTACACCGATAAGGAGCCCGGCTATAAACGCGTCGCGGAGCTTCTAAAGCAAGCCTTCAAGGGCGAGATTGAGCTGCTGCTGAGCGCCGTCAACTGGGGTGAGATCGTGGGCGCGCTCTACAAACGGGTCGGAATGGCCCGGGCGCGAAGCATTGCCGGCAGCCTGGCGGCGCTGCCAATCACGATTGTGCCGGTTGATACCGCCGACGCTGAGGCCGCGGCTATCTTCAAGTGCGACTTTAAGGTTCCCTATGCCGATGCCTTTGCCGCGGCGCTCACCCTGGCGCATTCCCAACCGCAGCACCGGGCAACGCTCGTGACCGCCGACTTCGACTTCAAGTCGGTGCCCGCCGGAACCATCAAAATAGAGTTCCTGCCCGCTAAGGCAGTCACGTAAGCGATCATCCGACTCGATCACCCGATCCCCAGCACCACCTTGGGATGAAAGAGCGTCCCGGCCACGCGGCTGGCGATGCACACCAGCTCCGCCTGCCCGGCGAAGACTTTCACCAGCGGCGCGCGCGACATCTCCGGCAGGTTCACGGCCATGCCGTTGCGGATGCGACCAAGGCTCTCCTCCGGCGCGGTGACCGAGGGAAACTCCGGCAGAATCCGCCGCGGATGAATGCACAGGCTCTCGATGCTTGCGGCCTGCTCCAGTTGGTCGAGCGTTCGAGCCTCCTGCAAGCTGAATTCGGCTACTCGTGTGCGGCGCAAGGCGGCAAGGTGGGCTCCTACGCCGAGAAGCTGTCCCAGGTCGTGCGCAACGGATCTCAGGTAAGTCCCTGACGCCACGCGTGCCTTGAATGCAGCCCTGTCGCCACCCAGTTGAAGAATCTCGAATTCCCTGATTTCCACCTGGATCGGCTTCAGCTCGACTTCCCTTTTCTTTCGGGCCAACTTATAGGCCGGCACGCCCGCTATCTTCTTTGCGGAAAACGGCGGCGGCATCTGCTGGATCATGCCACGGAATCCAGCTGCGGCGGCGCGGACCTGCTCCAACGTCAGTCCGACTGGCTGCGGCGCGCCCGTGGGCTCGCCTTCGGCATCGTAGGTATCGGTCGAAAAGCCGAATCGAATTTCGCCTTCGTAGCATTTCTCCGACGTTAGGTAGAACTGGGCGAGACGGGTCATTTTCCCCAGGACCAGGGGCAGAACCCCAGTGGCCATCGGATCGAGCGTGCCCAGGTGCCCGACCGAGCGCTCGCCCGCCAGCCGCCGCAAGCGGGCCACCACGTCGTGCGAGGTTATGCCTGCGGGTTTATCGACGATCAATACTCCGCTAACACTCATCTTCTGCTATCGTGAGGGGTCTCCCTCGGCCCGGTCAACCGGGGCCGCCGGGACCTCCAAGCCAGCCCCATGGTTCCTATCCGCGACGATGCACCGCATTACACCACGCCGTGGGTGAACTACTTTCTCATTGCTCTGAATATTCTGGTCTTCCTCCTGTTTGAGCTCCCGCAAAGCCCGCGCCACCTGAATTCCTTGCTTTTCACCTTCGGCATGGTCCCGGCGCAGATCACGAGCGCCCTGCACGCCGGAGCCTTTGCCGCCGCCCTGTTGCCGGTCCTGACCTCGATGTTCATGCACGCCGGGTGGCTGCATATCATCTTCAACATGTGGTGGCTGTGGATCTTCGGGGACAACATAGAAGACTGGCTGGGCCACTTCCCGTACCTGATCTTCTACCTGCTCAGCGGACTGGGCGCTGCTCTCGTCCATCTCGTGTTCAACCTGGGATCGAAGGTACCGAGCGTGGGGGCGAGCGGAGCCATCGCCGGGGTCATGGGCGCGTACTTTGTGCTCTTCCCTTCCGCGCGCGTGCTGACTTTCATTTTTGTCTTTTTCACGTGGCTGCCGGCGTGGCTGATTTTGGGATATTGGTTCGTGCTGCAGTTTTTGAGCGGCGCGGCCACCTCGCTCGCTCCCGCGGGGCAGAGTTCAACCGGAGGCATTGCTGTTTGGGCTCACGTAGGAGGCTTCCTGACCGGGGTGGTCATGATCAAACTGTTCCCCCGGCGGACGCCCCGCTACTCCGCCACCGCCTGGCGCTGAATCGGCTATTTCCCGGCGCCGGCCGCCCGCGTGCCGTGTTCCTTCGGATCAAAGCGCGACCGCAAGCGCTCCCGCAGCTCCGGCGGGGTGGCCTCGTTGCAAGAAACCAGCAGCCACAATTCGCTGGCTGGATCGGAAGCCAATTTCTCCAGCGTAGCGGCATTGGCGCGAGGGTGGCGCGCAACGTTCTCGCGCACCGCATCGTAAGGGTGGGAAGCCAAATCTGCCAGAACATCCGCGGGCGCGTGCGGATGCTCGCTGATCGTGCGCAGCAGCAGCCAGTCACTTTCAGGCGCAGACCGAGCCAGCCAGGCCAGCTGTTCCGGCGTGACGTCGGCATCGCGTGCCTGCCGCAACTGCTCGTCAAAATTCGGATTGAGTTGGTTGAGCTCGGCGGTGCGGGCGTCGATCATGCGGTGAAGGGCTTCAGTCTCGCGTTTCAGGCCGTGCGTCTGGTGCTGGAAGTTGCGGATGGAAACCAGAACTGCACGCAGGTGCTGGCGCTCGCCATAGATGATCTGCGTGGTGCGCTGGCCCGGTTTGAAATCGTATCGGGGTTCGTCGGTGCGACGCATGTTATCCGCATTGTAAGGCAGGTTTGAGCGGATGAGGAGTTAGCATGCGATGTCTCCCATTACGGGGGTAACACGGCCCTACAGAGAGCCGCCGGTGGGCGCGATCACGAGCTCTTCCACGGTGGCTTCGGGCGGCAGGGTAAGTGCGAACAGGACTGCCTGCGCGATCGTCGCTGCCGACATCATGCGCCGGCGCGGCGCCTGCGGCCAGAATTGCTCCCAGATGGCGGTGTCGGTCGCGCCGGGGTAGAGGCCGATCACGCGGATTCCCTGCCCGCGCAGATCCTCGCGCAGAGCATTGGTGAAGCCGGCAGCGCCAAACTTGGCGGCGTTGTATGCTGCCATCCCCGGAAACGCCTGCTTCGCCGCTACGGAGAGATTATTCACGATGCTGGCACCGCGCCTCATCAAGGGCAGCGCCGCTCGCGTGCACAAAAACATGCCCGTGAGATTGGTTTCGATGACTTCGCGCCAGTCCGCAGTTGAGAGCTGGGCCGCGTTGCGGGTGGGGCCGACGAGCCCAGCGTTGTTCACCAGCACATTCACATGACCAAATTGTTTCTTAACTGCGGCAAAGAATTTGCTGACAGAGCGCTCATCGCGGATGTCGCAGGGACGGACGAAGGCGTCGAGTTTCTGCTCAAGACTCCGGATCTGGCGTGGATCGCCGAAACGGGCAGCCAGCGCGAGGCGACATCCGGCATCGGCAAGCTCCTGCGCGATGGCCAGTCCGATGCCGCGGCTGGCGCCGGTTACTACGACGACCTTGCCACGCAGGGGATCGGCCTTTTGGGAGCGCTCGCGGGCTGACACCACAAGATTTCCTCAGGGGCTAAAGCCCGTCTTCACAAAGGTGGCTGGCGGCGCGGCTCAAGCCGCGCCCTTCAAATCAGAATCCCAGTCGGCGCCGTCAGCTTCCGTTTATTCCCCGATTGTGAATCAGCGCCAGAAATTCGTCGCGGGTCTCTTTCTCCTCGCGGAAGGCGCCCAGCATGGACGACGTAACGGCAGACGAATGCTGCTTCTCGACGCCCCGCATCATCATGCACAAATGACGGGCTTCGATCACCACGCCCACGCCCTGCGGCTCGATGGCGTTCTGGATGGTTTCCGCAATCTGCGTGGTCAGGCGCTCCTGCACCTGCAGGCGGCGGGCGAAGATGTCGATCAGCCGCGGCAGCTTGCTCAGCCCGATCACCTTGCCCTTGGGCAGGTAGGCCACATGCACTTTGCCGAAAAAAGGCAGCAGGTGGTGCTCGCACAGGCTGAACATCTCGATGTCTTTGACGATCACCATTTCGTCGTAGGCCACGTCGAACATGGCGCTCTGCAGCAGCTTGTTCGGACACTCGCGATAGCCCTTGGTCAGAAACTCCAGCGTGCGCTGCATGCGCTCGGGCGTGCGCGCGAGGCCGTCGCGCTCGGGATCCTCGCCCAGGCGCACGATCAGCTCGCGCAACAGTTCCTGCGTGCTGGCGCCGGTGAGGCTAACGGGTTCCAGGTCTTTATTCATCTCGCTCCCTTTGGTCCTAACTTTTGCTTACAACTCCTTCGAGTTCAGGGCCGCAATATTCGAATGAATTCATCATGGTCTCTTCCAGGCGCACCTTTTCGACCGTGGCCGCGCGGAAGCCGCCGGCAAGCAGCCGGTAAATCTCCACACAGAGATTCTCGGTAGTCGGCACCACGCGCTCGAAGATTTCCAGGCAATTCAGATTCTCATGTCCGAAGCGATCGAGCACCTCGCGTCTAACAAAATCATCGAGCTCCACCAGGTCGCAGACCATTCCCGTGCGCGGATCGACCTGACCGCCGACCGTGACCTCAAGCGCGTAATTGTGCCCGTGCCCGTAGGGATTGTTGCACTTGCCGTAGACGCGACGGTTCTCATCCTCCGACATCTGCGCACTGTTGAGGCGGTGCGAAGCGGAGAACAGATAGCGGCGTGTGAGGTGCGCCTTCATGCTTCTCCGTAGAAATCCACGAACAGGTCGGGAGTTTCGTAAACGCGCACGCGGTGCAACTCCGCCACCTGCAGCTTGGGCTTGAGCCTCTGCCAGATAGCAATGGCCAGGTTCTCCGTGGTGGGAATGCGGTCGCGGAATTCCGGCACTTCTTTGTTCAGGAAGCGATGGTCCATGGCGTCGAGCACTTCGCGGTTGAGGGTTTCCTTGAGCTCTGCCAGGTCCATGACGAAGCCCGAACGCGGATCGACCGCACCGCGCACCGTGACCTCGAGCGTATAGTTGTGCCCGTGGCCGTGCGGGTTGTTGCACTTGCCGAACAGGCGCTGGTTCTCCTCCGGCGAAAGCTGCGGGTTGTGGTAGTAATGCGAAGCGGAAAATTCCGCCCGCCGCGTCAGGTAGACCATCGTTCTCCTGCGGTACACACGTTCGGCGGCTTCTCGCTCTGCAAATTCCGACTGTCGGTCGAGTAAAGCCGACCCTTCCACGTCACGCTCCTGCGCCACTTGTAATAGAGCGCCGAGCGCAGCAAAAGATACGAGAAAATCGGCAAGCCGAAGACGGCGAGTGTGTTCGATGCCGCTCCTGCGCGCGCTTTCACAATGCGGCGCAGGAAATTTAAATAGATCAGCGCAGCTGCCATCGCTGCGGGCAAAGTCAGGCGAAGGTCACTTCGGACTAGCGCCGCGAACGCAAAGCCGCAAACAATCGCCAGGAATTCCAGCAGGCGCACGATCGCCAGCCGAGCGGGAGCACGGAAAAGCAGCGCCAGGTTTTTTGTCCAGCCTTCCACAAGTTGCGTGAAGCTGCGATACATGCGCGTTCGCACGGCATCGCCGCCGTAGCGGAAAAGGATTTTGCGCCCCGAGCGCTTGACTGCGCGCGCCAGCTCCACGTCCTCAAGAAGGCAAGTGGCAATCGCCGCGTGACCGCCGACGGCATCGTAGGCCGCGCGTGTGATCAGCAGGTACTGTCCGTTGGCGGCGGCCGCCGGCGCGCTGGGATCGCTCACCTCGCGCGGCTTGTACGTTGAGGCCAGCTCCGCAAAGATCACCGGCATCACCGCGCGCTCGGCGAATCCGTGCAGCTCCTGGTCCGGTGAATAGGAGAGCATCACTACGCCATGCCGCTTTGCCTCTTTGAGCGAGCCTGCGAGCGATCCCGGCAGGTGAACGGTGTCAGCATCGGTAAACAGAAGCCACTCGCCCTGCGCCTGCCGCGCACCGGCGAGTACGGCGTTCGACTTGCCGGACCAGCCTTCGGGCAAAGGGCCAGCTTCCATCAGCTTGACGCCGGCGAACGACCGCGCGATATCAGCGGTTCGGTCCGTAGAACCGTCGTTCACAACGATGATCTCGAAGGTGACGCCTTGCTGGGCGATTAGCGACTCCAAACAAGCGCTGAGGCTGGCCTCCTCGTTGCGGGCAGGCACAATGACCGATGCCTCTGGCCGCGCCGTATCTGACAGTGAGGGCTGCATACTTATCCCGAAACCTTCTATTATAGGTGCTGATGCGCGGAATCACGGTCTTGTTTGTTTTGATGCTGGCGCTGGCCGCGGGCTGCAATCGGGGCTCTCATCCCGGTCTGGTGGGCAACACGGCGCCCGATTTCACCGTGCAGGACGCCGACCGCAAGGTGGTGCTGCACGATCTTCGCGGCAAGGTCGTCGTCCTGAACTTTTGGGCCACGTGGTGTCCGCCTTGCGTTGAGGAGATGCCCTCGCTCGTCCGCATGCAATCCAACCTGAAGGACCGCGTCGTCGTGCTGGCAGTCAGCGTGGACGACGACGAACGCAGCTACCACAATTTTCTCAAGAAGAACAACGTGGAGCTGCTCACCGTGCGCGATCCGCAGCAAAAATCAAACGAACTCTACGGGACCTTCAAGTTTCCCGAGACCTACATCATCGACCGCAACGGCGTGGTGCAGCGCAAGTTCATCGGGCCGGTGGATTGGACGCGGGCGGACGTGGTGGAATATCTGAACAAGCTCTAACTTCAACGCAGAGGACGCTGCGCTCTCTGCGTTGTTCTTTTACAGCCTCACACTCCGCAACCTTAGCGAATTCGTGATCACCGACACCGAGCTGAAGCTCATGGCCGCGGCGGCGATAATCGGGCTCAGCAGCAGCCCGATAAACGGATAGAGTACTCCCGCTGCGATGGGCACTCCGAGCGAGTTATAGATAAAAGCGAAAAACAGGTTCTGGCGGATGTTGCCCATCACCGCCTGGCTCAGCCGGCGCGCCCGCACCACGCCGCGCAGGTCACCCTTGAGCAGCGTGATCCCGCCGCTTTCCATCGCGATATCGGTTCCCGTGCCCATGGCGATGCCGACGTGAGCCTGCGCCAGCGCGGGTGCATCGTTGATGCCGTCGCCGGCCATGGCCACGGTGCGGCCCTCGGCCTGAAGCCGCTTCACCACTTCCGCTTTCTTCGCGGGCAGGACTTCGGCCTCAAACTCGTCCAGACCAAGCTTGCGCGCCACCGCCTCCGCTGTGGTGCGGCTGTCTCCGCTGAGCATGACGATGCGGATGCCCTGCGCGCGCAGGTCGCGGATGGCGTCGACGCTCGACGGCTTGATGGGGTCGGCCACTCCCACCAGGCCCGCGGGCCTGCCGTCGATCGCAACCATCATCGCGGTCTGGCCCTCGCGGCGAAGTTCTTCAGCGCGCGTTCGAAGATCGCCGGTCGCGATCTGTAACTCATCGAGCAGAGCCTGATTTCCCACCGCCACTTCCCTGCCCTCGACTTTGCCGATCACGCCGCGGCCGGTGAGCGAGCGAAAGTCGCGGGCCTCGACGAGCTGCACGCCGCGCTCGCTCGCGCCGGCGATGATTGCGGCCGCCAGCGGATGCTCGCTTGCGCGCTCCAGGCTTGCAACCAGCCGCAACAAATCGTTCTCGCTCACACCGGAGAGCGCCACGACGGTAAGCAGACGCGGCTTCCCTTCCGTCAGCGTGCCGGTTTTGTCCACCACCAGCGTGTCGACTTTTTCCATGGTCTCGAGTGCTTCGGCATTCCGCACCAGCACGCCCGCGTGCGCACCGCGTCCGGTGCCGACCATAATGGCCATCGGCGTCGCCAGGCCGAGCGCGCAAGGGCAGGCGATGATCAGCACGGCCACGGCATTCACGAGGGCATGTGCCAGTCGAGGCTCGGGACCCCAGAGCGCCCAGGCGATGAACGCAAGCACAGCGACTGAAATCACCGCCGGGACGAAATATCCCGAGACTTTGTCGGCCAGCCGCTGGATGGGCGCGCGGCTGCGCTGCGCCGCCGCTACCATCTTGACAATCTGCGCCAGCAGCGTCTCGCTGCCCACCCGCTCGGCGCGCATGATCATCGCGCCGGTTCCGTTCACGGTGGCGCCGATCAGCCGGCTGCCCGCCGTCTTCTCCACGGGAACGGATTCGCCGGTGACCATCGATTCGTCGACCGCGCTCGCGCCTTCGAGCACCACTCCATCCACCGGGACCTTCTCGCCGGGGCGCACGCGCAGGCGATCGCCGGGGCGAACCTGATCGAGAGGAATGTCGCGCTCGCTGCCATCTGGTTCGATCCGCCGTGCCATCTTCGGCGCCAGATCGAGCAGCGCGCGGATGGCTGCTCCGGTGCGGCTGCGTGCCCGCAGTTCGAGCACCTGGCCAAGCAGCACCAGGACAGTAATCGAGGCTGCCGCTTCGTAATAAACGTCGGGCCTGCCGCCGTGCCCGTGAAACGACGACGGGAAAATTCCCGGCGTGAGCGTCGCTACCACGCTGTAGGTGAAGGCCACGAAGATGCCGAGGCCGATCAGCGTGAACATGTTCAGATGCCGGGTGCGCAGCGAATTCCATCCGCGCACAAAGAACGGCCACGCGCCCCACACCACCACAGGTGTGGCCAGCGCAAACTGAATCCACACGGACACGCCCTTGGGGATAAAGTGCAGAAACATGCCGCCCATGGAGAGCGCGAGCAGTGGCAAGGTCAGCACCAGCCCGATCCAGAAGCGACCAGTCATGCTGGCGAGTTCAGGATCGCGCTCGGGTTCAGCGGCCACGCTGCGCGGTTCGAGCGCCATACCGCAGATCGGGCACGCGCCCGGCTCCGTGCGCACGATTTCCGGATGCATCGGGCAGGTGTACTCGGCGCGGCTCTGGGGCACGGCCGGCATTTCGGGCTCGAGCGCCATACCACAGATCGGGCACGCGCCGGGCTTGCTCTCGCTCACTTCGGGATCCATGGGGCAGATATAGCGAACGCCGGATTTCGCCGCCGGCGGCGAAGGTGCAGGAGCCACAGCCGCTGCGGGTTTTATGCCGCCGATCGCGACCATGCCCACGCCGTGCATGCCGGCAGGTTTGTAATCCGGGCTGAGATATTTCGCCGGCTCGGCGCGGAAGCGCTCGGCGCAGCGCGGATTGCAGAAGTAATACGTCTTGCCCGCGTGCTCGGCCGAGCCACCGCGCGCAGTCGCGGGATCCACCAGCATCCCGCAGACCGGATCTTTGACCTTGGGCGGATTTTCGACGTGTGCGCTCACAGATTGGGTAATTGGGTGATTGGGTAATTGAGCCGACAGGTCATCTCCCCGTTCGATGACTCAATCACCCTTACCCAATTCTCGAATTACAGCAGTTTACGCAAGCTGTATATTAGATTGCCGCATTCAGAATTGGCTTCGGAAGGACATCATGACCGCGCTCGACGTTGTCTTCCGCCTGGGCCGCCCTCCGGGCGCGCCCGAGATGCAGGGCATCTACCAGGTGCGCGAGGTATACGGCATCCGCAAGATCAATTTTGATGGCGAGGGAAACACAGTCCGCGTCGAGTATGACGCCAGCCGCCTGGCTGAAAGCACCGTGGCTGCCCTGCTTCGCCGCGCTGGGCTCGATGTGCGCGAGAAAGTGGCATTGGTGTGAGCCGGGGAAGATTCAGGCTGATCGAGCTACTGGTGGGCGACTCACCGCGTGGGTAATGGGTAGCCGTGTCTTTCGAGGCTGGTCAGGTTCCCAAACAAAGCAAAGGGGGCACTCAAGAAAACCTCTGGCCGAAGTTAATTCTCAAGAGTGCCCCTATTGCGCGCCACTTCGTCTGTTCTCTCCTACAGCACACGCTGTACCAGACTCCAGCTGGCTGAAAATAAATAGGTTATCTCGGCCGGAGCGCGCTCGATTACGAAGTAATTTCCTTAGGCGGGAAAGATTTACTTTGTTGGTTCCCAGAATACCCGAGTTGAGCGAGATGTGGACCGCGCCAGCACGGGCTGCTTTTCTTCCTGCAGCCTGCGGTCGAAGTCGAATATTGGGAGAGATCCTGGGGAGGAATGGCGCGCCCTGAGAGATTCGAACTCCCGACCTTCTGGTTCGTAGCCAGACGCTCTATCCAACTGAGCTAAGGGCGCGCGCGGCACAATTATAACAAACGAAAATGACTTAGAGCGGGGCCGTCGTTTGAGTTCCCCTCCTTATGCTGCAACTCTCCGCGTTCTCACAGCTTTTTTTCGGGCGATGGAAGGCGCGCTCGACACTTGAAGATTCCCCATGACCTTTGCCGCACTGCCGCCCGCGACCTAGACAATTCCGGCGTCCCCGCAAGCTGCCTGCGAGCCCCAACTCCTGCGGCGCATTTCCGTGAGTTCGGAGTCTGCCCTATTCCGTGTGGTACTTGAAAGAGACGCTAACCTTGGCACGGTACAACGGCTTCTTGCCATCCTCCAGATGAATGTCAAACTTGGTAACTTCGGCGACGCGCAGATCGCGCAGGGACTTGCCCGCGGTCCGAAGAGCCGCCGCCGCAGCCTTCTCCCACGACTCACTGCTGGTTCCTACCAGCTCGATGACCTTATAGACGCTCTCACTCATATTGCGCTCCGTTGGCACGAAATTTCCTGCTGGTCCTTGGACCGCTGGATACTACACGAACTGCGAACCCGTTGTCGTCCGTCTTCACGCTAAAACCGCATCCAATCTGGCAGCCGTGCAATCCAACTTCATATGACCGAAAAAATCAGCAAATCGGAAGACCAGTGGCGGAATGAGTTGACCGCAGAACAGTTCCACATTCTGCGGCAGAAGGGCACCGAGCGAGCATTTACGGGCGAGTATGCTCATACCAGGACGCCAGGCGTATATCGCTGTGCCGGCTGCGGACAAGAGTTGTTCGCTTCCGAAACCAAATTCGAGTCCGGAAGCGGGTGGCCCAGCTTTTATCAACCCATCGGGCAAGGCCGCGTCGAGAGTCACGAGGATTCCAGCTACGGGATGCGGCGCACCGAGGTCACCTGCTCACAATGCGATTCTCACCTGGGGCACGTTTTTCCCGACGGCCCTCGCCCGACTGGGTTGCGCTACTGCATCAACTCGGCGTCTCTCAAGCTGCAGCCCAAATAAACCATTGCGGGCGGACCAGACAGTTCCATTTTGGGATTCAAGGGCCAGGCGTTCAGGCGCCAGGCCTCCAGCTCCGTAGGTACAGTTACCGCAGATACCTTGCATCGGCGGAAGACCTGCGGTACACAAAAATCAGGTTATGGGCCGACGTGTGCAGCCTCGAGTGAAGGGAATCTTGCCGGTGAGAATCTGGGGCGCCGACCGCGATGGCAAGACTTTCGCCGAGCACGTTTGTACCATGAACATCAGCAACAAGGGAGTCAGCGTCGCGGGCGTGCGCGCCGCTTTGATACCCGGGGACACCCTGGGAGTGCAATACCACAACCGACAAGCGCGGTTCCGCGTCATTTGGGTAATTGCCGATGCTGCTGGCCGCGGGAAGCAGATCGGTCTGGAATGCCTCCAGCCCGAGAAGGAACTCTGGCCGGTGACCACGCCCTTGGAAGGGCCTGACCACTTCATGCAGGCGGCCCGTCACAGCGGAGAGTCAACCTCGCAAGAGGGCCGTCGCGCACACACGCGCTTTCCGGTTTCAGGGAAGGCCTATGTGAAAAAGAAGGGCAGCAGCGATGGCCAGTGGGCCAAGCTGGGTGACATCAGCATGACCGGCTGCTACCTTCAGACCACGGATCCCCTGGATGTGGGCCGCGGTATTACGCTTTCCATCAAGATTGCGCACCATGAGTTCAAAGCGACGGCCGTGGTGCGCTCTTCCTACCTGTCGAGCGGTATGGGGCTGGAGTTCACCTTCTTGAGCAACACCGACCGGCGCACCTTGCAGCGCCTGATCTCTCATCTGATGGAATTCGACGTTGTATCCCGCTGACAACGGGCCTCAATGCCTCCCTGCACTCCTCCGCTAAACGAAGTTACTTACGTTCCACCACCGCTGGTCATCTGGCAACCGGGCTGCGACTCTCCTAAGCTAAGCGCCATCTCTGCAACTTTGCTGATAAGTGAAGGTCGCACGGAATGCTGATCCCGATCCGGCATGAAAACATGTCGGCGAGGCGCTGGCCGGTAGTCACGCTGGCGCTTATCGTCGTCAACATCGTCGCTTTTCTGGGCACGCACGATGCCCTCACCCGGCAGGCGCCGGAACTGGGCAAGGTGAAGGTGCACATCCTGATCCTGGCCGCCACCCACCCCGAACTGAACCTGACTCCTGATGCACAGCAACTGGTGAACGGGTTCAAGGACCATAATCCTCACGAATGGGCCAGGGTTCAGGATCCAAACCACAAAATCATCGATTCCTGGGACGCCAGGATACGTCTGGTTGATGAGCCCTACCTGTTGCAGCAGGAGATGGACTCGCTGAACGACCAGTACACGAAGCTGAGCTCGACATCACTGGCCGAGCAATATGCTTTTGTCCCCGCGCACCCCAAGGCAATCAGCTATCTGACGGCCAACTTCCTGCACGGTGGCTGGCTGCACCTGATCGGCAACATGTGGTTTCTCTGGCTGGCGGGATTCGTGCTGGAAGATGCCTGGGGCCGCTGGGTCTATTCGCTTTTCTATCTCACGGCCGGAGCCGCCGCTCTGCAGTTTCACGCCTGGGCCAACGCCGGCAGCGGCATACCCACTTTGGGAGCTTCAGGAGCGGTGGCGGCGCTGATGGGAGCCTTTCTGGTGAGCTTTCCCAAGATGAAGATCGAGATGATGTGGATCTTCATGTTTCGCCGCTATAAGTTTAAAGCTCCGGCATATACGCTTCTCCCACTGTGGCTGCTGATGGAGGTTTCTTACGGTGTGCTTTTCGGCCAGGCGTCGGGCACCGCACACTGGGCGCATGTGGGCGGCTTCCTGTTCGGCGCCGTTGTTGCTTGTGGTCTTCGCTATTCAGGTATCGAGCGCAAGATGAACCAGGCAATTGAAGACGAGGTAAGCTGGCAAAACGATACCGAAATCGTCCAGGCGTCAGACATGGTGCACGGCGGCCAGCTTGATCAGGCGGAGCCAATCCTCAAAGATTATCTTGCGAGGAAGCCAGACTCGGTGGATGCGTGCAGCCTGTTGCGCGAAGTCCATTGGCGGAAAGGCGACATCCCGCTGTACCTCGCATATACGACACGCCTGTGCAACCTGCATTTGACGTCACGCCAGCCCCAGGCAGCTTGGCAGGACTACGAAGAATTCCTGCAACAGGGCGGCGACAAGTTGCCGGCCCAGACCTGGCTCGATCTGTGCCGCGTTCCTGAAGATGAAGGATCCTTCGAACGGGCGCTCACCGAGTACAGCAAACTGGCGGATGCTTATCCCACGGAGCGGCAATCCCTGCTTGCCCGCCTGGGCGCCGCCAGAATCTATCTCAAGCGCCTGAATCGACCCCAGGACGCTATCAGGCTCTACGAAGTGGTGGCGAGGTCACCCATCCCCCACCTCGATCTGGAACCCAACATCCAGGCGGGCATGCGCGAAGCGCGTGCCGCACTGCCCGTTCCGGTCGTGGCGGCGGCAGGTCCTTCTCAGTAAAATCCGACTATTCTTTCAGCCCGACCTGGCGGCAACATAAATGCCGCCAGGTCGGGGATATTCCCGGCCTTTCAGGGTTGAGCTTTCTTGGCTGCCGGCTTCGGTTGTACTGTCGTCTTTTTTCCGGCCGCGCGGGAGGCTGGCTTCTCCAGCTTAGCCAGACGCGCCTGCACCGAGGCTACTTCGTGTTGCAGCTTTTGCAGTTCCTGTTGCCGCTCCGCCAATTGCGTGCGCAGAGCATCGTTTTCCGTCTTCAGCTCGCGGATTGCCGCCAGCGTCAGATAGGGCAGTTCGCTGTAGTTCACCGCCTTGAAGCCGCGGCTGTCTACCGACACCATCTCCGGAAATACCTTCTCCACGTCTTGTGCCAGCAAGCCCGAATTACGGCCCGCGCCAAAGTGATAGTCCGGATATTCTTCCGACTTCCACTGGAAGTGTACCGGTTGCAGCTGTACCACCTTGTCCAGCACCGGGGCGAAAGGCAGGATGTTGCTCTTCAAGCGCGCATCCGAGGAGCAGGTGCCCGCCAAGGCCGTGCCCGCGAAGTTCTGCAGGCAGCCGTTCGTCCCGGTCGTGCCCATGCGGATGTCGCCTCCCACCTGCAGCGTAGTCAAAGGTGTAGTCGCAACCGGACCAATACCCACGTTGCCGTTGCTGAGCAAGGTCATGACGTTCTGCGATGGGAAGTTACTGTTGCCCGTGCTGACGAAGAAGGCCATGTCGCCGACGTTGGCAGTCTCCGTTCCCCAGGCCCAATTGCGCCGGCCAGCGAGGTCGGTCAGGTTCCGTTGCAGAAACAAGTTTCCGCCGCGGGCCTGGATTTCGCCGCTCACGTCGAGTGTGCGAATCGGTGCGGTATTGCCTACTCCCACACAGGGCAAACCGGTCGCCGGGCAGGTCCCCTGGAACAGCACCGAGTTCCCCAGGTTAGCCCCGTTGACGAACATGCTCAGGAATCCGCCGGTTCCGGCAAAGTTCTCCAATACATCGAAAGTCAGCCCATTGGAGGTGCCGCCACCGGGCACGGGATTCTTCACCGTTACCGTAGCCGTGCCTCCGGCTGCAACGTTGCCTGCTGGTACTGCAGCCTGCAGCTGGGTGCCGCCGCTGATGTACGTGGTCGTCAGCGCTGTCCCGTTCCAGAGCACTTGGGAAGTCGGCATGAAGTTCGCACCGGTTACCCCAAGCACAAGTGCACCGCTTCCGGCATTGGCGCTCGACGGGCTCAACAGGGCCAGAATCGGAACCGGATTGCTGGAAAGAACGCTCACCGTAATGGCCGACGAGGTGCTGCCTGTGTTGTTTGCGTCGCCGCCATACGACGCGGTGATGGAATGCTGCCCGAGAGACAGGCTCGAAGTGGTAAACGTGGCTACCTGCGATCCGCTTACCGTGCTCAGATTGCCGCTGCCCAGCGTCGTACTGCCATCGAGAAAACTAACCGAGCCGGTTGCGGGGTTTGTGCCAGTGGTTGTGACTGTCGAGGTGAAGGTTTCCGACGTGCCGGTAGTGATGGGGTTCGCACTGGCAATCACAGTCGTGGACGTCGATCCGAACCCGTTCGCGCCGCTGGCCCAGTTGTTAAGGAGGTTTGCCACGTCGAGGGAACCGAGCCCGGTGACTTCGTCATAACCCGCCGTAAGCAGAAAGCCGGCCTGACCGCCCATTAGACCCGTAGGCGAGGGCGTGCTGTTGTTGCACAGGCTGGGGACGTTAACGGTACAACCGGCAACTCCGCTGGAGGCAACGGTCACATCATGAAACGCAGTGGGCGCCGTGCCGGCCAGTTTGTAGAGAGTCGGGTTCAGGTTGCCCTGAGGGCTCCCTATCTTCTGGTTGAGAAGCGCGGCGACTCCCGCCATGTCGGGAGCCGCAGCCGAAGTGCCACTGAAAACCGTAAACGAGAAGCCGCCGCCCGAAACAACGCAACTGGCGCCGGCAGCGGCCAGACAGGCAAAATAGCCGTCGTGACCCGCGGAACTAAAGGCCACATCAGGCGTGTAACGGCCCGTACGCGCGGCGGGCACTCCCGTCCCGGTCTGCCAGATTGGCGTCTTGATGAACGCGCTTACGCCTCCTCCTGAACCCGCTGCCTGGAAGCAGCCGGTGCCGCAAGAAGGTTCGTTCCACCCGCCCTCGCTGATATAACCGCCGATCGCCGACTCCAGGTTCGCCCCGTTGCTGGCATTCCAATTGGCGTTGGTGTCGTTGAATTCCGTTCCGCCCACGCAAGTCACATAGCTTGAAGCGCAGAGCACGTTAGGGCTCGCAATCTGCGAGGCGGGGGGCGTCTGGAAGAAGGGGTCACATCCGGCCGCGCCCGCATCACCGGAAGAGACAAAGAACGAAACCCCGGCGCCGGCGCCGATGCTGAACAGGTTGTCGTAGAAATTGGCCGCGGCTTGGCCATTGTCGGCTTCGCATCCGGAGTAGCTGATGCTCGCGATGTGCGCCGGTACGGGAGACGTATTGACCAGGTATTGCAGCGCCACATCGACCCCGAATGCGGTGGCAGTGTCGGCGCTCACGATCAGGTCGACGGTTGCCCCGGGAGCGATGCTTCCGGAGCGCGTGACGTCAAGAGTTTGCTCATCCTGGTCGCCGGATTCACCCGCCGTACCGGAGGCTGGCCCTGGATCGATTCCGCTGGGCGGAATTATTACCGTGGGATCTTTGACCGCAAGACCGGTGAGAGTTTGAAAGTTCTCAATGTCCGGATTCCAGACGCGGGAACGGCCCAGGATCGCGATGGTCTGGCCGGTGCCCGAGACGCTGTTGGGCACGTCGTAAATTTCCGCAAAGTCTCCCGGCGCGATGAAGTGGCTGCTTCCCGCGGTGAAGGCCGGTGTGGGAGTGCTGCCAGAGGCTAAGCTTTTCTGAAATGTGAACTGGCGGGGCGTCCCCATCCGGTGGGCGGGCCGCAATAGGCTTGTATGCAAGCCATGAATGCCGCGGATGACGGGAGCCAGGGCCGTCGGGATCTCCGGTTCAGCGACAAGAGAAATCCGTTTTTGTCCGTTTGCCGAGAAGTAGTGCATCTCTGACCCGAAGGCGCTGGCAACCGCGCTTGCGGGACCACTGAAAATGATGCTTACCCGGCTGTTGGCCACTGAGTCCACCTGAAAGCCATGCGACCGCAACCAG
>Ga0335081_10004477_pt1 | contig 22021 bp, 15 predicted proteins | sample Lox_Sample_35_FD_206713 | JGI IMG/M metagenome (GOLD analysis project Ga0335081, IMG submission 206713) | Soil microbial communities from Loxahatchee National Wildlife Refuge, Florida, United States - Lox_Sample_3.5 | ecosystem: Environmental > Terrestrial > Soil > Wetlands | place: USA... | reverse complement strand
TGCCGGCCCAGGATTCGCGCGGCACCATCGCCGGCTTCGTCACCGATTCTTCCGGCGCGCCGGTCGTGGGCGCCAAGGTTCGCGCCATCCAGAAAAGCACCAACCAGGTAACGGAAGCCGTCAGCGACCACGAAGGCTATTACACGCTTCCGTATCTCCAGCCCAGTGACTACGACGTGGAAGCCACGGCCAACGGCTTCAAGAAGCTGCGGCGCGCGGGCGTGACGCTGCGGGTCGCCGAGAAGCTCGACCTGAACCTCCGCCTGGAAGTGGGTGAAGTCACCAGCGAGGTCACCGTGATGGCGGAATCCGAGACCGTCGAGACCGCGGACGCCAGCGGCGGCCAGAACTTCGATTCGCGCCAGACCAGCGACTATCCGCTGAACGGCCGGCAGGTCTACATGCTCATGGACCTCACTCCCGGCGTGCTGTTCACGCAGGAGCAGTTCGGGTCTTCCGGTTACTCTGGAACGCGCGGCTGGGACGTCTCCGGCTCCTACGTGATGAACGGAGGCGTGATGGGCACCAACAGTTTCAGCCTCAACGGAGCGCCCATCAGCCTGACGGGAACCTGGCAGGCGGCGCCGAATATCGACGCCATCCAGGAATTCAAGGTGATGACCAATACCTACGATGCCGCCATCGGCCGCACCGGAGGAGGCAGCGTCAACACCACGCTGAAATCGGGCGGAAACACGCCCCACGGGACGCTCTTCGAGTACATGCGCAACTCCGTTTTGGATGCGAACTACACGCAGAACAACCAGGTGGGCGCGCCGCGCGGTAAGCACATCACCAACCAGTTCGGCGGCACCTTCGGAATGGCCATCCGCAAGAACCGCGAATTCCTCTTCGCCAGCTTCGAAGGCTTCCGCGAGCGCGTCCCATTCCCCGTGGTGGCCAGCGTCCCGCCGATGGATCTGCGCGACGGCCAGAACTTCACCGAATACAACATGGTCATCAACGACCCGCTGACCGGCCACACCTGCGTCTCCAAGGTGGACGTCCCGGGGACTTGCTCCAGCACCTACATCCGCAATCCGTTCCCGGGGAACGTGATCCCGCCCAGCCGCATCAGCCCGATAGGCGAGAAGATCCTCTCCTATTACCCGGCGCCCAACACCGTGGGGCTGGTTTCGAATTTCGTATACAGCAACAGCACCGGGAAGTACTTCTACAATCAGCCCATGGTGCGCTGGGATCGCACCATAGGCGACCGCGACAAGGTGAACGCGGTGGTGACTTTCCAGCACGGGCAGGAGTATCGCAACCAGACCGGCATCCCCGGCCCGGGCACCGGCGGCACCATCGACACGCAGCGCACCAACTTCAATGCCATCGCTTCGTGGACGCGCATCCTCTCGCCGTCCGCGATTCTAGACGTGCGCGCCAGCTTCGGACGCTTCACCAGCTACTTCCCGGATGTCGATACCAGCGGAGGGATCACCGCCGCCGACCTCGGTATGACCAACGCCGTCCACGCGCCCACGGTCAATTCGAATTATCCGCCCCGCATCGTCGTCGACCAGTTCGCCAACCTGTTCGGCAACAGCTCCAACCTCTACACCTGGGGCACCGACAACCAATGGAACTTCGTCCCCACCATCACCATGACCCGCGGCACCAAGGTGATCAAGTTCGGCGCCGATATCGTGTACGCGATGCGCGGCAGCGGCAGCATCGGGCGCGCCACCGGACAGTTCAGTTTCACCCGCTACGGCACGCAGCGCTATCCGCTGACCGCCGGCAGCGGCACAGACGGCAGCGGAATCGCCGACCTGCTACTGGGCATCCCGGGCTCGGGCCTTCTCGACTGGAACGATACTTACTACCGCACCTGGCCGTACTACGGCGGATTCGTCCAGGTGGACTGGAAAGCGAGCCGCAACCTGACGCTCAATCTCGGCCTCCGCTACGACGTGCAGGTGCCGTTCGTGGAGCGCTGGAACCGCGTGAACAACGGGTTCGACTTCAATTCGACCAATCCGCTGAGCGACCAGGTGCTGGCGGCCTGGGCCAAGGACAAGGCAGCTTATGACGCCACCAAGCCCACATACGCGTACCCGGCCGTGCCGGCGGCGCTGCTCGGCGGCAAGACGTTCGTGCAGCCCGGCGGCAATCGCCGCACCTATTACACCGACTGGCAGAACATTCAGCCCCGCCTGGGAATCGCGTGGCAGTTCGCGCCGCAGACCGTGCTGCGGACCGGCTTCGGCATTTATCACCGCACCGCCACGCAGGGCAACTACACCGACGGGTTCAACTACCAGACCATCTACACGCGGTCGCTGAACGGCGACACCACGCCCGCGGCCGGGCTCACCGGCCCGTACTCGCTGGCCGACCCGTTCCCGGCCGGCATCATCCAGCCGACCGGCAGCGCCCTCGGACTGCTGACCAACGTGGGCAACGCCATCAGCTTCGACGGGCAGCAGCGCCTGATCCCGCGGACCTTTCAATACTCGTTCGGATTGCAGCGCATGTTCTGGTGGAACGTGAAGATCGACGCGTCTTACGTGGGCAGCATCACCGACCACGATACCGCATCCTATAACATGGGCTACCTGCCGATGAACATTTTCGCCCAGGGCACGGCCACCCCGTCCTTCCTGGACCGGACGGTGGCGAATCCGTTTTACGGCATGGTGCCGGCGAATACAACGCTCGGTGCGAGCCCGACCATCGCCGCGCGGTACCTTTTCTACAACGTGCCGTTGTTCCCCGGCGTCACCGAGAGCACCAATCCATGGGCGCGCTACCGCTATGACGCGCTGCAGCTCAGCCTGCAAAAGCGCTTTTCGGGTGGCAGCAGCGCGGTGGGCGGTGTGCTGACCACGTTCAGCTACACCTTCTCCAAGAATTTCCAGTGGGCGAATTTTCTGAACAGCTTCAATATCGCCGAGGGCCTGGTGCACGAGCTGGTCGCGTACGACAAGCCGCAGAACATCGCTTTTACAGGCGTGTGGGACCTGCCGGTGGGCAAGGGCCGGCGTTTTTTGAGCTCGACCAACAAGGTCTTGGACCACGTGGTCGGCGGCTGGACCATCAACTGGATTTACCGTTTCACGTCGGGCAATCCGGTAAACGGCATCGATGCGGTGACGTACTGCGCGGATCTGCTGGTGCCGGACCAGACGCACGACCACTGGTTCAACAATTCCAAGAGCTGCGGTTACAAGGGACGTCCGAGTTACACGCTGCGCGCCGTGCCGGATCGTTACGCGTGGCTGCGGCAGATGGATAACACCACGGTCAACCTGGCCGGCTCGAAGAATTTCCAGTTGACCGAGCGCTGGCGCCTGAACCTGCGCGGCGAGGCGTTCAACCTGTTGAACCATCCGCTCTACGGTCCCCCGGACACGACCTACAGCGACGCCCGGTTCGGCATGCTGCCGGTAGGGCAGCAGAATTTTCCGAGGCTGATCCAGATCTCGGGAAGACTGGCGTTTTGAGGCACGTCTCCTCGGCGTCTTTCTCTGCTCCTCCGCGCCTCCGCGGTGAATAGGAGGTGGCCAGGCCTACTGCTGCGGCTCGATGTGGACCACGTCGGAGCTGTACGGCGCCGGCAGCGGCACGCGGATGCCGTTGGTCATGAGCTGCGCGCCCGATTGCGAGTAGACCGCGGGGCTGATCTCGCTCCAGACGGTGTAGCGATGCGCCGGATTCAGGCCCTGCGGTTTGAAAAGATAGCCGGGACCGCTCGATGCCGCGCGCGTGATCACCGCGATCGCCGTGTCCGTGGCCGCGTTGTAGCTCTGGATGGCATCGGTGGAATTGGCGCCGGGCTGCACCAGGTGGTAGACCTTCCCCGCGGAGATGTCCGACCGCTGGCTTTTGTAATTGGCGATCTGATCGGCAAGGAAGCCGAGCTGGTCGGGCGCGAGCTCGGCAAGACCCATCATCAGCACCCACGGGCCGCCGAAGCGGTAGCTGTGCGTCGTGTAGGGCGTGAGGCCGTCGCTCGAGGGCATGTAGCGTTCGGCATAGCGCGGCGGGAACGGAAAGGTCGCGCCGTAGACCGCCAGCCGCGATGGCAGAGAGCCCGACGCGTCGTTGGTGATCGACGTGACGTAGTTCTTCACCATGTTGAACGTCATCATCTGGCCGCCGTTTTCGCAGTTCTCCCAGTTGACGTTCGGGCGCGCGGCCTGGATCGCGGCCACCACGGCATCGATTCCTTGCACGGAATTGGCGTAATTGCTGTCCCCCGGATCGTGGGTGTGCGTGGTCTTGGTGCACTGCTTGACCATGTTCTGGCCGTCCTGAAGAATCCAATCCACGTGATAATCGTCGATCATCCGGATGGCCTCTTGCACGATCCAATCCTGCGCAGGCTGGTTCGAGAGACAGAGGCCCACCGCTCCGAAGTAACTCTCCGGGTCGGTCGAGGCCCAATCGGGATTACTTTGCATCACCGGGCTCTTCGGGTCGGCCTCGGCCAGCGCGAAGTGAAGCCCGAACTTCATGCCCAGCGAGTGAGCGTAGTCGGCAACCGCGCCGAGGCCGTTGGGAAATTTGTTGGGGTCGGCATACCAGTCGCCGATGCCGCGCGCCCAGCCCAGGTCGACGATGAACAACTGCACCCCGATGGCCGCGGCCCGATCGGCATTCTGCCTGAGCACCGTCTCGCTGATCTGGTCCTGGTAGGCCCACGAATCCCAGGAGACGTAGGGAAAGGTCTTCTGGTCAGGCGCCGGCTTGGCCAGCACCGATTCCACGAAACGCTGCGTGCGGTAGCCGGCCTCGTCCCAATCGCCGTGGAACACGCCGATGAACGTGCCGGGCACCGGGAACTCGGTGTTGGGATCGACGGGATGATTCAGGTCGAGCACGGTCGAACTGAACTGGATATAGCCTGGATTGGCGAACTGGCGAACCGTCGTCTTGGTGCGGCCGTCGAATTCCCAGCCGGCGAACAGCCCGCGCTGGTCCGAATCTCGAAAAGCCAGCCAACTGCATTGCTGGCCGTCGGCGCCGGAATAGACCTCGACAGCCGTCCCGGCGGTATCCAGCAGCGTCTGTAGCGGCTGGAAATCTTCCGGCCTGGAGGCAACGCTCCACTGGTTCACACGAAACGCCGTGTAGCGCTTGCCCAGGTCTTCGAAGCTCCAAGGCACCATGTTGATCCAGGTGACGTGCGTGGTCGAAGCCGTCAGGTTCCTGTAATTCAGGCTGTAGCGAACCACCGGATGATCGTCGTAGATGTCGAAGATCACGGTAATCTGCGCGCGGTTTCGAAGGTCCTGTAGCACGATAAACTGCCGCACTCCGGCGGGGGTGAGGCTCTGATTGTATTGCGCGGCAAGTTGAAATGGAGTTTGGGCATCAAACAGGTCGCTATCGATCTGAAGGCGCACCGGCGAAGTCGGGCGGGACGTGGATGCCGCCCACCGATCGCCGGACTCCAGGTTGTCGATCTCCTGAGTAAGGAAATAACCTTCAGGAGTAAGTTGAAAGATAGCCCGGATGAGACCGTTGGTCAGGGTCCACTGCTCTTGCTGAGGATCGAAGTTCACCTGCGACGCGCCCCACGCGCACCCGACCGACAACAATAAACCTGGCAGAATCCTCCGATAGATCATGGCGCTGGTCCGACGACGCTACTAGCTACAACACTAGAGACGCGTGAAAGGCGTCGGAATGGGGACAGGATTGCGTAAAGGATTGTAATGGACGAACCACAAGAAGTGGAACCGCCCAGGTCAGTGAACCTTCGGGATATCGCGATGATTCACCTTGGCGTGGAATCCAGCTTCGGCAAGACTCTTACGAATGTGATCGGCAAGCATCACGGAACGGTGCTGACCACCTGTGCAGCCAAACGATATCGTTAGATAACTCTTTCCTTCACGGATGTAATGAGGGATCAGATAAGTCAGTAACTCGGTAATGCGTTTAATAAATTCCAGAGTCTGAGGGAATGACCGGATATACCGCGCGACCGCGGGATTGCGCCCGGTGAGGTGCTTGAAACGCGGTATGTAATTCGGGTTCGGCAGGAACCTGACGTCAAATACCAGGTCGCTGTCCGCCGGCAGGCCATTGCGGAATCCAAAACTATTCACGTAGATCATGATATTGGATTCGTCGCGGCGCCCGCGGAACCGCTCGCCAATGAATTCGCGAAGCTCGTGGACGGTGAACTTCGATGTATTGATGATGAGACTGGCCATGGCCCGGATCGGGGCCAGCCGCAGACGTTCGGCGCGAATGCTTTTGCCGATGGTGCGGCCGGTGCCGAGCGGATGCGGGCGGCGGGTTTCGCTGAAGCGGCGCACGATCGCGGCATCATCCGCTTCCAGAAAGATCAGGCGCGCCTGGACGAACTTCTTGAGCGAGGCGAACACCTTTGGAAACGCCTTGAGCCCCTCGCCTTCCCGGATGTCCACGACCAGCGCGGCGGCGCTGATGCTGGGATTATCGGCGGCGAGCTCGGCGAACTTGGGGATTAATTCGACGGGCATATTGTCCACCGCGTAGAACCCAAGGTCTTCGAGTGCTTTCAGGACGGACCCTTTGCCCGACCCGCTCAGACCGGTGATGACGACCAGTTCCGGTTGGTGGCCCGCGACTTTCTTGTTTTTCAGTGAGGCGCGCTTTCGAAGCGGCATCGGTTTGCCGCTACGACTCTACCAGGTCGAAATGGCCATCGCGGCGCCGGACCAGGACACTGACCTTGTCGGTCTCCGCGTCACGGTAGACCAGATAGTCGCGAGAGGAATCCATCTCAAGCACAGCTTCGTCGACCGTCATGGGCTTGCGCTTCTGGTGGTGGTTCACCCGGTAAACGCGGCGCTCGGATTCGTGCTCGGCTGGCGCGGCGGGTTCGACTTCGGCTTCCGGGGCGCCTTTGCGGGGCATGCGTTTGGCGTCCCGCCACTTGGTGCGTGCTTTCACGCATTGCTTCTCGAGCTTCTCGGCGGCGGAGTGAATGGCCGTAAAGAGATCGCTCGAAGACCCGAGCCCGACTAACTGATGACCATAGTAATTGATGGTCGCTTCGGCGTGATGGAGATGGCGCTCCAGGGACAGAATCACGTGGGTTTCGCATTCGCGCCTGCCATCGAGAAGTTTACCGATTTTCGCAAAACGGTCGGCGAGCTTCTTCTGGTGCGCTGGAGAGAGTTCAACCTGCCTGCCGGTGTACGTGATTTTCATGTGGCACTCCCCTTCCTCTTCCTTTATAACGCGCGAGAGGGGGCACCGGGGGCGGCTAATTCCGGATGCGCCGCTGGTGAGTCGAGGGGATTTTCATGTCCTCGCGGTACTTCGCCACGGTCCGGCGCGTCACGTTGATGCCCTCGGACTGGAGAAGCAAGGTGATCTGCTCGTCGGTGAGAGGCTTGGTACGGTCCTCGTCCTCGATCATCTTTTTCACTTTGCGCTTGAGCAGCAGGAGCGGAGTGGCGCTGCCGGAGGGACCCTGGACGGCTTCGGAGAAGAAATATCGGAGCTCGAACACTCCCTGCGGCGTGTGGACGTACTTGCCCGCGACCGCGCGGCTCACGGTGGAAGGATGGACGCCGACCTCTTCGGCAACCTCCTTGATCATCATCGGCTTCAGCGAATCCAGGCCGTGGTTGAGGAATTCGGTCTGGCGGCGCACGATGGCCTGGCAGACCTTGAGGATGGTCTGCTTGCGCTGCTCGATGTTCTTCATGAGCTGGATCGCGGACGTGTACCGCTCGCGCACGTAGTCGCGCACTTCTTTGGTAGCGCCGTTGTCGCGATCGAGCATGCGGCGATATTGCGCGTTGAGCCGAAGCTGCGGGACGTCGTCATCGTTCATCTGAATGATGTAGTCCTCGCCGTCCTTGATGAAGTAGACGTCCGGCTCGACCACGCGCGCGCCGGCGCCGGAGTAGCGCAGGCCCGGACGCGGGTTCAGGTGCTGGATGGCCCGGATGGCGATCTCCACGTGCTCCATGGGCCGGCCAAGCTGCTTGACGATTTCCTTGTACTGGCGGGTCTCGACCAGCCGAAGATGGTTGGAAACGATCTGCCAGGCGACGCCGCCCTTGCCGTTCATGCTTTCGAGCTGCAAAAGCAGGCATTCGCGCAGGTTGCGCGCGCCTACTCCGGCCGGATCCAGCGACTGCACCACGCGCAGTGCTTCCTCCACCTGTTCCATAGTATGCTCGCCCGCCGCGGCGATCTCATCGAGCGAAGCCGAAAGGTATCCGTCGTCGTCCAGGTTGCCAATGATCGATTCGGCCGCATTGCGAATCGCGTCGGAAGCCAGGCTGACGCTCAGTTGCGAGCGCAGGTGATCGCCCAGGGTAACCGGGGCCGACAGGAACGTCTCGAACGATGGTTTCTCGACGGATTCCGAAGCAGGACTCTTGTAGCCGGGGTCCAGGTACTCGTCGAAGAACGAGCCGAAGTCGATCTCGTCGAAGGGATCGTTCACGGCCGGAGGTTCGGCGAGGGGGTCGTTGGCAGCCACGGTATCGGCTTCGGCCATTACGGCTGCCGCCGCGGACTCCTCGGCGTCGGGAAAGAGGTTGTCGTTGATGGCTACATCCGACGCGCCATCGACCGCGTTCGCACCGTTGAGCACGGCAGCTTCCAAAATCTGGCGGTCGGCCGGATCCGGGTTTGCCTCCGCCTCGAGCAAAGGCAGCAGTTCCTCCGGTGTGATCTCTTCTCCCGGCTCTTCGGTGGCTTCCTCGAGGACCGGATTCTTGACGATCTCCTGGGTGATCATCTCCTTCAATTCCAGCCGGTTAAGCTGGAGGACGGTCACCATCTGGACCAGGCCCGGGGTCAGAATCTGCTTCTGTGCGACCTTCAATTGTAGTCTGGGCGACAGTAAGCTCATCTGGTCTCTATGATATCACTGGATAAACGCATGCTCGGAACTCGAACCGCAACAGGGGGTACGGGTGTGACCAATTTCGGGGCTAGACATACACCCGCCGTACGCGGGCGCTGATGCTGCACAAAATGTTGTAAGAAATGGTCCCCGCGACCCGGGCGATCTGCTGCGCGTCCAACGACGCGTCGCCTTCGGTGCCCAGTAGGGTGACATCGTCACCGGGGGCGAGCGCCTCGGTGTGGCTCAGGTCGATGGTGGTCAGGTCCATGGAGATGGTGCCCAGGATCGGCGTCAACTTGCCCGCGGCGATCACCTTGCCACGGTTCGAGAGCCGGTGGAACATGCCGTCCGCATAGCCCGCCGCCAGGATCCCGAGGCGCATCGCGCGCGGCGCGCGATAGGTGCCGCCGTATCCGACCAGCGCTCCCTCCGGCACGTCCTTCACGGCGAGCAGCTTGGCTTTCCACGTGAGTGCCGGCTTGACGTGGAGCAACGGCTCCGGGGCGGGCGTGCCGCGTGCCGGGGAGAGATACCCGTAGATCGCGTGCCCGGCGCGCACCATGTCGTGCCACCCTTCGCGGCGGCCATAGCCGATGGCGATGGTGCTGGAGGCGTGAAGCACGGAAGGACGGATGCCTTCCTCCTGCAATCCGCCGCAGATGGCGTGGAAGTAAGCCAGTTGGGCGGCGGTCTGAGCGGAGGTGTAATCGGCAGCCGAAGCGAAGTGGGTCATCAGCCCTTCCAGCCGCGCCTGGCGCGTTTCGCGGATGGCGGAGACGATCTCGACCGCGGACGCGCGGGTGCCCAGCCGGCCCATGCCGGAATCGATCTTGAGGTGATAGGCCAATGGCCTTCCCGAGGATGCTGCGAGCTGCTCCGTGCAGCGAAGCTGGTCGAGTGAGTGGACCACCGGAGTCAGATCGAATTCGATGAGAGCGTTGCCTTCATAAGGGAGGTATCCGCCCATGACCAGGATCCGCGCTTCGTGAATGCCGCCGGCACGGAGTTGGACGCCCTCATCGACGGAGCTGACCGCGAGCCATCGCGCGCCCTCCGCGATCAGGGCGCGGGAAACCGCGAGCGCGCCGTGGCCGTAAGCGTCGGCCTTGACCACTCCCGCCACGGCGACGTGGGGGCCGACCAGCTCGCGCACCGCGCGATAATTCCGGGCAATCTGATCGAGGGAGACAAGGACGTACGAACGGAAGGGAGGCACTAGTCCTATTGTAGCGGCGGCATGGGCACGAACTTCCCCGAGCAGGCATTCGGCGAGGCTTTTGACTGCGGACCGCTGATGCTGACGTTCTGGCCGGTCACCTTGAGATTCGTCGAGAGAAAACTGAGCGCAGCGTGCTCCGCGATCACCTTGGTGTCGGTGAGCGAATCAAGCCATACGCCATCGAAAGTCATGCCGAGGACGTGCTTTTCGTCGAAACCCTGAAGCGTGATCCTGCCCCCGTTCAGGATGCGCACGTTCTTCAGCGTGATGCCGGTAAACCAGGGCAGGCGATCGCCCTGCTTGCCGAAGTGGGCGTAGTCGCAGTCCATGTAGATAGGGTTCCTGGTGTTCCTGATACAGACGTCTTCATATACGACGTCGGTGACCTTGCCGCCCTTGCCGGAGTTCGATTTGATGCGGATGCCGTTGTCGGCGCCGTCGATCGAGAGGTCGGTGACGCGGATGGTATCGGCTCCGCCGCTGGTCTCGCTGCCGATGCTCATGCCATGGCCATTGTAGAAGTGGTTGTGGGCGATGGTCATGTGGGAGCACTTGCCGCCGGCCTTGATGGCCACGTTGTCGTCGCCGGTGTCGATGAAGCAGTGGGTGATGGTGACGTTGTTGGCCGGGCCGGGGTCGATGCCGTCGGTATTGCGCGCGGTGCGCGGGGTCTTGATGATCACTCCCCAAGCGGTGAAGCCATCGCCGTTGCGGTAGGAGACGTGGAAGTTGGGCGAGTTTTTGAGCGTGATGCGGTAGAGCGTGAAGTTGTTGCAGCGGTCGAGCACGGCGATGCGCGGACAGTTCTGGTTGCCGCCAATGCGCGCCTCCTCGGCGAGTTCCCACCAGGAGACGGTCTTGCCCAGCACCTTGGCCCATCCGCGGCCATCGATGGCGCCTTCTCCCATGATGGCGGCGCCGGAGATTTCGTTGCCGTTGATCAGTGCGCGGCAACCTCGCCCACTGTCACTGACGATGCCGCAGCTTCCCGGGCGCACCTCGTAGAGCCTGGCATCGCGGGACGCAAAGAGGATCGTCCCGGCATCGACCACCAGCGCGACGCCGGCTCTCAGATCGAGCGGTCCGGAGAGAAATGCGTGGTGCGCACCACTGGATTTCAGCACCACGGCCCTGCTGGCCGGACAGGTGTCCAGGGCCTGCTGAATGCGGGTAGTATCGAGCTTCGATTCGTCGGCCTCGGCGATGGTGCGGCTGTTGTCCGCCGCGGCGAGCGCGGCTGTGAGAGTGGCGCACGCGGGCGGGATCACCGGCTCGCGAACTGCACGGCTATCCTGCGCGCGCAGCGCAACGACCGCCAGCACCAGCGGGAACAGGCGCATCTACCGCTCCAGGAAAAGCGGCCGGATGTGACGCTCGAAGAGGTTCTCGGTCACGTTGCGCGAGATGGTGGCTTCGCAGGCGTCGAGCATCTGGAGGTACTTATCACCCATCTTCGCGGCTACTTTATAGCCGACATGCAGCAGTTGCCTGAAATCCGCGTTGAAGCCCGGGTTCCGCTGATCGTGGCGAAGCGCGGCGGTGTAGCGCTCCGAACTCCAGGTATCGACGGTGTCGGGCGCGGGCAGCTTGGCGTACTTGATGTCGATCACCGAAGCGTAGGGTTCGCAGAGCGCCTCTTTATCGGCGTACGCCTTGGCATAGACCTGCCTGGCGAGGTCCAGCCCTTCGCCACCCGCCTCGGCGAGGCCGATCAGCTCTTCAAGCCATGTGGTGCCGGCGGTCTTCACGTGGACACCTGCATTGTGCCGCCGGAGCGCGCGCCGGATCGGCGCGTAAATCGAAAACTTGTCGCTGCCGGAGTGAACGCTGAGCTTCAGATTGGCAGGCAGATGATACTGCTTGACCGCCTGCGTGATCACGCCGAGGTCTTCGGTGAATTCCTTCTCGAACTGGACGATGTCGCCGACATAATCCACGCCCTTGTTGAAGCGGCCGGTGAATTTGGGCGCGATGGTCTGGATGGGGATCTGCTCGTCGGCGATGGCCGCGAGAATCACCAGGAGCTCGGGCGGCGTCTGGGGCGAATCGGTCTCGTCCATGGAGACTTCGGTGATGAAGTCGCGGTCGCCGCGCAATTCCGCGATGTGGCGATAGATGGCGCCGGCCTGTTGCACGGCAAGCAGGTATTTCTTCGCGATATTTAGCAAAGTCTCGCGCGGGATGGTGATTTCGGGATGGCGGGCGACGAAGGCTTCGACGTCGGCGGGCGGCGCGGGCTGACCGATGGCGGAGGCGACGTCCAGCGTGTAGAAGTCGCTGGCGTCGATGAAGCGGTCGACGGTAGAGAGATTGATGTGATCCGCGTCGACGTGATACGGAAGCTTCCAGCCGAGCTCTTTGACCGCGCAATCCGCTGCCTCACGGACGCTCGCGGGTTCCGAGCCAACGATCAGGTGCTCGCGATTGGATTTGTTCCAGACCGGAATGACAGTAGCGCCGCGTTCGGCGGCCATCATGCAAGCGCGAAGCTGGGCCTTTGCCTGATGGGCAAAACGGTCTCCGACGCCGAGAGAGAATTTTTCCAGGGTCAGCATGGTCGGTCAATCCGATGATATCAGGCGATGGGAGTCAGAATTCCGTAGGCAGGCCTCCTGGCCTGCTCCGCCCGCGCAGGCGAGGACGCCCGCACCACAAACTTGACGCTCCTTCCGCCGGGAAATACCATCGGGGCGTATGCACACCATCACCCGCCGCAATCTGCTGGCCGCGATGGCCGGGGCTGATGCCGTCCGCCGCACCGCCTGGAGCGCTCCCGACCCCTGGACTCTCCACGCCCAGATCCTCCAGCGCATCCAGGCGCCGAAATTCCGGGAGAAAAACTTTGCCGTGTCCAAATACGGCGCGAAGGGAGACGGCAAGACCGATTGCACCGACGCCTTCCGCCGGGCCATCGACGAAGCCTCGCGGGCGGGCGGCGGGCGTGTTGTCGTTCCGGCGGGCGTGTACCTCTCGGGCGCCATCCACCTGAAGAGCAATGTCAACGTGGTGATCGAAAAAGACGCCCGCATCAAATTCTTCACCGACCCGAAGTATTACCCGAACGTGCTCACGCGCTTCGAAGGCTTGGAATGCATGAACTATTCTGCGTTGGTCTACGCGCTCGATCAGTCCAACATCGCGGTGACCGGCGAGGGTACGCTCGACGGACAGTCCGACCAGGAGCACTGGTGGCCGTGGAAAGGCAACGCGCGCGGCGGCTGGAAGCCCGGCACACCTAACCAACTCAAGGCTCGCGAAGATCTGGTCGGCATGGCGGAGCGCGGTGTCCCGGTTGAGCAGCGCGTCTTCGGCGACGGCTGCTGCCTGCGGCCCATGTTCGTCCAGCCCTACCGCTGCACCAACGTGCTGATCGAAGGCGTGACCATCACGAATTCGCCGATGTACGAGATCCACCCGGTGCTCTGCACCAACGTGGCTATCCGCAACGTAAAGGTGGCGAGCCACGGTCCGAACAACGACGGCTGCGACCCGGAGTCCAGCCGCGATGTGCTCATCGACGGCTGCACCTTCGACACCGGCGACGACTGCATCGCCATCAAGAGCGGACGCAACGCTGACGGACGCCGCCTGCACGCGCCGAGCGAAAACATCATCGTGCAGAACTGTGTGATGAAAGACGGCCACGGCGGCGTGACCATGGGCAGCGAGTGCTCCGGCGGCATCCGCTACGTCTTCGCGCAGGATTGCCGCATGGACAGTCCCAACCTGGACCGCGTGCTGCGCTTCAAGAACAACGCCATGCGCGGCGGCGTGATCGAGCACGTGTACCTGCGCAACGTGCAGGCAGGGCAGGTGGCCGGACCGGCCCTCGAGGTCGATTTCTACTACGAGGAAGGCGAAAAGGGAGCTTTCACGCCGGTGGTTCGCGATGTGGAGGTGGTCAACCTCACCTGCAAAAAGAGCCAGACCGCGTGGACGCTTCGCGGGTTCAAGAACGCGCCCGTGCGCGATGTGCGCATCCGCAACTGCAGCTTCGAGAATGCCGCGCGGCCCAACGTGGCGGAGAACGTCGAGGGGTTGGTGGTCGAAGGCGTAACGATCAACGGGAAGGCGGTTTGAGCCCAGTCAGCAGGCGCTCGTAGGCATCTGTAACGGCATCCCACGAGTAGTGGTCGCGGATGCGCTCCATGGCCTTGCGTCGCAGTTTCTCGCGCTCGAATTCGCTCATGGTGAGAACCAGGCGGAGCTTGGCGGGGAGTTCTTCAGGTTCGAACGGGATGCCGGCGTCGCCCGCGACCTCGGCGTTCTCCGGAGTGTTGCGGTAGAGCACCAGCGCGCCGCGTCCCATGGCTTCAATCAGCGCAGGATGCGTGCCGCCAACCTCGGTGGCATGGACGTAAGCGAAGCAGTGAGACTGGAGCTCGTGATAGCCGGTCCCGTAGATTGCGCCGGGAATCACGACCCGCGGGTCAGGAATGCTCCGCACGCGGCGCACGTATTCGTCGGCATAGGGCGCATGACCTATCAGGGCCAGCTTCATGACGGTCACCAGCGATGAAAATGCCTGGCAGACCTCGAGCGCGTGGTTTTCCGGCTCCATGCGGCTCACGTAGAGGAAGTATTGCCCGGGTTGCAGATCCAGCCGGGCGAGGACATCGCTCGTGGGCACCTTCCCGATGGCCGCGCCGTAGGGAATGAAGACGCTCTGCTTGTGATACCGGCTTCGGTAGTAGTCCTGGATGGTGCGCGCGTCGGTGACCACGGTGCTCGGGCAGAACTTCGTCAGCCACTCGGAGACCAAGTACCACGCGCGTGCCAGCCGGTTCCACTTCTTGCGCTTCCTCTCGATCCCGTCCACATTCAGCGCCACCGGGATGCCGGTGAGCCGCGGCCACGGCGTGAAGATCGCGTTGGCCCCGTTGCAGTAGAGAGCCACGCCGGCGCGGTGCGCCAGCAGGTGCGCCGTGGATATGGCGGTGTGCGCGATGGTGTCGAAGTACTTGTGCCGGATGGTGGGCAGATACTGCAGCCGGACGCCGCGATAAACCGGCTCGTGGTGCCTCTCGCGGCAATACACCGTGACCGCGTGGCCGCGCTCCACCAGGCGCGTGGACAACTCCTCCGCGAAAGTCTCGAAGCCGCCGTAATTGGCCGGAATGCCGCGCGTGCCGAGAAGGGCGATGTGCATGAAAGCGGCGGGCGCCGGCCCCACCCCGGACCTACGTCCTGGCCGTCTCGGAACGTGACAGGACGCGGACCATTTTCTTGGGCGCCTTATGGCTGACCGGCGCGTATTGGAACCAGGCCGCGATGTACTTGTCGTCCACCCTGCGGCGCGCCTGAATCATCCTGCGCTTGGCCAGAACGCGGCGCAGGTTTGTGCTCAAATACCAGAACGCCTTCAGCGATGTGTGTTCCCAGAGCAGGCAGCACATCACCACCATCAGGTCCCGCGCGGTGATCGAGAACCAGTTGCGCCGGTACAGATGCGGTGAGATGTTTTTGATGCGCATCAGGAACCGGTTCTTCACCGAGTGCATATTGATCTCCGGCGGCAGGGCGCGGCGATTGCCGGGAAGAACTTTGCGCACGTGATAGCCGCGCGCATACGGTGCGTACAGGCACTTCCAGCCCATAAGCTGGGCGCGCCACGCCACGTCGGCGTCCTCGCGGTACACGAAGAAATCGCTGTCGAAGAATTCTCCGTCGAGCGAAACGTCCTCGATCATCGCCCGACGGTAGAGCGCCGCGGCTGCCGTGGCGCCGAACACGTACTCATAGTGCAGGTAGTGGCCGTTGTCGACTTCCTGGCTGCCCCGATCCAGGTGGCGCAGCATGGGGTTGAAGTAAATGCCGGTGGAATCCACGACGGGCTTTTCGGGAATCTCGAAATGACTCGTCATGGTCAGCAGCTTGCCGCATACGGTGCCGATCTTAGGATCGAACTGGCCGGCGTCCACCAGCGCCTGGATGAAGTTCGGCAGCAGCAGAACATCCGGGTTGAGCGTCAGGACCCACTGCCCGCTGGACATGCGGATTGCCTGGTTCTGCGCGGCGGCGAATCCGACATTCTCGCTATTGTATTGAATCCTACAGCGATCCTCGAACTGTTCCAGGATGTCGATCGTGCCGTCATTGGACGCATTGTCCACGACGATGATCTCTTTGTGCGGGTATCGCTGGGCGAGAACGGATTCAAGGCAGCGTTTGATAAACCGGCCGCTATTGTAGGTCACGATTGTGACCGAGACGAAGTCGTTGTGAACCATTAAAAAGAACCTGAGAATCTGATCTGGAACACGTCACTAGTCCAGTGAACCGAACATCAACCCACGACCTGCTAACCACGCGACCTTGACATATGCGGCGAATGGCCGCAAACTGCGCTGCCAGACTGATACCGCGATACTGCGGAAAACCGAGCCCGTTACCACAGACAGGCACACCGCCCGGAATGCCCCCCGGCCGAAGTGCTTGGATGAATAGCGTAGAAGACTACGATACCAATAAACCGCCCGCATCTCCACTCCGAGTTGACCGATTGAGTGACCACCTGTATGAATTGCAACGGCTTCGGGTACGTAATAAAGCCGGAAACCTCGATCTTGAAGCCGCCGGCAGAAATCCACGTCCTCGAACCACAGCGGGAAATATCTTTCGTCCAGTCCCCCTAACTCTTCCCAGACGACCCGTCTCACCATGAGAAACGCCCCCGCCGGCTGTTCCACCTCGCAACGTATGGATAAGTCCTGATGCAAACATCGGTAGCGCCGATTCACTGGATTTTCCGGCCAGACCCGATTCAGCACGAGAGCTTCCAAAATCAGCGCAGCCGGCGTGGGCAGCGCCCGTACCATAAATCCGGTCTGAGGACGTCCATTTGCGTCCACAAGCCTCCCCCCCGCCCCGGCGGATTGCGGCAGATCGCAGGCTTCGCGCAGCGGATCCAGAGTACTGCGGAGAATCGCATCGGGATTCAGGAGTAGGACGTACTGGGAGTTTAATACAACAAATGCTTGATTCGCGGCCGCCGCAAACCCACGGTTTTCCTGATTGGCGATCAGGCGCACAGGCCGCTGCTTGACTTCCGCGACGGTGCTGTCGGAAGAAGCGTTATCCACCACGACTATCTCCGCACCCGTTTCCAGCGCCGCGTCCAGGCAGGCCCCGATGTGGCCGGCAGAGTTATAAGTAACGACGATGATGCCGGTATCCGGCATGTGTCACTTTGCCCCACCAGTGAGCATAAAATACAGCCTCCAGTAAGTTTCTTCGTTGGTCTCGCGAATGAACTGTTCGTTGGATCGCACAATTTCTTCGACTAAGATCCTGTCATAGACGGGAGCTGACCGCCGCAGGGCGGAGAAACGGCGAAGACCCTCCCACTTGCCGCGCAGCCACGCCAGGCCTGCGCCGTGGCGAACCGCGACGGCGCCCCAAAGTGCTTGAGCCACGAGTGAAGGCCAGAGCAGCCCAGCCGCCGGATGCCGTGCTGTAAGAAACACCTGATTGCGCGCGATCCGGCGCACTATCTCGGGATGCCATCGGCCCAGGCTCGCGCTTCCCGCGTGGATGGCGCGCGCCTCGGGAACATATCGCCCGCGGATTCCCAGGCCCGCGCAGCGCAAGCCGAAATCGGCATCTTCGAGGTAACTATCGAACGATTCCTCCAGAAGTCCCGTACGCGCGAAGACCTCGGACCGAAACAGAACAGCGGTCCACGGCGGAGAGCAGATGTCGCGCGCGGCATCGAACGGAGGCCCGTCGGCCATGCCACTGCCGGCGCGCCAGGTGGCCGCGCCGCGCGCGGTCACATCGAAGGTCCCGTCAATCGTACCCGACGGACTTAGAATTTTCCCTGTGGCAAACGGCGCCGCTGCGGCAGTGAGCTTCTCGAAGTAGTCCGGAGCCAGTTCGACATCGCTGTTGAGAATCGCCAGCCACTCGTGATTGGCCTCTTTAATGCCGCGATTCACCGCCGGCGCGAACCCGGCATTACGACCTATCGGGATCACGCGTGCTCCACGGGCGCGGGCGAGCTCCGCCGCACCGTCGGTCGAGCCGTTGTCCACCGCGAGGATCTCCTCCGCGCGCAGCGTCTGTTTGTCCAGTGAATCCAGCAGGCGCGCCAGCAGGTCGCGGCCATTCCACACAGGCACGATGGCGCTGATGCTCATCGCAGGAAGCGCTTCTTCAGCAGGAAGGCGAGGTTGGCGAAGCCGTCTCGCCATGCGTTCAGCTTGGTCTCTCCCAACCGCGACGAGTACATGATCGAGATCTCACCGAACCGGATGTTCGGGTTCACCAGCGCCTCGATCTTGATCTCTTCGCTGAACGCCATGCCGTCGCTTTCCAGCTTCATGTCCTTCAGGATGGAGCGGCGGAGCACCCACATGCCCGATTGCGAATCGCGCACCCAGTGGAAGAACAGGATCGAGACTGTCAGCGACAGCACCAGGTTGCCGAACTTGTTCTTGAAGCTCATGGCGTGCGCGTCGCGCACCGGGAATCGCGATGCGTTCAGGAAATCCACCTCCAGGTGCAGGAACGCCTCGATCAGATAGGAGAGCGCGTCCACAGGATAGCTGTGGTCGCCGTCCAGCGTGATGATGATGTCGCTGGTCGCGCAGCTGAAGCCGCGCTTGTAGGCACGACCGTATCCGCGGACCTCCTCGCGCACGACCTTGGCCCCCAACGAAGCCGCGACCTCGCTCGTGCGGTCGGTCGAGTTATTGTCCACCACCACCACCTCGTCCACGAAATCGGGCATCGCGTGCAGGACGTTTTCGACGCCCTGCTCCTCGTTCAGGCAGGGAATGATGACGGCGATCGACAGGGACTTATACATTGGCCCGTCTTTTTCCCCGCACCGTGCGTCTGGATATCATGAAGTGTATGCACCGGCTTGCGGTACTCCTCTGCGGCTCGGCGGCGCTGGCTTTCGGCACGGACCTGGCCGCCGTCAAGAACGTGTATCTCCTGAAAATGTCGAAGGGGCTCGACCAGTACCTGGCCAACCGGATCACCAACGAGCACCTGTTCCAGATCGTTACCGACCCTAAAATGGCCGACGCCATTTTTACCGACCAGATCGGCGAGGGTTTCGAAGCCAAGATGAACGACCTCTTCCCGCCGCCGGAGCCCGAGGAGAAGCCCGAGCCGCCGCCGAAGCCGGAAAAGGCCGAAAAGGGCGCAAAGGCCGACGCTACCGCCTCCGTGGAGCCGATTCCGTTCCTCAGCGATACCGTCAACAAGCTGGAGAATCCTTCATCCATGGGCACATTCGGCCGCGCCAAGGGCACCGTCTTCCTGGTGGACGCCAAAACCAAGCAGGTGGTGTGGTCGACATACGACCTGCCCAAGGATGCCACCTCCAAGCAGTTGGATCGCACCGCCTTCGATATTGTAAGCCGCATGAAGAAAGAGCTGAACCGGAAGTAGCCGCTCACGCCCGCTTCTCCCTTACCAGCTCGCGATAGCCGTCCACCAACCGGCGCGTGATCACTGCCATATCCCAGTTGGCCTCGACCTCGGTGCGCGCGCGCTCCGCCATGGCGGCGGCCTTTTCGGGGTCGCGCAATAGCGCCACCACGCGCGTCGCGAAACCCGCGGGATCGTCGGCAAGGGCGCAGACTTCGCCATCCTTCGACGTCAGCCCCTCCGCGCCCACCCTCGTGGACACCACAGGAATCCCCGCGGCGAACGCCTCCAGCAGCTTCACCCGCACGCCGGAGCCGCTCAGTATCGGACACACAAACAGCGAATACCGCGCCAGGGGATCGCGCACGTCCTCGACAAAGCCGAGCATCTCCATGTGGGCCGCATAGTCGGCATAGAGGTGCGGCGCCGGCGGATCGCTGCCCACGATGGTCAGCTTCGCGCCCGGTTCTTCGTCCGTGATCAGCGGCATCACGTGCCGCATGAACCAGTCCACCGCGATGCGATTCGGGTCGTGCCGCCAACTCCCCAGAAACAGCATGGTGAGCGGCTCGCGCCCGCGCGGGCGAAACTGGTAGCGGCTGGTATCGATTCCCGCGCGTAGGCCGCTGCGCATTCTCGGCGCGAGCCGGGGAAGAAATCCGAGCAGGTACTTGCGGTTGGCCGGCGTGCACACCTGCACCTGGTCGAACCCCGGCAATGCGTGCAGCTCGAAGCGCAGCGCCCGCAGGTATTCCATCCGCGCTTTGAGCTGGTCGATGGCGCCGATCACGTGGCCGAGCCCCCGGCCGATCGACTGGAAGTAGACGTCGTGTTCGAACAGCGCCATCGGAATTCGGCGGAAATCGAAGCGGTACTGCGCCAGGGGCGTGTATTCGAGCTGCACCACGTCGATCTGCTTCATGTAAGTCTGTCGATGCAGCAGCCATTCCAGGTCGTCGTTGGCGAATTCGCGCGCGGCATGGGGTTCGATGGACGCCATCCCGCTGGGCTTGCCGGTCGGGCGCACCAGCCACTCCGCCGACGCGCAGAACGTGCGCAACTCCTCATTCGCCGCCTCTTCCGAGGGCCAGTCCAGCAGCTCCACCACGTGAACGTCCGTCAACTTCGTCATTTCCCGCAGCGTCTGGTACATGAAGACCCCGCCGCCGTGAACCGGCGGGCAGATCGGATACGGCGAGACGAAGAGAACGCGCGGCCGCTCGGGCGCCGGATCGAGCGCCGCGAACCGGTCGCGGTAGTAGCCGCCGAGCGGCCGGCGGAAGGCTTCGGAATCGCTGATGGCGGCCAGCGTGCGGGCACGGCGCCGCGACCGCACGGCCCGCGGAAGCTCGCGAAACGCATGCCAGAGCGAAGGCAGGTCGGCGCGCAGCGGGAGATCGCCGAAGAACACCGTCAGCCCCGCCCCCGCCCAGGCAAAAAAGAAGTGGCCCGCCAGGCGCGGCCATTCGTGAATGTTCTTCCAGCAGAAAAGCAGGAAATTCTTGCGCAGCACGCCCTGAATAAACTCCGCTGCGAACTTCTTCCCGATGGTTCCACGATGCTCGTGGTAAACCACGCTGCGCGGCTGATAGAGCACCTTCCAGCCGCGCTTCCACGCCATGAAGCCGAGGTCGGTGTCTTCCAGGTAGAAGGGCTCCAACAGCCGGTCGAAGCCGCCCAGCTCGAGGAATTTCGCGCGGTCGAACGCGCAACTGCCGCCGCCACCGTAGAAGCAGGGGAACAGATCATCGACCGCCGCATCCACGCGATGGCGCACCCTCAGGCTTCCGTCCTGCCACCAGCCTTGCGTCAGTCCAGTCTCCTCGCGCACCTTCGCCGGATCGCTGAAGAAGATCTGGCAGGAAACTGCGAACACCTCGGGATCGCGGAAGCCCTCCAATAGCGGCGCGAGAAAGTCCGTCGCCACCCGCATGTCGCTGTTCAGCAGCACCACGATGTCGTTCTTCGCCGCGCGAAAACCCGCATTGCTGCCGCCGCCGAAGCCCAGGTTTTCCGGCAGGGCCAGCACATTTACTTCGGGGAACCGCTCGCGCAGGAAGTCCGCACTGCCGTCGGTCGAGCCGTTATCCACCACCAGAATTTCGTTCGCGGGATTCGATGCGAGCGCGGCAATCACCGAGGGGATGTACTTTTCGAGGAGGTCGCGGCCGTTCCAGTTAGGGATGACGACGGTGGCAGCTGTAGGTGCGCTTGTGCGCGCCTGGACACGTTGAAGGCGTGTCTCACGACGGGTGAACAGATCCGTCAGCATCAGCGCCAGGAAGCTGATCAGCACCAGGAAGGGCGAGATCACGAGCAGCGGCAGCGCCCGCAGAAAGCGTTTCAGCAGGGCCATGTCAGAGCGCCGGACCCACGCCCACCTTGCGGCCCAATCTCACCCACCGCGATGCGCGCACCAGCGTGAGCTGGTCTTCCAGGCGCCGCTTCTCCTCATCGAGGCGCTGCGCCCACTCGGTGCGCGCCTCGAGTTCCTTCCCGGTCTGCTCCAGTGCGGCAACGGCCCTCACCAACTCCTCGGTCTGCTGCCGGACCTCGGCCGTGAGGCGCGTCTCGGTGGCGATGGCCCACTGCGTCTTTTCGCT
>Ga0335081_10004476_pt1 | contig 22021 bp, 25 predicted proteins | sample Lox_Sample_35_FD_206713 | JGI IMG/M metagenome (GOLD analysis project Ga0335081, IMG submission 206713) | Soil microbial communities from Loxahatchee National Wildlife Refuge, Florida, United States - Lox_Sample_3.5 | ecosystem: Environmental > Terrestrial > Soil > Wetlands | place: USA... | reverse complement strand
CGCGATCGCACCGCTCGCCAAAGGTCGGCTAGCGTCTGGACGCGAAGCAATCCGCGCTCGGATGACCGGTGTCTTTCGCGCCTACAGCGAATGGGGAGACGTCGTTCGAAGCTGGGATCACGCCAGCGCGATCCATCCCGAGGTCGACGAACTGCGCACGCGGATCAGGAACTCAATCGTCGAGCAACTGCGCCGCACGCTCACGCGGGAGCGCGAGCAGGGACAAGTGAACAAAGGACTCGACCTAGAGATCACCGCGATCGCGCTGACCGCAATGGTCGAGGAGTTCGCGATTCGCTGGCTCGCGCTCGGCCGGACAGTCGGAACGAACGAGATCAACCAACTCACAGCACTGTGGGCCGGAGCCCTCTACGGAAGCGACACGGCGGGCACCAGCGCAACGCCAGCCCCGCCAACCGCTCAGCACCCCCACGCTCAAGCCACCACTCGACACAGTCACACAACACGCTGAGCGGCACGGCTCGGAAGCCGGCTCTCTTCTTCATAACCGGCGGTCGCAAGGACATCATCCCGGACTGGTACGCGCAAGGGCGCGGTGGATCGCCCAGTGGGCTTCCTGCAGCGCCCGGAGCGCCACCGGGGAGCCGCGCCCGCCGGCTTGGGGCAGCGGCCTCGATCAGCGCCGCGATCGCGTTGCTGCCCGCGGGCGCGGCCCCGTCGTAGCCAGCCTGAACGCGTCGGTGAACACCCCACACCCACAGCGGTCTTTGGCTCGGGCCAAGTCAAGGCGTCGGTGGGCGTCGTTCAGCCCCGCGACGATCTGCACGTCTGCGTCAAACAGCGCCGACAGCCGGGCGGCGACCTGTCGCGCCGCGGCGCTCCAGGCCCGCGCGCTCTTGCTCGCTGAGCTCGATCTTGTGCCGAGGCGGGCGTCCCATCGCTATCCATATCTTCGCCGCTCCGAGCCCAACTCCTTCTCCACCGACGACCGATACTTCCGGCCGGGTCTACTAGTTCTCGGGTTTCGCAGTTGCGGTGTTTCTGAGTTCGCGACAGAACGGTCGCGTCTTTCAACCCAACGCTGCGGGCTGTGCGGGGCCTCGTTGGTCTGAGTTCGGAGCGAGCTCCGAAGCGGCGTCCGTACCTGGGGTCGCTGCGCTCGACGCGCTGCTCGCCGCCGCATCCGTCCGATGCGTGGCCGTCGACCGCGCGCAAGCGCTTGCCGCGCGGAAGGCGTACGCGCGCTATGGCAAGGGCCGGTCCCCGGCCGGCCTCAACTTTGGCGACTGCTTCACGTATGCGCTAGCGCAAGCCAACCATCGGCCCCTGCTGTTCAAGGGCGACGACTTCGGGCAGACGGACATCGACTGCGCGGGCACCTGACACCATGCGCCCACGCGCTGACCGACGTCGACCGCAGCGCCATCGCAATGCTCCACCGCAGGCGACACCCCTCAAAAGTGCGAAACCCGATCTAGTTAGTTAGTTAGGGAGGCGGCTCTAGGCGACGACGCGGTCGGTCGGGCTGGCGTAGATCGCGTCGATCGTCTCGGCGTACTTCTGCTGGACGATGCCGCGCTTGACCTTCAGCGTCGGGGTGAGCTCGCCGGTTGGCTGGGAGAATTCCTCGGGGAGAATCTCGAAGCGCTTGATCTGCTCCACGGGCGCGTAGTGCGAGTTGGCCTCGTCGATCGCTGTCTGTATCTCGGCGCGCATCGACTCGGAGCGATGGAGCTCGTCGAGCTGCAGGTTGTGCTCGGCCGCGAATACTGGCGCCTCCTCGGGGTCGAGCGTGATCAGCGCTACCAGGTAGGGGCGGCCGTCGCCGATCACGACGGCCTGCGAGATCCAGCGGTTGCGCTGGAGCGCGTGCTCGAGGTTCGCGGGCGTGATGTTTTTGCCCCCGGCTGTGATGATGATGTCCTTCTTGCGGCCGGTGATGAACAGAAAACCGTCCTCGTCGAGTCGCCCGAGGTCGCCGGTGTGCAGCCAACCGTCGACCAGCGTCGCGCGCGTCGCGTCGCCGTCGTGGTAGTAGCCCTTGAAGATGTTCGGGCCCTGGATCAGGATTTCGCCGTCGTCGGCGATTCGGACCTGGACCCCTGGCAGCGGCCTGCCGACGGACCCCAGCCGGAACGCGTCGGGGGTGTTGACGCTCGCCACGCTGGCGGTCTCGGTCATTCCGTAGCCCTCCATCACCGGCACGCCGCACGCGTAGAAGAACCCCAGGATGCTGGGAGCGATCGGCGCCGCGCCGGTCACCGCCTGTCGCAAGCGCCCGCCGAACAGGTTGCGCACGTTGGTATAGAGGGCCTGTTCGGCGCGCTCGAACGGCGCCTGCAGGTCGGCGGGGGCCTCCTCGCCGTGATACTGCGCCTGGCGCACCGCCGTACCCACACGCGTTGCCTGCTCGAGCTCGCGGGCGTCGCCGTCGGTCGTGGCCAGCGTGTGGATCTTCTCGAAGATCCGCGGCACGGACGGGAAGAACGTCGGTCCCAGCTCCATCAGGTTGGCCACGATCTTTTGCGGGTCCTTCTCCCAGTAGGCGAGCGTGGCGCCGACGTCGAGCACCAGGAATTGAACGATCAGCGCGAGCGCGTGCGCCAGCGGTAGGAACAGGTACACGCAGTCGTCCTCGCGCACCAGGTCCTGCGTCTCCAGTGCAGACGTGATCGCGCGGTAATTGCCGTGCGTCAGCTCGCACCCCTTCGGCGGCCCGGTCGTGCCCGACGTGTAGAGCAACAGGCACCCGGCATTCGGCGTGACACTGTCGAGGCGCTCCTGGAGCTCGGCCTGCGCCCGCCCTCGCCCCCGCTCGCGCAGCGCAGCAAGCGAGATCGCGCTCCCGTCGGCGTCCGCCGGGTCGATCGCGATCACGAACTCCAGCTCCGGCAGGTCCGCCTCAACGGCGCGGACCTTCGCCAGCTGCTCGGCGTCCTCGACGAACACCGCCCGCGCCCCAGAGTGATGTAGCACGTAGTGGCACTCCTCCGGCGAGTTCGTCTGGTAGATCGACACGACAATCGCGCCGGCGGCAAACGTCGCAAAACACGCGTAGGTCCACTCCGGGCGCGTGTGCGACAGGATCGAAACCCGGTCTCCCGGCTCGATGCCGAGATCGACGAGCCCAAGCGCCATCTCCCTCACGTTTCCCTCGAGCTGCCGGTAGGAGACCTCAACCCACTCGCCGTCAACCTTGTGCTTGAGCGCCGGCTTGCCGCCGTGCCGTGTCGTCGCCAACGGGATCAGGTCAGCCATCGTCAGCGAACCCGTGCCAATCCTCGCATGCATCTGGTCGCCCCTTTCAAGTTCAGTCAAGCCGGCGATTCTAGGGTAGGCCAAGCCAAGTGTTCGTCATCGTAAGTCCTCGGCGTCCCGCCGGCCTTCTCAGCCTTTGTCGTGGCGAGATGCGCGAAGCGGCCGCCCGGCACGACTTCGACCATCGGCGCGCCGAACGCATACAGGCGCTCGCGTGGAGCACCGGCGGCGCGAGCTCGTCAACCTCTGGTTCGCCGAAGCGGGCGCCAACGGCGCGTTCCCGCTCGATGACCGATCCCCGGTCGAGATCCTCAACACGCCGCGCCCCCAGCTCACCAGCCCCCGCAACCGTTACCTCTACTACCCGGACACCGCCGGCGTTCCCCCACGCCCAAGCGGTCAACGTCCGCAACCGCAACTACATCGTCGCAGCGCGCGTCGACATCCCCGCCCCCGGCGCCAGCGGGGTCCTGTTCGCGCAGGGCTCCCCGCTCGGCGGGCACGCCCTGTACGTCAAGGACAACCGCCTGCACTACGTCTACAGCTTCGTCGGCATGCTCGAGCAGCGCTGATCGTCGCGACCGAGGACATCCCATCCGGCGAGGACCTGATCCTGTCGGCATCGTTCGTCAAGGACGGCGAAGATCCACCGGGCGTCTCAACCGGGATCCTCTCGCTGTTCCACGGCGAGCACCAAGTCGGCGAGGACCGGATCAAAACCCAGCCCGGATCGTTCGGCCTTTCCGGCACCGACCTGACCGTCGGACGGAGCATCACCAGGATCACCGACGACTACCCCGGCCAACGGCCCTGGCCGTTCACCGGTGGCACGATCAAGGTGGTCGCCGTCGACGCCAGCGGCGAGCCTTACATCGACCTCGAGCACGCCGCAGCAGCGATGATCGCGTGCGAATAACAAAGGACAGCGCCCAGCTCGCCGGTGCGTGGCCACGCTGGCACTAGCTAGCTATAAACACGGTGTTCACGAGCGGCCCGTTCGCAAACTGCGTATGCACCCCAGCGTTCGCTATTAATTAGCATTAGCCCGGGTGCCGTCGGACAACAGCTCGGCGCCGTTGCCGAACAGGGCGGTCGCGCAGCGCCGGCCCACCTGACGCAGGCCATCGGTGAGGATCCAGGCGATCGGCCCGAGCGCGTACTCGTAGGCGGCCATCGACCCTGAGGTGTCGATGATCAGCCCGACGTGCGGCTCCTGGATCGGAGCGGTGACCTGGCGGATGATGCGCCACGGCTGGGTGCTGACCGGTCTTCCGGCGGCGTGCTCGGCGCGGCCGCGCGCGTAGACGCGTCCGTCGAACCGTCCGCCAGGGGTGCGCTTGTCGATCTGCCGGCTGCCGAGCGTCATCGCCCGGCGCAGCCGGTTGGCGTAGCGGCGGGCGTGCTGCACTTCGTCCGGGTGCGGCAAGCGTCGACGCCGCGGTTGGCATCCGCCCGGTCGGCAGACGCGGTGCCGCCGGCCGCCTCGGCGTCCTGAACCTTGCCCGCCGTCACCTGCTCGTGGAGGTTGGAGGCGAAGAATGCGAGCGCGGCGCGCTCGCCGACGCGCTCTGACATCCGGCACAGTGACTCGATGTCGCGGAACTGGGGCGTCCACCCGAGGCCGTCCTCGCCGGCGATCCGCTGCCGATCGAGCCGCATCGCCTCGGTGACGAGCGGCGCGGGCGCGCCGAGCTCGGCGACGGCCGCCCCAGTTGCTGGTGACCTCGAGCGTCGCGGGGACTGCGGGTCGGGAGCCACGCATCGGGCGCCTAGCCTAGGTGGGAGAACGACGCCGGACTGCTACTGCGGCGATCAAGCGGCCATCGGCTCGGCGGTTACGGCGTGGCTGCTTTGCGATCGGGCGCGGTAGCTGGGCCTTCAAGCCGGCGGGGGCCGGGACCTGTGACGCTAACAGGTCGAGGGAGGTCATCGACCGTCAGTTGCGGCCCTCCGGCAGCGCTGTTTGCGTCCGCCCGGTCCAGCGGGGTCGACAGGCGCCGATACTTCGGGCCTGCGAGCTGCGCACCCTCCTGCGTATCCGTTGCCTTGCTCGACACTTGCATCCATTTCGTGAAATCGGAGCAGTGTCCTGCATTGGGTTTCAGCGCCACGGGCACGCCGAGGCGACACGGCTTGCGCCGACTGCCACCCCGCATGATCGACGGCAGCGACGGCGGTAGACGCTTCGAGCCACTTCTGCTCTCCATCCGGAGCGGCCACGGCGCTTGTTACGGGGAGCGACCGTCCGCCAGTTGCTTGAGGACAAAGGGAGTCAGGCAGGCACGGCGCCCCTCTGGAACGAGAGCCATGCAAGGAGTTCGAGCAGCCGTCCGACGCGTAGGCCGGCGGCGCGGGGGGTCAGCGCCGGCGGTGCTTTGCGAGATCGAGCTCGTTTGAACCGACGGAGTGCCCGGCTGCGCATGTCAGCTGGACCTCGACCTGCTCGCCGCAGTCGCGGTGTCGGAGCTCGACCGGACCGCCGTGATCGTCTAGCCAGCGGTTGCCCCACTGCATGAGTGCCACGAGGGCCGGGAAGAGGTCTCCGCCCTTCTCGGTTAGCCGGTAGCGCTGGCGGGTCCGCTGCCCGGGGTCGCGGTAGTCCTCGCGCTCCAGCAACCCTTCATCGACGAGTTCGCGCAGTCGGCTGGCCGCGACCGGTTCGCTGATGCCCGCGCGCTCGGCGAAGTCGTCAAAGCGCGTGGTGCCCCAAAAGGCCTCGCGGAGGATCAGGAAGGCCGAGCGGGTGCTGACGACGTCGAGTGACTTCGCGATCGTGCAGCCGTTCGCCTCCCAGGACTCGCGGGGGTCAAGGGTTCCTGTCATGCGCACGGTGTGTTCCATGGCCCTAATGATAACTGACTTGACAAGTCCTAAGTCAAAGGCTACGATGCTGGCTATGTTAATGCTAAGCCAGCTTCCGGAGCACGTTCGGCGAGACGCTTCGCCCGGGCTCGTGCTGTTGATCGTCTGCGCGGGCGTCGTGCTCGCGAGCCTTGACCTGTTCATCGTCAACGTCGCGCTGCCCCAGATGAGCAGGGACTTCCACGTCCGCGGGGGTGGACTCGGAGACCTCTCCTGGGTTCTGAACGGCTATGCGATCGTGTACGCATCGCTGCTCGTGCTGTTCGGGCGGATCGCCGAGCGCTACCGCCGGGAGCGAGGCTTCCTGCTCGGGGTGGCGCTATTCGTGGCGGCCTCGGCGGCGTGCGGAGCCGCGAGCAGCCTGCCAATGCTGGTCGCCTTTCGCGTCGTCCAGGCCGCGGGAGCGGCGCTGCTCACGCCGACCTCGCTCGGGCTGATCCTGGCGACCTTCCCGCAGGAGCGCCGGCAGGGCGCGGTGCGGGCGTGGACCGCGGTCGGCGGGCTCGCTGCCGCCCTCGGCCCAGTCATCGGCGGGCTGCTGGTCGAGGCGAGCTGGCGCTGGGTCTTCTACGTCAACGTCCCGATCGGCCTGCTGGCGCTGGTGGTTGGTTGGCGACGCCTCCCCCACGTGCCCGGCCAGCTGGTCTCCCGTCCCGACCCGGCCGCGGCCCTATTGGTCACGGGCGGCGTCGGCCTCCTGTCGCTCGGCCTCGTCAAAGGCGACACCTGGGGCTGGGGCGACCCGAGGACGATCGCCACGCTCGGGGCAGCCATCCTCGCTCTCGCCCTGTTCTCGGCGCACACCGCGTGGCACCGCAACCCGCTGATCGACCGCACGCTATTCAAGCTGCGGTCGTTCACCGGCGCGTCGGCCGTCGGGATCCTGTTCTCGGCCTCGTTCGGCGGGATGCTGCTCTCGCGTGTGCTGTGGACACAGGGGGTGTGGCATTGGTCGCCGCTGATCACCGGGCTGTCGATTGCCCCCGGACCGCTGATGGTCCCGGTCTTCTCGTTCCTCGTCGCCGGTCGGCTGACCGCCCGCCTCGGGGCTGGCCGGGTGATAGCGATCGGCTCGACGACCTTCGCCGGGGGCGTCGCCTGGTGGGCGCTCGCCATGGGCCTTCACGCCGACTATGTCGGCCAGATGCTCGGCGGAATGATCCTGACCGGCGTCGGCGTCGGGCTCACCCTCCCAACGCTGGTGGCCACCGGCACGTCGTCGCTGCCGCCACACGCGTTCGCGACCGGCTCAGCGGTCGTCAACATGCTGCGCCAGGTCGGCCTCGCGATCGGCGTGGCCGTGCTGATCGCCGTTCTCGGCTCGCCCCACACGCCGGCGCAAACACTCACGTCCTATCAGCGGGCGTCATGGGTGATCGCCGCGATCTCGCTGGCCGGCGGAATCGTGGGACTCGCGCTCCTGGCCGCAAGCCGCCGCCCCGCCGGCGCCACTCTCGAGGCCACACCCGCTGTCGCCGCCGTGCAAGGGTCCTGATGCCGCCCGCCGCCCAAGCGCACGCCCGCGATCAGAACCGAGAGCAGGTCGGCCGCGCTCGCGCGACGCTGCATTTGTCCCAGTGAAACCCAAGAATGAAGGACGTGAACCTCATGAACCTGCAAAATTCAGTTGCCGTAGTGACCGGGTCCAACCGCGGGCTCGGCCGTGAGTTCACCTCGCAGCTGCTCGGGCGCGGCGCGAAGAAGGTGTACGCCACCGCGCGTACTCCCGATAGCGTTCGGATTCCGGGCGTCACTCCGCTCGGCCTCGACATCACCGACCCGGACTCCATCGCCAGGGCAGCCGCGATCGCCGGCGACGCCACCCTGATCATCAACAACGCCGGCATCTCGACCGGCACCAGCCTGATGGACGGCGACCTGACCAAGATCGAGCTGGAGCTGGAGACGAACTTCTACGGTCCGCTCCGCGTCACGCGCGCCTTCGCGCCGATCCTGGCGTCAAACGGCGGCGGGGCGATCCTCAACGTCCTCTCGGTGCTGTCGCGGCTGCATCTCCCCGCCGCCGGAGCCTATGACGCAGCGAAGGCCGCCGCGTGGGCGATGACGGACGTCGCCCGCCAGGAGCTCGCGCCGTCCGCGATCCACATCACCGCGCTGCATGTCGCCTACATGGACACGGACATGACGGCCCACATCACCGCCCCGAAGGCCGACCCGGCTGACGTAGCGGCGCTGGCGCTGGACGGCATCGAGACCGGCCTCACAGAGATCCTGGCCGACGACACGACCCGGAGCGTCAAGCAGGGCCTCTCAGCCCCGCCCGCCCGTCCGGCCGTGGTCGCCTCCTGAGCGAGAAGCGATCGTCTGCGGAAAGGAGTGCGACAATGCCGGAAAGGGGTGCGACGATGCCGGAAAGGGGTGCGACGATGCGAGAGGGTCCTCTGGGTGGGGACGCGATGATCGGCGCTCGCACGCGCTTGGTCCCGGACGGGCGCGGTGCGGACACCGTCGGCGTACTCGCTGTAGGTGGGCAGCTCCCCGATTTCGAGCTGCTTGACCATGCGGGGAATCGGCGACAGCTGTCACAGCTGGTCGGCGGCGATCCAACTGTCGTGCAGTTCTATCGCGGATGGTGGTGTCCGAAGGAGCAGACGTTCTTCCGCCGCCTGCTGGCGCTTCAGGACGATGCCGAGGTCGCCTACTCGCGGATCCTGTCGGTCAGCGTCGACACGCCCGAGGTGAACGCGGCCTTCCGTGCCGGTCTCGGCGCCCGCTGGACGTTTCTCTCCGATCCGGATCGCGAGGTCCAGACGCAGCTGCGCCTACGCGAGACGACCGACACTCTGCACGACCCGTACGTCCCCGCGATCGTGGTAATCGATCCGGAGCTTCGTATCCACACCGCTTATAACGGCTACTGGTACTGGGGTCGCCCGGCTCATGAAGAGCTGGTCATTGATTTGCGCGAGCTCAGCCGCGCGCTGCGGCCGGACTGGGAAGCCCCGACGCCATGAGTCGCTGCTGGCTCGCCCTCGTCGAGGGACCGGTCGAGGGCGCCGACGCGTCGGCGCGAGCGTCGACGCTCGACGGGCAGGAGGTCGGGACGCTCGCGGCCTGGCGCCAGCAGGCGAAGCCGGTTCGCAACGCCTTACGGGTCGATGAGCGCATGATCGATTCTGAAGGTCCACCCGCACGGATCTCGCTCGTGCTCGCCCCTCCCGGTGTACGGCTGCCATTCGACGACCTGGCCGTCCAGCACGCCCGGCGGCTCGTCCTCAGCCGACCCCAGTTCGATGCGGTCTCGACGCTGCTGCGCGATGACTCGCACTTCGAGGGCGCGATCACAGTGGAGCGCTCCCCAGCCGACAAGCAACGCCTACGCGAGGATCCGTTCGCCCGGATCTTTCCCGGCAGGCTGCTAGCGCTGGACGCGGGCATCCTCGGCTCCTTGGGCGCCTCGACGGGACCGACGATCGAGCGCTACGGCAGCGGCAATCCCTGGCCGTGGGACCGGTTCAGCTGCTCCGCGAGCCGCGGTGCCCGGTGAGTCCAATGCCTCAGGTGGCGCCGGTGATGAGGGCGGTTCGCTTGGGCATTCGTCGGCCCTTTTGTCCCAGAGGGAGTAACTGAGAGCATGGGGGCGAACCTCTGGCCGGCACATGCGCTGAGGGACGGCGGTCATCCGCGCGCGTCCTGTCGACCGCGACGATCGTTCTGTGGCGCCGCGGCGGGCGTCCTGTTCGGTCGCGAACGGCACGCCTGTGGCCATCGCCAGGGGGCCGACCATGGCGCTCTCGGCGAGCAGACTGACGCCGAGCGCGAGCAGCAGGCCGTTGGCGCCAGCTCCGCCCGGCGCGCCGGCCGCGCTGGCGATCGCCGCGAGGATGACCTTGACCGCGATCAGGGCCAGCCACAGGCGACAGTGACGGGCCTGCACTACCGCGCCCATGCGCGCGCCCGCACGATTGCCGCCACGCGACTCCTTTCCTGCCCGGACCTTCTCGGCGAGCGCGCTGCTTCGGCGACGTAGGAGCGGCGCGGCTCCACCAGCGCCGATGAGCGCAACGCCACGAAGGCGATCGCCCACAGTCGTCCGGCGCGGTACCCGTGGCAACGCCGAAGCACGACGGAGCCGCGCCGGGGGAGCCGGCCCTCAGTTTCGCCAATAGGAAGGCGATCCGGGCGGGCGGCATCCTCAGCATCGCATCGTTGTGAACGATTCCCAGCGGGCGGCAGTGCCTTGACGACGCTGCGAACACATGTTCGCATGGGCAACCGGACGATCGCAAACTGTTGGTCGGATCGTTCTGCGTCCTGGTGGCCGTGTTCGCGAGGCGATCGTCGGCGTGGCTGCTCTCGGTGCTTGCAGGCTTCGGGGGTCTGGTCAGGCGCGCGGGACGGATCTCAGTCGGGCCAGCGGCCGCAGCGGTCGAAGTACTCCCGCGCGCGGTCCTCGGCCGCGGAGACCGGGTAGCCCCAGCCGCGACGATTCGGCCCGAGCCGCCTCCTCGCGCCGTGCGCACTTTCCGCGCAACTCAGGTCGTGTGACTCACCGAATGAGGTGCGCGTGCCGACAACGAAGCAGGACGCGGGGTCCCGTACCGTCGAATCCACGATCATGTCGCGGGTCGCTCGTTCGGCGTGTCTGTGACAGGCTGGAGCGGGGCGCGTAGATCACGTGACCCAACATGACTACCCGCGGAGTGCTCGTGATCGACCACGTCAATATCTCGGTGACCGATATCGGTTGCTCGCTGGCCTTCTATGATCGATGCCGCCGCCATGAGCGAGATTCCGCCGCCGCCAGTCGTGGCCGGCCGACGGTCAAGAAACCTGGTCTGTGCAGCTTCGTGCGGCGAGTACCGAGCGCTCGTGCCGGAACAGCGATAGCTCGTCTCGAAGCGCGCTGACCAGCGGCGAGTCGGGCAACCGCTCCTCAAGCATTGCTAGGGAGCGCTGATAATGCCTCAGCCGGCGAGCGCGCATCTCCGGTAGCGGGGTCGGCGCCCCGCGCTGGTCGCGGTCGACTGCGGCTTCGCGTCGCAACTCTCGCAGCTTCGAGAGCTTGTCGGCAGCGAACAGCGTCAGCGCCTCGTCGCCCGCGCCGGCCACCTGTGCTCGCAGGGCCGCCTTGCGTTCTGCATAGCCGCGGATCCGATCGTCATCGCTGACAGCGAGGACCAGGTCGGTGATCCGCAAGCCGAAGCACTCCCGCAGCTCGATCGCCCTGACATCCGCCTTCTCAACCACGTCGTGCAGAGCGCCAGCCGCGATCACATGATCCGGCGCGCCGGCGTGGCAGAGCAGCGACGCGACCTCGAGTGGATGACGCACGAACGCCGTGCCGTCCGAGCGGCGCTGTCCGGCGTGCGCACGCTCGGCGAACTCGACCGCGGCTCTGGTCTGCGGGAGTCCACTCGCGAACGTCGGAACGCGACGGCAACCGTTCACGTAGTCGAGTCTATACAACCCCGTAACGGGTGGCGTTCGACCACCCACCGATCGACACGACCAGCGCGACAGCCGTCGCCGAGCTCTCCGAGCTCGTGGGCCCATCGACCAGGACCAGGAACCAGGAGCTCAACGACGTCGTGCAGACCTATATGAAGCATCCGAGGGGCATCGCCCCTGGGACAAGCTCCGACCATCCGCCGCCCACGACGCAGGAGGGCTCCACCGCCGTCGAAAGTCATATCGCCATCCGGCGATCCCCTTCGCGGGATCGCGACCGACGCGTCCTATCTCGGAGCGGACATCGACCAGCTCGACGGGCCCGTGGTGCTCGTGGGCCATTCGTACAGCGGTTGTGTCATCACGGTCGCCGGCGCGCCGGACAAGGTCGCGGGGCTGGTGTACGTAGCCGGATTCGTGCCCGACGAGGGCGAGTCGATTACCGATCTGCAGGCGCGCTATCCGTCGCTCGCGATGGGCAACTTCCTCCAGCCACGGCCGCTGCCCGATGGGGCGCGAGGCTGTTCAGGCGTGTTCGGCGAACCTGGTCGCGTGATGCCGCCCGTATCGCGTGGGTTCCGCGGCTGCCGCAGCGAACACGTCGACGCGGGGCGAGTGCCGCCGGGCCAGTACGTCACCCGCGACTTCCCGGTGCTCTCCGCCGGGCCGACACCCCACACGCCTCTGCAAGAGTGGAGCTTTACGATCGGCGGCGCCGTCGATGAGCCGGTGTCATGGACGTGGGAGGAGTTCATTGCGCTGCCGGCGGAGACGGTCGACGGTTGCTGGGTCGAGGCCGACGATCTCAATGGTGTCGCCCGGCTTGCACAGCTTGATCGTCTCGTCTCTCGTTTAGCAGTAACCGTGGCTGCACGAAGGCGGCGATGCCCAGGATGGCGGGAACCTATAGTTCGATCACGCGGTAGAGCAGTACCGCTGCGGTCGCGGTGAGGGCGGGCAACCCGTAGAGGACGAGCGCTCCCACGAGGCCGAGCCATCCCGATGAGAGCGAGCTCTGGCGAGGCTCCGACCGCTCGGAAACTCGCCCAGAAGGTGAGGATGTCGAAGACGAGGAACCCCACGAATCCGACGAGCAGGAGCGGGTTGGCTTGCCGGAGTTGGTGTAGCGCCTCGTCGATGCCGTCGGACGTGGCTGACAGCGCCGGCGTAAGGCGAGCCACGCTCGACCCCTCACCCCGGCGCGTTACCCGCATCTCGGCCGCGCGTGCCAGCCTACGCAACGCGAGCGTCGCCGCGATGGCTCCGGCGGCGACAGCCGCGGGAAGCGCGGTGAGAAGTAACCCGCCGCCGCCCGGGAGGACGCCCGTCGCCAAGCCATCGCCCAACAGCAGGAGCATCGCGAGGGGCACAGCGCTTGTCAGCAGGAAGAATGCGACGGTTTTGCGTGCGATCTCTCTCCCCCCCAGCCCACCGAGCCTCAGAAGTCCGCGTCTCAGCCGGGTAGATCTTCACGTCGCTTCTCGGCGAGCTCCCCGCGGAGGGCTCCGGTGGCCTGGCCGACTTCGATCAGGTAGCCGTCGGGGTCTCGCATGTAGCAGCGGATCTCAGCACGGCGATCGATCGGCGGTGTGACGAACTCGGCCCCCTTTGCGCTCCACTGCTCATAACACGCCTGGATGTCGGCGACGCGGAGGTTAAGGAAGCTCGAGACCGTGTTCCCGGGCTCGTAGTTCACGGCCGAGATGTCGGGCTTGTCGGGGGTGGGGGGACCGCCCGGATTCATCAGCACCCATGAGTTGGCGAGCTTCACGATGCACGGGTTCTCCTCCAGCACTACCTGGCCGCCGAGGACCTCGGAGTAGAACGCGCGGGAGCGAGCCACGCTTCGTACGGTGATGAACAGGGGACTACGATGCCCTCCGTGGGGGCGGGCAGGTTCTCGTAGTCGATGAATGGCGTGTGCTCGGTCACGGCTCGCTACCTCCTATTTGTCTTAGAACAAGACCTCAAATGCTCAAATGGGTCTCCGCGTTGGTGATGCCATGAAACGTGCTCTCCTCGGATCAATGAACTGGTCCCAAGGCCAGGGGTTACTGCTCCCGTATCGCTCAATCGTTGGTCCGGTTGGAGCCGCGGTTAGATCCGAGAATCCCACCGTCGACGGCGAGGATTCTCGCGGGAAAGATCCGCCCGAACGGATCGCCCGTTAGCCGGTGCTTGTCAGCTGGCGACCGCGCGACCGCAATTGCGCCCTCGAAGTGGTAGTCGTCTCGCAGAAGTGTCGAGACCGCGTCGGGACAAGGACCAGCCAGAACCCGGCGGCGTGCCTGTTGGACCGCGGGGTCGTCGAACGGGAGACGCACGCCCGGCGGCGGCAGGACAAGCCAGATGAAGGCCGCCGAACCGCTGGGGTCGATCATCCGCTCGTCCACACGCGGCGCATGACGAAGCGGCTTTGCTCGCTGGCGCCAGGCCGCGAGTGTTCCGGCCTGGCGCCCGTCGAGCGTGAAGCCCGAGCACGAAGTCGTGGCCTTCGCGCCGGGCCCCGGTCGCGTGCACGCCGAGGACGAGCTCGATCCCGTCGCGGCGCAGCGCCTCGGCGAGCGCCTCGCCGAGCGGCGCAGGCTCGCGGGCGAGCACATGCGCCTCGCCCTCGACCAGCGCGACCTGGCCGCCGAGGCGGCGCACGACCTGCGCGAGCTCGAGCCCGGTCGGTCCACCGCCGAGCACGATCAGCCGCTCGGGCACCGCCCTCATGGCGGTCGCCTCGCGCGTGCTCCAGATCCCGTCGAGCTCCCGCAGGCCCGGAACCGGCGGCACGATCGGATCAGCGCCGGTGGCCAGCACCACGTGCTGGACCGTGTACCGCACCCCGTCGACCTCCACGACGCCGGTACCGACGAGGCGGCCCGTCCCGCCCACCAGCGCGCTGTCCCTGACGGCGAGCCACCGCGCTGCCGCGGCGTCCGAGTAGTCGGAGACCATGAAGCCCCGCCACGCGAGCGCCGCCCTCACGTCGACCCGGGCGCGCGCCCCTATCTCGAGCGCCGCGTGCACCGCCTCGCCGGGCCGCAGCAGCGCCTTCGACGGGATGCACGCTCAGTAGGAGCACTCGCCGCCGACCAGCTCGCGCTCGACGATCGCCACGCGGAGCCCGCCCTCGGCGAGCGCGGCCGCGGCATGTTCGCCGGGAGCGCCCCCGCCGGGGACGATCACGTCGAAGTGGTTGCCTGCGCGCTCGCCGGTGGTCATCGCGCTCGCCGTTCGTTGGCTTCGCGCGGCATGTGGACCATGTCGTCAACCCGCGCGGTCGGCGCCCCGGGCGGCCGAGCACTCACTGGCGCGGCGCCATTGTGAGCCGTCGGCACTAGGGTCAGCCGCTTCGGGACTCCCGCCTGTATCCGCCTCTGCTGCAGTCGCAGCGCGAACTGGACCGCAAACACGGCGCCGATCGCATAGGCGGTGTTGCCCATCCCCAGCGCGAGGTTCATCGCCTGCATGCTCATGTGCAGCTGCCCGGCGATGATCGGGCCTATCCGCTGCAGCGCAGCCGATAGGCCCAGGTACGGAACCAGGGCGAACACGACGATCGCGGCAACCGCCGGGTAACGGCCGGTCAGAGGACCCTGTCGCATCGTCGCGCTCCTTTCCGCGAGCAATCGCTCCCGCTCGCGCGGCGGCGGCGGCCGGACGACCGGGTTGGCGCGAGAGGCCCTGCTTGACGGCACGGGTGGTGTCGTCGGCGAGGATCTCGGTGAGGTCGTGCTCGATCCCGTCCAGCGCCAGCGCTGCGACGTCAGCCGGGTCGGCCTTCGGGGCAGTGATGTGGGCCGCCATGTCCGTGTCCATGTAGGCAACGTGCAGCGCGGTGACGTGGATCGCGGACGGCGCGAGCTCCTGGCGGACGGCGTCCGTCATCGCCCACGCGGCGGCCTTCGCTGCGTCATAGGCTCCGGCGGCGGGGAGATGCAGCCACGACAGCACCGAGAGGACGTTGAGGATCGCCCCGCCGCCGTTTGACGCCAGGATCGGCGCGAACGCGCGCGTGACGCGGAGCGGACCGTAGAAGTTCGTCTCCAGCTCCAGCTCGATCTTGGTCAGGTCGCCGTCCATCAGACTCGTGCCGGTCGAGATGCCGGCGTTGTTGACGATCAGGCTGGCGTCGCTAGCGATTGCGGCTGCCCTGGCGATGGAGTCCGGGTCGGTGATGTCGAGGCCGAGCGGAGTGACGCCCGGAATCTGAACGCTCTCGGGAGTACGCGCGGTGGCGTACACCTTCTTCGCGCCGCGCCCCAGCAGCTGCGCGACGAACTCACGACCGAGCCCGCGGTTGGACCCGGTGACCACTGCCACTGAATCGTGCAAGTCCATGAGCTTGAAGCCCTTTCTTGATTGGGTTGGATTCTCAGCTGGATCAGTGGCGATCCGGCTGCGGCTCTTACCGCCGCTCACCAAGAAGATTGGCGACGGACTACACAGCCTGCACCTGCTTGGTAGATGCGCTCCCCGACGCGGCTGGGGTGCGGTAAGAACCGTCAGCGTCGCGACTCTCATCTCGCCGAACGAGTAGACCACGGCCAGCCCGATCGACAGAGGTGAGTCAAATGAGCGTGAACGCCAGGGCAGCGTCATATACAGGAGTGGCTGACGGTGGTCCGCCCTGTGATCGCTTACGCGGAGTTGCGGCATGCGGTGTCCATCGTGTCGGTCATGTCGTCGGTCCGATCGGTGAAGGCAGGGTTGGATCGGTCAAGACAGGTTTGCGCTCATGAACCGGCAGCTTTTACCCGGGTCCAAGCCAGATCAACCACCTACTTACCAGAGTGACTCGCGGTTAAGTGAGCAACGGACGCTGTTTCTTACCGCGAGGCACCGATCGGTAGTTATCGCCGGTAAGTTGGCGTGAGGTCGCGAGAGCGGAGGGCAGATTCCAGCGGCCGAAGGCGTGGGCTGTAAGACCGGGACGACGCCCACCTCTAACCCTTCGTACCGGACCTCATTTCCGTCCCGAGAAGGGAGTTACAGACATGTTGTATCGATTGACCACGCTTCTGCGCTGGCGGGTGCTGATCGTCGTGGTCGCCGCGGTGACCGCGATCGCGCTCGCGGGGCAGGCGTCGGCGGCAAATCACAGCCGTCCGCACCGGATCCATAACCGTCACCGCGGCGGTCGCCAAGTGCGCTCAAGCGATGCCGGTAACACCGGCTCGACAACCGGGCTAGGGCAGCTGAGCGGGCTGCTGCCGCGTAGCCATCTGACTGAGGAAAGCGCCATTCAGGTGAACCTCAGCAACGAGACCGTCCGGCTTCCGATCTACCCCGGTGACGCGCCGGACCCGAGTCATCCGGGCCAGACCGAGAAGGTGTGGCATCTGCTGCTCGACGCCTCGGACCAGGGTCTCGCCCACGACCTGGGCGTCAACTACGCGCCGAAGCTGGCGAACATCGGGATCGGCTGCGCGGCGTGCGTCCAAACGGTGACCGAGGACAACCCTTCACCCCAGGCGAATCCCTTCGGGCCGGCTCTCGTTCATTTCGCCGGTGCGCCGGACTTCAGCCCTACGCGGGTCGCAGTGCCCGGTCCGACCGGGTTTCCACTTAAGTCGTTCCAGCCCGGGGCGGTTGCGGGTCCGGGGTACAGCCCGTTCATCCGGATCACGGGCTCGGACGTGGTCTATAACGCGCCGATCATCGCCAGCGGTGATGGCCCGTACGACGTGGTGCATCACACCAATACCAGCGACCGGGTCCTGGGGATCCACGTCGCAGGCCCGTCGGCGCCCGGCCAGTTCTCGGAGTCGTGGGCCGACGTGCTGTTCGTGAAGGGCTTTGACGCCGGAGAGCCGATCGTCTACCTCAGCACGGACGCCGGCCAGCCGCTGACGGCTGTGCTGGAGCGCTCGACGTACGTTCCCGCGCTCAACGACGCGTCGTACAACGGCGGGGCCTCAGCCCGGGATCGACTTGATAGGTAGCCTGACGTGGACAGCTGTCCCGAGGCCCGGAAGGCTCTCGATGCGGATCGTGCCGCCGACCGCCTCGACCCGGTCGACCAGTCCCGTGAGCCCAGAACCGCTCGACGCCACTGCGCACCCCGCCCGTCGTCGCTGACGCTCAGCTGGAGCCAGCCCTCGCGTTGCCGGGCGCCGACCTCCGCCCGCGATGCCTGGGCGTGCTTGGCGGTGTTGGCCAGTGCCTCCGAGGCGACGTAGTAGGCGGCCACCTCGACGGGCTCCTCAAACCGTTCGGTGCCGAGGTCGAGCCGCAGGTCAACCGGAACCACCGACCGCAGCGCCAGGGAGCTCAGTGCCGGGGTCAGTCCGTCCTCCGACAGCACCGCAGGGTGAATGCCCCGTGACAACTCGCGAAGGTCGTCGAGGACGTCGTTCAGCCCGGTTCCGAGCCGGCAGAGCCTACCCCGGAGATCACCCAGCTCAGGCGGCAGCGTCGCCTCCGCCGTGCGCAGTTCGAGCCCAAGTGAAACGAGCCGCTGCGCGGCACCGTCGTGCAGGTCGCGTTCGAACCGCCGCCGCGCGTCGTCTCCTGCCCGCACGATCCGCGCGCGCGACTCCGCCAGATCGGAGCTGCTTTTGTCATTGGCTACTGCGATGCCCGCATGGCGGCTGAACTCTGCGAGGCGTGCCTCGGTATCGAGAGGAAGCGGCTCCGGGTTGCGGGAGAGCACGGCGATCATCCCCCAGACCCCGCCCTCGACGACAATCGGGCTGGCCACCGCTGGGCCGATCCCGAGCTCGCGGACAGTGGCGGCGATCATCCCTTCCGCAGCCTCGTAGCCTTCCTTGCGCTGGGCCGTCCGGCGCGGTGCACCTCGCCGGCTAGGTTCTCCCCCTCGAGCGGGAACTGCTCGCCCAGCGGGATGGTGATCGCGCCGTCGCTCCAGCCCGCGACGACGGTCGCGCTCGAGTCAGCCTCGTAGCGGACGATCGCCGACCCATCGACTTCGAAGAGCACCCCGACCTCCTCGGCCAGCGTCGCGAAGAGGTCATCGGGAGTGTGCTCGCTGGCCACGAGCGTCGCGACGCGGCGCAGCGCGGCTTGCTCTCTCGCGAGCCCTCGAGCGCGAGCGTCCGACGCCGCGAGCTCAGCGCGGCTCTCGGCGTTCGCGATCGCCGTCGCCAGCAGCTCGGTGAACTTCTCGAGGCGCTCCTCCGCGTCAGGCGGGAGGTGCTTGTCCGGATCCAGGACCGTGACGACACCCCACAGATTGCCCTCGACCACGATCGGCACGGCAACGTTAGAACGAAGGTTCATCTTTTGGACCACATCGCCGGCCGGGCCAAACGGGTTTTCGTGGTCACCCCGCTCCGTCCTCGCGGGTCGGCCGGTGCGGTAGACCTCGGCAGCCGCCAGGAAGTCCGGGAACGGCCCGCGCGATCCGACGGTCAGGGCCGGGATGCCCTGGGTCAGCCCGACGACGACCATGTCGGATCCGTCGGGTTCGAACCGGGCGATCCCCGACTCGAGGCCGAACAGCCGCCCGATCTCGTTGGTGACAGCCGAGAACAGTTCGTCCGGGCTGACTCCGCGTGCGACCAGAGTCGCGACCCGCCGGCCTGCTCTCCGAAGGACGCGGGATTGGCTACCTGTTGAAGAGCCGGGTCACCCAGGTGGACGACTTTCTTGAGACGCTTGAGCGGATCGCCGACGGTGGTTCGGTCATCGACCCTGGGTTGGTGCAGGAGCTCGTCGCCGCTCGGCGAGTCCAAGATCCTCTTCGCGACCTCACCCCGCGCGAGCGCGAAGTCCTCCAGCTCATGGCCGAGGGCCGGTCGAACGCCGGTATCGCCCGCCAGCTATGGGTCAGCGAAGGCACAGTCCACAAGCATGTCCGCAGCATCCTGAGCAAGCTGCCGCTCTCGGAGACCACGGACGATCATCGCCGGGTGCTCGCCGTGATCACGTTCCTTCAGGCTCAATCATTTTCCTCGTCGCGAGCGCCGGCCAAAAGCTGATGAATCGCCGTCGCCGACAGATCCGATTTCGGTAGGAATCCGATGGCGGGGCTGCCCGCGATCAGCTTCGCGTAGTCCGCTCCGTCATGCGTCGAGATCAGGATGCTGCGCGTCCCCGCCCGGGCTGGGGGCTCCACGAGGCGGCGGGCAAGGTCGAAGCCGGACTCGGGGCCTAGATCGATGTCGACCAGTACCACGTCTGGCTCGAGCTCATCTATGAGGCGTATGGCCTGCACGCCGGTCGCAGCGACGCCCACGACCGCTATGCCCTGGCACTCGAGGAGCTCGCTTGCGGCTCGCAACAGCGCAGGGCTGTCATCCACGATCACGCATCGCAGCCTCATCGCGACCACGCTGGGGCAGAAGGACCAGGTCTCGCACTACCGCCAGCTGCGAGCTCGCCGACCCCGCCGGCGCTCACGGGGTGTCCAGCGGCGGCCATTCTTGCCCGCAGGCGACGCCTGGCGTCGAACAGGTTCTTATAGATCGCGTTGCGGTTGGTTTCGAGCTTCACCGCCAGGACGTCGATCGGGACGTCGTTTAGAGCGACGGCGACGAACACCTCGCGCTGGCGCTCGGTCAGCTCGGCGATCCCCCGCGACAGCGCCTCAAGTCGCCCCCGCTGCTCGAGCCGTTCCTCGGGCGAGCGTGCCATCGGATCGGGCAGCCGGTCCCATGCGAGCTGCTCGATGTCGGGCTGCTGCCGCTGCCAGGCGTGGCGCGCCACCTTGGCAGAGACCTCGAACATGACGAACGTGTACGCCCAGGTGGTGAAGCGGCTGAGCCCGCGAAACTCATCGAGCCTGTCAAGGACATTGATGAGGGCGTCGTCGGCGGCCTGCTGAACCAGGTCGTCAAACTCAGGACCGCGGATCGATCGCAGCTGGTGGCGGCGGCGTGACAGCTCGTAGACCGCGACTCGCTTCATCACATCGTGAAGGCTGGCGACGGTCTGGTGATGGCGCGGGTGCCCGACCCGGAGTTGCTCGACCCACTGTCGCGAGTCCGAGTCGAGTAGCTCGTACGCTCCCGCGCGCGGGCCGCCCCTGCCAGAGGTTCGCTTGCCAATCACGGTCACAGCCACTCCGGCTTCGCGTCGGACCTGTGCCATTGGCGAAATGGTCTCGCGACGGAGCCGTCGCGTCTGCACCCTCAGAGCCCATTTGCGTATTCCCCCTAGCTGGTACACGGCAGTCGACCGGTATCCCCCCAGGCCCGGATCATCGCCTCCTGGAGAGTCAGCTTGCCCTGCTACTCCGGCCGGATGTCGCCGAACGGGCGCGCGGCTTCGAGCAGCCCGTCGTGATCGGCGCGGCAGCCGGGACAGCTTCGAAGGTGGATCGCCGTACCCGGGTAAACGCGCGCCGGGTCCTCGCCGGAGAGCTCCAAGTCGACGTACGCGTCGAGGGTCTCGGCGCCCGCGGCGCAGCCCGCGTCCCCATCCTCAGCCCGCAGAAGCGCATCCAGGTGACGAAGGTCGGTCATCGGACTCCGTCTCCCTTGAGCAATCGGTGTTCCGTCACTGCCATCCTCGCCAGTAGCTTACGCCTAAGTACGCCGCGGTTCCTTCGCTCCAGTCGCTGAGCGCTGCTGCATTCACGGCCCCAGACTCGGACGCGAGCAACCTCACATCTTTGCCACCGCCGCTGGTAAGTCGCCGACACGCGCGGGGAGCTCGGCCCAGGCCGCGAGCTGCTTATCCTCGCGGACGGACGGTGAATCCAAGCTTTCCGAGCACCTTGACCGCGCCGGTCTTCCCGCCCTCGAAATCACCGGAGGCAAGGCGCTGGCCAGTCGCGAATTCATATTGTTCATAAGCCGTGCCCAAAATCGCTTTCGGCGGATAGAGCTGTTCATCCCAGACCAGGTAATAGGTCGTGGTGGGACCGAACTCGTGCTCAGAGAAGAACCGCTCTGGCCCTAGCTGGTCGTACTCCATCAATAGCGCGGTCACCACCTCAGCATCCGTCACCTTGTCCCACGCCGGCGAATGTGTCATCTCGTCCTCCCATCATCGTCGTGGTCTGACCGAACGCAAAGCGTTGGGACACGGGCCGACGGGCCCTTGCTGCCATGACAGACCTGTGTTTGGCTTCCGTCTTTCTGATCGAAGATCGCTACGAGGATTCGTGGCGCTATGCGTCACCGTCTTACCGCCGGCCTCCCAGTAGGAAGGCACGAGCGAGCTACATCTACCGGTGAAGGTCGAAACCCGCCGCCAGACGAGCGGCTTCCCCGGGATGCGGGATTCATCTGCTCACGACGTGCGGGGCACGACGGGATGCTCGCAGCGGGAGGCGCTCCCACGCACCGAGTCGGAGTGCGCGGTAAGCACGACCGCGGCGAGGCACTCATCTCACCGAACCGCGTCAGACCCTGATCCTGTCGGCCGCGCTACAGCCACTGGCGCCGATCATCGCCAGGGACCTGCACATGAGCCTGCAGGCGGTGAACCTGACTAACGGTCTGGCGAACGCTGGCTATGCGATGGGGAACGTGTTCGCCGTGCAGTTCGCGCTGCGCTTGCCCCGGCGGCGGATGTTGCTCGGCTACGCCGTGTTGCTGGTGGTCGGGTCGGTGCTCGCAGCATCGGC